>Ga0190271_10000698_pt1 | contig 17495 bp, 12 predicted proteins | sample Popmic356T_FD_133747 | JGI IMG/M metagenome (GOLD analysis project Ga0190271, IMG submission 133747) | Populus adjacent soil microbial communities from riparian zone of Weber River, Utah, USA - 356 T | ecosystem: Environmental > Terrestrial > Soil > Riparian zone | place: USA: Utah | collected...
AGCTGCTCGTTTTTAGGATGAAAACTTGAGGCTTGGCCGGGGGTGGAAACACCCCCGGCATCTTCCGTTTGGAGGGTCTGATGGGCTGGAACCCGGCACGAGGGCGTCTACGAATCGGTATGTCCGGAGTGGCAGCCGTCGTCGTGGGTGCAGTGGTGTACTGGGCATTCAGTTCCGGGCCGCCCGTTGCGCCAGAAGTGAACCTCGCTACGGCACCATCGCAAGGTGCGATGAATGACGCGCACGCAGGGCACCCGACGCAGGCAGAAATCGTCACCACGCTCCCGGGCACCCCGGCGCCGGTGGATCCTGAAGAGTCGACGATCGCCCAATACACTTCCGAAAAGTACCAATTTCTGTTCGACGACCTTCGCTATCTGAATGCGAGCCAGGTCGAGCAATTGCAACGTGCCCTGCAACTTCGCGAGCGGCTCTCTGGAGAGATGAATTCGGCGGGACAGAATGATGCCCTCGCCAGGGCGGAAAACCAGATCCGCGAGCTTCTAACTGCCGCCGACCATGCAACCTACGAAATGCTCAGGGAGTCCGATCTCGAGCTGCTCAAGCTCAACGAGTACGCCGGCGGAATCAGCAACGTGGCGCCACTCAGCGCGGCCGATCGGGAATCGATCCTGAAGACAAAGCTCGCCTACAAGGCACGCTTTCGCCAGTTGCTGCGGGACTCGATGCTTCAGCGCAGTGACCAGAGCCCGGCGGAGCGCGAGTACGCATATTCGATGACGGCGCGTGCGCTGGAAGACTTCAGGCGCAGCTACCTCGAGGAGGTGCGCCAGTACCTCGCCAACGACGAACAATTTGCGCTGCTGAGCAACTATGAGGCCACGGAGTTCAGGGCCGAACTCGCCCAGCTGCAATCGATGGTCGACACCACGTCAAAGGGAGGTAGTTAGCCATACAGGTCGATGACGATGACGATGACGACGCTGATGCTTCATGGAAGAAACCAATCGTTGTTACAACAAGGTGGATATATGTTTTCAAGAATTCTTTGTGGAACGGCCCTGCTCGCTTTTGCCGGGATGGCGCAGGCGACCATCTCGCTCTCGGCGAGTCCTGGCAACGCTCAGGTCTCCCTGAGCTGGTCCTATTCGAACGAAACGCCGGTCACGCAGGAGGTCTATCGGGATACTGATTCCAACCCGAGCGGCCGTGTGCGTATCGGAAGCGTCAGCAGCAGCACGCGCAGCTTTACCGCGACTGGGCTGAGCAACGGCACCACCTACTATTTCTGGATCAAGAATACGGTCAGTGGAACGGCCACCAACTCGAACACCGCTTCGGCCACGCCGGCGGGAAGCGGTGGTGGCGGCGGCGGCGCCATCACGGGCGCAACCTGCTCATCGTCCGGCAGCACATCGATCACCGCGACCATTCGCGTGACGAGCGGCACGTACGATGGCGGTTGCCGCACGTACAACCCGAGCGGCGCGCTCGGCGATGGCAGCCAGGAAGAGGGCCAGGATCCAGCGTTCCGCGTGGAGAACGGTGCGACGTTGCGTAACGCCATCCTCGGCAACAATGGTGTCGACGGCGTGCACTTCTACAACGGCGGCAATCTGCAGAACTTCCGCTGGACCAACGTCGGCGAAGACGCGTTCACGATCAAGTCTTCCGGCACCGTCAACGTGTCCGGAGTGACGGGCGTGAACAGCGAAGACAAGTTCGCGCAGGTCAATGCGGAATCGACGCTCAACGTATCGAACTGCATCGTCGACAACGCGGGCAAGTTCCTGCGCCAGAATGGCGGCACCACGTTCAAGGTCACGGTCAACGTCGATCGTTGCCAGATCTCGAACATGGGTGAGGGCATCTTCCGCACGGATAGCTCGAGCAGCGTTGCGAGGCTGACCAACAGCCGCCTGCGCAACAGCGGGTCGCTGTGCATCGGGTCCTGGGCGAGTTGCACGGGCTCGGGGAATACGAACTATTGATGGGGGGAGAGACGAGCCGGGGGTGGCGACACCCCCGGCATTTTTCCCGGGAGGGTCCTGGTGGCTGAGACGAGGGCAATGCAATCCGTGAGACTGAGCGGCGTGATCATTCCGGCGCTGGCGGTATTCGTGGCCGTTGCCTGGTGGGCGAGTCGCGGCGACATGCCGCAAGCGAACGACACGCCTCCCACGAGCGCGGCGTCATCGCCGGTGACGCAGTCCGACTGGCCGCAATTCGCGGCTGGTAACGACGCGGACGTCGCACAGACGCCATCCGCGCAGGCCGCGGTGGAAGTGGGGGAGGAAGCCACCTTCGGGGCGTACGTCGACGGCAAGTACCAGTTCCTGGAGCCCTCGGAAAAGCTGCGCGCCGCGTTGCTGGCGCGCGAGAAGATCGCCGTGGCGATCAATACCGCGAAGCAGTCGAATGATGCGGCATTGAAGGAAGGCATCCCGGACCGGGTTGCCGAACTCGCCGCGCTGGACCAGAAGATAGGCACGCTGCTGCGGCCGGGCGATCTGGCCGCCTACGAAGTGCTCAAGGATTCAGACGCCGAGCAGTTCCAGCTCGACGATTACGCCGGCGGCGTGAATGCCGTCGCGCCGCTCAACGACGCCGACCGCAAGGCGATTCTCCTCACCAAGCTGGTGCATAGACAGCGTTTCCGCCAGGTGCTGGCAGATTCGCGACTGATGACTGGCGAGCTCAATGCCACCGACCGGCAATACGCGTTCGTGGAAGTGAGCCGTGCGCTCGGCGAATCGCGCGACAGCTACCTGCGGGAAGTCCGCCAGTATCTCTACAACGACGAGCAGTTTGCGCTGCTGAGCAACTACGAGAACACTGAATACGCAGCGGAACTCGAAAAACTGCGCGGCATTGCCGAGGGCGAATGAGCGCGTGTCAGATTACGCCCGGGATGAATCTCCACTTCACGCGGCTCATGTACTCAGCGTAGCCATTGTTCGAGAGCAGCAGATGCCGTTCTTCCGTGATTGCGCGCAGCGCATAGATGGTGGTCCATCCACACAGCGCGAGAAGCGCATAGGCCGCGTTGCGGACATTGCCGCTGATGAATACCAGGTACAGGTTGGGCAGCGCGCCGATCCACCACGCGAGGTTCTTGGCCGCGTAGGCGGGATGCCGCACGTAAGCATACGGGCCGTGACTGATGATGCCCCGGTTGGTGAGGTTGCTGGCCTTGAATCCAAGCGCGACCGACGCCCAGGAGTAGATGGACAGCGCCGTCAGGAGCGAGATGTTGGCGGCGAAATGCACGGCGGTATTTTCGAAGTGCGGAAAATCGCTGCTCTGCCACTCGAGGAAACGGCTGGTGAAGTCATTGAAAGGCGGATAACACGCAAGGCAGATGGCCCAGCCGAAGAAGGTGGGGTCCACCGTGCGGATGCGATTGTGGAGCGCCGGCACTTCCACGATATAGCCAATCGTGAAGAGCAGGGTGTCGATGAACAGGATGAGCTGGAAGCAGGCCCAGAACAGCGAGGAATCGAACAGTTGCCGGCCGCTGTAGCCTTCGTGGAGGCCATCGATGAATTGCACCACCGAGTTCGCCATGTCGCCGGCATGGTTGAGACACCAGTTGATCATCAGGGGTGCGAAGAAGAACTTGAGAAGCAGCGCCAGTCCCGCCTGTTTGGCGGCCGGCGAGAGACCGGCTTTCAGCGGCAGGCGCCACGGCTGCCGCTCCTGCAGCCTTCGTCGCGCGACCGACGGCGGCCTGCACATGCGCGCCACGCTGAACCGCAGTCCACGCAGGAAAACGAATGCCTTGGAGTGCAACCAGCGATAACGCGCGTAGTAGGGAATGAGCACGACCGCGTACAGCGCGATCAACGAGAGCAGCAACGTGTGGATCGAAAGGACCGCGTCGATCTCGAACATGCCGAACTGCCACTGGCCCTGCAGCATGCCGCGGTGAAAACCGCTCAATGCGGAAATGACCCAGTACGAAAGCCCTATGAAGCCGAGAGTCGAGAAGTAGTTAGCGGCAAAGCGCCGTGTGAATATCGCGGAGGGCATATCATGGTTATTGGTTAGCGCGCCCGGTCGTGCCGCCGGATTGTCGCACGAGCCGCACGATTCGTTCACCGGCCAGAACGATATCGCCGCTGCGTTCGTCGACCGACATGCTGTAGAAGTGACGCACCGTGTGGCTCGGGAGCGCTTCCCACGCGTGGCCGCCGTCTCGCGAGCGCAGGAGCGAGCCCTGACTACCCACGAGCAGCAGATTGCCGGTACGCGGCTCCAGCATTCCCTGGCGCAACACGCCGTCGGTGACACTCGGCACCACGCTCCAGGTCAGGCCGTCGTCTTGCGACCGCAGGATCGAGCCGTGCGTTCCGAAACACACCAGCGCGCCGGTGCGCGGATCGCGCAGCATGCGGCGCAGTTCCTGGGTGCTGCCCGACGTCATGCCACGCCACGAAACGCCGAGGTCGGTCGAACGCAGCAGGGTGCCTTTCGCGCCCATCAGAAAAAAAGTGCCGGTCGCCTCGTTGGCGAAACTTCCGTATAGATCCTGTCGCGTGCCCGTGTCGATGAGGGTCCACTGACGCGCTCCGTCTGTGCTGCGCGCGGCTACGCCGGCTTCACCGGCGACCAGCATCACGCCACCGCGCGCCGACACCATGCCTTGCCAGATTGGAAAGCGCTCCTGCGGGATCGGGATGCTGCTGACCTGCCAGCTGACGCCGTCGTCGTTGGACACCTGCATCGCGCCCCGGGCCTCCACCGCGACGAGAACCTTGCGGCGCTGATCGACCAGCACCCAAAGAAACGCGCGTTCGGCTTCGATGGGCGTCGAGTGGCGCACATCCCATGTGGTGCCATCGGCGTTCGAGCGAAGGATGGCGCCTGGCGGACCGACCGCAACCAGCGCCTCGCCTGAGGGCGCGACGGTGAGCCCGCGAAGATCAGGTGGTGTATTCGGATTCGGGTAGGTGATGGGCAGCGACCGCCAGCTCGCGCCCCCATCCACCGATCGGATGACATCGCCAAGCCTGCTGGTGGCGATCAGCGCGTTACCGCGCGGAGTCGGTTCGATTTCGCGCAGCGAAAAATCGAGCGCGCTGCGGTCAGCGGTCCACCGTGCTCCGGAATCCGTCGAGCTCAGCACCATGCCGCCCGTGCCGAATGCGATGAGGCGATTTCGCGTCGTGTCGTTGATCAGGCCGCGCACATCACCGTGCACGCCGTCTGATGCGCGGCCCCACGAAACGCCGCCGTCGGTGGAACGGGCAAGTGCGCCACCCTGGCCTATGGCGAGCAGCGAGCTGCTACGCTTGTCGAAACGAATCGCGCTCAGGAAATTCTTGCGGCCGTCGAGCACGATTTCGCCGTCTTGCCAGCTTCGGCCGTGGTCCGCGGAGCGCAGCACATCGCCGTTGTGCCCGGTCATCACGATCGCGTTGTGCACCGGATCGAAGGCGCAGTCGGTAAAGAACGCCTTGGTGCTCGACTGCAAGAGATCCCAGCTCTGGCCGTCGTCTTCGGAAGTCAGGAATCGGCCGAGCGCGCTGGTGGCGAGCAGTAGTTTTCCGAAACGATGAAACGCGGTTACTGGTGTAGCCGGCTCCGGCATCGTGAGCGCGGTGATATGCCATGACTCCCCCGCGTTCTTCGAATAGCCGACCATGCCCTCGTCGCCGCCGATCAGCATGGCCTTCGTGTCCGGATCGACGAACAAGGTCTGGAATGTGACTGTGAGCTGCGAATCGATCGGGCTCCATTTCCTGCCGTCGTCGATCGAGCGCAAGACGCGCCCATTTGTTCCCACCGAAACCCAGGTTCGGCTGCCGGGCTGATTCACGACGGCGCGCAGGTCGGTGTCCATCGTCGTGTTGTTCGCCGCCTGCCAGGTGCGGCCCGCGTCCGTCGATCGCAGGACGGTTCCGGAAGCTCCAACCGCGATGAGCACGTCACCGCGCTCATTCGCGGCAACGCGTGTGAGGTCGGCGGATCCCGGCGTAACGGCATGCGCCCAATGCACTCCGTCCTCGGAACGTAGGATCGTGCCGTCGCTGCCCCAGACGAGCAGCACGTTAGATCCGCCCACGAGCAAGCCGCCATTCAGCTCGGGATTGATGACCTGGGGCAGGTAAACCGGTGCGGGTGGGCGCGCGGCGGCCGTACACGGAGTTGTGCCGGCCAAGGCCGACAGGATGATCAGCGCGGCCCGCAGCCGCGCGGTGTTATGCGCCATCGATGTGGTGGGGCTGGGAGTCGCCAGTCGCCGGTTCGGAATCAGTCCGCGCCACTTCCGACAGTTCCGAGATCAGTCTGTCCATGACTTCCACGTTGCGCTGGATGCGCAGATGCTGCTCGCGTAGCTGGTCTTCGGTGAACTTGTATTTCGGATTGAGCAGCATGTTCGTGGTGGTATGCACCACGGCCAGGGGAGTTCGCAGGTCGTGTGCCATCTTCGCCAGCACGGCTTCCAGACCCTTTGGTTTTTCGTCCATTGCGTGACGGTACCGCCGCCGAAGGAGCATATCCAGCCCTATCGTCAGGAAACCCCCACTCGCTGCAGATAGAAATTATGATGGTGATTCGAACTACCTTGGCATGGGGAATTCGCACATGAACTGGCGGCTCGGGATGGCCCTCGGCGCGACCTTGCTGATTGCGGGCTGTGGTCATGATGACGGGGAATCGAACGAGCAGGCCGAGCTCAGCGGCGTTTTACAGGCTGGCAACGTCAGTGGCGTGCACTACCGGACACCGACGCGCGAGGGCGTCACGGACGCCAGCGGTACCTTCAAATACCTGGCGGGCGAGACCGTGGCTTTTTCCATTGGTGGAATCCAGCTTGGCTCGGCACCGGGGTCGACGGCGATCACTCCGTTCACGCTGGCCGGCATGACACCGCCCACTACCGAACCCGCTCTGCGCCGCGAGCTAGATCGGGCGTCGCGTACCAGGAGCCCGTTTGTCCGCGCCATCAACATGCAGCGACTGCTGCTGGCACTCGACGCCGACAACAACCCTGCCAACGGTCTCGATCTGCGAGGTCGTGAGGCCACGCTGGAATCCGCCACGCTGGATTTCGATCAGACGATTCCCCAGTTTATGGAGAAGCTCGACAAGCTCGCGCCCGATCTGACGCACAACATGCCGCGCTGGCTTCCCGTCGTGCACTTGTATCGCTCGCTAGGTATCTCGGTACCCGTCCACGTTCCGGTGCAATACGCCTACGACGACGGCTTTGGATACACCTGGCAGACCGTCATTTCTTACTACTCCGACGGATCGCTCGAATCGCATGGAAGCCACAACGATCTGGGTGGCAACACCTACATCTCATCGTATCTTTACGATGCGCTCGGCCGCACCACGGTACGTCGCGATGTGAGCCAATGGTTCACGGCGACAACGTCTGCAAGTGAAGAGCGGACCAGTCATGACGCACGCGGTACTCTGATCAGCAATATCAGGGAGCGTGATGAAGGCGGGGACGGCACGATCGACCACCGCGGATCCACCACCTATGAGACCGACGCGTTCGCAAATGTGCTGCGCCAGGTGTCCCGGCAGGATTCTTTCAACGACGGAACGATTGATTGGGTCGACGAATACAGGACTACCTACGATGCGCGCCTGAACCTCGTGGCCTCCGTCTCGGAAACCGATGGAAACGCGGATGGAATCCTGGAATCGCGGACGACCTACTCGGTGAGCTACGACTCACTCAATCGCCCGATCAGCGCCCTCAGCGAGTGGGACAGTCTCGCTGACGGCACCGTGAATTCCCGTGACACCACGACGCTCATCTACAACGCGAGCGGCCGGGGCGCAGTCGAAATCTACGAGCGCGACGAGGACGCCGACGGCGATCAGGATCTGCGCCTCACGTATCGCTGGACTTACGATGTCAGCGGCGCAGTGGATACGCTCGACATACTGCAGGAATACAACATCAACGGAAGCCAGGCGGCGAATCAGCACCTGAGCACGGCGATCACGTTCGATCGCGACGCGCATACGCTGACTGAAACGCAGTCCGAGGATTGGGACGGATACCCGGGTTACGAAATCATTTCGCGTCGTGTGAACACGTATGACGGCTTCGGGAATCTGCTGCGCGTCGTCACCGACTCGGATGCCGGCGGTGATGGAGTGGTGGACGAGCGATACACCACAGAAAACGAGTATGGAGCCGGTAGCGAACTGCTGCGCTCGCAAAGCACCTACGAACCTGTTGGCAGTGGACCTCCGAGGATTACGTCGTCGATGCAGGCCACGAATATTCCCCTGGCCGACGGCGTGCTGGCGCTCTCGCAGCAGTACTTCACGTTCGCGTTCCTCACGTGGCCGGTTGCGATGTTCTGATCGACTGGCGCGGGAGACGCCACGCCGCGACCGGCGTGGCTCCCGGGCTTGGACTATCTCGGATATTCGACGATCACGTTCACCCGACGGTTGTCCTGCGGGTTGTAAGAGAACCTTCGTGTCTGGCCGAAGCCCTCGGCGGTCAACCGCGAGCGTTCGATACCGAAGCTATCCACCAGCATGTTCACGACGTTCTGGGCGCGCTGTTGCGAGATCCTCATGGCTTCCTCGGGAGTGCCCTGCAGATTGCCGGTATGTCCTTCCACGGTGGCGGTCGCGCTTGGATTGGCCTTGAGGAAATCGGCCAGGCCGCGCAACTCGTTGCGGTACTCGGGCTTGACGGCGGTATCCCGCGCATCGAACTCGATTGCCAACGCCATGGTTGTACGCGCCGGGCGGACGTACAGTCCCTCGATGTCAGTGGCGCAGGCGACGATGGCTCCGATACGACGGTTCTCGCGCTTGCCCTCATCGGTTGCATTGCTGGCAATGGGGCGCGTCTCGCCGTATCCCACCGGCGTCAATCGCGCGCGATCCACCTTCAGGTTGCGAACCAGATAGCTAACCACCGCGTTGGCGCGGCGCTCGGACAGGCGCTGATTGGCCTCATTCGTACCCACATCGTCGGTGTGGCCTTCGATCACCGCGGTGGTTTGCGGATACTTCTGCAGGAAAGTGCCGATGACGGCGAGCTTCTCCTGCGCCTCGAGCTGGACATTGTCCTGATTGATCTCGAACTCGAAGTTGAGCAGCGAGCAATAACGGTCGGTTTGAACAGGGATCGGGGGCGGCGGTTCCACGACGGGCGGAGGCGGGGCCTGTACAACCGGCGGCGGCGGCGGCGGGGGTGCGACGTACGCCGCTGCGGGAGGCGCGCCGAAACGGAACACCACGCCAGCCGAATAGAGATCGATGTCGCCCTTGTTGCCGACTGAATCATCGATCCGGTAACGCTCGCCTTCCAGGCGCATGCCGAACCGGCGCGTGAACATGTACTCGAGGCCCGCACCAAACTTGTAGTTCACCTCTTTGCTCTCGCTATTGGGTTCGACGACGTTCACCAGGCCGGTGCCCTCGAAGGCGCCTTCCACTTCGGAGTACGCCGCGCCCGCACGGACGAATCCGGAGAACTTGTTGGTGAAGGGCATCGACAGCACGGCATCGAAATTCAGGCCGCGCGCTCCAAGAACTCCGTGCAGAGTTCCTGCCGGAACGGTGGAGGAGGTGAAGCCGAAATCACCCAGGTCGTAGTAGCCGCTCTCCAGCGAGAAGTACTTGTTGAACTGGTAACCGCCGAACACCTTGAAACCGGTGTCGCGTTCGTTGTCGTCCATGAAGGTAGTGGCGAAGCCCTGGCCTAGCAGGTCGGCGGCGATGCGGTCTTCGTCCACGTCGGTCTGCGAAGGGCCGCCGCTTCCACCGAAGTACCAGCCTGGGTCGGCGGCGAGCGTCAAGGGGGCTGTGAAGATCGCGAGTGCCGCGAATCCCAGCGTCGTCGAAGTCTTAGAAGATTTCATGTCTGTGTCCGTGTGATTCTGGTGAGTGCGGCGCGGCTTACGGCGCCGGCACATTGATGACGGTGTTGACCAGCGTGACCGACGCGCCAAGCGAGATCGCGCGGCCGTTCAGCGTGACGAGGTTGACGTTGCCAACGGTTGAAAACGTGGCGCCAGCCTGGGCGATGATCGTTCCGACCATGGTCCCGCCGCCGGCGGCATTGATGGTTGCGGCGCTACCGACCTGCCAATAGACGTTCTTCGCCTGCGCGCCGCCCGCGAGGATGATGCTCTGCGGAGCAGCCACTCCCGGGCCACCCACCGTGAGCGTCGTCGCCATCTGGAATACGAAGATCGCATTCGCATCGCCTTGCGCATCGAGCGTGAGGTCGCCGCCCTGGATCAGGAACGAACCGCTCGGTGAGGTGTAGACGCCTGGCGCCAGGGTGAGCGAGCCAAGATTCGCGCCTGGATTCGCGCCCACTGGCAAGCCGGCCAGTTGCAGATACGCCGTCTGTGCATCGAGTCGCGCCTGCGTGGCGATCGCACACTTGACCGGGTTCGAAGCCGCGGAGGTCGGGCCCGTCGTGGAGTTGGTGCAGGTGTAGATAGTGCCGTTCACCGCGCCGGCATTCGCACCAATCGATTCGGTGTAGATATCACCAGCGGTGTCGTGGAACCCGGTTATCGACGACGTGCTCGTCGCGATGGTTCCGATGTCGCCGTTGACGATGGTCATGATTCCGGAGTTGGTCATGCCGGCGGTGCCGCCGAACGTTCCGAAAGTCGCCACCGAGTTGAGCGGGATGGCCGGTGGTGTAGCGCAGGTGGATGCGCCGGTGGTGAAAGTCCAGGTGGAATTCGCCGCCATCGTGTTCGCGGGAATCGCGAGATCCCTGACGCCGGTGGCTCCGCCGACGAGCGTGGCCGAGTAGCTGGTGTTGGCCGCGAGCGGGGCCGCCGGTGTGAAGGTCGCGATTCGCCCGGTGGCAGCGTCGACGCCAATGGTTGATGCGGTCACCGGGACCATTCCCGGGGCGGGCCCGACCACGGTGAAGTTAGTCGCATTGACCGTCACGGGATTCAGTCGCAAGCCGGAAGGCACTGCGAAAGTGCCACTGATGGTCGCGCTGGGGCATACGCCCGTTGCCGCGGCGAGCGGACTGGTCGATGACACGGTGATCGCGCCGGCAGCGGCTGCAGCAGCCGTGGTGAACGTCCAGCGATAGGCACTTGCCGCGGGCAGGGCGGCCTGATTGCCGGCGAGCGCGTTGCCGGCAAGATCCATTGCCGCAGTGCTGATGGTGGCCGTGTAGATCGTGGCAGTAACGCGGGGCGCCGACGGGACGAAGACTGCAGTCCTGCTGCCTGCCGAGTAGCTCACCACACCGGTTGGGGATACACAGGGAGTTACGCACGTCACTGTGAAAGTGGCGGGTGCTTCAACAGATGCCTGGTTCATGTTCTCGCTGAACACTGCCGCCACCGCTGCGTTTGTCGGAACTCCGGGCGTCGGGCCGGGGCTCGAGGTCAGAGGCGAAGTGCTCGACACGCGGGGTCGGTTTATATCCGCCGTGGTGCCGGCGGTAACGAAGCTCGATACGAAAGGCGTCACCAGCGGAAGGCCGCCGGCGCTCATCGTTGCATTCGCCGTCACCGTGTAAAGGGTCAGGGGTGCGAACGAAGTAGACGGTGTCAGCGTGTAGGTGGCGATGGTGCCGCCCGCGCTCAAGGCAACCGTGCCGGAGGGATTCACGCATGGTGCCGCACAGGTGACCGTAAACGTCGACCCAGCTGCCATCGCCTTGTCGAAAGTGATGGCCACGGTGCTACCGACGGGCACGCTGATGGCGTTGTTGGCTGGCGAGACGGTGGTGACCACGGGCGCAATGGGCGCCGTCGCGACCCGGTCCGGGGCGCCGAGGATCTTGTCCTGGGAACATCCCGCGGCCAAGGTTGCGAGTAGCGCTACCGCGCACCACGATAACCGGCGGCGAGATGAATTGAAGTCGTACATGTATGTCCCTTTACATCGGAAGTAGATAGGCGAGCGCATCACGGTTGGTGAAGCGCGAGGCGTGAGTCTCCGCTATCGGCTCGGGAATAGCCGTGCGGTGCCGTACATAGCGGCAGGATTCGCTGCGCAGTGCGCGCGGCGTCACAAGGTTGTTAGTTAGGGAAAGATCGCCGGAATGATTGCCGAAGCGCCTACATCTTCGCGGCGCAGCCCGTGCTGCGCGGCGCCGGGCGTCGGACTAAGGGCGCAACAGGGGCTGCAGATAGCGCGCGGTGTAGGAAACCTTGTTCCTGGCCACTTCCTCGGGCGTGCCAGTCGCGAGGATCGTGCCGCCACCCGCACCGCCTTCGGGGCCGAGATCGATGATCCAGTCCGCGGTCTTGATCACGTCGAGGTTGTGCTCGATGACTACCACGGTATTACCCTCGTCGCGCAACCGGTGTAATACGTCGAGCAGCTGGGCCACGTCATGGAAGTGCAGCCCGGTCGTGGGCTCGTCCAATATATATAGAGTGCGCCCGGTGGCGCGCTTGGCGAGTTCTCGAGCGAGTTTCACGCGCTGCGCCTCGCCACCAGAAAGAGTGGTTGCGCTCTGGCCGAGCTGCAGATAGGACAGACCCACATCCATCAGGGTCTGCAGTCTTGTTCCGACGCCAGGCACGTTCTGGAACAGGCGCAAGGCATCTTCGACATTCATGTCGAGCACTTCGTGGATGTTCTTGCCGCGCCAGCGGATATCCAGGGTCTCGCGGTTGTAGCGCTTCCCCTGGCACACGTCGCAGGGCACGTAGACGTCAGGGAGGAAATGCATCTCCACCTTGATGAGCCCATCGCCCTGGCACGCCTCGCAGCGGCCGCCTTTCACGTTGAAACTGAAGCGGCCGGCGTCGTAACCGCGAGTGCGCGCCTCCGGTACCTCCGCGAACAATTCGCGCAACGGACCAAACAATCCGGTGTAGGTGGCCGGGTTGGAGCGCGGAGTGCGACCGATCGGGCTCTGGTCGATGTCGATGATGCGATCGATCTCCTCGAGTCCCTTGATCTCTTTGCAGGGCGCCATGTCCATCACGGTGCCATTGAGTTTGTGATTCGCGTGCGTGAACAGCGTGTCGTTCACCAGCGTGGATTTGCCGGAGCCCGAAACGCCGGTGACACAGGTGAACAGGCCCAGCGGGAATTCGGCGTCGACGTCCTTGAGATTGTTGCCAGTGGCGCCGAAGACCTTGATGACCCGCTTAGGGTCCGCTGGCGTGCGCAGTCCCGGCAGGGCAATTTTTGTACGGCCAGAAAGATACTTGCCGGTCAGCGAATCAGGGTGTCCCTCGATGTCGGCAGGCGTGCCCTGCGCCACGATCTTGCCGCCATGCACGCCGGCGCCCGGCCCTATGTCGAGCACCTCGTCCGCGGCACGGATTGCTTCTTCATCGTGTTCGACCACCATGACCGTGTTCCCGAGGTCGCGCAGGTGTTTGAGCGTGGCTAACAACCGCTGGTTGTCGCGTTGATGCAGGCCGATCGATGGCTCGTCGAGGATGTACATGACACCGGTCAGGCCCGAGCCCACCTGGCTCGCGAGGCGAATGCGCTGTGCTTCTCCGCCGGACAGTGACTCGGCGCTGCGATCCAGCGTGAGATAGTCGAGGCCCACGTCCACCAGGAACTTCAGTCGGTCGCCGACTTCCTTGACGATCTTGTCGGCCACTTCAGCGCGCCAGCCGGCGACGTCGAGGGAGCTGAACATCTTCTTTGCATCGCCGACGGTGAGATGCGCGATCTCCGGCAGGCTGTGCGTTCCCACGAACACGTTGCGCGCCGTGCGGTTCAAACGCGTGCCCTGGCAGTCGGGGCAGGGCTGGCTGCCGAGGTATTTCGCCAGCTCTTCGCGCACCGGCATCGAGTCCGTTTCCTTGTAGCGGCGTTCGAGGTTCGGAATGATGCCCTCGAAGCGATGTTTCTTCTTCGTGGTGCGCCCGTTGCCATGCACGTAACGGAACTCCACTTCTTCGTTGCCGCTGCCGAACAGCATGACTTGCTGTGCTTTCTTCGACAGGTCTTCCCACGGTGTTTCGGCGTCGAACTTGTAGTGCTTGGCCACGGCCGTGATAAACGCGAAGTAATACGCGTTCTTGCGATCCCAGCTCTTGATGGCACCTCCCGCGAGGGAGAGATGCGGATAAGCGACGACGCGCAGAGGATCGAAGAAATCCTTGAGGCCGATGCCATCGCAGGTGGGGCAGGCGCCCGCTGGGCTGTTGAACGAGAACATCTTCGGCTCGAGCGCCGCCACGCTGTACCCGCACACCGGGCAGGCCTGGCGCGAAGAGAACAGCGTTTCGTCTTCCGGCTTCGAAACCTTTTCGGCTTCGTACGGCGCGAGACGCGCGGTGCCCCCGGCCAGCTTCAACGCCGTCTCGAGCGACTCCGAGAGGCGCTGCGCGGCGTCGGCACGGATGCGCAATCTATCCACCACCACCTCGATGGTGTGTTTCTTCTTGGCGTCGATCTTCGGCAGCGCGTCGAGCTCGTGCACGCGGCCATCGATTCGCACTCGCACGAAGCCCTGGCCACGAAGCTGCTCGAATACTTCCGCGTGTTCGCCCTTGCGATCGATGACGATGGGCGCCAGCAGCAAGACTGCGAGGCCGTCCGGCATTTTCACGATCTGGTCCACCATCTGGCTCACGGTCTGCGCCGCGAGATCGATGCCGTGATCGGGGCAGCGCGCGATGCCCGCGCGCGCGAACAGCAGGCGTAGATAGTCGTAGATCTCCGTCACCGTGCCGACGGTGGAACGCGGATTGTGAGAGGTCGCCTTCTGTTCGATCGCGATGGCGGGCGACAGACCCTCGATGCTATCGACGTCCGGCTTGTCCATCATCGAGAGGAACTGCCGCGCGTACGCCGAGAGAGACTCGACGTAGCGGCGCTGGCCTTCCGCGTACAAGGTGTCGAAGGCCAGCGAGGACTTTCCCGAGCCGGACAGACCCGTGATCACGATGAGCTTGTCGCGCGGCAGGTCGACGGAGATGTTCTTGAGATTGTGCGTGCGGGCGCCACGAATCTTTATTTGCTGGATGGTCAAGCGCGGTTTCTCGTGCGAGTGAACGGAAACCGCGAAGTTTAAGCGGCGAGCCCGGCCCGCGTATAACCAGTGGTTGCTCGCGGCCAATACTGTATGGCGGGCGGCAGTTGGATCAGGGACTTGCGCACGAAGCGGTCCTCGAAGCACATTCGCCGCATGACTCGCGCAGCGAAGCACGACGACTGTTTCCCGCCGATTGCCGAGCCCGACGCGGAGATACTCATCCTGGGTTCCTTGCCCGGCCGGAAGTCGCTCGAGATGCAGCAGTACTACGCGCATCCCCAGAACGCATTCTGGAAACTCATTGCGCGGATCTACAAAAGAGGGTCATCGCTGCCCTACACGCAACGCGTAGAAATACTGACGGCCAACCGCATTGCGCTATGGGATGTTCTTGCGGCGGCCGAGCGTCCCGGCAGTCTCGATAGTTCGATCGTATCCGCGTCCGCGCGGGCAAACGACTTCGCGGCTTTCTACCGGAACCATCCGCAGGTCAGCCGCATTTACTTCAATGGCCGCAGGGCCGAGGAACTGTACCGGCGATTGGTGCTACCCGGGTTGTCAGCCGAATTTGCCACGCTTCGTTATGTTTCCATGCCGTCGACGAGCCCCGCTCACGCGGGCATGCCCTTTGCAGAGAAGTTAGTGAGATGGAAAAAGATCAAGGAGAAAGCCCCATGAGCTTTGCGGACAAGGCCTGCCCCGTGGTGTTTCGCGATTCGTCGTTGCAGCAGATTCTCGCTTTCGAGCACCCGACGGCGGGGCGGCAACTCGTCAAGGGACGCATCGAGCCCGGCGAAAACGCCCGCGCTGCTGCACTGCGTGAGCTGGCGGAGGAGGCCGGAATTGCCGATATGGCCATCGCTACCGACCTCGGCACCTGGGATTCGGGTCATCACGGCCACATCTGGTCGCTGCAGTTGTGCACCTTCAAGACACAGCTGCCCGAGACCTGGACCCACTATTGCTCGGACGACGGCGGCCACGAATTCAGGTTTTTCTGGCACGACGTGAATCGCGAGCCGGACGACGGTTGGCGGCCGCAATACCGGCGTGCACTGCGGGCGATCTGCGAGCGCACGCGCGCACTGCGCTGGCGCGGATAAATGTAAAACGCGATGACGGTTGTGCGTCGCCACGTTAATGTGGCGCCATGAACCGACGAGAACTGCTGCTGACGATAGGAGGCGCCACGCTTGCTAGCTCGGCGTCCGTGCAGGGTCAAACAACCGCGTCCCCGCCGTTGACGCCACCGCCTGCGGGCAACTTGTTGACCTGGGCGGCCAAGGCCGAATCGCTCATACCTACGCTGCTCGAGACCGAGCAGCTGCCGGTGCACCTGGTTCGCGCCGTCGCGGCTCCCGAGGCGCCGCTGCGTTTTCGCATGGAAACTGAAGCGCCGGCGTCGGCTCTGGCGGGCCGGCAGCTCAAGCGCGGCGACAGCGTCATCATCGACTTCGAAGGCCATCGCACGGGTTACCTGTCGTTTCGCCTCGCCACTGAAGGACGCGCGCCGGATGCTCCTGTTCGCTTGCGCTTCACTTTCGGTGAAGTTCCGACGGATGTCGCCGAGCCTTTCTATCCTTACAAGGGCGAGCTGAGCGAAGCGTGGCTGCCCGACGAGCTGATCAACGTCGACTACCTCCCGCAAGCCGTGCGGATGCCGCGAAGGTACGCGTTCCGTTACGTGAAGATCGAGGTGCTGGATACCTCACCCGAATTCAAAATCCGTTTCGAAGACCTCAAGGCCCACGCGGTTACCTCCGCGCGCGGTGTCCCGGCGCCGCTGACGAAGGAAACGCCGCTCATGCAGCGCATCGACGCAGTGTCGATCGCCACGCTGCGCGACTGCATGCAGACCACGTTCGAAGACGGACCCCGCCGCGACCAGCGGCTGTGGGTCGGCGATCTGCGGCTGCAGGCGCTGACTAACTACCATACTTTCAAGTCCAACGACGTCGTGCGCCGCTGCCTGTATCTCTTCGCGGCCTTGCCGCGCGCCGATGGACTGGTGGCGGCCTGCGTATTCGAAAAACCGGCGGCGCGATATGGCGGGCTGCACATCGTCGACTACGCCGCGCTCTTCAACGTGACGCTTTATGACTACGTGGAAGCGACCGGCGATGTCGAAACTGGCCGCGACCTGTGGCCGGCCGCGAAGCGTCAACTCGAGATCATCGGTAGTGACGTGAATGCCGAAGGTCTGTACATCGATCCGAAGAACATGTGGATCTTCATCGACTGGTCCGACAAGCTAGACCGGAATGCGGCCATCCAGGGCGTGTTGGTCTACGCCTACCGGAAGACGCTGGCGCTGGCTCGCCGCATCGGCCGGGAAAGTGAAGTGGCCGAATACGCCGCGCGCATCGAGCGCATGGTGGCCGCGGCGCGCAAACACTACTGGGATGCGTCCCGGAGGGTGTTCGTGAGCGGTCCGAACCGCCAGGTTTCGTGGGGCTCGCAGGCGTGGATGGCCATCTCGGGGGTTTCTTCGCGTCGCGAGAGTGCCGATGCCATGCGCACCGCGGTCGCGGATCCGAATGCGGTCCGGCCCGTCACTCCTTATCTGTACCACTACGTGGTCGAGGGAATGCTCGCG
>Ga0190271_10000699_pt1 | contig 17495 bp, 11 predicted proteins | sample Popmic356T_FD_133747 | JGI IMG/M metagenome (GOLD analysis project Ga0190271, IMG submission 133747) | Populus adjacent soil microbial communities from riparian zone of Weber River, Utah, USA - 356 T | ecosystem: Environmental > Terrestrial > Soil > Riparian zone | place: USA: Utah | collected...
GCGAGGCCGACGAGCGCGATGACCGCGGGCGATGCGCCCGCCAGGTCCGGGCCGGGCTCGGTAGTTGGGAGCGCGCGCCATACGAACACGGCGTCGAAGAACGGTGCCTGGCCCGGTTCGCGCGCAACGCCGAGCTGCTCGGCGATGACCTCGAGCGGCAGCCGCGCGTGCCTGCGCGCCGCGATGACGTGACGGCGCACCTGCAACGCCAGTTCGCGCAACGACTCGCCGGCGCCCACCGTGATCGCAATCGGCAGCACGTTGATGCAGTAGCCGATCAGTCCGGCGAGCTCCGCGCCTTCCTTCACCTCGAAGGGCACGCCGATCACCACGCGCGCGCGGCCGAGCCAATGGGCCAGCATCGCCGCGTACAGGGCGAGCTGCGTCTCGAACAAGGTGCAACCACACGCGGCGCCGAGATCCTTGAACGCACGCAGCTCCGACGCGGAGATGGTGAGGTGAATCGCCTCGCTGCAGCGGCGATCGAGCGTCACGGCCCGGCGGCCGGGCAATCCGTCACCCGCTTCAGCGGCTTGCAGATGCTCTTTCCAGTAATCCAGGTCGGCATGGGCGTCGCCGGCGAGGTAATCGAGCTCGCGGCGCACGTAGTCGCCGAAGGAGGCGCGCGGCGCGCGCACTTTTTCATGCTCGCGACCGGAACACCGTGCCTGCAACTCGTTCATCAACAAGGTCAGGCCGCCCAGATCCATGGCGATGTGATGGGCGCGCACCAGCAGCACGCAGCGCTGCCCCGCCTGCACATACAACACGGCTTCGACTGGCGCCGCCGAGCGCAGGTCGAACGGCATGGCGGCACGGGCGTGCAGCCGGTCGAGCAACTGCGCGTCGCTCGAATCGCGCGCGTCCTCTTCGAGGAGCTCGACCGGAGCGCCATCCCAGTGCTGCCACGGTTCACCGTCGCGCAGTACGACCCGCATGCGCAGCGCATCGTGCGCGCGCTGCAATTCGACGAATGCCGCTTTCAGCGCCGGTAGATTGACCGCGCCCGTGAGCCGCACCGCCCAACACAGGTTGTAGGCCGGCGATTGCGGGAACAGCTGCGCGTGCAGCCAGATGCTGCGCTGGCCGCGGGTCAACGGCAGACTGCCGTGCGAACGCGGCGCGTCGGCGCGTGCGCTGACGCGCCGATGCCCGGCGCAATGCTCGAGCAGCTGTTCCAGGTCCCGCGCCTCGTGCAGCAGTGCGAGCGGAATCTGGATGCCCTGCTTTTCGAGCTGCACGGCGAGGCGCGCGATCATCAGCGAATCGAGCCCCAGCGCCGGCAGCGATCGAGCCGGGTCCAGGGTTTCCGCCGACCGGCCCAACAATCCTGCCAGCAGACCAAGGACCCACTCGCGCCCGGGCGAGCCCGTGTCCACGGCCGGCTTCGCCTTTTTCGTGGGGCGTGCGTTCACCCGTACCAGTTCGTCGGCAACGTACAACCGGCGGCAGGCATCGCGCTTCGTCTTGCCGCTCGTGGTCTTCGGAACCTGCCCCACGCGTACGAACACGATGGTGTTCACGCCGACATCGAGCCGGTCGGCGATCGCGGCGCGGATTGCCGCCGCGGCCTCGTCTTCATCGAACGCACCGCGGTGCTCGACTTCGCAGACCAGCACCAGTTGCTGCTCGCCCTGCACGTCGGCGGCAAATGCGGCGCAACCGCCGGATCGCAGCGACGCGTGCCCCTCCTGCGCCGCACGCTCGAGATCGTGTGGATAGAAATTCCTGCCCCGCAGGATGATGAGGTCCTTGAGACGGCCGGTGACGAACAACTCACCGCGGACGAAGCATCCGAGGTCGCCGGTGCGTAGATAGTGCCGTGCATCACCGGCGATCTGCGCGTGAAAGGTTTCCTGTGTCTGTCGCGGCTTTTCGAAGTAGCCGTTCACGACGCTCGGCCCGTGGATCCATATCTCGCCGATCCGCCCCTCCGGCAGCCGCTGCGCCAACTGCGGCTCGACGATCGCGACTTCGATGGCGGTGTCCCGTCCCTGGTCCGCGATTCCGCAGCCGACGAGTTCCGTGCGCCGGTCCGATTCAGCTGTTTCGACCACGACGTTTTGTTGCAGGGCGGCCGTTTCCACCGACAGCACGGTGGGTGTGCTGGCCACCTCGCACCCCGTGACGAACAACGTCGCCTCGGCGAGGCCATAACAGGGATAGAAGGTGCGCGCGCTGAAGCCACAGGGTGCGAACACACGCGAGAATTCGGACAGCGTCCCGGCCTGAACCGGCTCCGCGCCGTTGAATGCGAGTCGCCAGCTGCGCAAGTCGAGCTGAGCGAGCTGCTCCGGTTCGACACCGCGGCTGCACATCTCGTAGGCGAAGTTGGGTCCGCCGCTCGTGGTGCCGCCGAAGCGCGAGATCGCCTCGGGCCAGCGCACCGGTTCGCGAAAGAATTCCGCCGAGGAAAACAGCACGCACCGGCAGCCCATGTAGATCGATTGCAGGATGTTCCCGAACAATCCCATGTCGTGATAGAAGGGCAGCCATCCAACTACCACCGTGTCGTCGCCGTGATCGAACGCGACGCGAATCATCTCCTCGTTGTACAGCACGTTGCGGTGGGTCACGACGCAGGCTTTCGGATCGCCGATCGACCCCGAGGTGTATTGCAGCACCGCGGTGGCGTCGCCCCTCGATGCCACCGCCCGCCAGGCCTGGGCATCGACGGACTGGCTGTCTTCCACCGAAAGCCAGCCGAGGTTCGCGAGCCCGGACGGCGTGCTGCCGACGAAGGCACCGCGCATGCCGGGCGGCGCCAGGATGTTGCGCGCGCTGCTGTCCGCGACGACGTTTTCGAGCCGGTAGGCCAGACGCCGCGGAGTGCCGTGCGGCAGCGGAATGGCGATCGCGCCGGCATACCAGGTGCCGGCGAGTGCCACGATGTAGTCGAGACCCGACGGATACGAGATCGGAATCCGGTCTCCAGGCTGCACACCGTGCGCCTGCAGCAACGCGGCAAGCCGCCGCGCGGCCTCGTCTAACTGTCCGAAGGTCAGCTCCAGCCGGACCTGGCCGTCTTCAAGAAAAGTGAATGCATCCCTGGCGCCGCAGTTCTCCGCACGCAACCGAATCAGGTCGACGAGAGTTTCCACGGCGCACGCAGCGAATCTAGCTGGCACGCATCTGGGTCACGAGATCGAGATCGTCGGGAGGCCGGAAGTTCAACACGTGATCGCAAAACTCGCGCCATTCGTCGGTGACGACGTCGAAGATCACATCTTCACCGGCCCAGATGGATCGCGACACGGTGAGGTCGCGATGCACGAACACCACGTCTTCGGCGGCCGGCGCGTCCACGCCGCGACTCGAGGGGTTCTCACGCCAGCGCGCGAACTGCCGCAGCGTGGCGAGCGGATACGCGCGGCAATACGGTCGCTGCGCGGAAAGCCGGCTGCTTGCCTGCGCGCCGTCGGCGCCACTCCGTTGCTCCGCCTCGCCGAGCAACCGGGCGGCATCGGCATGACCGGCGGCAAGCGCGATGAGGTAGGGGGTGCGTTGATCCTTGCCCGAGGCGAAGACATCCGCACCGCGATCGATCAGCGTGCGGACGATTTGCGTGTGCCCCGCGCCGGCGGCCCAGCACAGGGGCGTCCAGCCGTTCTCGTCCCTGCCATTGACATCCATGTCCTGACTCAACATTGCACGGACCCCCTCAGGATCGTTTGCACGGATAGTCGCGACTAGCTTGTCGATGGTCGGCGTCATGAAGCTTCGTGGCGATCGGCTTGAGGCCGAGGATCATATCCCGAGCGCCGAGCTTCGCGGAATAGAGTTGGCGGCGTCAGCAACTCTCCGACACATCGCTGCGTGGAGTTGGTGCGTCCATCGCAGTACCGCGTGCCTGACCCGGGGTGGTAGGCTTTTCCCGACACAACGGGAACGATCTTGAAGGAACACCGAAAAGTAGATCCGGTCGTACTGACGATCGTCATCGTGGTCGCACTCGTTCTCGCGGTGCCTTGCGGTGCGTTGCTCGCGCTGGCGCTGAGCCTGCCCAGCCTCGATGGTCGCGTCGAGTCCGCGGACGTCACGGCGTCGCTCACGATCCGCCGGGACGAGGTTGGCGTGGTGCGCATCGATGCGTCATCACCCGCCGACTCCGCCTGGGCCATCGGCTACGCCCACGGCCAGGATCGATTCTTCCAGATGGATTTGATGCGCCGCATTGCGGCCGGCGAGATGAGCGCCCTGTTCGGCGGCGGGAAGTTAGTCGAGGACTCCGCGCAGCGGCGCTGGGAGATGCGTGCGCTGGCCACGCAGCAACTCGCGGCAGCGCGCCAGGATCTGGTTGCGGTGATGCGCGCCTACACCCGCGGGGTCAACGCCGGCGTGAACAGCCTGAAGGTGAGGCCGTTCGAATACCTCGTGTTACGCGCCGCTCCCGAACCCTGGCGCGAAGAAGACAGCCTGCTCGTGATCCACGCGATGTTCATGATGCTCACGGATCCGCGCGCGACGCGCGAGCAATTCCTCGGCCGACTGAAACGCACCCTGCCCGCGGACGCCTTCGACTTCGTCACCTGGAGTGCGGGCGCTTGGGACTCGAGCTTCATCGAGGACGCCCGGATGCCCGCGCCTCCGGCGTTGCCCGCGCCCGGCAGCGCCGCTTCCCAGGGCGCGCCGCGGGAGCCGGATTCAGCGTCGCCGCTGCAAGCCGCGCGCAACTTCATGGGCTCGAGTGCCTGGGCCGTCAGCGGCAGCAGGACCACGCATTCCGGTGCATTGCTGGCCGTCGACATGCATCTGACACTCTCGGTGCCCAACATCTGGTATCGCGCGGAAGTGCATCTGGCGGAGACGGCGCGGCCCGGCGCGATCCAGTCGGCCTATGGCGTCACCCTGCCGGGCTTTCCGGGTTTCATCGTCGGCAGCAATGGGCGCGTCGCCTGGGGGCTGTCGAACAGCCAGGGCGATTGGGCCGACATCCTCAGGCTCACACCCTGCGAGCTCGATGGAAAGCCAGGTTACAGAGTGGATGAGGAATGTGTTGCGTATCGCGTCGCGCAGCAACACATCGACGTTGCCGGCGCGCCCCCGGTGACGGTGCGTTTCCTGCTCACGCGCTGGGGCCCGCTGGTCGACTCGAATCAGCTGGCGAAACCCACGGTGCGCCGGTGGTTAGGCGATCTGCCCATGGCCACCAATCTGGGTTTTCTCGACCTGTTCGGCGCGCGCGATGTCTCGCAGGCAATCGAGATCGCACGCGCCTCCGGGCTGCCGCCGGTGAACTTCGTCGCGGCCGACAGCGGCGGCCGCATTGGCTGGACCATCGCCGGACAGTTGCCCGACCGGACGAAGGGCTGCCCGATCGGGCCCGAAGAGGCCGACTCGAACGCCGACGACGACTGGACGCGGCCGCGCGACGCCGGCGCCGCACTGCGCATCTTCGATCCGCCCGCCGGCTACATCGTCACCGCGAACCAGCGCATCCTGCCCGATACCGGCGAGCCGATCATGTGCGATGGCGCCTATCAGCTCGGCGCGCGCGCCCGGCAAATCGCGCTGTCGCTGGCCGGATCGCCGACGCTCAGTGAAGCCGCGGCCATGCACGTCGAGCTCGACGACCGGGCGCGGTTCCTCGAGCGCTGGCGCGACCTGCTGCTCGCGGTGATCGCGGATCGCCCCGATCCGCATGACACGCGCTACGACGTACTAACTACCAGGCTGCGGACCTGGCACGGCCGCGCTTCGACCGATTCGGTTGCGTACCGGTTCATCCGGGAATTTCGCGACAACGTATCGGCGGAAATCCTCGGCATGCTGGCGCGCGGCAGTGGCATCGCGCCATTCGATCTCTACCAGAACCTGCCGCAGTCGGAATATCCGGTCTGGAGGGTCGTGAGTGAGCAGCCGCGCGGCTGGCTTCCGCAGGGATTCGAGGACTGGCATGGTTATTTGCGCAGCGTGCTCGATCGTTGCCTGCGTCGCTACACCAGCGAAGATCCGGATCTGACGCGCCTCACCTGGGGTAAGCGCAACGTGCTGAAGATGCAGCATCCCTTCCTCGGCAATATCCCGGTCCTCGGGTGGTTCTTCGACATGCCCGGCGAAGAATTGCCCGGCGACACCAACATGCCGCGCGTGCAGGCGCCGGACTTCGGCGCCTCGGAGCGCCTGGTAGTCGCCCCCGGGCACGAGGCGGCCGGTCTGTTCAACATGCCCGGCGGCCAGTCTTCCAATCCACTGTCGTCCTATTTCGACGCGGGACACGACGAGTGGGTGAAGGGCGTATCCATGCCGCTGGTCGCCGGCGAGTCGCGACACGAGATCCACGTCACTGCCACCACTGATCCTCGAGGGAGATCGAAATGAAGACCACTTCGCTGCCAGCGCTGTTGCTGCTGGGAACGCTCGCGCTGGTCGGATGCGGCGACGCTCCCGATACGGGAGTCCGGGTCTCGATGTCGGATCTGCACGCTTCGGGGGGCGTGCCGGAAGGCTGGCAGATCACTCCACCGGCCGGCGATGCGGAACGCGGCAAGGCACAGTTCGCGAAACGGGGTTGCCCTGCCTGTCATCTCGTGCGCGAACCAGACGCGCCGGCCGAAGACGATGGAATCAGGCGGCCCGGCCCCGAATTGACCGGAATGGGCGCGCACCATCCGCCAGGCTATTTCCTCGAATCGATCATGAACGTGAATGCGGTGATCGTGGATGACGAGGGCTTCGTCGATGCCGAGGGGCGATCCGTCATGCCGGCATACCCTGACCTGAACGTGGCGGAGCTCGCCGACCTGGTTGCCTACCTATCGAGCCTGACGTTCGGCTCACACCACGCGCAGATGTCCGACGACCAGATCGCGACCCGGCCCAAACCTCCCACTGACGCCGGACAGGCGTTCTACATGCAGAGTTTCGAGGTACGTGCCGGCAGCCTGGACACGTTCGAGCGCTGGTTCGCCGACATCGGCAAGCCACGCTTCATGGCCTTCGACGGCATCCTCGGCATCGAGACCCATGTCGACACGACGCGCAAGGGCGCGGCCATCGTGACCACGTGGTCGTTCCGCGACCAGGAATCCCTGCAGAAATTTCTCGACGATCCGCGTTTCAAGGACCTTGGCGAACAGTTCGACAACTTCATCGGCTCCCACGACCACCTGACGATGACGGCGCCGCCCATCTACAAGGTCCCGGCGCTGTCGACCCCATGACGGCTCGTCGCTGGCCGCCCGCCGCGTGAAGCCCGCCGCAACCGCGCACCGCCACCGGGCATCGCCGGCGGATGCTCCGGCTGCAGGACGAGGCGCGGCGTCGCCTCGCCCGCCTTCTCCACGCAGATCGATAGCAGATAGTCGTCCGACGGCTGCAGCTGCCAGAAGAACCAGCGATCGCCGTCATCGCCGAGCTCCGGATGCGTGGCGAACTCCACTTCGTGCTCCGCCGGGAACGAGAAGCTGAACTTCTCCAGGGGGATGGACAGCCCGAGGCCGCGCGCCTTGATGTACGACTCCTTCAGCGTCCAGTACTCGAAGAAGCGCAGTGGCTGCTCCGCGGGACGCAGGCGCGCGAGCGCGCCGGCCTCCCGCGCGGAAAAATAACTGTGCGCGACTTCCAGCGGCACGTCGCGATCGACGACGTTCTCGACGTCGACGCCCACCGCCCCGCCCGCGGTGATCGCCAGCGCGATCAGGCTGTGGGTGTGCGAGACGTTGAACGACAGCGACGCCGCATTGGCATGCACGGCGGCGAGCTCGGGACGGCCGTACTCATTGCTGGTGAATTGCCATTCCGCGGCGGCGCCCGGTAGATAGCGGGACAGCGTGCGCCGCACCAGCGCGCGCGTGACCAGGTGCCGGCGCCGGTCCTTCGCGAACACGAACCGGTTCATCTGTGCCCTTTCCGACTCGCTCAGCAACCGCAGGCAGTCATCGAGCTCGCGCGCATCGTCGATGCGGTCGTAGTGAGCCAGCCACAGGTGCACCTCTCCGGGCGCAAGCGCGAGCATCGTGGGCTCTGGTGCGGCCGTTCAATCCGCCGACGTTCGCACCCGCGGCAATTCCGCGGGCACGGCCTGGAGCTGCGCGACGCGCTCGCCGGGAGCGCCCGGCGGCGCGCGATGGCGGTGAATCGTCGGCGGGAGGCCGCGGTCGAGCATCATCGTGACGTCGGCCCGATCGAAGTACCGCGTGTCGTGGGTGATGGCGACGACGATCTTGCCGTTCCGTTTCAGCCAGGGCACGAGTTCATCGTAGAACCAGGTCTTGTGCTCGGGATCCTGTTCGGCGGCAAATTCGTCGAACAACAGGATCTGGCTGCTCTCCATGAGCATGAGCAACAGCGCCACGCGACGCCGCTCACCGGTCGAAAAATGTTCTGCCTGCATGAGCAGGCTCTCGTTCCGTTTCACGAGATGCGACAGGCGGGTTCGTTCCAGCATTTCCGGCGGCGTGGCGGTGGCGGCATGGTCGTACTCACTGTCGGACAGCGATTCGAACAGCGAAAAGTCGTTGAACAGCGCCGCGACATGGTCGCGGTACTCGTGGCGATTGGTGTCCTCGAGCCGCACGCCGTCGATGAGCACCTCACCACTTCCGGGGGTATAGAGTCCGCAGAGAACTTTGCCCGCGGTGGTCTTGCCGCTGCCGTTGCCACCGGAGATGAACAGCGCCTCGCCGCGATGCAGAGTCACGTCGATGGGTCCGATCACCAGATAGGGTTGGCCTTCGCGCTCGTAGGTGTATGTCACGCCGCGCGCCTGCAGCGTGCGGATCTCCCGGTCCTGCGGAATCCGCGCATGCGCAGCTCGCTGCGCTTCGGAATCCCGTTCCAGCTGGTCGGTCAGCTCGCGGACCCGGCCCAGCGCGAAATTCGCCTGCGCGTTGGTCTGGAACCCCTGCATGACGGCGATGAGCGGCGCGAGGACGAACAATGCCAGGAGCGGCGCCGTGAAACCCACGTTCGGGCCGAGGATACCCATGGACGCGCCGATGAGCAGCAACAGGGGCAGGCTGTATATCCACGCCGTGTACAACGAGCCCGAGATCCCGAACAGCAGCGCGGAGCGTTGCTGCAGCGAATTGATCTCGCGCTGGTTCTTCAGCGCCGTTGCCTCGAGTTGCTCCCGCTGCCGCCTGCTCAGCTTGAGCTGCTTCAGCCCGTCGACGAGGTTGCGGCCGATGCCGCCCGAGATCTCGCGCTGCTTTGCCAGTAGTTTGAAGATGACCGAGACGCGCTGCCAGCACAGGTGGTGTACCAGGAAGCTCAGCAGCCCGGCCGCGATCACGATGCCCAGTGCGTAGATCGACAGGTACCCCAGGTAGCCGAGTGCGATCACGAGGAACGTCACGTTGCGAACGACGCCGATCAGCCCCGGCATGGCGGAGCCGATCTGCCCGATGTCTTCGCCCAGGGTCACCAGCAGGCGCGGTGCGCCGGCGTCCTCGACCGTTCGCAACGGTGAGGCGAAGATCGCCCGCAGCAACGCCTGCCGCATGCTGAGCGTGCAGCGACTCACCACGCGATTGACCAGCGCGCCGGACAGCACGCTGGTGCCCATCACCACGATCGTGAAGAGCACGAAGCGCTGCCAGTTGTCAGAGGCATTCGCGGGGTTGCGCATCGCATTCGAGACGTGGACGATCAACGCGAGATTTGTGGCCGCGTTGATCAGATCGCTCAGGATGCACAGGGAGAAGAGCAGCGCCGAATGTCGCCACATCAACGCGAATATTGGCATTTCACGACCTACGTAGCGGCCCGTGCGGAAGCATATCCCTGACCACTGCCGGACATGCAGTGAATTTTTTGCGATGTGCCGCTCCACTGACGTTCCAACTTCCACGGGAAGCCGTCACCACGGTTACGCGACGAATCGCGTCCCGGAAGTTTTGTGACATCAGGGCGCATAGAAGCCGTGAGCCAGGGCGGTAATGCGGCGGCGCGTCTGTTCCGCTGCATCGGTGCCCGCCTTGGGCGCGATCCATGCGCGCTGCGTCTCGCTCAGCGACTGCGCCGCGGACTGCCCGGCCGTGTAGCGCCGGTAAAAGTCCGCGGAAAACTCCTGGGCCAGCACGTCTTCGATGGGCCATAACGTGGCGATGACGCCGCGCGCGCCAGCTCGCAGGAAGGCCCGCTGCAGGCCGGGCATGCCGGCCGCGAATCGTGGTGGTCCGATCGCACTTTCGCAGGCGCTCAGGAATACGAGTTCCGCATCGCCGCGCCAACCCTCGACCTGGCCGGCGGTCAGGTAGGTGGGTGCACCCGAGGCGTCGGTGGCCGGCATCACGAGCAACGACGCCAGCGGCTGCCGCAGGTCGGCCAGCGCATGCGTCGCGAAGTGAACCACGTCGGCGCCACTCGCCCAGATGCCATGAAGCGTCGCCGCGCTGCCCTCGGCGCCGATCAGTAGTTTGACCTTCGCGTTGCGGTCGCGCGCCACGAACAGGTCGGCGACGGTGTGGATTTCCTTGGTGGCCGCCTGGAGCTTCGGCGCCGGGTCGATCACGGCCGCCGACCGCAGGCTGCCGTGGCCGCTGGCCAGTGCCACGAGCCTGAAAGGCCGCGCGTGTTTGACGCGCGGCGCCTCGTCGACGGCGAACATCGACGTGATCATCGTGATCGCGTGCGTCTCGGCGAGCCGCCGGCGTGAGTCCGTGGTCGAGCGCAGCCCGGGAAACGGCACGCCGGCGATGCGCCCTTCCGCGACGATATCGACCGAGGTGGAACCGTCGGCGAGCAGGCCGGCCGGCAGCAACACCGCGGAAACCTGCTCGAGCGCCTGCTCGATTTTGTCAGGTGCCACTTGTGGGTCGAGCGCGCCGAGCGCAATCAACTGGCGTTCGAGCTCCTGCGGTGCCTTGTCCAGTACCGCCACGACAATGCCGGCGTCGCTGCGTGCCCATACATAGGCGTGATCGTTGCCGAGCACGTACGACAGCTGTACGCCGCCGGGGGCGAGCGGGCGCCAGTCACGCGGCGTCATGATGGCGTGGGATTTTTCCGCCACCGCGGCTTTTACCGCGGCCGCAGTGCGCAGGCGATCGAGTTCCGCATGAAGATCCGCCATTCCGGATTGCAACGATGCCAGCTCGGCCTCCTCCGGCCCGGAAAGATCGCGCTTGAGCATCGCCGAGATCGTGAGGCTCTTGACCGCCATCTGCGAAAGCAACGCATCGACCTGCCTGGCAGTCTGGACATCCAGCTCGCCGGTGCGCGCCGCGCCGAAGTTCGCTTCGCGCGCCATTTCGAGCCTGCGCAACGCGGCTACTTCACCTTTCGATGCGGGCTGCATCTTGCCCGCGCCGCGCGCGACGACGGATTTCATCTCGAGATCGAGATATCCGCGGAACGCCGATTGCACATGCATCACGGTCGCCCGGCGCGCTTCGGGATTCGCGCTGCTCGCCCGATGGATATCGGCGAGCGCGAACGTGCGCTCGAACTCGGCGAGTGCTTCGTTCGCCTTTCCCTGGTTCGCAAGTAGTTGGGCCTTGACGCCGTGCCCGCCCATTTCACCCATCTTGTCGCCGACGCGCACACAGCTCTGCAAAGAATCATCGAGCAGGGCGGCCGCTTCCCTGAATGTGGCAGGAGTCGGATTCTCGGTTTCGATGAGCGCCTGGGCGAGATTGCGCTTCACGTCGCTGTACGCGTGGTGCGCGGGGTCGTGCAGATCGACCGCGAGCGCCCGCCGAAACTCGGCGATGGCTGCCGGGTAGTCGTGCACGAAATAGTAGTCGAACCCGAGCTCGCGCAGCGTGCGTACCTGGCCGATTGGATTCGAGGCCAGGCTCACCGCCTCCTTGTGCAGCTCGACCGCACGAGCATGCTCGCCATCGTTGCGTGCGACTACACCCGCCGACGCGAGCGCCCATACGTAGCTCATCACGTCCGTTCCATCGCGCGTGATGCGCCGCGCTTCGGCGAAGTACCCCCGTGCCTGCAACGTGTCTCCGCGGTTCTGATACACGTGGCCCAGCCCGTGCAGCGCACTCGCTTCCTTGTCGCGCAACTGGTACTCGCGCGCCAGGGCCAGCGCCCGGATCTGCAGTTCCACGGCCGGATCGGTGCGTGCCGAAAAGGATTGACCGCGCGCCGCGCCGAGCAACACCGCGGCTCGAAGATCGGGGCTCGCGATGTCTTCCACTTCCGGCAGCAGCGCGACAAACGCGAGCGCCGCATCGCGGAACCGGCCGCGCTCGAGCAGCACCAACGCGAGATTGCAGCGAATCTCGCGGTCGCCCGCGCTGTTGCCGGCGGCGTGGTAGATAGCCTGCGCCTCGGCGAACCGCTGGTCGGCGTCATCGAGCCGCGTGGTGCTGAAGTCGACCTGGGCGAGCGCGGTGATGGCGCGCGCGCGTTCGATCGGGCCGAACATCGAGGTGGGCTCGATGAGCTGCGCGAGGATCCCACGCGCGAGCGCCACCGCCTCATCCGGAGTCGGGTTCGTGGCTTTTCTATCCGCGGCGATCTGCAGCAGCGCCGATGACTCGATGAGCCGCGCGCGGGACTGGTTGAGTGTGTCGGCCTTGGGCAACGCAGCAAAAGCGGCTGCCGCGCGTTGCGCTTCCGCGCGCGACTCGCGCCAGTCGACCCGGAAGAAGAGCAGCATGTTCGCCTTGACCAGGCGCGCCATGGCGGCGAGCGCCGGGATACCTTGCGGTGCGGCGAGATCCACGATGGCACGATCCATGTCGGCCAGCGCCGTGGACTTGATGGCGTCCGTGCGCAGGCTGGCATTGGTCGCCGACGACCATGCCTTGAAGGCCGCAACCTGCACTGTGTACTTCGATCCTTCCGGCTGGGCGTCGAAGCGCCTGACGCTGACGCGCACATGGCCTGGCACCTCTGAGTCCTGTGGGCCCGTCAGCGTGATGGAGACCCGCGCACCGCGCGGCGCCGCTATGGCCGCGACCTCGATGCCCGAACCGTGCAGATTGTTTTCCACCTCGACCGCGGGAGGCGTGTCGTTCGGGCCGGTGACCGTGAGCTTCACTTTCACGTCCGTGAGCTGCTCGTCGACGAGCACGACGATGACGGAATCTCCATCTACCGGGATGTCGCGCTGCGCAACGTCCACCCGCGCTCCGCGCTCGAGTGCGACGTCCTCATCCAGAAGCGTGGCGCCATCCAATGTCGCCGGGCCCCAGGTGCAATTCGTCAAAAGAGCGATGCCGAGCAGCGGCAGGACGAGTTTCTTGTTCTTATTCATGTCCCTGTTCCGAGCCATCCTTGACGGCGGCGAGCTTAATCGAACGCGCTCCCCGTGCCCATCTACGAAGATCTTCGTTGACAGTACGAAATTCTTCGTAGTAGCCTCGCTCCCCATGAAGCAGGACCCCAAAACACAACCTACCCCCGCGGAACTGGCGATTCTCCAGATTCTCTGGTCGCGCGGGCCTTCCACCGTCCGCGAGATCCACGAGGTCATGGCGCAGGAGAAAGACGTCGGTTACACCAGCGCGCTCAAGTTCCTGCAGATCATGACCACGAAGGGGCTCGTGACGCGCACGGAAGATCAGCGCGCGCACGTCTACTCGGCCAATCATCCGGCGGAAAAAACCAAGCAGCAGTTCGCGGCGGACGTGCTCAAGCGCGTCTTCGCCGGTTCCGCCAGCCAGCTCATGCAGCACGCGCTGTCGGGACGCCGCGGCTCCAGGAAAGAAATCGAAGAGATGCGCCGCATGCTCGACGAATACGAAAGGAAAATCCCATGAACGCAACTACTTCATTCTTGCAGGCGCTGGCCTGGTCGTTGCTGCACTTCCTGTGGCAAGGCGCGGCCATCGCTGCCGTCGCGGCGTCGGTCATGTTCGTGCTTCGCAAACCGGCGACTCGTTACCTGGTCGGCCTGGGCGCGCTCGCGCTGATGCTGGCTTCGTTCGGCGTGACGTTCTCGCTCCTCGGCGCGTCCGCCACTTCTGCCGCTGCTGAATTCCCCTCTGTAGGGGCGCCGGCCGCCGCCTCGGCCTCTACCCTGGAGGCACCTGCACTGTCCATGGAGCTGACCATGGAGGAGCAAGCGGCCACATTTCGAAACGCGGACTTTCTCTGGATCGCACGCGCGTGGCTCATCGGGGTGTTCGTCTTTGCGTTGCGAATCGCATTCGGGCTCCTGGTGATCGAGCAGTTGCGGCGCCGGAATCTCGTCGCGCTCTCGCCCGCACTGGTTGCGCGATTCGAAGCACTGCAGCAGCGCCTGGGAATTCGCCGCGCCATTCGTTACTGCGAGTGCCACCTGTTGCGCGTCCCCGCGGTGATCGGCTTCTTCCGCCCCATCGTCCTGCTGCCGGTGCGCGCACTGACCGGCCTCTCCGCGGAACAACTCGAAGCGGTCATCGCACACGAGCTCGGCCACATCAAACGATTCGACGTTGCCGTCAATTTCTTCCAGGTCATCGCCGAAACATTGTTCTTCTTCCATCCCGCTGTCTGGTGGCTCAACAAGCGCATTCGCGCGGATCGCGAAGACTGCTGTGACGATGTGGCGGTCGCAGCCTGCGGCGGCACCGTCGGATACGCTCGCGCGCTCGCCACCATGGAGAGCTGGCGTGATGCGCCGAGCTTCGCCATGGCGGCCACCGGCAGTCCCGTGGCCGCGCGCGTCGCACGCCTCCTGGGTGTGAGGAGCGATCGCACCGGCGTTCACACTGCGGGCATGGTCACCGCCTCGCTGGTCCTAGCTACTGCACTGGTTGCGGGCGTTGTGTCCATTGGAGTTTCGAACCCGGCCATGGCTCAGGCCGAAGAGCTTGAACCGGACGTCTCTCCAGAACCCGCGATCTCGCAGGTGAAAGCGCCCATGCCTGCTACCGCGCCAGCTGCGACGCCTGCGGCCACTGCGAAGCCTGCAGCCGCTGCGGTGCCCGCGGCCACGGCGAACCCAGCCGTCGCTGCACGGCCAGCGCTGGCGGCAAAGCCGCAACGCGCGCAACCACCGCCGCCAGTGGCTCCGAACGCGGCACCCGTGCCGGAGGCACCAGCCGCACCGCTTCCGCCACCCGCACCCGTCGCACCGCTTCCCCCGCCCGCACCGATCGCGGCTACCGGCACATCGTTCATCGACGACATGAAATCCGTCGGATTCGACAACCTGGATGTGGACTACCTGATTGCGCTGAAGGTGCAGGGAGTCAGTCCCGAATATGTTCGCGAGATTCGCGCTTCCGGCGTCGACCCCGATGCAAGCGAGCTGCTCGCCATGAAGATCCACGACGTCACGCCGGCGTACGTCAAAGGCATGCGTGAAGCAGGTTTGAATCCCGATACAGAGGAAATCATCGCGATGAAGATCCAGGACGTCACGCCCGAATACGTGCGGCAGATCCGCGCCGCCGGTTTCGATCCCGACGCCCAGGAGCTCGTGGCCATGAAGATTCATGGCGTCACGCCGGAATACCAGCGAATGCTCGCCGCCGCGGGCTTCGAGCTGGACACCCAACAGGTCATCCACGCCAAGGTCATGGAGATCACGCCGGAGTTCATCCGTCAGGTCAACGCCCATGGCTTCAAGAATCTGTCGATCGAGAAGCTCATCCAGCTCAAGAACGCCAACATCCTCTGATCTGCAGCCAACGCAAGGAGACCGCTGTGAAATCCCTCAAGACAACGACTCTCGCGCTGGTGCTGTGCGCCTGGGCGTTGGGCTGCTCGCAGGCTTCGTTCGCCGCCGAAGAATTCAAAGGCAGCTGGACCATTGCAACTTCGAAGGAACCCGGCCAGGTACGACTCGCCCTGATGCATCGCATGCACGGCGGCAGTTCTCACCATGAAACGGATTGGCCGGCGAAATCATTCCAGGGCGTCGACCTGGCCGCGCGCGGCAAGCGCGATGTGGAGTTCAGCATCACCCGCGATGCCGGCCGCTTCGATTGCGAGGGATATCTGAACGGCGGCGAAGGCGCCGGCCTCTTCCGCTTCGTGCCCGATGCGAAATTCGGCAAAGAGATGAGCGCGCTCGGGTTCAACGGCATCGACGACGAAAAACAATTCGCCATGGCGGTGCACGACGTCACGCTCGACTTCGCGCGGCAGATGAAGGGCGAGCAACTGTCGGGGCTCGAAACCGACACGCTCATCGCGTTCCGGATTCACGACGTCACGCCGCAGTTCGTCCGCGAACTACACGCGGAGGGCCTGACCACCACCAGCAGCGACGCGTTCCTGGCATTCCGCATTCATGGCGTCACACCGGCGATGGTGCGCGACGTGCGTGCGTCCGGGCTCAAGGCCAGCGACGATGAGCTCATCGCCATGCGCATCCATGGCGTGTCGCCGGAGTTCATCGCCGAAATGAAGTCGCGCGGGCTGAAGAACCTGACCGTCGATCAGCTCGTCAGCCTGCGCATCCACGGCATCGACTAACTAGAAGTTGAACGCGTCCCGTTCCGGGCGCACTCGACCCTGGTTGATCGCCAGCGACAATTTCGCGTAGACGCTGGCCTGGTCAGGGCCATCGAGCTTCGCGGTGGCTATCGCGAGCGCGATTCCATCCTCCTGGGTCAGGCGCCCGGTGTTGACCACCTGTTCGACGACCGCATTTCCCGCGCGAATCCCGGCCTCGCGTATCTCCGCGCGTTTCTTCGCCTCCTCGGGCGTGAGCGGTGGGGGCGGCGTGGCAACCACGAGAGGTTGTGGTTCCGGCTGCGGTGCCGCGCGCATCTGGGCGAGCACCGTCATGTGTTCTTCGAGTCGCTCCATTCGCTGCAGCACTTCGTCCGGTTGTGCCTTGGCCAGCGCCACCGGCTGTTGAAAATGCTGGTAGGAGAGGACCGCGGCCAGCGTGCCGGCTACGGAGCAGACGATCGTGACCGCGGTCTTGTTCATGGCGCCTTCGGCGGCGTGTAGGAGAAGTTGCGAACGTAGACGAACTCGCACACACCGGTCGCGTTGTCCCAGCCGAACAGCAGGTACGCGTCGTTGTTCATCGAATGAATTGCTGCGAGATGTGATGCATTGGACGTCGAGCACGAACCCGGCTGCCCTGCCGCATTCACCGCGGTACACGTCGCGTTGTTCCCGCGTGTGAAGCACCCGATCTGCTGATTCGTATCCGCGGAATTGCGGGCGCTGCCGAGGAAACCATACGCCACATCGAGGAAAGTGCCCGGCCAGAGGGTGGCCGGCATGTCCTGGCGCAGACCAGCAAATGCCGCCGTACTCAATGCCAGTGCCGCCAGGGCACCAACCGCCAATCCAGTTGTTTTCCTATTCACGATTCGCTCCTTGAAAAAGTATTCATCGGTTCCCTCCGGTGAATGAACACTATCGCGGCTGTGCGTTCGCGAAAGCGGAGCGCGGCAGGCAGAAGCAGGAGTTGAGACTTATTACCGCAAGTTGCTAGGTTCGAGTCCGGTGTACCGAATCGTCATCGGCACCTTGTAGTATCGCGCCACGATTCAGGGACAGGGGAAGCGCGATGCGTTTGCTGAGGATCATCGGGTTGTTGCTGCTGGGCTGCGCCGGCAACCTGCAGGCGGCGCCCAACCCCATCCACGAGCAGAGTTTCGTGAGCATTGGCGGCATCGAACAATGGATCACGATCA
>Ga0190271_10000700_pt1 | contig 17479 bp, 16 predicted proteins | sample Popmic356T_FD_133747 | JGI IMG/M metagenome (GOLD analysis project Ga0190271, IMG submission 133747) | Populus adjacent soil microbial communities from riparian zone of Weber River, Utah, USA - 356 T | ecosystem: Environmental > Terrestrial > Soil > Riparian zone | place: USA: Utah | collected...
ACCGGCGACGTCTACTACGCGCGTACCGACGACTATGTGTCGGCTTTCATGGTCACCCCGGACGGCATCGTGCTCGTCGAGCCCGTCGGCAAAGAGCATGCGACGTGGCTGAAAGCCGAGCTCGCTCGGCGGTTCGGCGTGCCCGTGAAATACGTCATCTACAGTCATTCGCACGGTGATCATGCGTCGGGCGCGGCAGTGTTCGCGGACACGGCGCGCATCATCGGCCACGAGGCGTTGCTTGGGTTGGTGGCGATGCCGCCTGCGTCGACGCCGCTGCCGCAGAACTTGCGCGAGCAAGACGGCAACGGCAACGGCCGCATCGAGCGCGGCGAAGCGCAAGCGCAGATCGCAGCCGGCTTCGACTTCTACGATGCGGACGGGGACGGCGCGCTCTCCGGCGCCGAAGCGACGCGCGGCCCGCTGAAGCAAGTGGCGCCGCCCGATCTCACGTACGCGGCGCAGGTCAATATCACGCTCGGCGGCAAACGCGTCGAGGTGATCCCGATCCCGACGGATCACGCGCCCGACAATACCGTCGTCCGCTTCGTCGACGGCAGCAACGTCGTGTTCGCGTCGGACTGGATCACGAACGGCCGCGTGCCGTTCGGCCCGAACGTCACGATGCCCAGCGAGCTCGCAAAGATCCGCCAAGTCGAGGCGCTCGACTTCGAGCACTTCGTCTGCAGCCACGGCCGTCTCGGCACGAAGGCTGACGTCGCCGCGAACTTGCGCTATCGAGAAGCCGTTGCCGCGGCCGTGGGCGACGCGATCGCCGCCGGCAAGACCCTCGAGCAGACCCGCGACACCGTGCTCATGAGCGATTACGCCGAGTGGGAATTCTACGAGCAGCAGCGGCCGCAGAACGTCGCGGGCGCGTATCGGTTGCAGACTGCGAGCCGCTGAAATCCGGGCCTCTCGGAGCGGCGATTGACACTGCCGGCAGGCGCCCTATACCGTCATCAAATCGATCTCAGGAACGGAGTCTCGATATGCGAATGTCGAGAATCTTGGTGCCGCTGCTCGCGGCGATCGGGGCGCTAGCCCTGCCGGTCTCCGAAGCCGCCGCTCAGGTTCCGGGGCTGTACTCTCTGCCGCAATCCGACTTCATTTGGAATTGGGGCACGACCGACCTCGAACGGCGGCGCGGCGCAGCGGACATCTCGATGCACGGCGGGGAAGCGCAGTTTCAATGCGAGCTCAACGCCCAGATGCGCGCGTCGAGCACGATGACGACGACGGAGTATCGGCAGCTCGAGCAGGACCTCGCCGGTCGCCTCGATTTCATCTATGCCACCAGCGAGGCCATGAACTATCTCGAGAACCAGCGCGTCCTCGAGTGGGCGACGCTCGACTGCAAGGAGTTCGAGCCGGCGCCCAAGTCGGAAGACGAGAAGGCCGAGCGAGAGGCCGAGGCGCGCGAGAAGATGATGCGCGAGCTCGAGCGGCGTCGTGAGCGCGAGCTGCGCAACAAAGACTAGCGGCGCGATTCGATGAGCACGCCCGCGCTGCGGCTCGGCCACGACGCCGGGCTCCGTTTCGACAGCTTGCCACCGCTGTCGCTCTACGTGCACTTGCCGTGGTGCGTCCGTAAGTGCCCCTACTGCGACTTCAACTCTTACGAAGCGCGCGGCGCGCTGCCGGACATCGAGTACGTCGACGCGTTGCTGCGCGACCTGCGCGCCGAGCTGCCGCTGGCGCAAGAGCGGTCTATTGAGACGATCTTCCTCGGCGGCGGCACGCCGAGCCTGTTCTCGGGTGCGGCGATCCGGCGCTTGCTCGACGGTGTGCGCGCCTCGGTGGCGCTGTCGTCGAAGGCCGAGATCACGCTCGAGGCGAATCCCGGGGCCGTCGACGCCGCAAGCTTCGCGGCGTTTCGCGAGGCCGGCGTCAATCGGCTGTCGATCGGCATTCAGAGTTTTCGCGACGAGCAGTTGCGTGCGCTCGGTCGCGTGCACGACTCATCCGAAGCGGAGACGGCCGTCGCGACGGCGCGTGCCGCCGGGTTCGACAACCTCAATCTCGATCTGATGTACGGGCTGTCGGGCGACGACGCCGCAGGCGCTGTCGCGGATCTCGAGCGGGCGATCGCACTTACGCCTACGCACGTCTCGTGGTACCAGCTGACGCTCGAGCCGAACACGGCTTTCGAGCGCCGCCCGCCGCCCTTGCCCGACGACGACGCCGTGGCCCGAATCGAGGAGCAAGGCCGCGCGTTGCTTGCGGCGCATGGCTACGAGCGGTACGAGATCTCCGCTTACGCGCAACGCGGCCGGCGTTGCGTGCACAACTTGAATTACTGGCAGTTCGGCGACTACCTCGGAATAGGCGCGGGTGCGCATGGCAAGCTCACGCTGCCCGCGGAGGCGGCGATCGCGCGCCGCGCGAAAACCCGGAACCCTCGCACCTACCTCCAGCGAGCCGGCGCCGCGGCGGCGACGAGCGAGGAGCGTGTCGCGACGCGCTCGCAGGCGGCGCTCGAGCTCTTGATGAACGCGCTGCGCGTGCTCGACGGGATGCCGATCGAGACGTTCGAGGCACGCGCGGGGCAACCTGCGGCGGCAATCGGCCCGGCACGCGCGGAGGCGGCGGCCCGCGGCTGGCTCGGCGACGAGCTCGATCGGCTGAGGGCGACGCCGGCCGGCCTCGAGAGATTGAACAAGCTTCTCGAGCTGTTCGCCTGACGACGGGCAGCGGCGCCGCGGCTCTTGCTAGACTCGAACGACGTTCAAAGGGGGAGAAGAACCATGGCTCGCAAACACTGGCTCACCGCCGTGCTCGTCGCGGCCGTTGCGGCATTGACGGGCTGCTCTGAGCGCTCGCAGCCCGCGGCCGCGTCGCAGCCTGCGGCGGCATCGGAGCCCGCGGCGGCGGCGCCGCGCATCTACGTCTTCGAGAACGGCACCATCAACGGGCTCGACCCTGCCTTGTTCAACTTCAAGCGAGAAGAGCTGAAGCAAGTCGATTTCGTGAACATGGCATATCTGATCGTGCATCCACGCGGCACGTTGATGTTCGATGCGGGTGCCGTTCCGGATAGCCACTTCAAGGGCGACGGCAGCCCCGTAGTCGAAGGCGTGGTGACAGCGACGAAGCCCGTCTTGCCGCAGCTCGCGGCCGCGGGCTACGCGCCGGGCGACGTCACGTACTTCGCGCTGTCGCACTTTCACTCGGACCACACGGGCAACGCCAACGAGTTCGCGAAGGCGACGTGGATCGTGCAGCAGGCTGAACGCGACTACATGTTCGCCGACGCCCCGCAGGGCATCATTCAACCCGCGACGTACGCGGCGCTGCGCGACGCGAAGACGAAGATCCTGAACAACGAGGACTTCGACGTCTTCGGCGATGGCACCGTCGTCGTGATGTCGACGCCGGGCCACACGCCGGGACACCAAGTCGTTGCCGTGAAGCTCGCGAACCGCGGCACGGTCGTGCTTGCCGGCGACCTCTATCACTATCCCGAGGAACGCACGACGGGGCGCGTCCCGACGTTCGAGGCCAACGCCGAGCAATCGCAGGTCTCGCGCGCGCGCATCGAGAAGTTCATCGAGGACAACGACGCGGAGCTGTGGATCGAGCACGACGTCGCGACGCACGCGGCGCTGCCGAAGTCGCCGCTCTTCGTGGACTAGGGGTCGACTGGCGCGATGCCGACCGTCGAGGAACACTACGGAGCGCTGCTCGCGGACGTCTACTCATGGATGTATGGCGGGTGGGACGCGGCGCTCGCGCGTTACACGGATTTTTTCACGTCGCGGGGCGTCGAGCCGAAGGGCTCGAAGCGCGCCGTCGATCTCGGCGCCGGCTGCGGCTTCCAAGCGATTCCGCTCGCACGGCTCGGCTTTTCGGTCACCGCGATCGACCTCGACCGCAAGCTGCTGGCCGAGCTCGAGCAGCACAAGGGCGGCGAAGACATCGAGATCGTCTGCGCGGACATCTTGGAGTTCCGCCACCATGCGCCGCAGACAGCCGAGCTCATCGTCTGCATGGTCGACACGTTGCTGCATCTCGACTCGCAGGACGCCGTGATGCGTCTCGCGAGCGAGGTGTTCGAGGCGCTCGAGCCCGGCGGCACGTTCATCGCGACGTTTCGCGACTTCACGGTCGAGACGAAAGAGCTCGAGCGCTTCATCCCCGTGCGCGCCGACGACAAGACGGTGTTCACGTGCTTCCTCGAGTTCGAGCCCGACAAGGTCAAGGTGCACGACCTCGTGCATCGGCGCGTCGACGGGCGCTGGGACTTCGCGAAGAGCTTCTACCGCAAGCTGCGGCTGCCGACGGACTGGGTCGTCACGACGCTGCTCGACGCCGGCTTCGCGGACGTCGATACGGGCCTCGACCGCGGTCTCGTCGTGGTGACTGCGAAGAAGTAGGATGATCCGGCGACAGCAGCTGAAAGGGGGCGAGCATGCGTAATCCCACGATCCTATTGGCCGGCCTGACGTTGCTGGCCGCTGGCGCGGCAGCGCAGGAGCCGAGCCGCGTCACGGCGACGCAGGACATGGTCGAGTCGGCAAGTGCGTTGCTCGCGACCGTTGCGGGCGGTCCCGGCGGCACGGAAACGCTGCTCGGCTTCGACAAAGGCAAGAACCTGGCGCTCGACCTCGGTGACGAGGCGCGCGGCGACTGGGCTTACTGGCCGACCGAGCGTGTCGGCGTGCCGCTCGACTTGATGACGGGCGAGCAACGGCGGCTGACTCACGGGCTCTTGACGTCGCTCCTGAGCGCGCGCGGCTATCTCAAGGTCGTGCAGATCATGCAGCTCGAGCAAATTCTCGGGATGCTCGACACTGCGGGTTTGCCGCGCGGCGTCGGCCACTACGAGGTCGTGCTGTTCGGCAAGCCGTCGTTGACGGAGCCCTGGTCGTGGCGCTTCGAGGGCCACCACGTATCGTTGAACGTCGCCGTCGCGCCGGCCGGCGTCAGCGTCACGCCGTCGTTCTTCGGCTCGAACCCGGCCGAGGTTCGCAGCGGTCCGCTGACGGGGTTTCGCGTGCTCGGTGCCGAGGAGGACCTCGCGCGCGAGCTCGTGACGTCGCTGTCGGCCGCGCAGCGTGCCAAAGCCGTCGTCTCGGCCGAGGCGCCGCGGGACATCTTCACGGGCAACATCAACAAGCCGGCCGATCAGTGGGAAGCCTGGCGCGACACGTTGCAGATAGCGGGTATTCCGGTCGCTGAGCTCAACGAGGTTCAACAGCACTGGATTCGCCGCATTCTCGACGAGGTCGTCGGCGTGTACCGGCCGGAGCTCTCCGCGGAATTCCTGAGCGCAATCGACGCGAAGGCGCTGAGCTTTGCTTGGATGGGCGCGACGGAGCGCGGCGCGCCGCATTACTTCCGGCTGCAAGGCGCCGACTTCGTGTTCGAGTACGACAACGTTCAAGACAACGGCAACCACGTGCACTCGGTGTGGCGCAACAAGTCCGAGGACTTCGGTATGAAGCTGCTCGGCGAGCACTACCGCGTGTCGCACCTGCGCGCGGAGTAGCCGGCAAGATGTTGTCGCTGGCACTCGCAGCCTGGGTCGCCGGCCAAGGGCAGGCACTTCAGATGAGCTATGCCGCCGAGCCTGGTTTGACGGGCGTGACGGTGACCTGGAGCGGCCATGCCGTGCCGTTCACGCTTCGCGGCGACCGCTGGCTCGCCGCCGTCGGCGTCGATCTCGATTCGCGCCCCGGCGATCACGCCGTCGACATCACGTTTGCCTACGAGGACGGCCGCACGCGCGTCGTGCGCGAGCCCGTCCTGGTCAACGCGGAGCAGTACCCGACGACGGAGCTGCAAGTCGAGGAGCGCTACGTCGAGCTGTCCCCGGAGGACCAGGCGCGCGCCGACCGCGAGGCCGCCGAGACCAGCGCGATCTACGATACCTTCACGCCCGAGAGCTATTGGAACGACGCGTTCCAAGTGCCGGTGCGCGGCGCGAAAGACGGACGCAACTTCGGCCACCGGCGCGTGTTCAACGGCCAGCCGCGAGCGCCGCACTCGGGGGCCGACCTTCGCGCCACGACGGGCACGCCGATCTACGCGGCGAACCGTGGCCGTATCGTTCTCGCCAAGGACCTCTTCTTCAGCGGCAACGCGGTCTATATCGACCATGGCTATGGGCTCTTCACGACGTACCTGCACCTCTCGCGGATCGACGTCGCCGTCGGCGAGATGGTGGAGCAGGGCCAGCAGCTCGGCTTGGCCGGGGCGACGGGTCGCGTCACGGGGGCCCACCTGCATTGGGGTGTGCGGCTCGTCGACGCCCGCGTCGACCCGTTCTCGTTGGTCCGCATAGGCGCCCAGTAGCGGAACCGGGTCCGCCTACCGCCCCGCATGCCTTTTCTGCTAGGATGCTCTCGGTTTTTGGAGCAACGGCTCTGAAGGCAAGAGGCCCCGTACGGGGCTTTTTGTTTTCGCCTCACCGGCCCGCGCGATGAGCGCTCGCCGCGGTGGAAGGCACGCAGCGTAATGGGCCGTATGGCCCATTTTTGTTGGTGCGTGTAGCGGATCAGAAGACATGGCTGAGGCAGTCGACAAAGAGCGTTTGTTGGAGCTGCTCGAGCCGGCCGTTGCGGCAATGGGGCTCGAGCTCGCCGATATCGATGTGCACCTTGGCAGGCGCGGCCTGCTGCGGCTGTTCATCGACCGCGAGGGTGGCGTGACGGTCGACGATTGTCAGCGCGTCAGCGAGCAGATCGGCGCGTGGCTCGACGTCGAGGACCCGCTGCCAGGCAGTTACGTGCTCGAGGTGTCGTCGCCGGGTTTCGATCGGCGGTTGCGCAAGCTAGCGCACTTCGAGCGGTTCAGCGGCGAGAACGCGAAGGTCGAGTTGAAGGATGCGCGCGACGGCCGACGGCGATTTACGGGTCGGCTCGTAGGTGTGGAAGGCAGCGAAGTGCTGCTCGAGGTTGATGGCGAACTAACGCGGTTACCTTTCGGCGATATCGCAGTAGCGCGATTGGCGCCATCGTGATGCAAAGTCGGTGACGAGATGAGTAAAGAGATTCTGTTGGTAGTCGACGCCGTCTCGAACGAGAAGGGCGTCGAGAAGTCGGTCATTTTCGAAGCCATCGAGGCGGCGCTCGCGTCGGCCACGAGGAAGCGTTATGGCGACGACATCGAAGTGCGGGTCGCGATCAATCGCGCGACCGGCAGCTACGAGACGTTCCGCCGCTGGAAGGTGTTCGCCGACGACTCGAAGGAGCTCGAGGAGCCCGCCCGCGAGCTGCGGTTCGAGGATGCCGTCGACGTCGATCCGAAAGCCGAGATCGGCGGGTTCGTCGAGCAGCCCATGGAGTCCGTGGAGTTCGGGCGCATCGCGGCGCAGACCGCGAAGCAAGTCATCGTGCAGAAAGTGCGCGAGGCCGAGCGCGAGCAGGTCGTCCAGGCCTACAAGAACCGTGCGGGTGAGCTCGTGAGCGGTATCGTCAAGCGTGTCGACCGCAACGGCGCCTACGTGGATCTCGGCGGCAACGCCGAGGGCTTCATCCCTCGCGAGGACCTGATTCCGCGCGAGCCGATCAAGCCGCAGGACCGCATCAAGAGCTTGCTGCGCGAGATCCGCCCCGAGCCGCGCGGCCCGCAGCTGTTCCTGACGCGCACACAGCCGAAGTTCTTGATCGAGCTCTTCAAGATCGAGGTGCCGGAGGTCGGCCAAGGGCTGATCGAAATCCTGGGCGCGGCACGCGACGCCGGGTTGCGCGCGAAGATCGCCGTTCGCAGCAACGACAAGCGCATCGATCCCGTGGGTGCCTGCGTCGGCATGCGCGGTTCGCGCGTGCAAGCCGTCTCGAACGAGCTGGCTGGCGAGCGCGTCGACATCATCCTGTACGACGAGAACCCTGCGCAGTTCGTCATCAACGCGATGTCGCCGGCCGAGGTGCAGTCGATCGTCGTCGACGAGGACACGCACACGATGGATCTCGCGGTCGACGAGGAGAAGCTGTCGCAGGCCATCGGCCGCGGCGGGCAGAACATTCGCCTCGCGAGCGAGCTGACGGGCTGGCAGTTGAACGTGATGACCGAGTCGGCGGCCGAGGAGAAGAGCGACAAGGAAGCGCGCTCGCTCGTCGAGAACTTCATGAACGAGCTCGACGTCGACGAGGACGTCGCGAACATCCTCGTCCAGGAAGGCTTCTCGTCGCTCGAGGAGATCGCGTACGTCCCGGCCGGCGAGTTCAACGGCATCGAGGAGTTCACGCCGGAGATCGTCAACGAGCTGCGCTCGCGCGCTCGCGACGTGTTGATCACGCAAGCGCTGGTCAGCGAGGAAGTCATCGATCAGGCGGAGCCGGCCGAGGACCTCTTGAGCCTCGAAGGCATGGACAAGACGCTCGCTCTCGAGCTCGCGAGCCGCGGCGTCGTCACGCGCGAGGACCTCGCGGAGCAAGCCGTCGACGATCTGTCCGAGATCGCCGGGCTCGACGCTGAGCGGGCGGCGAAGCTCATCATGGCGGCACGCGCACACTGGTTCGCGCAAGAGCCGCAAACAACGAACGGCTGAGGTAGGTAGGCATGGCGGAAGTCACGGTCGCGGATTTCGCGAAGGTACTGAAGGTCCCCGTCGAGCGGCTCATCGAGCAGCTCGACGAGGCCGGCATCAAGGTCGGGGGGGCGAACGACGTCATCAGCGAGGACGCGAAGCTCGAGCTGCTGACGCACCTGAAGAAGAACCACGGCCGCAAGGATGCCGCGGATTCCGCGCCGCGCCGCATCACGCTGAATCGGAAGTCGTCGAGCGAGCTCAAGCTCGCGAGCGGCCAAGGCCGTGCCCGCACGATCAACGTCGAGGTGCGTCAGAAGCGCACCTACATCAAGCGCGACGTGCTCGAGGAGCAAGCTCGCAAGCAGCAGGAGGAGCTCGACGCTGCGCGCCGTGCCGAAGAAGACGCCCGCACCGCCGTCGAGCGCTCCGCCCAGGAAGAGATCGAGAAACGCGAGGCCGTCGAACGCGAGCGGCTCGCGGCCGAGCAGCGCGAGGTGGAAGAGCGCAAGCGGCTCGAGGACGAGAAACGCCGCGCAGCCGCCGCCGACGAAGCCGCGAAACAACGCGCCGACGAGGAACGCCGTAAGGCCACGCAGGGCGAGAAGGAGGCACAGGAGCGTGCCGACGCCGAGCGTGCGCGCGCGAAGGCCAAGAAAGAGCGGATGACCGACGAGCCCAGCGAGGGCGACCACACGCTGCACGTCGCGGACGGCATGGGCGGACGGCGCAAGAAGAAGAAGCAACGTCGCCGCGGCGTGCCCATGAACGTCGACCCGCAGCACGGCTTCGAGAAGCCGACGGAGCCCGTCGTGCGGGAGGTCGAGATCGGCGACACGATCACCGTCAGCGACCTCGCGCAGAAGATGGCCATCAAGGCCAACGAGGTCATCAAGACGCTCATGAAGATGGGCATGATGGTCACGATCAACCAGGTCCTCGATCAAGACACGGCGACGCTGGTCGTCGAGGAGATGGGCCACAGCGCGAAGGCGTTCAAGGAAACGGAGATCGAGGACCAGCTCATTCAGGCGGTCGAAGAGGCGGAGGGCTCGTCGGAATCTATCGCGCGCGCCCCGGTCGTCACGATCATGGGTCACGTCGATCACGGCAAGACGTCGCTGCTCGACTACATTCGCCGTACGAAAGTGGCTGCCGGCGAGGCCGGCGGCATCACGCAGCACATCGGCGCCTACAACGTCGAGACGCCTAAGGGGCGCATCACGTTCCTCGACACGCCCGGCCACGCGGCCTTTACCGCGATGCGCGCGCGGGGTGCCAAGGTCACGGATATCGTCGTGCTCGTCGTCGCGGCCGACGACGGCGTCATGCCGCAAACGATCGAGGCAGTCCAGCACGCGAAAGCGGCCGGCGTCCCGATCGTCGTCGCCATCAACAAGATCGACAAGCCCGGCGGCGATTTGGATCGCATTCGCCGAGAGCTCTCGCAATACGAGTTGATTTCCGAGGAGTGGGGCGGCGAAACCCTGTTCGTCAGCGTTTCGGCGGTGACCGGGCAAGGCGTCGACAAGCTGCTCGATTCGCTGCTGCTGCAAGCCGAGCTGCTCGACCTGAAGGCCCCCGACAGTGGTCCGGCCGCCGGCGTGGTGCTCGAGTCGAGCCTCGAGCGCGGCCGCGGCGCCGTCGCGACCGTGCTCGTCAACAAGGGCAAGCTGCAAATCGGCGACATCCTGCTCGCCGGGCAGGAATACGGCCGTATCCGCGCGATGTTCGACGAGGCCGGTAAAGCGATCCCGTCCGCGGGCCCGTCGACGCCCGTCGTCGTGCTCGGCCTCTCGGGGACGCCGATGGCCGGCGACGACGTGCAGGTCGTCGCGGACGAGCGGCAGGCGCGCGACGTCGCGCAGTTTCGCCATAGCAGCAAGCGCGAGACGAAGCTCGCGCATCAACAGGCCGCTAAGCTCGAGAACATCTTCAGCCAGATGGCATCCGGCGGAACCCCGAGCGTTCAGCTGGTGATCAAGGCCGACGTGCACGGCAGCTCCGAGGCCCTGCGCGACGCGCTCGAAAAGATTTCGTCGACCGACGTGAAGGTTACCGTCGTCTCCTCGGGCGTCGGCGGCATCACGGAATCGGACGTGCAGCTCGCGGCGACGTCGAAGGCGATCATCATCGGGTTCAACGTCCGAGCAGACGCGGCGGCACGCGGCGCCATCAAGGAAAGCGGCGTCGACATCCGCTACTACAGCATCATTTACGAGGCGATCGACGACATCAAAGCCGCGGCTAGCGGATTGCTGGCGCCCGAAGTGCGCGAGCAGATCGTCGGCCTCGCCGAGGTCCGCGAGGTGTTCCGTTCGCCGAAGTTCGGCAACGTCGCCGGTTGCATGGTCGTCGACGGCTACGTTCGGCGCAGCAACCCGATTCGCGTGCTGCGCGAAAACGTCGTCATTTACGAAGGGCAGCTCGAGTCGCTGCGCCGCTTCAAGGACGACGTCAGCGAGGTGCGCGCCGGTACGGAGTGCGGCATTGGCGTACGTAATTACAACGACGTCAAGGCCGGCGATCAAATCGAGTGCTATGAGCGGACGGAGATCGTGCGTAAAGTGGGCTGATGCCGCGCGAGTCCCCAAGAAAGCATCGCATCGCCGCCGAGATCCAACGGCTGCTCAACGAGCTGCTGCTCGCGGAGGTCAAAGACCCGCGGTTGAGCGCAGCGCGCGTCAGCGCCGTTGAGGTCACGGGCGACTTGAGCCTCGCGACGGTCCACTTCAATACGCTCGGCCTCGACGACGATCCGCTGCCGATCAAGGAAGCGTTCGAGCAGGCGCGCGGGTTCTTCCGCTCGCGCGTGGCTAACTCGTTGCAGCTGCGGCGTGCGCCCGACTTGCGGTTTAGGCACGACACCAGCGCCAAGCGCGCAGTCGAGCTCGGCAAGCTCATCGACGACGCGCGCGGCACCGGCCATACCCCAGACTGACCTCGAAGGTGCCGGACGCCCGACCACCGAGCCGAGACGTGTTCGGGCTGCTGCTGCTCGACAAGCCCGCCGGTCTATCCTCGAATCGCGCGCTGCAACGCGCCAAACGCCTGTTCGCGGCGGCGAAAGCCGGCCATGCCGGCAGCTTGGATCCGCTCGCGACGGGGATGCTGCCGGTCTTTTTCGGCGCCGCCACACGGCTCGCCGCCTTCATGCTCGAAGCCCGCAAGATCTATCGGGTGACTGCGAGGCTAGGGCTGGCGACGACGACGGGCGACGCCGAAGGCGAAACGACCGAGGATCGGTCGAGCGGGCCCGCGCCTTCTGGCGCCGCCATCGCCGCTGCGGTCGGCCAATTCGTCGGCGAGATCGAGCAGGTCCCGCCGATGTACTCGGCGCTCAAACGTGGCGGCGTGCCGCTGTACCGGCTCGCCCGCGCGGGTGTAGAGGTCGAGCGCAGCCCGCGCCGGGTGACGATCGAGGAGCTGACCGTCGAGCGTTACGCCTGGCCGGACCTCCAGCTGTACGTCCGTTGCTCGAAAGGGACTTACGTCCGGACGCTCGTCGAGGACGTCGCGCGCGCCGCGGGCACGGTAGGCCACGTGGCCGATTTACGCCGCCTCAGCGTGAGCCCGTTTGCGGAGCAGGGTATGCGTACGTTCGCCGAGCTCGAGGCCGCCGCGGCCGCGGGCACGCCGACCCTGGACGGCCTGCTGCTACCGGCGGAGTCCGCCCTCGAAGGCTGGCCATCGGCCCATCTCGACCCGGCCGCGGCCGCGAAGCTCGCCCAGGGCCAGGCCGTGCAGGCCGATCCAGCCCTACCGTGCGGCCAGGTCAAGGTCTACGCGGACGCCGGGCAGCTGATCGCCATCGGCCTCGTGACGGCGGAGCACCGCCTGACGCCTACGCGGGTTTTTATTCGTTAACTGCTTGGAGCGGCACCGAATATTTCGGTATGATGCGCGGCTTCCAAGAGAGTACTGAAAAAGGATTGGCCGCTGAATAGGGCGGCCACAGAGGATTGTTGAATGACTCTTAAATCGGCACAGAAGTCCGAGATCGTCACCCAATACGGTCGTACTCCGACCGACACCGGATCGCCGGAGGTGCAAGTCGCACTGCTCTCGGCCCGGATCAACCAGCTCTCCGAGCACTTCACGGGTCACGAGAAGGATCACCACTCGCGGCGCGGTTTGCTCAAGATGGTGAACCAGCGGCGTAAGCTGCTCGACTACTTGAAGCAGACGAACCCAGCCGGCTATCAAGCGCTGATTGGCCGCCTCGGGTTGAGGCGCTAACCCGTTTTGTCCCTTTCAGAGCCGGTACACCCGGCTCTGATCGTTTTTAGACCGACCATCGCGCGCAGCCGATCAGCTTCTGCTTTTCCGAAGCGTCCTGCCGCAATTCTAGTTAAGGAATTCCAACGTGAGAGCTAGCAGAACTTTCAAGTACGGCGCCCATGACGTCACGATCGAAACCGGCGTCATCGCGCGGCAAGCCGACGGCGCCGTGCTGGTCAATATGGCGGACACGGTTGTCCTCGTGACGGCCGTCGGCGACAAGAAAGACGTCGCGGGACGCGACTTCTTCCCGCTGACCGTCAACTATCAAGAGAAGACCTACGCCGCCGGCAAGATTCCCGGCGGCTTCTTCAAGCGCGAAGGCCGCCCGAGCGAGAAGGAGACGCTGACCTCGCGTCTCATCGATCGCCCGATCCGCCCGTTGTTCCCGGCAGGGTACCGGCGCGACGTGCAAGTCATCGCGACCGTGTTGTCGATGAACACGGAAATCGATCCCGATATCCCGGCCCTGCTCGGCGCCTCTGCGGCGCTCGCGCTCTCGGGCTTGCCGTTCATGGGACCGATCGCCGCGGCGCGTGTCGGCTACAAGGACGGTCGGTACCTCTTGAATCCGACCAGCGCGGAGCTCGAGCAGTCGAAGCTAGACCTCGTCGTCGCCGGCACGCAAGAGGCCGTCCTCATGGTCGAGTCGCAAGCCGACCGGCTGCCGGAAGACGTCATGCTCGGCGCCGTGATGTTCGGTCATGAGCAAATGCAGGTCGCGATCGAAGCGATTCGCTCGCTGGCGAAAGAGGCCAGCCGCCCAGCCATTACCTGGAGCGCCCCTGTCGAGGACAAGGCGTTGGCGTCAGGCATCGCCAAGTTCATCCCGGCGATCACGGATGCTTACGGCATCGCAGAGAAACAGGTCCGCTACGCGAAGATCTCCGAGCTCAAGAAACAGTGCATCGCCGAGCTCACGGCTCGCGAGGGCAACATCTGGACGCCGGCCCAAATCGACGGCGAGTTCCATGACGCCGAGAAGGACGTCGTGCGCAGCCGCATCATCGCCGGCAAGCCGCGCATCGACGGGCGCGATACGAAGACGGTCCGCAAGATCGACGTCCAAGTCGGCATTCTGCCGCGCACGCACGGCTCGGCAATTTTCACGCGCGGTGAAACCCAAGCCTTGGTCGTCACGACCTTGGGCACGGGCCGCGACGCGCAGATCATCGACGCGCTGGAAGGCGAGCGGAAAGACCCTTTCATGCTCCACTACAACTTCCCGCCATACAGCGTTGGCGAGACAGGCTTTATCGGCTCTCCGAAGCGCCGCGAAATCGGCCACGGCCGGCTCGCACGCCGCGGTGTCGAGGCCATCATGCCCGACATGGAAACCTTCCCCTACGTGATCCGCGTGGTATCGGAGATCACCGAGTCGAACGGCTCGAGCTCGATGGCCAGCGTCTGCGGCACGAGCTTGTCGCTGATGGACGCCGGCGTTCCGACGAAGGCTCCTGTCGCCGGTGTGGCGATGGGCCTCATCAAGGAAGCGAACGCGTTCGTCGTGCTGACGGACATCCTCGGCGACGAGGATCACCTCGGCGACATGGACTTCAAGGTCGCCGGCACGGCTGACGGCGTCACTGCGCTGCAGATGGACATCAAGATCTTCGGCATCACGCGCGAGATCATGGCCGCGGCGCTCGCGCAGGCGCGCGATGGCCGCCTCCACATCCTCGGCGAGATGAACAAGGTGCTGAAGGCGCCGCGCGAGAAGATGTCCGATTGGGCGCCGACGATCATCACGATCAAGATCGACCCCGAGAAGATTCGCGACGTCATCGGCAAGGGCGGCTCGGTCATCCGTGCGATCACGGAAGAGACCGGCGCGACAATCGACATCGAGAACGACGGCACGGTCAAGATCGCGTCCGTCGACGGCAAGGCCGGGCGCGCGGCGGTCGAGCGCATCGAGCTGATCACGGCGGACGTCGAAGTCGGCCGAATCTACGAGGGCAAAGTCGCCCGGCTCATGGATTTCGGCGCGTTCGTGACGATTCTGCCGGGCCGCGACGGCCTCGTTCACATCTCGCAGATCTCCAACGACCGCGTCGAGCGCGTCAGCGACAAGCTCAAGGAAGGCGACGTCGTGCGCGTCAAGGTGCTCGAGGTCGACCGCCAAGGCCGCGTTCGCCTCAGCATGCGGGACGTCGACGCCGCGTAACTCACGTGCCGGGCGCGCGACGCGCCCGGCTTTCACGCCTCACGCACCGAGAGCTCTCGCTGCGCGCGCAACGAGTCGATGCTCCAGCGCTCGAGCGCCCATTGCCACAGTGCCCCGGGGCGCTCGTCGGCGAGCTCGCGAGGCGCTCGGAGCCCGAGCAGCTCCAAGACTCTTGCCGCAGCCGCGCCATCGCGCGCGTTGACAGCGGCCGCGCCCGTTTGCTTCGAGAGCTTTTGCCCGAGCTCGTTGACGACGACGGGAACGTGGTAGTACCGCGGCGTCCCGAGACCGAGCACGCCTTGAAGGTGGACGTGCGCCGGGGTCGAGTCGAGCAGATCGACACCGCGTACGACGTCGGTGACGCCTTGCTCGGCGTCGTCGAGCACGGCGGCGAGGTGGTAGGCCGGCAAACCGTCACGTCGCACGACGACGTAGTCGCCGAGCGAGGCCGCGAGGTCGGTCGTGATGGTGCCCTGTAGACCGTCGGCAAAGATCACCGGGCCGGGATCGACACGCACCCGCACCGCAGCGTCGCCGGGGGCGAGGTGCCGGTTGCGGCATGTGCCGGGGTAGCGCCCCGATTCCCCGTCATTAGCAGCGCGAATCTCGCTGCGCGAGCAGCGGCAGCGAAACGCGCGGCCGTCGGCGAGCAAGCGGTCCGCGACGGCTTCGTAAGCCGCGAGGCGGGAGCTCTGATGGAGGACGGGCCGATCCCACGCGAGCTCGAAGGCTTCGAGCGTCCGCAGGATCTGATCGGCAGCGCCCGCAACTTCGCGCGGAGGGTCGATGTCTTCGATGCGGACGAGCCACTCGCCGCGCGCTTGCCGCGCATGCAGGAAGCTCGCCACGGCGGTTGCGAGCGACCCCAGATGCAGGGGGCCCGTAGGAGAAGGAGCGAAGCGGCCGACGTACTTCAACGCTCGGCCGTCCTGCTCAGCGGTACTGGTCCTCGCGGTCGCGGAACTGCCGCTCGGCAAGCTCGCGCCTTTCCTGCGCTTCGACGCACAGCGTCGCGACGGGCCGCGCCTCGAGCCGGCGCAAACCGATCTGGTCGCCGGTCTCCTCGCAGAAGCCGTAGCTGCCGTCGTCGATGCGCCCCAAGGCCGAGTCGATCTTTTTCAAGAGCTTGCGCTCTCTATCTCGAGTGCGAAGCTCGAGGCCGAACTCCGACTCCTGCGTCGCGCGATCGTTGGGATCCGGGAAGTTCGCCGCGTCGTCCTTCATATGAAGCATCGTGCGGTCGACTTCCTCCATGAGCTCGCGCTTCCACGCCAGCAGCAGCTGCCGGAAGTGCTCGAGCTGATCCTTATTCATGTAGTCCTCGCCGCGCTTCGGTTGATACGGCGTGAAGCCTTTGACCGGGCCGCTGAGGACGTCGCCGCCGCTACGCCGTCGAGTGGCGACGGGCGGGAGAGGCTTCGGCGCGAAGCGAATCGGCGCCGGCGGGCCTGATGAGCCCGGCTTTTTGGGTACGGGTGCGATCGTCTTCTTCCCTGATGGTTTTGGTTGAGCCTTGGGAGCGGCTAGCTTGGTCGGAACCTTCTTGGCGCTCGGCCGCTTGGCTGACTTCCCTGTTTTCGGGGACGGCTTGTGAACGGGCTTGAGCTTGGCCTTGCTGGATCGGCTCGTCGTCGAAGAAGCTTTCTTGGCCGGCTTCTTCTTGCCGGTAGCCGCCTTTTTCTTGGCAGCAGCTTTTTTCGCAGACATGGCCTTGGCCTCCAAGACCGTTCAAAGGAGGCGGCGATTATACAGACGCTTCGGGGTAGCGGAAGGGGCAAAGCTCACGGGAGCTCGGCTGGCAAGGCGACGGTGGGAGCCGGTTTCCAGCCCGCCTTCCTGTGCTCGGCGACGACCGTCGTGTAGATGCCCCCGCGCACGTTGAATTCTGCCTTCAATCGAACGAAACGCGGCTTCATCGATTGCACGAGGTCGTCGAGAATTCGATTGGTGACCGCCTCGTGAAAAGCGCCTTCGTTTCGGTACGACCACACGTAGAGTTTCAGCGACTTCAACTCGATGCACGTGGCATCGGGAACATACTCGAGGTAGAGCGTCGCGAAGTCCGGCTGGCCTGTCTTCGGACAGAGACAGGTGAACTCAGGAATTCGCATCCTGATCGTGTAGTCGCGATCCGAGCTTGGGTTCGGAAAAGTTTCGAGACTCGATTTCGACGGTCGAGCAGCGGGCTTACTCGCCACGTTTGCGTGTTCCGATTCAGCGTGTGAAGCAACGCGCGCGGCCGTCGCTTTTGGATTGGTTTTTACTCTACACTACCGCGGCCGAAGCGGCCATGCGCTGCCCAGTTCACTTCGACCACCACGGGGTCAAACATTGCGCCTGAGTAAGATCAAGCTTTCGGGCTTCAAGTCATTCGTCGATTCGACCACGATCAAATTCCCGAGCAACCTGATGGGGATCGTCGGACCCAACGGTTGCGGCAAATCCAACATCATCGATGCGATTCGCTGGGTGCTCGGCGAAGCGTCCGCCAAGACTCTGCGCGGCGACTCGATGGTCGACGTCATCTTCAACGGCTCGTCGAACCGCAAGCCGGTCGG
>Ga0190271_10000701_pt1 | contig 17479 bp, 13 predicted proteins | sample Popmic356T_FD_133747 | JGI IMG/M metagenome (GOLD analysis project Ga0190271, IMG submission 133747) | Populus adjacent soil microbial communities from riparian zone of Weber River, Utah, USA - 356 T | ecosystem: Environmental > Terrestrial > Soil > Riparian zone | place: USA: Utah | collected...
AGAACACTCCCGCGCACCGGATGGAGCTTAAGGAATGGCAAAGCAGATTATTTACGGCGAGCAGTCACGGCAGGCGATCCTGCGTGGCGTCAATCAGCTGGCCGACGCGGTGAAGGTGACCCTCGGTCCCAAGGGGAGGAACGTCGTCCTCGACAAGAAGTTCGGCTCCCCCACCATCACCAAAGACGGCGTGACGGTGGCCAAGGAGATCGACCTCAAGGACCCGCTCGAGAACATGGGCGCGCAGATGGTGCGCGAAGTCGCCAGCAAGACCTCGGACACCGCGGGTGACGGCACCACGACGGCAACCGTGCTCGCGCAGGCGATCTATCGCGAGGGCGCGAAGAACGTCGTCGCCGGCGCCAACCCGATGGAGCTGAAGCGCGGCATCGAGCGCGCCGTCGAGGTCATCGTCGAGGAAATCAAGAAGATGGCCCGTCCGGTGACGGGCAACATGGTGGCGCAGGTCGGCACCATCTCGGCCAACAGCGACGCCACGATCGGCAAGATCATCGCCGAGGCGATGGACAAGGTCGGTAAGGACGGCGTCATCACCGTTGAGGAATCCAAGACGCTGGAGACCTCGCTCGACGTCGTCGAAGGTATGCAGTTCGACCGCGGCTACCTCTCGGCCTACTTCGTGACCGACCCCGAGCGCATGGAAGTGGTGCTCGAGAACCCGGTCATCCTGATTCACGAGAAGAAGATCTCGTCGATGAAGGACCTCCTCCCCGTCCTCGAGCAGGTGGCTCGTCTCGGCCGCCCGCTGCTCATCATCGCCGAGGACATCGAGGGCGAGGCTCTCGCGACGCTCGTCGTCAACAAGCTGCGTGGCACGCTGCAGGCGGCAGCCGTGAAGGCGCCTGGCTTCGGCGATCGCCGCAAGGCGATGCTCGAAGACATCGCCATCCTGACCGGCGGACGCGCGATCACCGAGGACCTCGGCATCAAGCTCGAGAACATCAAGCTCGAGGATCTCGGCAAGGCCAAGAAAGTCACGATCGACAAGGACAACACGACGATCGTGGAAGGCTCGGGCACGTCATCGGCGATCGAGGGCCGCGTGAAGCAGATTCGCACGCAGGTCGAGGACACGACCTCTGACTACGATCGCGAGAAGCTGCAGGAGCGCCTCGCGAAGTTGGTCGGCGGCGTGGCCGTCATCAAGGTCGGTGCAGCGACCGAGACCGAGATGAAAGAGAAGAAGGCGCGCGTCGAGGACGCGATGCACGCGACCAAGGCGGCCGTCGAAGAGGGCATCGTGCCCGGCGGCGGTGTGGCGCTCGTGCGCTCCGGCAAGGCGCTCGAGAAGCTGAAGCTCGAAGGCGATCAGGCCGTCGGCATGCAGATCATCAAGCGTGCGATCGAAGAGCCGATGCGGTGGATCGCGATGAACGCCGGTCAGGAAGGCTCCATCATCGTCTCCAAGGTCAAGGAGATGAAGAACAACGATGAGGGGTTCAACGCCGCGACCGAGACCTACGAGGACCTGGTGAAGGCAGGCGTCATCGACCCGGCAAAGGTCGTTCGCAATGCGCTCCAGAACGCCTCGTCGATCGCCTCGCTCCTGCTGACGACGGAAGCCCTCGTCTCCGAGATCCCCGAGGAGAAGAAGGAACCGGCCGGCGGCCACTCACATGGCGGCCCGGGCATGGGCGGGATGTACTAAGGTCGAAGGGTAAAGGTCAAAAGTAAGACCATAGGTACGGGGCGAGCTCTTTCGGGCTCGCCCCGTGTCTTGTACGTTCCACCAACCACCCACCACCAACTACCGACCAGTCCACCCAACCGTCCAGCTGGCCGGCACGGGTGTCGGATAGCCGTCCCCATCTGAAGTACGCCCTCGTTTTTCTCGAACATTTTGCGATCTTGGGTCGCGACTGAGTGGTGGCACCCCTCTTGCCGATTTCCCGGCATGTACAGCTCCGTCCGGACCATTTCCGGGTGGCTGCTTTTGTAGTTCATGAGCACCGAGATCACGTCCGCGTCGCACCGGGAACAGCGGGTCTGGGACCCTGCTGCAGCTATGTACCTCATCAGCCGAGACGAGGTTCGCCAGTCCGGCTCGACCCCTATTCCGGTGTGGCACCTCTAACGTGCGACTGTCCCTGGTACCGGAGACGACGCGAGCCATTGCACTGGTTGTGATGCTGCTCGTGGTCCACGTTGGGCTCGACGCCCAAGCCGTGACCCAGCCCGCGCTCCGCGCCGCCTTCCTCTACAACTTCGCCAAGTTCACAGAGTGGCCACCCGACGGCCTGCCGGCCGGCCCGCTGACGCTCTGCGTGATCGACGACAGCGCGGTCGAAGGAGCTCTGAACGAGCTCGTGGGCAACAGCACGATCAACGGGCGCGCGGTGATGATCTCGCGAAACGCGAGCGGCGCACGCCTTCGCGCCTGCCACCTGCTGTACGTCGGCGAAACCACTACCGACCGCGCAATCGCGATTCTCGACGAACTGCTCGGAGCGCCGGTGCTCACCGTCAGTAATGGTGACGACTTCATCCGCCACGGCGGCATCGTCGGCCTCTTTGTCGAAGAAGGCCGCATGCGATTCGCCATCAACCCGGACGCGGCGCAGCGCGCCGGCGTGCGACTGAGCTCACGGCTCCTTCAGCTCGCCAGAATTTTCAAGGACGACCGACATGACAAGCCATAGCCCCTGGCTGCCGCGGATCGTCTCCTGGCACGCCAGGCTTTCGTTAGCGAGGAAGCTGACCTTCCTCGGCGTCCTGACAAGCATCGTGTCGCTCGTTATCGCGATGACCGCCGTGCTCGCATGGGATCTGTCGAGCGCGCGCACGCGGCTCGTTCGCGATACGGGCATGCTCGCGGACGTCATCGGAAGCAACAGCAACGCTGCGGTCGCGTTCGGCGACGCCAAAGCCGCGACCGACATGCTGCGCGCGTTGATCGTCAATGAAAGCATCGTCTCCGCCGCCATCTGGGCGAAGGACGGCGTTCAACTCGCGCGATTCGAGCGAGCGGACCGGCCGGCCGTGAATCGCAAGCTCCCCGCTCAGGCGTTCGACATCGAACCGCATCACCAGTGGAGCGAGTTCACCGACGGAGCGCTGCTGCTCGCTCGTCCCATCGTGCTCGACGGTGAAGTGATCGGCACGGTCGTGATCGAATCCGACCTCTCCGTCCTCTGGACGCAGGCGACCACGTCAGGGCTCGTCGTCGCTCTCGTGCTCTTCGCGACCTTTGGCTTGTCCGTGATTCTGGCGTCGCGGATGCAACGGACGATTTCGTCTCCCCTGCTACGTCTTACGTCCGTGACACGCGCCGTCACTCGCGACAAGGTCTACGACGTTCGCGTCGAGAGTCAGGGTGAAGGCAAGAACGAAATCGCAGAGCTCATCGACGGCTTCAACAAGATGCTCGCCGAGATTCATCGGCGCGATGTCGAGCTCGTGCAGCACAAGGAAGGGCTCGAGCGGACGGTCGAAGCCAGAACCGCCGAACTCTCCGCGGTGAATGCGGACCTGACGATTGCGCGCGACAAGGCGATGGAAGCCAGCCGTGCCAAGAGCGAGTTCCTCGCGAACATGAGCCATGAGATTCGCACGCCGATGAATGGCATCATCGGCATGACGGAGCTCGCGCTCGGCACTCCGCTGACCTCGGAACAACAGGACTATCTGCAGACGGTGCGGACGTCGGCCGGATCGCTGCTCGAGATTCTCAACGACATCCTCGACTTCTCGAAGATCGAGTCTCGACGCCTTCGCCTCGAGTCGGTTGCCTTCGTGCTCTCCGACGTCGTCAACGAAGCGCTGCGACCTCTGGCGGTGCGCGCCGATCAGAAGGCGCTGGAGCTTCTCGTCGAAGTCGATCCCGCGGTCCCGTCCACGCTCGTTGGCGATCCTCTCCGTCTGCGCCAGATTCTGGTGAACCTCGTTGGCAACGCCATCAAGTTCACGGAGAGTGGTCACGTGCTGGTCGCGATCACGCGCGAGCCCGATCACGACGAGCCCGGAGTGCTGCGGTTCTCCGTGACCGACACCGGCATCGGCATCGCGGCTGAGCACCAGGAAGCGATCTTCGAAGCCTTCAGTCAGGCCGATGGCTCGACGACGCGCAGGTTCGGCGGCACGGGCCTTGGCCTCGCGATCTCGTCTACCCTCGTCTCGATGATGCATGGCCGAATCTGGGTGGATAGCGCGCCGGGAGACGGCAGCACATTCAGCTTCACGGCACATTTCGGCGTCAGCCCCGATGCGATGACCTCGCGCGAGCGGCGACTCCCACCCGGGCTTCGCGTGCTCGTCGTCGACGACAACGCCGTCAATCGCCGCATCCTCGTCGGTCAGCTCACTCGCTGGGATGTGACGCCGATCGTTGTGGCTGGTGGCCGGGAGGCGCTCGAAGCACTCGCGGGCCTCACGCAGAAAGGCGAGCGCGTAGACCTCATCCTGGTCGACGCGCAGATGCCGGGCATGGATGGCTTCGAGCTGGCCAAGCAGATCGGCGCACGCGCCGACCTGACTGGCGCTACCATCATGATGCTGACTTCGTCGGGGCGGTACGACGATGCGGGGTTGTGCCGCGAGCTCGGCATTGCCGCGTGCCTGACGAAGCCGATCGCATCCTTCGATCTCCATGCCGCGATCTGTGCTGTCCTCGATGCCGAAGCGTCGCGAGTCAAGAAAGCCGAAGAGCGTCAGGCGTCGGACACACCACCGAGCGTTCGTGCGCGCAAAGTGCTGCTCGCCGAAGACAACATCGTCAATCAGCGCGTGGCCGTGGGCCTGCTCAAGCGGCGAGGCCATCACGTGACGGTTGTCGAGAACGGGCAAGAGGCCGTCGAGGCCGTCGAGCGCGAACAGTTCGACATCGTGCTGATGGACCTGCAGATGCCGGTGATGGGCGGCCTCGAGGCGACCAAGGCCATTCGCGAGCGCGAGCGTGAAACCTCGCGCGCTCACCTGCGCATCGTCGCGATGACCGCGCACGCCATGACCGGCGACCGCGAGCGCTGCCTTGCGGCCGGAATGGATAGCTATCTGTCGAAGCCGACCGAATCGCGCACGCTCTTTGCCGAAGTCGAGGGTGACTCCGGCACGTCGCCGAGTCCTCCGATCAACGAGAACGACCTCGTCAGCCGCCTGCATGGCGACAAGGAACTCGCGGTCGAGATCGTGCGCCTGTTTGCAGAGGAGTGCCCCACGCTGCTGCAGGGCGTTCGCACCGCACTGGATCAGCGCGACCCCCCAGCAGTCCGGCGCGCGGCACATACACTCAAGGGCGCTGCCTCGACTGCGGCCGCAGTCGGCATCACTGAAGCCGCGGCACTGCTTGAAGTGCTGGCTGGCGAGGGCGACTTCGATGCGCTCGAGGGCGCATGGCTGCGCGTCACAACAGAAGCCAGCGCGTTTCAAACCGCGCGAATCAACTTCGATCGTGAAACGACGGAGATCCCATGCGAGCCCTGATCGCCGACGATGATCCAGTCGCTGCAATGGCCGTGTCGCGCAGCATGTCGAACTGGGGTTTCGAGACCACGGTCGTCCATGACGGACTCGCCGCCTGGGAACACCTCACCTCCAGCGATCCGGCGTCGCTGGCGATCGTTGACTGGGAAATGCCGGGACTCGAGGGACCGGAGCTGTGCCGGCGTGTGCGCTCGGATCCCGAGCGCGCCCATCTCTACTTGATCTTGCTGACGGCGCGAAACAGTTCGACCGATCTGGTTGCCGGGCTCGAAGCCGGCGCCGACGACTATCTGATCAAGCCGGTCGACCTGAACGAGCTGAAGGCGCGGGTGCAGGTCGGCGTGCGCGTCGTCTCGCTCCAGGCGCGTCTCGCAGAAAAGGTCACGGAACTCCAGGCGACGCTCGACAACGTCAGGCGCCTTCGAGGACTGCTGCCGATCTGCGCGTACTGCAAACGCATCCGGGACGACCGGAACTATTGGCAGCGGGTCGAGGTGTACGTGTCGGAGCACACCGACGCCACGTTCACGCACGGCATCTGCCCCTCCTGCCTCGAAGAAGCGAAAGCGCAGCTGAACACGTAACTACGCGTCGCGCGCGACGGGCGATACGGCCGGCTCTCCCCCATCCAGCGTTCGACGAACGAGCCGCGCCAGCTCGATCAGGCTGAACGGCTTGGCGATGTAGGCGTCGGAGTGACGCGCGATATCCTCTCGGCTCAGATCGGCCAGATACCCGCTCGTGTAAATCACTTTCAGTTCCGGCCGTTGGCGGCGGAGGCGCTCCGCCAGCTCCACTCCGTTCATGCCATCCGGCATCACGATGTCAGTGATGAGAAGGTCCACTTTGTCGCCCTGCTGCCTCCACACATCCAACGCGTGCGGACCGCTCTGTGCCTGAAGCAGCCGGTATCCGAGATCCTGCAGCAGTTTGATCACGAGTGCGCGCACACCGGCTTCGTCTTCGACGACCAGGATCGTTTCTCTTCCGCGCGGCGCTGGCGTGAGCATGGCGACCGGCGCGACCGCCGGCATTTCGGTTCCAACCCTCGGGAAGAACACCCGAAATTCAGTGCCGCGCCCAATCTGACTGTCCACCTCGATCCAGCCGCCGTGCTGCTGAACGATTCCGTAGGTGGTCGCCAGCCCAAGCCCGGTTCCCTTGCCGATGTCTTTCGTCGTGAAGAATGGTTCGAAGATATGCGGCAGATGCTCCGACGCGATGCCTGCACCATTGTCTGTGACCCGCAGGCATGCCCAGCTTCCAACAGAACCCACGCGCGACAGATCCGATTCTGACAGCTCGATCAGCGACGTATCGATCGACAGTCGCCCACCGACGGGCATCGCATCACGCGCGTTGACCGCAAGATTGAGGAGCACCTGCTCGATCATCCCTGGATCCGCTCGAACCGCGAGCGGCTGGTCCGAGTACGTGAACGTCACGACGATGTCCTCGCCGAGGACCCGATGCAGGAGCCGAGTCACGTTCGCCACGACGCTATTGAGATCGACATCCCGCACTTCGATCGCCTGGCGTCGGCTGAACGCAAGGAGCTGTCGAGTGAGCGCCGTCGCCCGCTGGGCGTTCTGAGACAGGTCTGCCACGGAGTCGCGCAAGTCCTCCGGCACACGCTCGTCGGCCGCCACTTCCTCCGCGCGACCGAGGATAACGGTGAGGATGTTGTTGAAGTCGTGCGCCACGCCGCCAGCCAGGCGCCCGATGGCTTCCAGCTTCTGGGCCTGGCGAAGCTCCTGCTCGAGCCGCTGACGGTCCGCCTGCGCGGTGAGGGCCGAGATCAGATTCGCCACGGCCAGCGCGAACGTCTGTTCATCCGGCATCCATCGACGCGGTTCGCCTGTGTGTTTGCACGACAGCACACCAACCGTGGCGCCACGCGATCGAATTGGCACGCACATCATTGATGCGATGCCATGGGGCACGAGCAGTGGCTCTGCCAGCTCAATCGTCCGCGGGTCCGACCGTGCGTTGGTGACCGCGAGCACTTCCGCGCCGGCCAATGCACGGAAGAACGCAGGACAACTGTCCTGACCCAGTGAGAGACCGTCACTGTGGATCCCGTCGGGCCACTTGAACAGATCCTGACATCGCGTGACGGTCCCGTTCTCGTCGTGCCTCCAGACCCCCACGAGCGCTACTTCAAGGGTGCTGGCGATGACCTCGGTCATGCCGCGAACAATGTCCGTGAAGTCGTCTGGCGCGCTCAGATAGCTCTTCGTCAGCTTCGTCAGCGCCGCTTCCTGCCGCGCATATCGCTCGTTCGCCGTGCGCAGTGCGGCCTCGGCCTGGCGTTGATTCGCGCGCGTGCGCAACGCGACGATGCCAAAGGCGAGATCGTCGGCGAGCTCCTTCAGCAGCGTGGCCTCCGACAGGTCGAAGCCGGTCTCTTCACCCGAGCACAGCGTGAGGGCTCCGAACGCGCGGCCATCGGCTATCAGCGGGAGGGCCACGCAGGACCGGTAGCCGAGACGGACCGCTTCATCGCGCCATGGTCCAATCGCCGTTGCCGCGTTGAAGTCCTTGCAGACGGCTGGCTCGCCCGTTCGAATCGCGGTGGCCATCTGCTCTCCCCCCTGAGCCGCCCACGCGATGCGCGCGTGCCCATCCTTTTCATCCGACGCGATCGCCACCGTCTTCACGTCCGATTTTGCGTCTGCTTCAGCGAAGCCGACCCAGGCGACCTGGTAGCCGCCATCGCGCACGATCACCTGACAGATCTCTCGCAGCAGCGTCGCCTCGTCGGTCGCGTGCACGAGCACCTGATTGCAGTTGCTGATCGTCAAGAGCGCCCGGTTGGCTTGCCGCAGGTCTTCGTCGGCGCGCTTGCGGGCGGTGATGTCCTGGATCTGCGAGACGAAGTAGCGCGGCGCGCCATTGTCGTCGAGCACGAGGGACGAGTTCACCTGAACCCAGCGAATCCGGCCATCCTTGTGCCGGTATCGCTTCACACGCCGAATCGACTCGGCCTCACGATTCAACAGGCGCTGCGTCGCGACGCGGTCCTCCGCGGAATCATCAGGATGGGTGATCGATTCAAAGCCCATCGCAAGGAGTTCCTCTGCGCTGTAACCGACGATTGCGCAGAGCGCGGGATTGACCTCGAGGTACTCGCCCGACGTGGAGACGAGCGCCATCCCGTTCGGTGAGTAATGCATGGCCGATCGGAATCGCTCTTCGCTCTCGCGCAGCGCGTCTTCAGCGTGACGCCTCACGCTGCTCTCGCGGCGGACCGTTGCGGCGATATCGTTGAAATGGCGGTGGAGCTCGACGATCTCGTCGTGACGGCGACCGGCGTGCTCAATCGACTCCGCTTCATCCGTCTCGAGCGGGGCTCCGGCGGCGAACCGCCCCATGGCATCGTGCAGACGCTCGATCCGTCGCGTGACCAGCGCATGCAGACTGATGCCGAGACCGACGACAGCCAGGAAGACCGCGATGCTGCCCACGCCGAATTGACGCAGTAACCGCTGGCGGTTGACCGCCTTCGACAAGCTGAGATCGTGGACGAGCAGGATCAGCGCCCCACGCGACGCGCCCAACTCGCCCGGTCCGACAGGCACGGTCGCCGGCAGGACGAACGTCAGGAAATTGCGATCGAGGCTGAACAGGCCTTCGGTCCGCCCATTGTTGCGCACGCTCCGCATCGTCTCTTCGACGCGCGGGTTCTCGGCTGCGGACAGACCGAGGGTCGTTAGATCGAGCTGCCGGCCAATCCAGTCGCGACGGCTGCCGAGCACGACCTTGTCGTCGGGAGCGATGAAGACCGCGCCGCGGATCTCCTCGAAGACGGCAAGCTCACCAAATTCGCGTTGCGCAGTCTCGAGCTCGCTGCGCTCTGCGGCCCGTTCCGTTCGACTCTGAATCTCTGTAGCGCGCACCAACTCGGCGCGCTCGAAGTCGCGCTCGAACGCCGCCTCCTGGATCTCGTTGGCGACCGTGAACAGCACCAGCCCGACGACCGCGGAGTACAGCGTGAGGAACAACGGGAGCCGGAATCGAAGCGAGTGCATCTCTTACCTTCGACACGCCGAAAGACCGCTCGCGAACGGCCACCTGAAGAGCGGGTCGAACGGCGTCGGCGCGCTCAACAACCCCGCACTGAGGAGCTCCCCCTGCAGCCGCGCGATCGTCGCCACGAGCTGCGGCCGCGGCACAGCGAGCCACTCGCGGCTTTCAGACAAACTGATGATGCGGATACGTTCCATCATCCGCTCGAATCCAGCGTCGGTGGTTCCGAGCCGGTTCGCAATCCAGCTTCGCGCCATCGGCGACGACGCGACTTCGGTGACCGCTCGGCTCCATGCCGAGCAAAGCGTATCGGCCAGTTGTTCGTGTGACTCGAGGTAATCCCTCCGGATGACGAGCACTCGCAGGATTTCGAAGGGCGTCGAGGCGCTGCTGAAAATCTCGACACCGCCCGCCTCGAGGAGCTGCGAGCGAACGGGCTCATAAGTGACGACGGCGTCCACCTCGCGGCGGCGAAACGCGGCGAGGTGACGATAGGGCGGGAGGTTGACGAGCCGCACGTTGCTCGCCGCGAGACCGGCCTGCTTGAGCGCGCGATCGAGCAGGTACGCATTGACCGAGTTGATCTGTGCCGCAACGCGGCGATCTTTCAGGTCCGCGGCCGTGATGAGATCCGGCTGCGCGATGACGGCATCGCCGCCACGTGATTCATCGGACAGGAACAGGATGACGGGGTCCACTGCGCCCGACTGCCCGACTGCGAGCATTTCGTCCATGCTCAACCACGCGGCCTCGATGGCACGATTCCGAAACCCTCGCATGACCTCGCCATCGTCCACGAACTCGACGAGGCGGAATTCAGACGGACTCAACCAGCCCTGGTCCTGAGCCAGGAACAACAACTCGTTGCTCGGCCAGAAGACCGTGCCGATTCTCAAAGGCGGTTCGCGGTCTGCGCGGCATGCGGTAACCAGACTCGCAGCGAACACGAGTACTGGAACCAACGAATGCACGCGTCTCCTCATTCTGTGATGCGAATCACCAATAGTCCGGCTCGTTGCCGCGCTTCCACTTGATGTTGCAGCCGATGCTCGGTTTCTGCGTCGCCTGGACCGCGTTACCCGCGAGGACGGCCTCGGCCGCAGCGCGAATATCAGCGCCGGTCACCGGCACGGAACTCCGTGGCCGGCTGTCGTCGAACTGGCCGCGATAGACCAGCGTTCCGCGAGCATCGAACAGAAACAGGTCAGGTGTACACGCAGCCTTGAATGCTTTGGCGACGCTCTGCGTCTCGTCGAAGAGATACTGAAACGTATAGCCAGCGTCCTGCGCTTCCTGCCGCATCCCATCTGGTCCGTCCTGAGGAAACGCGACGGTGTCGTTGGAGTTGATCGCAACGATCGCCAGGCCGCGCTCCTGGAACTCCGTGGCGAAGCGCGAGAACTCGCGGCGGATGTGCCGGACGAACGGACAGTGATGACAGATGAACGCAACGAGCAGCGGACGCGACGCGAATGACTCGGATGAAACGATCTCGCCCGACATCGACGGCAGACGGAAATCCGGCATCGTCGTGCCGAGCGCCAGCATCGTCGAAGGAGTGGCCGTCATGGTTGAGCGGCCAGTATATGACGGGGCAAACCGATGTGAGATGAACTGCCGGTCGAGCTAACGGAGCGTAAATGTCAGTTCGATCGTAACGAGCACGGCGACCGGTTCTCCGAACCGCGTGCCGGGAGCGAAGCGCCACTGCTTGGCGGCTTTGATGGCTTCCTGATCCAATCCGAACGCGGAGTCCAGCGATCGGACAACCTCAACCTTACCAACGGACCCGTCCGGAAGGACGACACACTCGAGCAGGACGGTGCCCTGGACCTTGGCTCGCATCGCGTCGGCGGTGTACTGCGGCTTTACTTCTCGAAGCGGCTTGGGCAAGAGCACGCCGTTTCCGGGCCGATACGCACCGCCGCCGGTTCCACCGCCAAAGCCTTCACCAATACCTGAGCCCTGCCCTGGGCCCGCGCCAGTTCCAGTTCCGGATCCAAGAGACACGCTGTTGGATGCCTGAGTCGATTCGATCGTGCCCGGCGTCGTCACTGCCGCATCGAGCGTCTTCAGTGGAATCGTGATCGGTTCAACGGGCGGAGGTTCGACCGGTGTCGGTGGTGAAGGCACCGGCGTAGGCGCTGGCTTGGGCTTGACGATCTCCGCCGGCTTCGGCGGATCGGGCATCTTGTTGCCACCGCCGCCACCACCGCCAGGGCCCGGATCGGACAACCAGACGATCTTGTCGGAGAGTTGCGGTGGAATAACGGCTTTGTAGACCTTCTCGGGAATCAAGTAGCTAATGAGCAGCACCAGCCCGACGATGAACAACTCCGTGAGGAATCCAGCACCGAGCGCGCCACCGATGCGCTTGCTGTCCGGCTGTTCGAACATGAACCGGACTTCACGCGGACCATCAGCTTCCGGGCGCACCGTCAGATGCTCCGACACGAGGAGGGGCTGCGGATCCGGCCGGTGCTCAGTCGGTGTCGACATAACGGGAATGTTCGGTGACCTCTCCATTCTCCCCAAGGAGGGGTAGTGTCGCAAGCTGCAAAACAGGTGCCTCAGAAATTGCACCGTGAATCGCGCCGACGCCCTCTGTTTTAGACGCCCCGGCCACCGGGTTCGGTCGACTTTGGAGACAGTTCCGTGGGGGCCTCACTCGGACCAGTCGAGCGTTGCAACGCGCTCAGCTCCGTTGCTCGTCAACACGTGCCGGGCTCTTGTGACTGTATCGGCATCGACGTGGGCGCCGACCAGCAGTGCTCCGCGTTTGATTCTCGACTCCCACTGCTCGGCCTCAACGCGATCGAGTCCCGCTCGCTCGAGCGTGCGGGCGACACCTCCCGCAGCGTGACCTGCGGCTTCCGCGAGACCAGCGGCAAGCGGGCCGTCCGCGACGATCGGACCGATGCCCGGCATCACGAGCGCGACCGCCGACAGCAGATGCGCGCTGATTTCGCCGATTCGTGCCGCCGTTGCGGAGTCTTCGAGCTCCGAACCCGGCGAGCCACCAGACGCGCGCGCGATCGCGCCTTCCTCATCATGCGACCGCGCGACGATCGACACGCGCTCGTGCGGCACGTCCAAATCACGCAGAGCTCGCGCCGCGGCGGTAGCCTTGTCGGCAAAGCCGAACAATCCAACGACCAGTGAATGTGTTGTCATCCGGCAGTGTACCCGTCTCGTGCGCGGACGCGCACATCGGACCGTCCTTTGACCGTGACGCGAATCGAGCGCCAATCGTGCGCACCCGGCTGACCAGGTTTCATCGGCGCGTAACCCAGTAAGTACTGGTAGCGCAACTCCTGCGCTATCGTCGTGAAGGTTTCATCGAGCGCGCGAGCATCTTTGATCAGAAACGATCGCCCACCGCTGACCACGGCCAGCTCCGCGGCGAGTGGTGGCCGATTGCGCCCGAGCGTGATCGGGTAGACGAGCGCCTGGCTCTTGCGCGCCCGCTCGATCACACGAGAGGCTGGCGCAGTGCTGTATCGATCGATGCCATCCGAGAAGATGATGACGGCAAGACGGCCCGGCTCCCCCTCCAGCCGATCGAGAATCGAGATGATCGCGTCATGGAGGGACGTGGTGCTCCAGGGGTCGAGCGCATCGATCGCACGCTGCTGCTGTGCGTGATCGTTCGACAACGGTGCGATCACTTCGGCATCGCTGCCAATCGCGACAGCCATCGAGCGGTCCGTCGGCCGCAGCTGCCGCAGGAAGGCCTGGGAGGCGCTCTTGGCCAGGCGCAGCGGCTCCCCTGCCATGCTCCAACTCCGGTCGATTCCCAGCACGACGGTCAGCGGGAACTCGCCGGCCGCAAACGCGGAAATCTCCTGCAGTTCCTGATCTTCACGGACCTCGAAGTCCTCGCGTTTGAGGCCGGTGACGAGGCCGCCGTTGGCGTCGGTCACCGTGGCGTACACTTCGACAAGCTGCACCCCTGTAGAGAATTGCGCAATCGGCTGCTGAAAGCCGCGAGCGCTCGAGCCGGTGAATCCGGTCACACAGGCGGCACACAGAATGGCCGCGCCCACGTGGTACAATCTGCGCGGAGAGTTTATGGGCAATCTTGGCATCCCGGAGCTTCTCATCATCCTCTGTATCATCATCCTGGTCTTTGGCGCCAATCGGCTGCCTGAGATTGGGCGAGGAATTGGCAGAGGTATCCGGAACTTCAAAGACGCGACGAAGGACGGCACCGAAGGCGCGGAGAAGTCCTAGCGGCGACGTCGTGATTTCTTGGCGTGGCGCTCGCGCCTGCCAGGTCGTTGCGATCGCTGCCGCTCGTTCTTCGGCTTGACGCGACTTCGAACCTGGCGCGTTCCCCGTTCATCGCGCCTGACGTGATCGAGGATCTCAACGATCCCCAGATCGACCTGACGTCGTTCCATATCGACGCGCACCACTTGCACGTCCACACGATCCCCTAGCCGATACATTTTCTTTGTGTGCTCTCCCCGGAGCACATGTTCCTGTTCGACGAACCGGTAATAGTCGTCGGCCATGCTCGACACGTGGACGAGTCCTTCGACGTAGTGCTCGATCAGCTCCACGAACAACCCGAACGGCGCGACCCCCGTGACGTAGCCGCCATATTCATCGCCAACCTTGTTGGCCATGAAGCGAACCTTCTTCCACTGCAGCAGCTCGCGTTCGGCTTCGTTGGCACGCCGCTCCATCTCCGACGTGTGTCGCGCGGTCTCGGGCAGCTCTTCCTCGAGCTCCTCGCGTCGCGCGTCTGCGATCGCCCCTTGCCGCGACTCGCGGAGCATGCGATGCACCACGAGATCCGGATAGCGACGAATCGGCGACGTGAAGTGCGTGTAATGCTCCACTGCCAGCCCGAAGTGTCCGAGGCTCGCCGCGTCGTAACGGGCCTTCTGCATCGTTCTCAACATGAGCGCGGCGATGGGTCGCTCTTCGGGAGTGCCCTTCATCCGGTCGATCAATTTCTGGAAATGCTTTGGCGTCAGGGCACGACCACGGGCAGCGAGGCTGTACCCGAGCGTCGTGATGAACGCCTCGAACTCTTCGGCCTTCTTCGCGTCGGGAGCCTCGTGTACGCGATGCAGCGCAGGGACACCGTTGTTCTCGAGATGCGCAGCCACGGTTTCGTTGGCCAGCAACATGAACTCTTCGATGATGCGATGCGCGATGTTGCGTTCGCTCGCGACGATCGCTTCGATCTGGCCAATCTCTGAGAGGATGACCTCGGCTTCCGGCAGGTCGAAGTCAATCGAGCCGCGCCGGCGTCGCCGGCGATTCAGAGTGTCGAACAGCTCGCGCATCTGTTCGAACATCGGAACGAGCGATTGATACTCGAACATCGCCTCGGGATCGCGATCGGTCAGGATGGCGTTCACGGCGGTGTAGGTCATCCGGGCATCGCTGTTGATGACACCGTCGTGCATCTCGTAGCGCACGACCGTACCCTGCCGATCCACTTCCATCAGGCACGACTGCACGAGCCGGTCGACGTTCGGATTCAGGCTGCACAGCCCCGTCGCCAGCTCCGACGGGAACATGTGCACTGCGCGCTCGGTGAAGTACACCGACGTGCCGCGCTCGTACGCCTCTTCGTCAAGAGCGCTGCCTTCCTCGACGTAGTGAGAGACATCGGCGATATGGACGCCGAGCCAGAAGTGCCCGTTGGGCAGCTTCTCGATCGTGATCGCATCGTCGAAATCGCGCGCGTGCTCACCGTCGATCGTGACGGTCGTCACACTGCGAAAATCGGTGCGGCCCTTGATGTCGCGTTCCTTGACGACCGTGCCAAGCCGCGTCGCCTCCGCGATGGATTCTTCGGAGTGCTTGTCGGGAATGCCGAACTTACGAATGATGATCTGCGTGTCGACGCCCGGTTCGTCGATGCGCCCCAGCACTTCGACAACCTTGCCGACCGGTCCACGCGTGGCACTCGGCCAGCGCGTGATTTCGACCAGCACCATCTCGCCAGGCTCGGCCGACGAAGACTGCCCCGTCGGCACCTGAACGTCAGTGAGCACGCGCTTGTCGAAGGGCGCGACGTAGCCAAGCCCGGCATCGTCGACTTCATAACGGCCGACGATCGTCGATTGGCTGCGCTCCAGGATTCGGATGATGCGTCCTTCGGCGCCTCGCTCTGTGCGGCGTTCGATACGCACGACGACGCGATCGCCGTGCATCGCCTCGGAGAGACTGGCCGCCGGGATGTAGATATCCGGGCGCTCGGCGTCCGGGTCGGGTTGATCGGGAACGACAAAGCCGAACCCGCCCGGGTTCGTCGTGAGTCGTCCGACCACGAGGTCCATCTTTTCAGGCAATCCATAGCGATTGCCGCGGACCTGGAGGAGCTCACCGGCAGCGACGAGCGCCTTCAGTTGTCGCCTGAAAGCGACGCGCTCGTTGCGCGGTACACGCAGCATCCGCATCAAATCCCGCACTGTCGCGGGATGATGGGCATGCTGGCGAATCTGGGCCAATAGTTCTTCAGCCACCTGTCACCATTACTAACTTTCGATCAGAACGATCTGTAAATCGCCGACGTTCGTGTTCGTCGGTCCGGTGTGAATCAAATCTCCCAATCGGTCGAAGAACTCGTAGGCGTTGTTGTTGTCAAGAAAGGTCTGCGGCTGCGCGAGGCCCTGTGCCTCCGCTCGCCGCAACGTTGTTGGATCGACGACGGCACCAGCCGCGTCGGTTGGGCCGTCGATGCCGTCGGTGCCGATGCTCGTCGCGACCACGTTGGATCCGACAGTCTCGAGCAACGGTGCCATCGCCAGCGCGAACTCCTGGTTGCGTCCGCCTTTGCCGCGCCCCACGACCGTCACCGTTGTCTCACCGGACGAAATCACGCAGAGCGGTCGAGACAGCGACCCGAGCGATTCCGCAACCATCGCGAGGTGCGATCGTGCGGAGACGCGCGCTTCTCCCGTGACCGGTTCCGGAACCACATGCACGTGATAGCCGAGCGCCTCTGCGGCGCGTCGCGCGCCCTCGATCGCTCCGCGTTGAGGACCGATCACGTGTGCGGATGCACGAGCGAGCCGAGGGTCGCCCCTCTTGGGCGACTCCGGTATCTCTCCAGCGAGCCCGCGCTGGATGTGATCCACCACTTCCTGCGGATAGAGGCTCACTCCCCCACGCGCCGACAGCACTCGAAGTGCATCGGCAAACGTGCTCTCGTCAGCGACCGTGGGGCCCGACGCAATCACAGAGAGATCGTCGCCGACGACGTCGGATACTGCGAGCGTTACCACTTGCCCGCGTGACGCAGCCGCCAGTCGGCCGCCCTTGATCCCGGAGAGATGCTTTCGGACGGTGTTCAATTCGTAGATGTCGGCGCTCTGTGCCATCAACGTCTTCGCGGTCTGCTGCTTCGCCTCGAGCGACATTCCCGGCGCCGGCATGGTCATCAACGCCGAACCTCCGCCTGACAGCAGCACCACGAGCACGTCGCCTTCGCCGGCATTCGTGGCGATCTCGAGCGCTCGCGTTGCACCATCAACGCTTCCGCTGTCGGGCATGGGATGTCCAGCATCCACCCACACGGCTCCCCTGGGTAACAAGGTGGCGGTTGCCGTTCCTCGAGGACCAACGCCGAGCATCGTCCGGATCGTGACGTCGGTTTCCGCCGCAAAGGCAGTCAGCATCGCAGACGCCGCTTTGCCGGCAGCGATTGCGTCTACCGCCTTCGCGCTCCGGAGCACGTCTGCGATCTCGCCGGCCAGGGCGCGGCGCACGAGACCGCCGGCGTTCACGGCAGATATGGCTTCGCCGACGATGGTGCCGAGATGTTGTCGAAGTTGGGCGACGGAGGTCAGTTCACTTGCCGGGGATCGGTCCAGGCAGAACGCCCGGCCACGAGATCGATTTGCTGCAGAACGTGGCTCACAACCTGATTGGCCTTGTTCTGTTCACACAACTGGTCCAACTGGGACATGACTTGTGTGAGGGCACGTTCGACGTCACTGATGGTTCGCTCCGAGTAGTACTCACGCTGCGCGTCGAGACAACGCTG
>Ga0190271_10000702_pt1 | contig 17478 bp, 9 predicted proteins | sample Popmic356T_FD_133747 | JGI IMG/M metagenome (GOLD analysis project Ga0190271, IMG submission 133747) | Populus adjacent soil microbial communities from riparian zone of Weber River, Utah, USA - 356 T | ecosystem: Environmental > Terrestrial > Soil > Riparian zone | place: USA: Utah | collected...
AGCATGCGGGTCGACCCAAAGGACAGAGCGGCGCAGTCCGAAGCAGACAGCGTGCACCACGAGCTGGTCGAGCGGGTGGTGCGCCGGCTGCAGCGCGAGCTCGATCTGTCCTGCGATCCCGACGACCTGCGCGCCTGGGGCCACCAGGGCGTGCTGGAGGCCAGGGCGCGTTTCGACCCCGCGCGCGGGGTGCGTTTCTCCACGTTCGCCTATTACCGCGTGCGTGGCGCGGTGCTGGACGGTGTGCGCAAACAGGGCTGGCTACGACGGCGTGCCTACGCGAAGCTGAAGGCGCTCGAGGCCGCCGACGCCCTGGCCGAGCCCGTGGCCGAGGTCGAGGCCCAGCACGCGAGCTTGTCCGCCCACGCGCGCGCCGCGCAGATCGGCGACATCCTCGGCAAGATCAGCGCGTCCTACCTGCTGGCAGCGGTCGGCCAGGGCGAGGACAGCGCGCCCGAGACGCCCGAGGCGCTGGTCGACGCGGCCGAGCTGCGCGACGTGGTCCAGCGCGACCTCGACAAGCTGCCCGCGCGCGAGCAGGTGCTGGTGCGCGCGGTGTACTTCGACGGGGTCACCATCGAGGAAGCCGGGGTTCGGCTGGGACTCTCCAAGTCGTGGGCCAGCCGCATGCACGCCAAGGCCCTCGAGCGCCTGCGCAAGAGTTTGAACCTGAGCTTTTCTTGATTCGTTGGCAGACTGCACGGGTGCTTCGTGCCCTCGTGCTCGCGCTGAGTCTTTGCGCCGCTGGCCCCGCGTTCGTGGGGCGCGCGAGCGCGCAGCCAGCCTACGCCGGCGAGCGCGCCACGCGGCTGGTCGCGCGCGGACACGTGCTGCGCGAGGCGGGCGACACGATCTCTGCGCTGGCCTACTTCCGCGATGCAATCTCGGCCGCGCCGCGCCGCCCCGAGGGCTACGAGGCGCTGGGCGACCTGTACCTCGCGCTCGACGAGCCGCAACGCGCGCTCGAGGTGTACGAAGCCGGCGCGCGCTGGGCCGTGCGCGGCGAGGCGCTCTGGCTCGGCCTGGCCGCGGCGCTGCACAAGCTCGGTCAGCACGAGCGCGCGCTCGACGCTTTGCGCCACCTGCGCGCGCTCGAGCCGAGCTCGCGCGCCGGGCTGGCCGCGCTGGCCGACGCCAGCGAGGCGCGCGGCTCGTTCGTCGAGGCGCTGGCCGCACGGCGCGCGCTGCTCGAGCTGCTCGCGGCCGAGCCCGACAGCGAGGCGTTGGCCGCCGCAAGGGCGGACCAAGACGCCCGAGTGCGCGCGCTCTCGCTCCTGCTCGGTGCGGCCGAGCGCGTGCGCACAAAAACCATCTGCTCGGCCGCCGAGCCCAGCCCGGTGCGCCGCGCGCTCGCACGCTGCCCTTAACGCGCCCTGGCGCAGGCCTTCCGTTGTCGGGAGCGCTGGGAGTCTGTTACACAGGGCCGGTTGCGAGCCATTCCGTACATCGCGTTCTTTTTGTCGGGCGCCTCCAGCTTGATCTTCCAGTCGCTGTGGACGCGCATGCTGCACCACACGTTCGGCGCCACCAGCGTGGCCATGAGCACGGTGCTGAGCGCGTTCATGAGCGGCCTGGGCCTGGGCGCCTACCTGTTCGGCAAGCGCGCCGCGCGCTTTCGTCGTCCTCTGGTGGTGTACGCGCTGGCCGAGCTGGGCGTGGCGGTGTCCGCGCTGGTGATCCCGCCGCTCGTGCGCAGCGACGGCTTTTTTGCGCTGGTCAACGCGGCGCTGCGCCACCAGCTGGGCGAGGGCAGCTTCGCCTTCATGGTCGCGCGCTTTTTCTGCGTGCTGCCGATCTTGCTCGTGCCGACCACGCTGATGGGCGGCACCCTGCCCTTGCTGGCACAACACTTCGTGCCCCGGGACGACGCCCCGGTCCCCGCGCACCCGGACGAGCCGCGCGCCACGACCCGGGCCAGCGCGCGCGTCGGCTCGCTGTACGCGCTCAACACCCTGGGCGCCGTCGCCGGCACCGTGCTGAGCAGCTTCGTGCTGATGCCGGCGATCGGCGTGCGCGCGACCAACTTCGTCGCGGTCGCCATCAACGTCGCGCTCGCGCTCGTGATCCTCGCGCTCGCGCACAAACGCGCGGCCGGCCCGCAGGCGCCGCCCGCCGCCGCCGCGACAGCACCCGTCTCGCGCGGGCAGCAGCTGGCGCTGCTGTCGTTCGCGCTGTCGGGGCTGTGCTCGATGGCCTACGAGGTGGTCTGGTCGCGCGCGCTGGCGATGGCCATCGGCTCCTCGCTGCAGTCGTTCGCCCTGATTTTGGTGACCTTCCTGATCGGCATCGCAGGCGGAAGCGGCGTGGCGGCGCAGCTCCTGCGCGACACGCCGTCGCGCGGCCTGGGTTTGCTCTGCGCGAGCAGCTGGCTCTTGTGTCTGCTCGCGCTCGCACCTGCGATCGTGCTGTCGAGTGCTCCACTCGCGCTGTCCGTGCTCGCTCTGCTCGGACTCGGCCTGGGGGTGTACGCGCGCACCACGCGGGCGCGCGCGCGCGACCTCGCGCTGGCCGACGACGACGAGCTACGGGTCGAGGCGACCCAGCTGCTCGACCGCGCGGCGCTGCGTGCGCTGCTCGTGCCGCTGGCGCTCGCGCTGTTCGAGGCCCTGCGCTTCGCGCTCAAGCGCTCCAGCGTCGCCGACGTCGCCGTGCACGGCTACCTGCCCTACATCACGGCTGGCACCGTCAGCTGTGCCGCGCTCGGCCTCGCGCTACAGGCCTCGCTGCGCCGCTCGCCGTGGTTGCTCGCGGGCGCGGTGCAGCTGAGCATCGCACTCGCGACGCTGGCCAGCTACGCCTTCCAGGACGAGATCCCGTACAGCTTCGCGCGCCTGGTCAGCGCCATCGACGACCTGCCACAGCACGTCGGCACGGTGCGCTTTTTTATGCTGCTCAGCGCGGGTCTGTGCACCTTGCCCGCCGCGTTCGGGATGGGCGCGATGTTTCCCATCACGCTCGAGCTGTGGGCCACCGAGCGCGTCGGCAGGGAGCACGCGGTGGGCGAAGACGTGGGCCGGGTGTACGCCGCAAACACGCTCGGCTCGATCGTCGGGGCCTGGCTCCCGGGCTTCGTGCTGCTGCCGCTGTGGGGGCTCGAGCGCACGCTCGCGCTCGGCATGGCCGTCAACGGCCTGGTCGCGCTGGCTCTGCTCCAGTACGCGAAGCGGGCAGCGCACGGGGCAGAGGCCGGGTCCTCGGCGCACGTGGGGCTACGCCGCGTGCTCGCCTTCGCTTGCCTTTTGCTGCTGCTCTTGCTCGGTGTACACAGCGCGCTGCCACACTCGCCGCTGGCCTGGAACCTCTCGCACATGACGCTGGGCGCGTTTCGCGTGTCGCTGGCGCGCGAGGTGCTCAATCCGGAGTCGTGGGGTCAGCCCGACCTCGTCTACTACCGCGATGGCATCTCCACCACCGTCTCGGTCGAGCGCTGGGGTCGCCACCTCTCGCTCAAAAACAACGGCAAGGTCGACGCCTCCAACGGCGATGACATGCCCACCCAGATCATGGTCTCGGCCTACCCGCTGCTCTTGCACGCGCGCGGGCCCAAAGACCTGGACGTCGCGATCGTGGGCTTCGGCTCGGGCGTGACGGTGGGCGCGGCGCTCGAGTTTCCCGTCCGCCACGTCGACTCGATGGAGCTCGAGGACGCCGTGGTCGACGCCGCGCTGCGCTTTTTCTCCGACGTCAGCCACCTCTCGAAAAAACACGCGCGTTTCCCGTACCTCGAGGTGCCGCGGTTGACGCTGTACAAGGACGACGGGCGCAACTTCTTGGCGGCCACCGACAAGCGCTACGACGTGATTGTGTCGGAGCCCAGTAACCCCTGGATCACGGGCGTCTCGGACCTGTTCACGGTGGACCACTTCCAGGTCACCAAGCAGAAGCTCAAGCCGGGCGGCGTGTACTGCCAGTGGGTGCAGCTGTACGAGCTGAGTCCCGAAAACATCAAGACCGTCTACCGAACCTTCGCTGCGCAGTTTCGCTACGTGCTCGCCTTCTCCGCCGAAGAGCTATCGAGCGACACCATCCTGGTCGGCTCCGATCAGCCGCTCGCACTCGACCTCGCGCACGTCGCCGAGGCGCTGCGCGACCCACGCGTGGCGACCGAGCTCGAGCGCGCGTTCATCCACTCGCCGTACGACGTGTGGAGTCGTCTGCTGTTTGCCAGTCGCGCAGAGCTGCTGGCGTTTACCCAGCGCGAGTGGCGCGTCGACGGGGCAGGCACAGCTCGCGAGCAGATGCGCAGCACGGGCCGCGAGCCTTGTCTGGCGCCGCGCTGTCGGCGCAGCCCCGTCGAGCTCAACACCGACGACAACATGCTGATCGAGCTGCGCGCCCCGGCCGACTTGATCGGCTACGCCCGCTACGCGGGCTACCTGGACCTGTTCTACGGCGCGAGCTGGCCGTACGGCGACCTGGCCAGCCACCTCCAGCACGTCGACGACGACGCAAAGCGGCGCGCGATGGCGCTGTCGCTGCTCGCACACGGCCGCAAGACCCGAGCACGTGCCTACCTGGCCCAGCTCGCGCAGGCGAGCGAGCGCGACGCACGCATCGATCACCAGACCATCGAGCTCATGCTCAGCGACGGCCCCGACCCCGAGCCGGAGCTCGACGCTCCGACGCCCAGCCTGCCCATGTCGGCAGCGTTGCAGAGCGGCTTCGAGCGCATCTACGGCGAGGCCGAGCGCGCATTCGCGGCGCACGACTACGCGGCCTCGGCGCGCGCGCTCGAGCGGCTGCCGGCCCCGTTTCGTGCGCTCAGCGGGCCCGACCTGCGCTTTCGTTACGGGCTCGCGCTGCTGCGCTCGGCGGGCCGCGACCTCGGCCGCATGAAGCGCGCCGGCAACGAGTTCGAAGAGCTGCTGCGCCACCACGAGAGGTACGCCAGCGCGCATCCGGAGCTGTACTACTTCCTGGCGCGTGCCCTCGATGGCGCGCGCCGCTTCGACAAGGCGGTGCGCAACATGCGCGCCTACGCGGCAACCACGGTTGCCCCGTAGAGGAGGCGGCTTGCGCAAGGGTTCGGTACGGCAGCCTGCAGCTGCCGCTTAACAAGCAGAAAACACCGCGTTATTTGCACATTTTACTGGCCAAGAAGCGGTCTTAACAGCCGCGGTGGTGTACAAGAGACGCCCATGACGAAACAGGATGCAGCGCGCGGGATCGACATCTTTGCCAAGAGTGTGTACCGGGACCTCAAGCAGGCCGGGTACTGCCGAGCGGACATCGTATCGTTCGCGAGCAGCATCCTCGGGCACATCACCACCGAGGCCAAGCAGGCGTCGGCCGAGCCCGTCGACACCAGCAGCTCCGCCAGCGTCTGAGCTCCGAGCCCGCACACGCCGCGCCGAAACGCGGTGTTTACAGCGGCCATTCGGGGCGGCTCGGAGCGCTCGTCGCGCTTGCCCACAAGCTTCGCTAAGCACTCGAAGTCGTACGGCATACCTTGACCCGTCAGGGGGCCGGGGGTACTAGATTCGAGCGTTCGGCACGGGTCCACGGCGGGATGCCGACGTCGCTGCACGCCGTGAACAAAGTGCGGGAAAGCCCGCGTTTTGGCCACGTGCGGCAAGCCCGCGCGCGGTGTCTCGACCTCTCGCGTCAGCCCCTGATGCTGCTAGGGAACGAGCTCGCCGGCTCGTGGCCCGCCCAGACGTTGCAAGTCGGCTTTGCAATAGCTTTCGGGACGCGCGTTTCGGAGCGCAACAGGAGAACACATGGCAACGAAGATCGCGATCAATGGGTTCGGCCGCATCGGCCGCTGCGTGGCCCGCGTGCTGTTCGACGGCTCGAACAGCGACCTCGAGCTGGTCGCCATCAACGACCTCACCGACGCGCCGACCCTGGCTCACCTGCTGCAGTTCGACTCGGTCCACCGCACGTTCAAGGAGAACGTCCGTGCCGACGGCGCCGGCGTCGTGATCGGCGACAAGCGCATCCCCATCTTCGCGGAGAAGGATCCGAGCAAGCTGCCCTGGAAGGACCTGGGCGTCGAGATCGTGCTCGAGTGCACCGGCATCTTCCGCAGCAAGGCCAAGGCCGGTCTGCACCTGACAGCGGGCGCCAAGCGCGTGATCATCAGCGCGCCGGGCGAGGCCGACATCGACGGGACGTTCTGCGTGGGCATCAACACCAACGAGTTCGACGCCGCCAAACACGTCATTTTCTCCAACGCGTCGTGCACCACCAACTGCCTCGCGCCGATCGCCAAGGTCCTCCACGACAGCTACGAGATCGTCAAGGGCCACATGGTCACCGTGCACAGCTACACCAACGACCAGCAGCTGCTCGATCTGCCGCACAAAGATCTGCGCCGTGCGCGCGCCGCGGCGCTGTCGATGATCCCGTCGACCACCGGCGCGGCCAAGGCCATCGGTCTCGTCCTGCCCGCACTCAAGGGCAAGCTCGACGGCACGTCGATCCGTGTGCCCACCCCCGACGTCTCGCTCACCTGCCTCACGGCCGTGGTGAAGAAGAGCACCTCGCGCGACGAGGTCAACGCAGCCCTCAAGGCGGCGGCCGACGGTCCGCTCAAGGGCATCCTGGGCTTCGAGACCCGCGAGCTGGTCTCGAGCGACTTCATCGGCGACAGCCGATCTTCGATTGTCGATGCCGCGCAGACGCAGGTCGTCGGTGGCGACCTGGTCGAGGTCCAGGCGTGGTACGACAACGAGTGGGGCTTCTCCAGTCGCATGGTCGACATCACGCGGCTTGCCGCGAAGAAGGGCTGAGCCGTCATGAGCAACCTGCGCACGCTCAACGATGTCGACGTCACGGGTCGCACGGTCTTTCTGCGGGTCGACTTCAACGTGCCGCTCGACGGCACGACGATCACCGACGACACCCGCATTCGGGCCGCGCTGCCGACCATCCAGAACATCCAGGAACGTGGCGGACGGGTCGTACTCGCCTCCCACCTGGGTCGCCCCAAGGGCAAAAAGAAGCCCGAGTTCAGCCTCGAGCCGGCCGCCGCACGGCTGGCCGAGATCCTGCGCACCGAGGTGCTGCTGGCCGACGACTGCATCGGCGACGGCGCACGCAAGGTCGTGACCGACCTGCGTGAGGGCCAGATCGCCATGCTCGAGAACCTGCGCTTCCACCCGGAAGAAGAAGCGGACGACGAGCTGTTCGCACGCGAGCTCGGCAAGCTGTGCGACGTCTACGTGAACGACGCGTTCGGCTGCTCGCACCGTGCGCACGCGTCGGTGCACGCGCTGGCCAAGCTGATGCCGCAGCGCGCGGCCGGGCTGCTCGTGCAAAAAGAGGTCAGCGCACTCGAGAAGCTGCGCGGCAACCCCGAAAAGCCCTACGTGGCAGTGCTCGGCGGTGCCAAGGTCAGCGACAAGATCGAGGTAATCGAGGTGCTGATGGGGCTGGTCGACGAGCTGCTGATCGGTGGCGCGATGGCCAACACATTCCTCGCGGCACAGGGCCTCGACGTAGGCAAGAGCCGCGTCGAAGAAGACAAGCTCGCGCTGGCGCGCACGCTCTTGATCAAGGCGCGCGAGCGCAACATCCAGCTGCTGTTGCCGGTCGACGTGCTGGTCGCCGACTCGCTCAAGGCCAGCAAGGGCAACGCCACCGACGTCAACGCGATCGGTGCCAACGAGATGGCACTCGACATCGGACCGCGCACCATCAAGGCCTACGGCGAGCGCCTGCGCCGCGCCAAGAGCGTGTTCTGGAACGGCCCGATGGGACTGTTCGAGAACCCGGCGTTCGCCGAAGGTAGCTTCGGGGTCGCCCGCGCGATGGCCGACTGCACCGGCTTCACCGTGGTCGGCGGCGGCGACAGTGTGGCCGCCGTGCACGTGGCAGGTCTGGCCGACCGCTACACGCACGTGTCCACGGGTGGAGGCGCCTCGCTCGAGCTGCTCGAAGGCAAAAAGCTACCCGGCGTGGAGGTCTTGCGCTCATGACCAAGACCAGCACACGACGCCAGGTGATCGCCGGCAACTGGAAGCTGCACAACACCCTTGCGCAGTCGACCGAGCTCGCGCGCACCCTGCACGAGCGCACCCTCAAGACCACGGCCGAGGTCGTGGTGGCGCCGGTGTTCACCGCGCTGACCACGGTCGCCGACACCTTGCGCGGCAGTCACGTCGCGCTCTCTGCACAGGACGTCTATTTTCAGGACAAGGGCGCGTTCACCGGCCAGGTCAGCGCGCCGCTGCTGGCGGACGTCGGCTGCACGTACTGCATCGTCGGCCACTCCGAGCGCCGGCAGTTTTTCGGCGAGACCGACGAGACGGTGCGCAAAAAGGTGCGCGCCCTGCTCGCCGCCGGCATCGCCCCCATCCTGTGCATCGGTGAGTCGCTCGAGCAGCGCGATCAGGGCGCGACGGTCGGCGTGTCCGTGGGCCAGCTAGCCGCCGGGCTGGCCGGAATCGAGACCAGCGCACTCGCCAAGCTGGTGATCGCCTACGAGCCGGTGTGGGCCATCGGAACCGGCAAGACGGCCACGCCGGACGACGCGCAGAGCGTGCACGCCGCCATTCGCGCCTACCTCAAGTACGAGCGCGGCGACGCGTTCGCGGCCAGCACGCGGGTGCTCTACGGCGGCAGCGTCAAGGCCGACAACGCCAAGGAGCTACTCGGCCAGCCCGACATCGACGGAGCCCTGGTGGGCGGCGCATCGCTGGTCGCTGATCAGTTCGTGGCCATAGTCGCGGCGGCGCGCTAAAAGGACGCCTCATTTGGCTCGTGCGCGGAGGAACCGCGCCCTTCGGCCTCGAAACCAGGACGGCCTCACCGCTCCTGCTTCCGAACAGCCGAGGGCTGGGTGCCCTCAGCTTGGGCGCAGTGAGCCACGAGCGCCTACCTACCTGACCCGCCGAAAAGATCCGCCATGTACACGTTCCTGTCGATTGTCTACGTCCTGGTGTGCCTTTTCCTGATCCTCGTCGTGCTGCTCCAGCCGGGGCGAGGCGGCGTGGGCGGGGCCTTCGGAGGCGGATCGAGCCAGACCGTCTTCGGCGGGTCGGGCGCCGGCAACTTCCTGACGCGGCTCACCTCCATCAGCGCGGCGCTGTTCATGATCCTGTCGGCCACGCTGGCCTACATGTCCTCGAGCAGTGACAAGTCGCTCGACCGTGCGACCGAGGCCGCCCGCGCCAAGGCCGCGCTGCGCGTCAAGGCGGACGCCGGCGTCGCCCCACCAGCCGCCGCGCCCGGCGCCCTCCCCGCGGAGAGCACGTCGGCCCCCATCGAGGAGCTGGCGCCCACCCCCGAAGGCGAGCCCACCGAGGCCCCCTCCACCGGGCCGACCCCGGCCCCCACCCTCGAGCGCATCGTGCCGCCCGCTCCGGCACCCGCAGCGCCCGCGGCGCCGGCCAAGCCGTAGTTCTGCTGGTCTAGGCACGGGCCGACGCGAGCGGAACGCCGACGTGAGCGGCGTCGTCGCCGATCACGTCTCCGGCCACGTCGCCGTCGCCGTCGCCGCTCACGTTGTCGACCACGTCAACGACCACGACCACGTCAACGACCACGTGGCGTTGGCTGGTGGCAGAGCACGGCGAACGAGAGCGTTCCGCGCAGGACAGCAACCCAGTCTCCCCACCGGGTCGTGGGCGTTGACGTGATCGTGGTCGTGAGCGTTGACGGAGTCGTGGACGGCGACGGCGACGGCGACGGCGACGGCGACGGCGACGGCGACGTGGCCGAAGACGGCGTCGGCCGTTTCTCGCCTACCTCGGCAACACGATAGGAGTGCCCTCCCCGATCGCCCGCAGCGCTCTCTCCGCGTCCTCGCACAACCGTACGTGCCCGTGCGGATCGGCCAGGTCGATCACCTCGCGCAGCAGCGTGCTCGCGCGGTCCAGGTGACCGCGCTTCTGCTCCACCATGGCCAGCAGATACTTTTCGTCGATCAGATCCAGCACGTAGCCGCGCTCCTGCGCGTACTGCACCGCCTGCTGCATCCGCGCGTAGCCCTGCTCGGAGTCGAAGCGCAGCGCGTCCAGGAAACCCAGCAGACAGACGTTGCGCCACTGCAGCCGCGCAAAGCCGTGCTCGGTCGACACGTCGTAGCTCAGGCGCAGCGCGGCGAATGCGCGTTTTTCTTCGTCCGCGCGCAGGTGCAGCCCACCCAGGTGGTGCGCGTAGATGGCGACCTCGTGGGCCAGGCCGTACTCCTTGGCCAGGTCCAGTGCGCCGCGACCAGCCTCACACGCGGCGGGCAGATTGCCCGCGGCCTCGAACACCAGCGACTGCGCGCGCAGCAGCTCGACCGCGATCATGCGCGTCGGCTCGGCGCCGACCAGCGCGTTCAGCTTGCCTAGCGCGTCCTGGGCCAGCTCGAGCTGGCCCACCGCGGCGTAGGCAGGTGCCAGCAACAACAGCGCGCGCGTCTCGGAGGCGACGTCGCCCGTCGCGCGCGAGACCTCCAGGGCGTCGCTCACGTACTGCACCACCGCCGTGTACTCGCCGTTGCGCGCATGGGCCTCGGCCGCCGCCAGCGCGACGTCGCGCTCGAGCTCGCGATCGCCACGGCGGCGCGCCATCGCCTGCGCGCGCTCGAGCCACAGCCTGCCTTCACGAAAACGCGACGCCTTGTTGAGCAGACGACCGCGCAGCATCGCAAAGCGCGCCAGGTACTCCTCGGCGCCCCAGCTCTCGGCGAGCTCGATGGCAGCGCCCATCCGATCGGCCACCAGCTCGCTGCCGCGGGTGTGGAAGGCCAGCTCGCCGATGCGCGCGTGCAGCGCGAGCACGCGCTTGCGATCGGGCGCGTCGGCGTGCGAGAGCAGCTCGATGACCTGGCCGTAGGCATCGATGGCGGCATCGAGCGCGTGCTCTGCTTCGTAGCGCTCGGCCGCGCGCGTCAGGTAGTGAACGGCGGCCTCCGCGCGCCCCGCTTCGCGGTAGTGATAGGCGAGCCGCTCGACCGCCGCCTCGAGCTCGGACGGCAGCAGCGTCTCGATGGCGCGCGCGACGGCGGCGTGCAGCGCGGGTCGCTCGTCGAGCGGAATGGCTCCGTACAGCACCTCGCGCACCAGGTCGTGGGCAAAGGCGTGCTCGCTCGGGCCGACCGCACGCACGATGTCGCGCTCGGCCAGCTGCACCAGGGCATCTTGCACCGTGGCCTCGTCGAGCTCCGACGCGCGCGCCAGCAGCTCCGGCGAAAAGCGCGGGCCGAACGTGACCGCCAGCTGCAGGATCAGCCGCTGCGCAGACGACAGCTTGCCCACGCGCGACGCGACCAGGCCGCGCAGGGTTCGCGGCAGCTCGAGCTGCGCGCTGCCCGGCACGAGCCGCGCGACCCCGTGCTCGACGCTCACCGTGCCGTGCTCGCGCATCGCAACCAGCAGCTCCTCGACGAACAGCGGATTGCCGCCCGTCTTGAGCAGGACCTCGCGCACCAGCTCGCCGTGCACCTCGGTGGCGCTCAGGCGGTGGCGCACCAGGCGCGCGACGTCTTCGTCGGCCAACGGACCGAGCGCCACCGCGTCGAAGTTGGGCAGCTTGTTCCAGCTGTTGCGCCCGGCGTCGATCGGCCGGTACGCAAAGATCACGATCACGCGCGCAGGCAGCGGCGAGGAGACCAGCTTGAGCGCCAGCGCGCGGCTCGCCGAGTCCATGAACTCCGCGCCGTCGAGCACGAACACCGTCAGCCGATCCTGGGCCAGCTTGTAGCCCATGCGCACGAGCGCTTTTTCGAGCTTGGCGGTGCTGCCGCCCGAGGTGGTCTCTTGCCCGCCCGCCGCGCTGGGCAGCCCGACCAGCCGCGCCACGGCATCGCGCTGCTCGGCGGTCAGCCCGAGCATGCGCAGACGATCGATCTGTTCGTGCACGCGCGCCGGCGACTCCAGGTCCTCGACACCGAGCACGGCGCGCATCAGCTCTTGCGCCGCAAAAAACGGGATCGCGCGCCCCTGCGGAGAGCAGGACGCCACGTAGATGCCGACGTCGTGGCCGGCATGGCGCAGGCGCCGCTCGATCTCGACGATCAGGCGCGACTTGCCCATGCCCGCGTCGCCCTGAATGCCGAGCACGCGCAGCTCCGCGCGGTTGGCGATCGCAAACACCTCGCCGATCACGCGCAGCTCCTCGCGCCGGCCGATGAACTTGCCGACGCCCTCGTTGGGCCGGCGCTCGCGCGCGATCACACGCGCGCCGCTGGACAGCTCGGCGGACAGGTCGAACCGATCGCGCAGCAGCGAGGCCGCCGACGGCGAGGCCAGCACCTCTCCTTTTTTGGCGCGCTTGAGCCAGCGCGCGGCCTCGCTACGCAGCGCCTCGATGGAGCCCTCGTGCGCGGCCATCCCCTCGGCGTCGAGCAGGAGGCGTCCCGAGTGCACCACGATGCGCACCGCCTGTTTGGCGTGGCTGCGCGCGATACGCAGGGCGCAGCGCGCCGCCGCGTGCGCGTCGCGGCCGTCGGCCTCGCCCAGCCCGAACACCATGATCGGCTCGCGCCCCTCGCCGGTGCGCAGCAGCTCGCCACCAAAACGCGGAGCAAAGCCAGACAAGTCGACCGCTTGATCGGCAGTCAGCAAGAGCACGCTGACCTCGCGCCAGGTCGAAGCTCGCGGTTCCGCGCGCGCGGGCGCGACGGAGCGCGCCACGAGCTCCCGGTCCGACGAGTCGGGCTCGGCGGACTCCACGGATGGATCGCTGCTGCGCGCGACGCTGTCGCGCCCCTCGCCGAAGATCTCCTCGAGCCCGCTGAATGGCGCGAGCACCTCCTGCGTGCTGGCGTCGTTGGCGAGCTCGCCTGCCTCCTCGAGCCAGCGCGCGAGCTCGAGCGCACTGACCCTTCGACCGCTCTCGTAGAGCAGCTCGATCAGCTCCTCGTACAGCTCGCCGACGTTGGCGTGGCGCGTCTCGCGGCGCGCCGCGGTGGCGCGCTCGACCAGCGAGAGCAGCGCGGGCGACTGCCCCTCGGAGAGCTCCGAGACGTCCAGCGGATCACCGCGCCGTGCACGCTCGAAGGTGTCGCGCGCGGCCTCGCGATCGAGCACGCGCTTGCCGGTCAGCGCCTCGAACAAGATCACGCCCAGCGCGTACACGTCGGCGCGCGCGTCGACGTCTTCTTCGCGCACCTGCTCGGGCGCCAGGTACGCAAACTTGGTGGGCGGCAGCTCGGACAGCGCGCGCACGCTCTCGCGCGCGCGCGCCATGCCGAAGTCGGTCAGCTTGACCTCGCCCTCGAGGCTCAGCAGCACGTTCTCGGGCGACACGTCGCGGTGCACGATGCCGAGCGGAACCAGCTCGTTGTTGCGCCGGCGATGCGCGTAGTCGAGCCCCTTGGCCAGCTCGCTGACGATGTAGATGGCCAGCTCGGGGGGCACCCGTGCGCCGCCCCGTCGACACCAGCCGAGCACCGCCCCGAGGTCGGGTCCTTTGACGTACTCCATGGCCATGAAGTACGTGCCGTCGGTCTTGCCGAGGTCGAACACCTGCGCAATGTTGGCGTGGGTGAGCATGACCGCGGTCTTGGCTTCTTCGATGAACAGCTCGACGAAGCGCTGGTTGTCGCTGAGCGCGGGCAGGATGCGCTTGATGACCAGGATCTTCTCGAAGCCCTCGACGCCGTGCGAGCGCGCCTTCCACACCTCGCCCATGCCGCCGCGCGCGAGGCGCTTGAGCAGCTGGTACTTACCGTAGACGAGAGGGGCGGTTTCCACTTGGTTGGGCGCTGCCCGCTGAAGTCAGCGGGCGGCCCATTGTACACGTTCTACCGCGGCGCAGCTTTTCCCGGCAGCCGACGGCATGGAACGGTCGTCCCGGGCACCCCGGGTGGGCTGCCCAGCCCATGCGCGCGCGCCGCGACGCCCAGCCACGGCGTAGCCTCAGCTGGCCACCGCGGCCTCGGAATGTTCAGCAAACTGCAGCTGGTAGAGCCGAGCGTAGACCCCGCGCGTGGCCAGCAGCTCGGCGTGGGTGCCCTGCTCGACGACCTGGCCGTGGTGGAACACCAGGATCCGATCGACCCGGCGGATGGTGGACAGCCGGTGCGCGATCACGATGGCGGTGCGGCCCTCGAGCAGCTCGTCGACGGCGTGCTGCAGCCGCGCCTCGGTCTCGCTGTCGATGTTGGCCGTGGCCTCGTCGAGGATGAGCAGCTCAGGGTCGCGGTAGAGCGCGCGCGCGAACGACACCAGCTGACGCTCGCCGGCGCTGAGGTTCATGCCGCGCTCGGCGATGCGCATGTCGAGCCCGCCGCGCGCCTCGAACAGGTGTGCCGCCGAGACGCGGCGTAGACACGCCTCCGCGCGCGCGCGATCGGCGCTGGTGGTGCCCAGCGCGATGTTGGAGAGCAGGTCGCCCGAGAACAAAAACACGTCTTGCTGCACCACGGCGAAGCGCCCGCGCAGCGCCTCGCGCACGAAGCTACGCACGTCTTGGCCATCGACCAGCACGCGCCCGCTCTCCACGTCGTAGAAGCGCTGTACCAGGCCGGTGACCGTCGTCTTGCCCGCACCGGTGGCCCCGACGATCGCCACCGTCTCGCCGCGTGCGATCTGGAACGACACGCCGGCGAGCACCGGTGCGCCCTCCGGCTTGTAGCGGAACACCACGTCCTCGAAGGCCACCGCGGGCGGCACGCTCGCTGCCACGTCGGCCGCGGGCTGCTCAGTCACGGGCACGTGTGCGGGCACGATTGCCGGCGCGAGCGCGGGCGCGTCGAAGTCGTCCACGCCGAGCAAGCCGAACACGCGCTCGGCGGAGGCGAACGCGCTCTGGATCATCGTGTACTTGGTACTGAGGTCGCGCACCGGCACAAAGAACTGCTGGATATAGGCGTAAAACGCGATGAACGTGCCCTTCTGACGCTCGGCGGACAGGTCGTCACCGAGCAGGTTCAGCCGGCGCGCCGCGTACCACAGCACGAGGCCCACACAGAGCGTCGCGATCATGTCGACGGTGGAGAACATCAGCGCGTCGGTGCGAATCGAGCTGCGGTTGGCCTCGCGGTACTCGCGGTTGATCTCCGCGTAGGCCTCGCGACACTCGCGCTCGCGCGAGAACGCCTGCACGACCTGGATGCCCTGCACCTGCTCGTTGAGGAACGCGTTCAGCTGGGCCGTGCGCGAGCGGATCCGGCGCTGCGCGCTGCGCAGCTGACGCCGGAAATACTCGACCACGATCACCAGCGGCGGCATCACCAAAAACGCCACCAGCGACAGCCCGCTGTCGAGCCACAGCATGGCGCACACGATGCCGCTGATCAGCAAGATGTCGCCCACCGCCGTCACGGCCCCGCTCGCAAACAGCTCGCCCATCGAGTCGATGTCGTTGGTGACGCGCGTGACGATGCGCCCGACCGGCGTGCGATCGAAGTGGCGAATGGACAGCTTTTGGATGTGCGCGAACACCGCCGAGCGCAGGTCGGCCATGGTGCGCTGGCCGGCCAGCTGCATCGAGTAGGTCTCGGCGAAGCTGGTCGCGAAGCGCACACAGACCACCACCGCGTAGAGCGCGATGATCGAGCCCAGCGCGCCCGCGTCGAAACCCACACCGGTCGCGTTGATGGCCTTTTGCAGCAGCATGGGCTGCACCACCGCGGCTGCCGCGCCGAGCGGCATGAGCGTGAACGCGATCGCATAACGCAGCTTGTGCGGGCGCGCGTACGGCAAGAGGTCGCGCAGCATCTGCCAGTCGACCTTCTGCGACGCGACGTTGGCCTCCTCGTGAAACAGCGCGAGCAGGCGCTCGGCGCGGCTGTTGGTGCCGGCCGTCGACTTGGGCGGTGACGACACCCGACTCATAAGGTGGCCAGCTCCTGCTCGAGGTTTTGCCGCTTCCACAGCTCGCCGTAAAAGCCGCGCCGCGTGGAAAGCTCGCGGTGCGTGCCGCGCTCGACCACCTTGCCGCCGTCGAGCACGAGGATCTGCGCGCAGCGCGCGGCGGCCGCGGCACGACTGGTGATCAGGATCAGCGTGCGGCCCTCGCTGGCGCGGTCGATGGCATCGAGGATCGCCCGCTCGGTCTTGGCGTCGACCGCGCTGAGCGGGTCGTCGAGCACCAGCACGGCCGGTCCGTTGAGCAGCGCGCGGGCGAGCGCGACGCGCTGCTTTTGCCCGCCGGACAGCTGCACGCCGCGCTCGCCGACGACGGTGTCGAGCCCGTCCGGCAGCTGCTCGAGCTCGTCGAGAATACAGGCCTCACGTGCGGCTGCGCGCACGCGCACCACCCCCTCGGGGCTGTCCGGATTTTCGAGCGCGAAGCCGATGTTGCGCGCGACCGTCGTGGAGAACAAAAACGGCTCTTGTTGTGCGTAGCCGACGGCCTTGCGCAGCTCGTCGAGGCGCAGCTGGGTGATGTCGTGGCCGTCGAGCTGCACGCTGCCGACGGGCGTGGGCAACAGGCGCGCGAGCAGACCGGCCAGCGTGGTCTTGCCGCTGCCCGTGCGGCCGACGATGGCCAGAGAGCCTCCCTCGGGCAGCTCGAACGACACCTGGTCGAGGATCTTGCGCTCGCCGTAGGAGAACGACAGCTTGTCGACGGTCAGCGCCCCGCGGCCGAGCCGTCCGTGCGGGCCTCGCTCGACGGGAGTGGGCGCCTCGACCTCGCGCACGTCGGGCTCGGCGTCGAGGATCTCGCGCACGCGCGCGTACGCGGCGCGCCCGCGCTGCACGATGGACAGGATGTAGCCGGCCGCCATGGTGGGCCAGATGAGCTGGGTAAAATAGGCGTAGAACGCGAGCAGGTCGCCCTTGGAGATGGCGCCGTCGTTGATCATCAAGCCACCTCGCCAGAGCACGAGCACCGTGCCCAGGCTGCTGATGCCCATCAGCACGGGCGTCATCAGGGCACGCAGGCTGACCACCGCCATCGTGCGCTGCACGGCGTCGCGATTGGCCGCCTCGAAGCGCGCGCCCTCGAACGCGTCGGCCGTGTAGGCGCGCACCACGCGCACGCCGCTCAGGTACTCCTGGGCGCGCTCGGACAGCTTGCCCAGCACCTTTTGTTGCTCCTGGCTGACCGTGTACAGCCGGCGCACGAACAGCCGCATCGCGAACAAAAAGAACGGGTACGGGATGAGCGCGACGAGCGTGAGTTTGGGCGAGATGGCGAGCATGAGCACCAGCGCGCTGGCGTAGGCAACGATGGCGTTGACCAGGTTCATGCTGCCAAAACCAACCAGCATGCGTACCTGGCCGAGGTCGTTGGTGGCGCGACTCATGATGTCGCCCGCGCTGCTCCTGCCGAAGAAGCTGGCCCCCAGCCGGTGCAGCTGCGCCAGCACCTCGCCGCGCAGCGTGAACTCGATGTCGCGTCCGACGTTGAAGATGTACACACGCGAGAGGCTACGCGTGACCAGCACGAGGGCCGCCAGCAGGCCGACCCACAGCGCCGTCTGCTGGACCGCCGCCAGGTTGCCCGAGCTGAACGCGTCGATCGCCAGCTTGAGCAGCCAGGGAATGGCTTTTTCCATGGCGTTGGTGGCGAGCAAGAACAGCGTGCCCACCAGCAGCACCGGAAGGTGCTCGCGCAGGTAGCTGAACAGCCCGCGCTGTTGACGAGAGC
>Ga0190271_10000703_pt1 | contig 17477 bp, 10 predicted proteins | sample Popmic356T_FD_133747 | JGI IMG/M metagenome (GOLD analysis project Ga0190271, IMG submission 133747) | Populus adjacent soil microbial communities from riparian zone of Weber River, Utah, USA - 356 T | ecosystem: Environmental > Terrestrial > Soil > Riparian zone | place: USA: Utah | collected...
GACAGCGACTGGAGGGCGCCCGCGCCAAGCGCAAGCGTCCCCTCCCCGCTCAGCCCTGCGACCAAGCCCGGCGGGCTCAAGCCCTCGCCCTGAACGGTGAAAGCAAGGTCGAACGGTCCCTTGGCGAGCCCGGACCCGGCAACGCTCGTGGCCAGCTGTTCCAGCCTCCCGCCTTTCAGTTCGGCCTGCGCGGCAAGCTCGGCGCCGTTGCCCCGCGGCGACAAGGTCCCGGTGGCTGCAAGTTCACCGCCGAACAGTTGCCCTTTGAGTTCGGTCACCGACAGCCCGTCCTTGCCGACCGACGCAATCAGCGTGGCATCTTGCACCTGCACGGCCGAGCCGAGGGCGAGCGTGCTGGCCTTGAGGCTGATCTCGCCTTCCGCCGTCTCGATCGGGCCAAGCGAGAACCCGCGCGACGGCCATAGGTCGGAGGCGCCTGCGCCGATTGCGCCCAGCAACTCTTCGGTCGAAGGCGTGCGCTGCCAAGCCACGAGCCCGCCGAGCAACGATGGCAGCGACACGCTGCCGGCGCTCGCGGAGAGCGCGAAGCGCGGCTTGGCCTCGCCGCGATCGAATTGCGCGCTGCCCTCGACGGCCTCGCCGGCGATCGAGCCGCGGATGGAATTGAGCTCGATAACAGAACCTTGCTTGGCAATGTCGAACAGCAATTGCAGCGGAACGCCGGCGGCACTGGGCGGTGCTTCGAAACCGGTCAGCACGAACGCCGCGCCGGCATCCTGGCTCACCACGGCACCCTTGCCGGTGAAGGAGGCGCCGCTGTCCTGCAGGGACCCCTGCCCACTAAAGGCGATCCCGACCGCTTCGGTCTCCAGCGCCACCTTACCGGTGACCTTGCTGTTCGGCACGCCGGCGAGCTTCGCCGTGAGCTTGCCCCGGCTCCGAACGGTCTCGGCAAGCCGCTCCACCGGCAGATCGGGAAACAGCAGCACGAGTACGGCATGCGGACGCTCGCCCATGACGCTGCCGTCGATGTCTATGGTCGCGGCGGCGGGTTTGGCGGGATCGCCGAGAGCGCTGGCAACCACGGCGATGTCGGAGCCTCCCGCGCTGCCTTTCACCTCGATGGCGGCTTGGCTCGCCCCGCCCTGACGGGAAGCATCGAAGCTTACGCGCACGTCAAGCGGCGCTAAAGCCGACAAATGCTCCGATCCGCTCACAGCTTCGGGGAGGCCGAACAACTCCGCGGCGATGCGCAAGCTGTCCGCGGTCGCGGCTTGCAGGGCAAAATCGGCGCGGCCGGAAGGCGCTTCGCTCAAGCGCTCGATGCGGCCCTGAGCGTTAAGCGTAAGCGCTCCAGCGGCAGCGAAATCGAGCTGATCGATCTCCAGCGCATCACCCTGAAGCGCGAAGCGCGCATCGAGCTTGCCGGCAGGGATATTGGGAAGCAGAAGCTCGCCGACGCGCAACGTCACGCGCATATCGTCGCCGCGAAGCTCGCGCAGGAGCCCCTGATCCGCGACAACCTCGGACGCAGGCGCGGCGGACGGCAGCCAGAATTGCCAAAGTGGCCCCTCGCCGAGCACCTCGCGCAAGTCGAGCCGGTCGCTATCCAGTTGAAGCTCGATCAGGCGGCGCTCGCCGCCTTGCAGGCGCAAGGCGCCGTTAAACCTGGTGCCGCTCAGCTCACCCGAAGCGTCGGCCAAAGCCAGCGCGCCGTCGCCGATCTTGGCGTTCGCCGTGAAGCTGAAGTCGCCGGACGAGGCTTGGCCCGACATGTCGCGGTCGCCGACGGCCCAGCGCGTGAGCGGCCGCAAGCCGGAACCCTCGATCTTGACCGGCCCGGCGAAGACCGGCCCGAACTCGCCGCGGCTCAACTGGCCCGACGTCTCGATGCGATTGTCGCCGGGCAGCACCGCCTTGAGCCGATCCACGCTGAGCACGCCCCACTGCTTGGCAAGCGCAAGCTCCACGCCCCCCAGCAGGTCGCCGCCCAGACCCGCCTGCTCGACGGCAACGGTAAGTGTTCCCTCGCCGAAATCGCCGGCGACGCCGAGCAATTCCTCGGCAAGCAGATAGAGCACCGAAGCGGGCGAAGGGCGCGCCTCCGCGCCGGGCGCGGCGAACAGCGCATCGAGATCGATAAAGCCTGCGGTAAGCTCGCCTTTGGCTTCGAGCCGCTCGCCGAACTCGAGCGCGAGCTTTCCCTTGAAGAGCTGCGGATGGCCCTTGGCGTGCACGGTGAGATCGAATTCGGGGAGGTCGGCGCGGTCGGGAGTTGCCTTGAGCGGACCCTTCAACTCGAAGATCGCGCTCTTGTCGCGCCGCGCGGTCTCCGCCTGCTGGGCTTCGCCGGCCGCCGCCTCTTCGGCATCGTCGGGCGCAGGCTGCATCTTCGCCGCACGCACGACGATGGTGCCGTCATAGACCGGGGTACCGCCGAGCCCGCTCACGCCGCCGTCCAGCACATAGGAGGTGCCGCGGTCGAGATCGCGCAGCGCGGACTTGATGCGAAACAAGCCTTCCGCATCGGGCGCGCTGGTGGAGAATCGGAGCTCCTGCGGGCGCCCCTCGAACACATAGTTGGCGGAGACCTTGTACGGCCCTGACAGGGACTGGGAGCTCGCCTGTCCCTCGACCTGCTCCACGCTGAACTGCTCAACGCCCTGCTTGGCGATCTCGATCCTGCCGCCGCTGAAGCTGACCTCGTCAAGCATCACGCCCTTCGGCGCGAAGGGAAGCGCCACGCCGCGACGACCGACATCGCTCCAATTGCCGGTGCCGTCGGCCTTCACATCGAGACGCAACACCGGATCGACGATGGCGAGCTTGCGCGCCTCGATGGTTCCGCTGAGCAGCGCGCCAATATTGAGCCAGGCTTCGAGCGAGCGGGCCTCGAGCAATGGACGGTCGAAGCGGCCTTCCTGATCGGCCACCTTGATGCCGTCGAATCTGAGTTCCGGCGCCGGCAGCAGGACGAGGTGAACTTCGCCGTCCACCTTCACTTCGCGGCCAAGCAGATTAGACGCTTGGGTTTCGAAGACTGCGCGATAGTTGTTCCAGTCGATGAACAGCGGCGCGGCAAACAGCGCGCTCAGCACAAGAATCAGCAATGCTGTCAAAGTCAGCAGGAGCGAATTCACCGCCGTCCAGACCCAAGGTTCAGTTGCGCCTCGATGAAGCCAGGCGCCGAGGACCCCGGCCCCCCGTAACGCGCCTCATGGTAACGCAAAAATCTTGCCAGGATTGAGGATATTCAACGGATCGAGCGCCTTTTTTATGGCAACCATCGCCCGAACGCCTGCTCCGTGTTCGGCGGCGAGATAGTTAATCTTGCCCTGGCCGATGCCATGCTCGCCGGTGCAGGTGCCGCCGAAGGCGAGCGCGCGTTCGATCAGCCGGTCGAGGAAAGCTTGCACCTTTGCCCGCTCTTCGGGATCGCCGGCCTCGATCAGCGGCATGACGTGGAAATTGCCGTCCCCGACATGGCCGACGATCGGGGCGAGCAGGCCCAAGCGGTCGATGTCCTGGCGCGTTGCCGTTACGCAGGCTGCAAGCATCGAGATCGGCACGCAGACATCGGTCGAGATCAAGTCGGCGCCTGGCCGCAATCCCCGCGCGGCCCAATAGGCGTCGTGGCGTGCCTGCCAGAGCTTGGTCCGGTCCTCGGGACGTTCGGCCCAGCGGTAGTCTCCTCCCCCTTCGGCGCGCGCAATCTCGGCAAAGGCTTCGACTTGCTCGCGCGTCCCCGCCGGCGTGCCGTGAAATTCCAGGAACAGATGCGGCGTCTCGGGAAGATCGAGCTGCGAATAGGCATTGCAGGCGCGGATCTGCACCTCGTCGAGAAGTTCGATGCGGGCGAGCGGAAGGCCGATTTGCAGCGCGGCGATGGTGGCGTTACAGGCGCCTTCGATCGAGCCGAAGGGACAGACCGCTGCGAGAATCGTCTCGGGGATGCCATAGAGCTTCAAGGTGAGGCGCGTGATGATGCCGAGCGTGCCTTCCGACCCGACCAGCAAACGGGTGAGATCGTAGCCGGCGGAAGATTTGCGCGCCCGGCCGCCGGCCTGGACCACGCTGCCGTCGGCCAGCACCGCGCTGAGGCCGAGCACCGCGTCGCGCATGGTGCCGTAACGCACGGCGTTGGTGCCGGATGCGCGCGTCGCCGCCATGCCGCCGAGGCTCGCATCGGCGCCGGGGTCGACGGGGAAGAACAGTCCCGATCCACGCAGATGCTCATTGAGCGCCTTGCGCGTGACGCCGGGCTCGACCACGCAATCGAGATCGGCGTCGTGCACGGCGACGATGCGGTTCATGCGGGAGAGATCGAGCGACACGCCGCCCAACGGCGCGTTGACATGCCCCTCGAGCGAGGTGCCGGTGCCGAACGGGATGACCGGCACGCGCGCCTCGGCGCAGAGCCGGACCACCTCGGACACCTCAGTCTCGGTCTCGGCGAACAGCACCGCATCGGGTGGCTCGCATTTCAGCCAAGTCAGCGTATTTGCGTGCTGCTCGCGGAGCGCCTGGCTGAGCGAAAGACGCCCATCGAAGCGCGCGGCGAGCTTCGCCAGGAGAGCGCGCTTGCGCTGGCCGGCCGCGTGATCCTGAGCCCCTGCCATGACGGCGGTCATGGCCCATCTTATAAGTGCTTCGCGTGGAAATGCTTAGGCTTTTCGGACCGCGATCAGGCGGCGACAATCATAATCACGGCCGCGTAGTGGACGCTCGCCGCCGACAGCACGAAGCCGTGCCAAATCGCATTCTGGTAGGGCAACCGCTCCCACAGATGGAACACGACGCCGACGGTGTAGAGCACGCCGCCAAGCATGAGCAAGGTCAGCGCCCGGCCGGGCAGTGCCGTCATCAAGGGCTGCCACGCGGCGATCACCGCCCAGCCCTGCACCAGATAGAGCGCGGTGGAGAGCCCGTCCAGGAAACGCGGGGCGAACAGCTTGATGCCGATGCCGACGCCCGCCATCGCCCACACTACGGCGAGCAGGCCGAGCCCCCAGGGCGTGTTCATCTTGATCAGGATGAACGGCGTGTAGGTCCCAGCGATCATCAGGAAGATCGCGGCGTGATCGAAGCGGCGCAGCACCTCTTTGAGCTTGGGGCGGACCACCAGATTGTAGCCGGCCGAGCAGCCGAAGGTGGCGACCAGTGCAAGCCCGTAGATCGTCAGGCTCACCGCCCACAGCGCGGTCTCGGACTGGACGCCGATGATGAGTAGCGCGGTCAGCGCCACGAGACTGGCGGTGACGCCGAGGATATGTATGCAGCCGTCGGCGACCCGCTCGTGAAGCGTGTAGCTCGGAAAGGCGGCGATGCTGGGCTTGATCCGGTCCATATGGCTTTGACGCACGAACGCTGAGCAACGTTCGATCAGCTTACCACGCCTTATGGCGGGCATGAGGCGTCAACGCGTCCCATGTCGCACGGTCGCGACCGGATTTGCGCGCAAAAGCAAAACGCCAGGGCGCAGGCCCTGGCGTCGATGTCAGACTCTGCTGAGCGACGTTAATTGCCGCAGACGGCCGAGCCCGTCGTGCAGACGAAGGGAACCACCACGCCGGTGAAGCAGGTGGTAAAGAAGCGCGAGGTGACGATATCGGGCTTCAGCCTAGCCTCGGCGGGAACGCCGTCGGGGCGAACCGCCTTCCAGAACGGGTCGCCCTGCACCTTGCGCGCGCTGAGGGAGACGTAGCCCCAGCGCTTGGCGCGCTTCAACGCGGCAGCTTGTTCCAGCACAAGAGCCTGCGAGGCTCTCGCCGCATCCGCCTTCGAGCCGGCGCTATGGGTCGCCTTGATCAACTGGCATGCAGCCTGGGCGGGCTCGACCAGACAAAAGGAAAAAGCCGCAACGGCGAGCGCAGCCAAACCCATCCTCAAAATATGAAGCATATTCCCGTCTCCCAGCTTGGCGTGGAGGTTCGATTCTCTCGTTTGGCAGTACAGTCAAACGATCGCAACGCAATAGCGAAGTCTATCCGCGCTTTTGTGTCAGAATCGGAGCTTGGCGTCTGGCGCGGGGTTTCGTCAACCCCTCCCGCCCAATCGCCACCGCGGCGTGGCCGCAATGCCACTATCCCTGCCCCCTTTTTTTGCAGGGCCCACGGGATGATATAGTTTCGAGTTCAATGACAAAGATTCGCTCCGCCCTCGAAGCGCTCCCGCCCTCGCCCGAGGATGAGCAGCTCCCGACCTCGCAGCGCGCCATGCGCCGGCGCCCGCTTGACTACCTGGATGCGCTCAACCCGGAGCAGCGCGAGGCGGTGGAGACGCTGTCCGGGCCGCTGCTCGTGCTGGCCGGCGCCGGCACCGGCAAGACCCGCGTGCTGACCACGCGGATCGCCCATATCCTGAGCCAGGGGCTGGTGCGGCCGGGGCAGATCCTCGCCGTCACTTTCACCAACAAAGCGGCGCGGGAGATGAAGCTCCGCATCGGTCAGCTGATCGGCGGCGTGGTCGAGGGCATGCCTTGGCTGGGGACCTTCCACGCCATCGGCGTGAAAATCCTGCGCCGCCATGCCGAGCTGGTGGATCTGAAACCGTCCTTCACGGTGCTCGACACCGACGACCAGATCCGGCTGCTCAAGCAATTGTTGGAGGCAGAGAATATCGACGAGAAGCGCTGGCCGGCGCGGCTGCTGGCCGCCATGATCGACGGCTGGAAGAATCGCGGGCTTACCCCGAAGCGCGTGCCGGAGGGCGAGAATTTCGCCTTTGCCAACGGCCGCGCGCGCGATCTCTATGCGCTCTATCAGCGCCGGCTGAAAGAGCTGAACGCAGCCGATTTCGGCGATCTGCTGCTGGAGAATCTGCGGCTGTTCCAAGAGCAGCCCGACGTGCTGACGAAATATCAGCAGCGCTTCCTCTATATGCTGGTGGACGAGTACCAGGACTCCAACGTCGCCCAATATCTGTGGCTCCGCCTGCTGGCGCAGGGCAACGGCAATATTTGCTGCGTGGGCGACGACGACCAGTCGATCTATGGCTGGCGCGGGGCCGAGGTGGACAACATCCTGCGTTTCGAGACCGACTTCCCCGGCGCCAAGATCATCCGGCTGGAGCGGAACTACCGCTCGACCGGCCATATCCTCGGCGCCGCCTCCGGCCTGATCGCCCACAACAAGGGGCGGCTCGGTAAGACGCTGCGCACGGACGGCGAGCTCGGCGGCAAGGTCGAGATCGAAGGCTGCTGGGACGACGAGGAGGAAGCCCGCGTAATCGGCGAGGACATCGAGCAGCTTCAGCGGCAGGGCCACACTTTGAGCGAAATCGCCATTCTCGTCCGCGCCTCGTTCCAGATGCGCGCCTTCGAAGACCGCTTCATCACGCTCGGCCTCCCCTATCGCGTGATCGGCGGGCCGCGCTTCTACGAGCGGCAGGAGATCAAGGACGCCACCGCCTATTTTGAGGTCACGCTCAATCCGGCGAACGACCTCAAATTCGAGCGCATCATCAACACGCCGCGGCGCGGACTTGGCGAGTCCACGCTGAAATCGCTGCACCAGCTCGCGCGGGCACAGGGCGTGCCGTTGTTCCAGGCGGCGCGGCTGATCGTCGAGACCGAAGAGTTGAAGCCGAAGCCGCGCAGGGCGCTGGCCGATCTCATCGCCGCCTTTGACCGCTGGCGCTCGCTGATCGAGACCATGCGCCATACCGAGCTTGCCGAGCTGATCCTGGACGAGTCCGGCTATACCGGCATGTGGCAGGCCGAGCGTTCGCCGCAGGCGCAATCGAAGCTCGAAAATCTGAAGGAGCTGATCCGGTTCATGGACGAGTTCGACACGCTCGCGGGCTTCCTCGAGCACGTCTCGCTGGTGATGGACGCGCAGACCGAGGAAGGCGCCGAGCGGGTCAGCCTGATGACCTTGCATTCGGCCAAGGGGCTCGAATTCGACACGGTGTTTCTGCCCGGCTGGGACGAGGGCCTCCTGCCGCATCAGCGGAGTCTCGACGAGGCCGGCCGCCCAGGGCTGGAAGAAGAGCGCCGGCTCGCCCATGTCGGCCTCACCCGCGCGCGCAAACGCGCCAAGATCACCTTCGCTCAGAACCGCCGCGCGCGCGGCACCTGGCAGACCGCCCTGCCCTCGCGCTTCATAGACGAATTGCCAGTCGCGCATATCGAGGTGTCCGAGGAGAAGCTAAGCCGCGGCTATGGGCCGAGCCGCTTCGACACGGCGGAGAATCTGTTTGCCGGCGGCTTCTACGAGACGCCGGGATGGCAGCGGGCGCAACGAAACCGGGCAGCCGGCGCGGGCGGGCCGCGCGGCCGCGAGCCGCTCACCATCGAAGGCATCCTGGTCGCCTCGAGCACGGCGGAGGGCGCGGGGCTCGCCATCGGCCAGCGCGTGTTCCACCAGAAATTCGGCTATGGGCGCGTGGCGCAGGTCGACGGCAACAAACTCACCGTTGATTTCGACAAGGCAGGGCAGAAGAAGGTGGTCGACAGCTTCCTCGAGCGGGTGTGAGGCCCCACTCCTAGCCGTGGTCACGGCAACCAGTCCGCTGCGAACGAAGCCAAGCCTCCGGCCGAATAAGATCAAAGGCGGCTCAAGGGCCTGCTTGGCATTTGCTTGCGAAGGCGGGGCTCGCCTAAGCTCCGCCGCCATGCAGTCCCCGCTCGACAGGCTGGATCAAGCCACACCCGCCCTCATGATGCACCAGGCGAGCATCGTGGCCGGGGCCGAGTCGGCAGAGCGCATCGCCCGCGCGCTGGAGGAAGCGGCAGACCCGCCCGCAGCTGTCGGGCTGTTCGAGCGCGGCGACGGCCGGTTCGAGGTGTTCGCCCATTATGCGGCGCAGCCCTCGCGCGAGCATCTGCTCACCTTGATCGAAGACGCCGCCAGCGGCGCTCGCCTTGGCCAACTCAAAATCGAAGAGATCGCTCCAGGCGATTGGGTGACGCTGTCGCAAGGGCAGCGGGGGCCGGTTTCGGCCGGGCGCTTCCTGGTGCATGGCAGTCACGACCGGCAGCGGGCGCCAAGCCACCGCTTCGTCGTCGAGATCGACGCCGGCCGGGCATTCGGCACCGCTCACCACGCCAGTACGCGCGGCTGCCTGCTCGCGCTTGACGCACTCCTAAAACGGCGGAGGCCGCATTCGATCGTCGATCTCGGCACCGGCACCGGCATTCTGGCCATCGCCGCCGCCAATGCGCTCAAGCGCAAGGTGCTGGCAAGCGACAGCGACCCGGTTGCGGTGACAATCGCGGGCGAGAATGCCCGGAACAATTGCGCAGGGTCCCAGGTTCACGTGGTCCGGGCGGATGGCTTTGCCCATCCCTTGCTGCGATGGCTGAAAGCCGATCTCGTCCTCGCGAATCTGCTGGAGCGAGTGCTTTATGACCTCGCGCCAGCCTTGGCGAAGCGTGTCGCACCCGGCGGCAGGGCGATTCTTTCCGGCCTGACTGAAACCCAGGCGCGCAGCATCGAAGCGCGCACCCGCGCCCATGGTTTCGTCATGGAAAAGCGAATCGTTCTCGATGGATGGACGACCTTGGTGATAACTCGTCGCAGCGCAAAGCGTATGCGCGATTGATCGCAACGAAGCTTTGCGCTTACAACTAGGCAGTCATGTATCAAATCTTCGATGAGATCAGTTCCCCGGGCGCGAGCGGCGAGCGGGTCAAGGCATTGCAGCGGGAACTGAAATCGCGAAGGCTCAAGGGCTTTCTCGTTCCCCACAGCGACGAGCATCAGGACGAGTTCCTGGCTCCCCCGGCGGAGCGGCTCGCTTGGCTTACCGGCTTCACCGGATCGGCGGGCGTGGCGATCGTGCTGGAGAAGGCGGCGGCGCTGTTCGTCGATGGGCGCTACATCCTCCAGGCCCGCGCCCAGGTCGACCCAACCTTGTTCGAGGTGCTCCAGACACCCGAAGCCAAGCCGTCGAGCTGGATCGCCGAGAATCTCAGCCGAAGCGCGTCGGTGGCCTACGACCCCGCGCTGCATACGATCCGGGAAATCGAGCGGCTGACCGAGACGCTGGCCAAGTCCGGCATCAAGTTGACGCCGGTCGACACGAACCCGATCGATGCCATCTGGCAGGACCGCCCGAAAGCCCCGTCTTCGCAGATCGTGCCGCACGGCGTCGAATATGCCGGGCGCAGCGCATTCGAGAAAATCCGCGACGTGCAGGCGCTCCTCAGGGAAGAAAGCACCGACGCCGTATTGCTGACCCTGCTCGATTCCATCGCCTGGCTGTTCAATATCAGGGGCGGCGACCTCAAGCACACGCCGGTCGCGCTGGCTTATGCCATCGTGCCTGCGACGGGAAAGCCGACCTTGTTCATCGATGCCGCCAAGGTCGGCGACAACGTGAAGGGCGAGTTGCGCGAGCTCGCCGAGACCGCCGATCCTGCGGCGCTGATGGACCGGCTCAAGGCACTCGGAGAGGCGCACGCAAAGGTGCGGCTCGACCCCGAGACTGCGGCGGTCCGCTTCTCGCAGGCGCTCAAGGCCGGCGGTACGCAATTCGTACCGGGCGCCGACCCTTGCATCCTTCCCAAGGCGATCAAGAACGAAACCGAGCTCAAGGGCGCACGCGCTGCGCATCTGCGCGACGGCGTCGCCATGGTGCGGTTCCTTGCCTGGCTCGACGAGGTTGCAGAGTCGGGCAAGGTCGACGAGATCGACGCGGCAGTGAAGCTCGAGGACTGCCGCCGGGAGTCCGGCCAGCTCAAAGACATCGCCTTCGACACCATCTCGGCGGCGGGCCCGAACGGCGCCATCGTCCATTACCGGCCGACGACCAAGGGCAAGCGCGCGCTGACCTCGGGCACACTCTACCTCATCGATTCAGGCGCGCAATATCGCGAGGGTACCACCGACATCACCCGCACCGTCGCTGTCGGCGCGCCCACCGCGAAGATGCGGCGGCATTACGGGCTGGTGCTGAAAGCGCATATCGCCATCGCCACGGCGCGCTTCCCCAAGGGCACGCGCGGCCAAGACCTCGACCCGTTCGCGCGGCGACCGCTGTGGGAGGCCGGACTCGACTTCGATCACGGGACCGGCCACGGCGTGGGCAGCTATCTGTCGGTGCATGAAGGGCCGCAACGCCTGTCGCGACTCGGCACCGTGGAACTCGAGCCGGGCATGATCCTGTCCAACGAGCCTGGGCTTTATCGCGAGGGCCAATACGGCATTAGGCTCGAAAATCTCATGCTGGTGACGCCACCTGAGCGGATCGAGGGCGGCACGCGTGAGATGCTGGGCTTCGAGACCCTGACCTTGGTGCCGTTCGATCGCCGGCTGATCGATCCGAAGCAACTCCTGCCCTTCGAGCTTGCCTGGCTCAACGCCTATCACGCGCGGGTTCGCCGCGAGATCGAGCCGATCCTGTTGAGCGACGACAGGGCCTGGCTCCGACATGCCACGGCGCCGATCGGTTAATTGACGGCTTCGGCGAGTATTTTCTCGTCATGCCCGGCTTCATGCCGGGCATCCACGTATAGTCAAGTGAAAGAAAAATTCGTGGATGGCCGGGACAAGCCCGGTCCGACGAACTTGAGCAAGGAAACGATCGTATGGCGCTAGAGATACTGGTTTCGAGCGTGGCGGCGACCTTGACCACGGCGGCATTCGTGCCGCAGGCGCTGCACATCATCCGCTGTAAGGAAACGCGCGCCATCTCCCTGCAGATGTACGTGGCCTTCGCCATTGGCGTTGCCTTCTGGCTGCTGTTCGGCTTCATGATCTGGAACTGGCCGATGATCGTCGCCAACACCATTACCTTGGCGCTGGCCCTGACGATCCTGACGATGAAGCTGAAATATGGGTGAGGCTCAATCGATCAGCTTCAGCCACTCGTCCTCGGTCAGCACCTTGACGCCGAGAGCCTCGGCGTTTTTCAGCTTCGACCCGGCGCCAGGGCCTGCCACGACATAGTCGGTGCTCTTCGAAACCGAGCCTGCAACCTTGGCTCCGAGGCGCTCCGCCTTGGCTTTCGCCTCGGACCGGGTCATGCGCTCGAGCGTGCCAGTGAACACCACGATCTTGCCGGAAATTGGCGAGGTATGATCGACCGTTTCGAGCGGCTCCGGCTTCACCTCCTTCAGCAGCTCTTCGACCACCGCGACGTTATGCGGCTCGGCGAAGAAATCGGCGATCGCGGCGGCAACGGTCGGGCCGATGCCCTCGATACTGTCGAGTTCGGCGAAGGTCCCACCTTCCCGATCCGCGCCGGCCACGCGCATGGCCTTGAGGAAGGCTTGCGCCGCACCGTAATTCCGCGCAAGCAATCGCGCCGTGGTCTCGCCGACATGGCGGATGCCGAGCGCATAGATGAAGCGATCGAGCCGCACATTGCGCCGTGCTTCGATCGCGTCGAACAGCTTACGCGCGGAAAGCTCGCCCCACCCTTCCCGCTCGGCGAGCTTCGATAGCCTGTCCTTGTCCGCTTCGGCCAGCCTGAAGATGTCCGGCGGCGACTCGATGATGTTGTCTTCATAGAGCTCTTGAATGCGCTTCTCGCCGAGACCCTCGATGTCGAAGGCGTTGCGCGAGACGAAATGCTTGAGCCGCTCGACCCGCTGCGCCGGGCAGATCAGCCCGCCGGTGCAACGCCTGACGGCATCGACCTTGCCGGTTGTCGGATTGACCTCGCGTGAGGCATGGCTGCCGCAGGCCGGGCAAACGTCCGGAAAGCTGAATCGTTTCGTGCGCTTAGGCCGCTTCTCCTGAACCACGCCGAGAATCTGCGGAATGACGTCGCCGGCGCGCTGCACGATGACGGTATCGCCGATACGGACGTCCTTGCGGGCAATCTCGTCTTCGTTATGCAAGGTCGCGTTCTGCACCACCACCCCGCCGACGGTGACGGGGTCGAGCTTGGCGACCGGGGTGAGCGCCCCGGTGCGCCCGACCTGGATGTCGATGTCGCGCAAAATGGTGGTGGCCTTCTCGGCGGGAAATTTGTGCGCCACGGCATAGCGTGGCGAGCGCGAGACGAAGCCCAGCCGCTGCTGCAGGTCGAGCCGGTCGAGCTTGTAGACGATGCCGTCGATATCGTAGCCCAAGCCCGCCCGGCCGCTCTCGATATCGCGATAGGTTTCAAGCATTTCCTCGACCGAGCGGGTGAGCCTGATCAGCGGGTTCAGGGGGAAGCCCCAGGCGCGCAGGATCTGATAGACGTCCCACTGGGTCTCGGCCGGCAGGCCGGCCACTTGGCCCCAGCCATAGGCGAAGAAGCGCAGGGGCCGCTTGGCGGTGATGGCGGGATCAAGCTGGCGGAGCGAACCTGCCGCTGCGTTGCGCGGATTGGCGAAGAGCCGCTCCCCCTGCTCGGCTTGCGCCTGGTTGAGACGCTGGAAGGCCGAGCGGCTCATATAGATCTCGCCTCGCAGCTCGAACGGGTCGGGGAAGCCGCTCGTCTCTATTGCCTTGGGAATATCGGCGATAGTGCGCACATTGGCGGTGACGTTTTCGCCCTCATAGCCGTCGCCGCGCGTCGCGCCCTGCACCAACTTGCCCTTCTCATAGCGGAGCGTGATGGACAGGCCGTCGATCTTCGGCTCGGCCGTGAAGGCAAGCCCGTCGATCGACGGAAGGCCGAGGAAGCGGCGAATGCGGTCGAGGAAGTCGCGCACCCCGTCCTCGTCGAACACATTGCCGAGCGAAAGCATGGGCACTTTGTGCACGACCTTGCCGAAGGCCTCGACCGGCGCCGCGCCGACCTTCAGGGAGGGGCTATCGTCGCGCACGAGATGCGGGAAGCGCGCCTCGATCTCGTCATTGCGGGCGCGCAGGGCGTCATAGGCGGCGTCGGAGAGCTCGGGCGCGTCGTTGCTGTAATAGAGCGCGTCGTGACGGGCGATCTCGGCGGCGAGCCTCGCAAGCTCCGTTGCAGCCTCAGCCTCGTCGAGCGCGACGACCGGCTTCGGGTCGGAAGCGGCTTTGCCTCGTTGCTGCTTGCTTGTCTTGGTCTCGCGCATCGGTTTGAATCAGGCAGACCGGCTCATCAGCCGCTCGGCCGCCTTACGTGCCTCATCGGTGATGGTCTGACCGGCGAGCATGCGTGCGATCTCCTCGCGCCGATGCTCACCTTCAAGGACGGCCACGCGGGTCGCCATGGTCTCGCCTTCCCCGCCGCGGACCGCCTCCTTGGCGATCAAGAAATGTCCGCTGGCGGCGGCGGCTACTTGCGGCGCGTGGGTCACCGCCAGCACTTGGACGTCGGAGGCGAGCCGTGCCAAACGCTCGCCGACTGCCGCCGCGGTCGCGCCGCCGACGCCGGAATCGGCTTCGTCGAATACCAAAGTCGGCGCCGAGCCGCGCGCCGCCAGCACCACCTTGAGCGCCAGGATGAACCGCGCTAGCTCGCCGCCCGAGGCGATCTTCATCAGGGGACCGGGCTCCGTGCCGGGATTGGTCGCCACCCAAAACGCCACGCGGTCGATGCCGCTAGGCCCGCCTTCGGCCGGCGCGACGGTCTCTATCTTGGTGATGAATCTCGCCTTTTCCAGCTTCAGCGGGCCGAGTTCGCGCATTATTTCGGCGTCGAGCCGCTTGGCCGCAAGCTTGCGGGCCGCGCTCAGGACAAGCGCCTGTTCCTGGAAGGCTTGGCGGGCGTGCTCCGCGGCCCTGGCCAACTCGCCCGCGCGCGCCTCGCTGACATCGAGCGCGCCGAGTTCCGCCGCTAGTTGCTGCAGCAAGGCCGGCAGGCCGTCGACCGCAATTTTGTGCTTGCGGGCGAGCGCCCGCAGCGCGAACAGCCGCTCCTCCGCGCGCTCGAGCTCCTTAGGCTCGAAAGATGTCGCTATTACCGCCGCCTCGATCTTCGCCCGAGCGGTCTCGGTCTCGGCGAGCACGCGCTCAAGAGCCTCGGCGACGGGCGAGAGCACGGCAGGCGCGACACCCGCCTGCCGTTCGACGCGGCGCAGCGCCGAAGCAAGCCTAGCGCCGCTGGTCCCTTCGCCCTGCAGAGCGTCTAGCGCCTCGGCAAGCTCGGCGGCGAGCTTCTCGGCATGCATCATCAGCTGGCGGCGGGCGGCCAGCGCCTCCTCCTCGCCTGCTTGAGGATCGTGCTGGCGAAGCTCATCGAGGGCGTGGCTGAGATAGTCCTGGTTGGCGCGCGATGCGGCGATCTCGCCAGCATGGCGGGCATGCTCGGCCTCGGTCTTCTGCCAAGCGGCGTAGGCTTCGGCCACGCCTGCCGCGTCGATACCGAGGCCGGCGAAGGCATCAACCAGATCCCGATGACCGCTCGGGTCGATCAGTGCGCGGTCGTCGTGTTGTCCGTGGATCTCGACCAGCGCCTGGCCCACCTGCCGCAGCAGCTGCACGCTCACCGCAATGTCGTTGACGAAGGCGCGGCTCCTGCCGTCAGCCCCCTGCACCCGCCGCAGGATCAAGCCGTCATCGGCGGCGATACCATTATCGGCGAGTAGCCCGAAGACGGGGTGATCCCCCGCGAGATCGAACACCGCCGTCACCTGGCCCTGGCTTGCGCCACGCCGCACCAGCGAGGCGTCGCCCCTGCCGCCGATTGCCAGCGAGAAGGCATCGAGCAGAATCGACTTGCCGGCGCCGGTCTCCCCCGTCAGCACCGACAGGCCGTGGCCGAAGTCGAGATCGAGCTTGTCGATCAGGACAATGTCACGGATCGACAGGGCGGCTAGCATGGCTGATGAATCAGGCGGGTCTGCCGCTGCTTCTCCAGGTCTCGGTGATCCAAGACCCTTCGTGCTCCTTCGGCTGGAGACCGCGTTTGCCGAGAAGACCGTAAGCGTGGGTGTACCACTTGCTGTCCGGAAAGTTGTGGCCGAGCACGGCGGCGGCCGTTTGCGCCTCGTTGACGATGCCCAACGCCATATAGGCCTCGGTGAGGCGCATCAAGGCCTCCTGCACCTGTTCTGTGGTCTGGTAATTGACGACCACGAATTTGAAACGGTTGATCGCGGCGAGATAGTTGCTGCGGCGGAGATACCAGCGTCCAACCGTCATCTCGCTCGCGGCCATCAGATCGCGCAGGATGCGGGTCCGGTTCTGCGCATCGCCCGCGTAGCGCGACTCGGGATAGCGTTGCAGCAGCGTGTCGTAAGCAGCAAGCGCCTTGCGGGCATTGGTCTGGTCGCGCTTCGGATCGAGCACCCGGTCGTAATAGGACATGGCGATGATGTTCTGGGCGAGGTCGGCTTCCTGCGTGCCCGGATGGAGCGCGAGATAGCGGTCGGCGGCCTGGATCGCATCATCGTATTTGCCGGCCTTGTAGTAGGCATAGGCGGCCATGAGGATGGCGCGGCGCGCCTGCTGCGAATAAGGGTGATTGATGTCAACGTCTTCATAGGCCTTGGCGGCGTCTGAAAAGCGGCCCTTGTTGGTGAGCGACTCAGCCTTGCCGTAGATGACGTCGGGCGGGTCGTTGTTCTCTACCGCCTCGGTCTTGCCGCCGAACAACGAGCTGCCGCAGCCGGCAAGTAGGTTAGCGGCGACCAAAAGACAGGCAGCGCGCGCCGACAAGGGCGGCAATCGGCGCAGCAGCCCGATCCAGCGTGACGGCGCCTTTTGCAGCTCAAACCGTCCGGTCATGCTTCCCCTCAAAGACCGTCCCCCAGGCGGGCAGCACCGCAGCGCAAGCCCATCGGCCGGTTGGCCCGACGCTAGCGCAGCCAACAGCAACCAACTAGCGGATTATGGTGTTTTTTTGCCCATTTCCCGCCCGCATCACAAAGGCGTAGGACCACACCGAAACGGGCAACGGCCGTGGCACGAAGGGCACGCCATGGTTCAAAGGAATAAGGGCCTAAAAGGGCTGATTCGCGTCAGCTTCGCTCGGCGGCGAAATTCGCTGCCGCGAGGCGATGGCTCAGCTCGGCGTGCCGGACCTCGCGATAACGCGGCGCTTCGATCATGGTCCAAGCCTCCTGATCGGCAAACAGGGCCTTGAGAACCAGTGCGTTCAGCCGATGGCCGCCACGGTGGGAGCGGAAAGCGCCGAGGATGGGTGCGCCGGCAAGAGCGAGGTCGCCGACCGCATCGAGCGCCTTGTGGCGCACGAACTCGTCGGGGAAGCGAAGCCCTTCGCGGTTGATGATGCGGTCGTCGCCGATCGCGACGGTATTCTCAAGCGAGGCACCGAGCGCGAGACCGGCGGCCCACAGACGCTCTACATCCTTCATGAAGCCGAAGGTGCGGGCCCGTGCCAGTTCGCGGCGGAAAGCGCCGGGATTGAGGTCGAGGTCGAATTTTTGGGCCCCGATCAGGGGCGTGTCGAAGTCGATCTCGACGTCGAGGCGGAAGCCGTTATAGGGGAGCAGCTCGCCATAGGCGCCCGCGTCCTCCACCGCTATCCGCTTCAAGATCTTGAGGAAGCGCCGTGGCGCCTCGAGCTCGGCAAGACCGACCTCGTCGATCGCCTCAACGAAGCGGGCGGCGCTGCCGTCCATGATCGGCACTTCGCAGCTGTCGATCTCGATGAGAGCGTTGTCGACGCCGAGGCCGCGGAGCGCCGCGAGCAAATGCTCGACCGTCGCGATCGAAGCGCCGTTGCCGTCGCCGAGCACGGTGCAGAGC
>Ga0190271_10000704_pt1 | contig 17466 bp, 22 predicted proteins | sample Popmic356T_FD_133747 | JGI IMG/M metagenome (GOLD analysis project Ga0190271, IMG submission 133747) | Populus adjacent soil microbial communities from riparian zone of Weber River, Utah, USA - 356 T | ecosystem: Environmental > Terrestrial > Soil > Riparian zone | place: USA: Utah | collected...
CTTCTTCGTCATGCCCTACTTGCCCACGGTCGGTGCGCATGCGTTAGTCATTACCGGGCCGGACATTGCTACTCAGGTGGTGACGGCTGTCCCGGTCAGCAGCACGTCGATTACCCACGTCAGCTTGGCAGGCAGTCCCATCGCGCTGTCGCCCAGCGCAAGCCAGACGGTCAGCGGCACAGCTACGGCAAGCAACAGTATTCCGGAGGCAACCGTGTCGGCGCGGCAGGCTGTCGGAGGCATCACGGTCGAGCTTATCTCCAGGTCTGTAGACAGCGAGACAGGGGCCTACAGCTTCACGCTGCCAGTCGCACCGGCGCTTAGTGCCCCCTACGTCGTGCCGCCCGTCGCACTGGTATGGACGAGTGATAGCGTGAGTGCGGCCCAGTACACGATTCGAAGTGCAGTCCCTGGCCTCACGGATCAAAACATCCCCGCGAATCTGAGCGTTGGCCCTGCAACGGTGAATTTCATTTATTGATCCATCGGCAGGCCCTCTCAAGCCTGTGAACCGGGTTCGAAGCGAACCCTACGGGAGGAATTTCATGTTTGCTCGACGCACCCTCGCGGCTTTCAGTGTTCTTGCGATCCCGTATGCCGCCTGCCTAGCGCAGACTACATTCGCATCGGACTCCCAATACTTCGACAACCGCTGGTACATCACCCCATTCGGCACCTACGTCCATTCCGACCCTGCCCGCCGCGCCGACGACGGCTGGGGCGTGGGCCTGGCCATTGGCCGGCCGATCAGCCCCCGCTGGAACCTCGAGCTGCGAACCCAATACGAGGAGCTGGAAGCCAAGACGGGCGGTTCAGGCGAGTATCGGAACTGGAGCTCGTCGCTTGACGCGCAGTGGTTCTTCATGGGCCGCCAGGGGTTCCGCATGTGGCAGTCGGGCAGCATCCAGCCGTATCTCGTGGGTGGCGTCGGCTTCATCGATGACAAGGTCAGCGGGCCGCTGGGTAACGCCAGCAAGACGAGCTTCATGGGCAACCTCGGCGGAGGCCTCGTCTGGCCACTTTCTTCCTGGGGTCGCCTGGTGGCCGATGCACGCTTCCGCTATGACGACAACAATGGCCGGCTCGGCAACGGTGGCCACTTCAACGACTGGCTGTACACGATAGGCTTGCAGATTCCCTTCGGCGACGCCCCGCGCATAGCGCAGGCGCCCGCGCCGGCGCCCATGCCGGCGGCAACCGCTCCGCCGCCGCCTCCACCGCCGCCTCCGCCTCCGCCCCCGACGTCACGCACCGTCAGCATCGCGGCCGACGGCACGTTCGCGTTCGACAAGGCGGAATTGACACCCACCGGTCGTAGCCGGATCGACACCGCGCTCCAGCAATACAAGGCCGCGGGCTTCCGGGTGCGTTCGATCGTCATCGTCGGGCACACCGACCCGCTTGGCAGCACCGAGTACAACCAACGCCTGTCCTTGGCGAGGGCGAACGCCGTGCGCGACCAGATGGTGAGCCAGGGCGTGTCGGCCAACGTGATCCAGACCGAAGGACGTGGCGAGACGGAGTTGAAGATCACCGAGGCCGAATGCAAGAGTCAAGGCAAGGCGAAGAAGCGCAGTGACCTGATTGCGTGTTTGGAGCCGAATCGGCGGGTGGAGATTCGGGCTACTGGGGAGCAGCCGCAGTAGGACGGGTGGGGCATGGGTTTCTGAACTTGTGCTCCGCACGGGGTCTCTCGTACCTGCGCGCGGTTCATCTCGCCGGCGGCGTGGGTTTGACCCTTCCTGCTGACCCCTTGCGCGGAATCGAATCGCACGATTCCGATCCATCACCAGCATCGGATGGAGACCTACGGCCGCGCCCGCGCCGCCACGAAATAACGTGGTCATACGCCACGCTTCCCCGCGACGCGGGCATCCGCCGATGGCAGTGTCAGACTCTTTGGCGCAAAAGGAGAAGCCGTTGGCGCGAGTTGGCAAGCTCGGTTGGTGACTACTCTGGATACTGAAGTCTGCCAATTCTGGGCTGGATCCGCTGGCGACTATGGACAACTGGATGAAGATGATCAACCAGGTGCGCTATCCCCCATGGTCACTCTGCGCGGATATGCCACTCGTCCTCTGACGGTGCAGAGGCCGGACCGCCCCGGCCTCATCTGACGCCCCACACACTTCGCGCCTGATAAGCGTTCTACCGACGGCGATCTCGATCCAGTGTCTGACACTCCCTGAAAATCAACGAGGATTTCTATGCGACTGCCGAAGGTTGCTGTCTTGCTGGTTACCGTGGCCATGGCGGCCTGCAGCACCGTACGAATCATGAACGTCGATCAGGCTGCCGTTACGACCGCGTCCGGCAAGCCCTTGAGCGCCGAACAGGTCAGGGGCGCGATCATCCTGGCCGGCACTAAGCTGGGCTGGCAAGTCAGGGACGATGGCCCCGGCAAGCTGACCGGAACACTGCAATTGCGCGACCATACCGCCGTCGTCGACATGCCCTACTCGACTTCAAGCTACAGCATCGTCTTCAAGTCCAGTGTTAATCTCAAGCAGTCGGGCGATCAGATCCACAAAAACTACAACCACTGGATTCAGAACCTCAACCGTGACATCGGTGCACAACTTTCGATGCTCTAGTCTTGTCGATCGCCATGGATAGCGTATCTGCGCGCGCACTTGGGGCGCTTTTCGTCGAGACATTGAACTTGGAGGGGATTGACGCCTCGCAGATCGACGTCGCGGCGCCCCTATTCGGAGAGGGGCTTGGCCTCGATTCGCTGGACATGCTGGAAATCTCCTTGGTAATCCAGCAGCGATACGGCGTCAAGCTAAGGGCAGACGATCCGCAGAACACTGCAATCTTCTCCTCCTTGCAGAGCCTGGCCGAACACATCGGCAGCATGCAGGCACTGCGGAGTTGAGGCCTTGGCCGAAACGCTGACCTCCCTCTCGTGGGCGGCGCTGCGTTTCGCAACTCCGATGGTGCTTCTGTGGTTGGCAGTTCGATTCGGCCAGACGCTGCGCCCCGGGTCCGTGCCGCTGATCGAGCGCATTGCGCGGCTGAGCACGCCCACGCTTTCAAGCAAATTGTGTCGATATACGCGCCGCCTAACCGCGCTGTGGTCCGCATATTTCGTCGTGGTAGCGATGGTCCTTGCGGTTGCGGACGAAGACCGCGCACCTCTTGGCCTTGCGGTATGGTGCGGAACAGCAATCCTCTTCATCGGCGAGCGCTGCGCGCGCCCATGGATGTTTCCTGGCGAGACTTTCCCCGGCCTGGGGCGGCAACTTCGAGACACCTGGAGTGTCTGGCGACGTAGTGCCTGACTCATGGCCCTGATGCAGCAGGTCCTGGACACGCCACTCGTCGCGGCCCCGTCCCATCTCGACGCACCGGCCATCATTAGCGGCGCCGTTCCGTGGACTTGGCGAGATATTCACGAGGCCTCCGTCAGCTTCTCGCGACGCCTCGGCGATGCCACCGCGGTGTGCAACGTTTGCACGTCCCGGGTCAGCTTTCTGGTCACTTGGCTTGCCGCACTTCGCCGTGGTTGTCTGGTGATCTTGCCGCCATCTCGGGGACAGTCCGAGCTGGCCGCGATCCTTTCGGCGCATGCCCGCCCGGTCATCGCCTTTGACGATCCCCAAGCGCTTCCAACACAGGATCAGCAGACTCCATTCCTCCCTTGCGTTCTCCAAAGGCCAGTGACGCGATCTCCCGACAGTGACCTGGCGTGGCAGCCAGATTGGGATGCGTTGGGCGTACTCCTCTACACCTCAGGCAGTTCCGGCACACCCGAGCCTCAGCGAAAGTCATTGCGGCACTTGGCCGCCGGCGCACTCGTGCTTGGCGCACGATTGGAAGAAGATGTCCCTGGCGGCTTGCGGTCTATTCGGCGCATTGTCTGCAGCGTTCCGCCTCAGCACATGTTCGGCGTCGAATGTGCCGTCATGCTCCCGCTGCTGCATGCGATACCTGTGTTGGACGGCCGCCCCCTGTTGCCGGCAGATGTGCGCCAGGCGCTTGCGGACTCCTCGAAGGGTGCGTGGATTGCGACTCCGCTGCACCTGCGTAGCCTGGTGCAAGCGGGCGACGGTATCGAGAACTGCAGCGTGGTCATCTCATCGACGATGCCGTTGGCTCCGTCTCTGGCACTGCAGGTCGAGAACTTGGTCGCGGCGCCCGTGCTCGAGATCTACGGATCGACCGAAACCGGTGTCCTGGCCATGCGGCGCACCGCCACAGAAGCCGCGTGGCGCCCGGTAAGAGGTGTTGAGCTCGAGTCTGGCGGCAATGCAACGGTCGCACGCGGCGAACACTTCGAGTCGCCACAGCAACTGCTTGATGAGATTGACATCATTGATGGGTCAAGGTTCGAACTATTGGGCCGACAAGCCGATTTGATCAAGATTGCGGGACGGCGCGCGTCGCTGGCCGCTCTAAACTTGCTGCTGCTGGAGCTACCCGGCCTGGAGGACGGCGCGTTCTACCTTCCGGCGAGCGGCCATCCGACCGAGCGGATGTGCCTGATGCACACGGGAGCGCTCGATCGCCTCGACGCGGATCGATGGCTGCGCGCACGGATTGATCCGATGTTCATACCGCGGGAATTCATCCGAGTTGATCACCTCCCTCGCGACGGCAACGGCAAGTTGCCACGGCGGGCACTCGACGCTGTCTACCAAAGAATCAAAGGCGCCCGTCCAACGTCCACGCGCGGATTCTGCTTCTCAATACCGCCAGATCATCCGGCGCTGCCAGGTCACTTTCCTGGACGGCCACTCGTTCCTGGTGTGCTTTTGCTTGACCATGTGTTGGCCCACGTACGCACGAGCATGAACAGATCAGTGTCGCGCCTGCTGTACATCAAGTTCTCGTCTGCGCTCTTACCCGGCGAAACGGCACTGACCACTTTCGAAGTCACGGAGCATCGAATCAAGTTCATTGTCACGACGTTGCGCGAGGGTACGTCCGTCACCCTCGCCAGCGGTAGCCTGGCGGCCGCACCAACGTTGGCGAAGCACGCATGAGCCCTTGGAAAGCCAAGGCAGAGCGAGGTAACACCTGGCTCATCCAACTGATCGCTTGGCTTGCCCGGACTGTGGGTCGGCCGCTATGCCGACTCCTGCTGAACCCGATCGTTCTTTATTTTGTCCTTGCCGACGGTTCGGCCCGACGTGCATCGCGCGAGTTCCTCGGGGCCGCGTTGGGTCGCCCCCCGCGCTGGACCGAGGTTTTCGAACACATCCACTGCTTTGCCGCCACCCTGCTCGACCGCGTTTACATGGCCCGCGGTGAGTTCGAACGCTTTCAGGTCACGATCGAGGGCCAGGAACTTGTGAGAGAGGCGCTTAAGGCGGGCAGAGGCTGCGTGCTGCTTGGCTCACACCTTGGAAGTTTCGACCTGATGATGTTGGCTAGTCAGGCACTGGACGACCAGCCGATCACGGTCCTGATGCACATTGACCCGCGTTCCCGGCTGCGCCGCATTGCTGGCATTGACGACAGCCGGCTCAACGTCATTGCGCTTGGTCAGCCCGAAAGCTTTTTGCGTGCCTATGCCGTTCTCGAGGCTGGCGGCGTCGTGGCGTTGCTCGCCGATCGAGTCGACGGTGCAGCTTGCCTGACGAGCAGTTTTTTCGGCCGGCAGGCTGAATTTCCCATCGGCCCGCACACCTTGGCAGCCCGCGCCGGTGCCCCGGTTGTGATGTGCTTTGGGGTCTACCAAGGTCGCACCGAATATCGCATCGAGTTTGTCGAGTTCGGTGTGTCCGCGCCACGCGACAGTCGTGGAAGCGCGCTGCAACCAGTGGTCGACCACTACGCGGGCCTGCTCGAAACCTATGCGCGTCGCTATCCGATGAACTGGTTTAACTTTTACCCGTATTGGAGTCGACGGTGAGGGCGCGCAGTGCGGTGCGCGTAGCACTTGCATTGACCCTTGCCGTAGCGGAGTCCGCCGCATCTGCCCAGGAATTCCGCATGGAAGAGCTGCATCGCCTCCTGCAGGCGTCGCCGAAGGGCACAGTGCGCTTTCAAGAAGTACGTGAATCGCCTTGGCTCGCGTCGCCGCTTGAGAGCAGGGGTAGGATGACCGCAAGCGGATCGCAGTTGGAAAAGGTTGTCGACTTTCCCCGTCAGGAGACTTGGCGCATCCTGCCCGATCGACTCTTGCTGATTACCTCTGGCGGGGGTGTACCCAAGGAGTTGAGGTTCAGCGGTGCCCCCGCGGCGGGAGTGTTGGCCGGGGCCTTGCGTCAGGCGGTGACTGGCGATCTGCCGGCATTGGAGAATGACTTTCAGGCAGTGCTTGACGGCGATGAACGGAAGTGGTCGCTGCAACTCACACCGCGTTCGCCGGAGACCGCCCGATTTTTGAAGCAACTGGAACTTCGAGGATCCGGGTCGCAATTGCGAACGATCATCCTCCTAGAGACCCGGGGCGAACGCACCACCACAACCCTCACCCAAGAACCGTAGGATCCATCGTGTTCGACAAGGACCCGTTGACGGCGCTTGAAGCCATCACTGCAGCTCAGCGACTGGCGTTCGCGCCCTTCGCCTTCCAGGCGACGGTGGCGCTTCGAGACCGAGGGGTACTCGCTGCGTTGGCGGCATCCGCTCCCAGTGGCCTGGTCATCGAGGAGGTAGCCACGGCAATCGGTATGTCGACCTATGCGTCGCGCGTGCTGCTGGAAGCGGGCCTGGGCCTGCAAATCCTTTGGCGAAGTGACCAACATTTTCATCTTGGCAAACTCGGCTACTTTCTTCTCGAGGACCAGATGACGCGAGTCAACGTCGACTTCATGCGCGATGTTTGCTACCAGGCGGCAAACTATCTGGACGCAGCACTGTGCGAAGGTCGGCCGGCAGGCTTGAAGACGCTCGGGCCTTGGACTACGGTCTACGAAGGCCTGTCAGAGCTTCCCGAGCCCGCGAAACACAGCTGGTTTGCCTTCGACCACTTCTACTCCGACCGCGCCTTTCCGGCCGTTCTCGACCGCCTTGCGGCCGTGTCCCCTGGGCGCCTCCTCGACGTCGGCTGCAACACCGGCAAGTGGGCGCGCCTCTGCCTGGATCGGCTGCCTGACTGCGAAATCGGTCTAGCAGATTTGCCAAACCAACTGGACGTGGCGGCAGAGATCCTGCGAGAGGCCGGCCTGCTCGAGCGTGTCAATCAGCACCCTCTCGATCTGCTGGACCCTCGGTCGGAAGTTCCGGGGGGTTACCAGCTCATCTGGATGAGCCAGCTGCTCGATTGCTTCTCCGAAGATCAGATCGTCGCCATACTGCGCAAGGTGCGTTCCGCCCTGCCTCCCGGTGGCAGTCTTTGGGTCCTGGAGTTGTTTTGGGACAGGCAGCGCTTTGAGGCCGCGGCCTTCAGCCTTCAGCAAACCTCGCTGTACTTCACATGCGTCGCCAATGGCAACAGCCAGATGTATGACTCTGCGGTCTTTCTTGCCTTGCTCCAGCGTGCGGGACTATGCGTCACCCGGCTGACGGACCAAGTGGGCGGCTATCACACCTTGGTCGAGTGCCAGGCAGCGGCATGCGGCGGGTGATCTAGACTCGCGCCGCATCGACTCAATAGTGCCTCGCAGAACGGACAGTGTGGTGGTCGACGGAACCCCCTGACCGCTCGCGAAATGGGAGTGCAGTGTGTTAGGAATCGGCGGATACAGCACCGTTAATGCCGCCGGCGTCGACAACGCGGGTTCATGGGACGCCATAGCCACGGGTCGCTCTGGTCTCGAAGGCAACGCGCTTCCTTGGTGTGACCTCCATTGTTGGGTCGGAGAGGTCGCTGGGGTCGATGACGAGGCATTGCCGGAAGCACTGGCGGCTTGGGACTGTCGTACCCACCGCCTTGCTTCGATGGCCCTACAACGCAATCACTTCCGAGATGCTGTGGCCGCATCGGTCGCCCGTTACGGTGCGCATCGAGTTGGGTTGGTTCTCGGATCGAGCACATCGGGCATTCGCACCACAGAACTCGCCTATGCGTATTACCGCAGCAAGCGCCGGTGGCCCGACGACTTCGCCTACCGACGCAGCCACTCGCTCGATGCAGTGTGTCGCTTCAGTGCTCAGTTGCTCGGCCTCTTGGGCCCAATGATTGCCATTTCCACTGCTTGTTCGTCGAGCGCAAAGGTCTTTGTGACAGCGAAGCGCTGGGTTGATTGCGGATTGATCGACGCGGTGGTCGTCGGCGGTGTCGACAGCCTGTGCCTGTCCACCCTGCACGGATTTCATTCGTTGCAGTTATTGTCGGACGAACGCTGCCGGCCCTTCGACGCTAGGCGAAATGGAATTTCCATTGGCGAGGCAGCAGGCTTCGTGCTGCTCGACAAGCAGGCCGCCGCGATCAACTTCGTCGCTGGTGGCGAGTCGAGCGACGCGTGGCATATGTCCACTCCACACCCAGAAGGCCTGGGTGCACAGGCATCGATGGACGGCGCATTGCGTGCCGCCGAACTCTCGCCATGCAGCATCGGGTATGTCAATGCGCACGGCACCGCAACCCTCGCAAACGATCGTGCCGAGGCGGCGGCAATCAACGCCGTCTTCGGCGTTGGCGCCGTGCCCGTGTCGTCGACCAAAGGAGTCACAGGCCACACGCTCGGCGCAGCGGGTATTACCGAAGCCATTGTCGTCATCCAGGCTCTTGAGCAACAAGTGCTGCCGCCTACTGCCGGCTTGTGTGAGCAGGAAGCCGGGCTTTGTCTAGACGCGCTGACGCAAGCGCGCGGGGCGCGGTTGCATCACGCCATGAGCAATAGTTTTGGCTTCGGTGGCAGCAATTGTTCGCTGATTTTCAACCGGGCCGATTGACGTGACTTTGCAGTTCGACATTCATGCTGCGGGCGCACTGGCGCCGGGCGTCGGCTCGTTAGCCGATCTGCTCGCTTTGCGCCGTGGCGAATTCGTGATGACGAATACAGCGACAGCGCTGCCGAGCCCGCAGAGCCTGCCAGCAAACGAGCGCCGGCGCGCCAGCCAGGTCGTGCGGTTGACGATGGCCTGCGCCGAGCAGGTCCTGCGGGTCAGTCCATTCCCGGTCGACAGCTTGCGCTTGGTGTTTGCCTCTGACGAGGGGACCGGCGAGGTTTGTCAGCAGATGCTCGAGACACTTGCCACCACCCGCCAGGTGTCGCCTCTTCTGTTCCACAACTCAGTGCACAACGCCCCGTCCGGGTACTTCTCGATCGCCTATCAAAGCCGTCAACCCGCCACCAGCGTCAGTCTGGGCAAACAAAGTTTTGCTGGTGGGCTTCTCTGTGCCGTGAGCGAAGCTTTGAGCAGTCACCAGCCAGTCCTGCTTCTCTGCTATGACCCCGCAATGACCGATCCGATGCATGCGCTCCTTCCTGTAAGCAGTGCCACGGCCTGTGCTTGGGTCATCACTGCGGGCGACGGGCCCGTAATCTCCACGCTCGCGCTCGCACGCTTTGCGCTCACGCTGCGTCCGGCAGACAACGATGAAGACGACCTGCTTCCCTCGTGGCTGCCGCTCGCCTGGACCGCCAACAGCAGTGCGCTTGGACTGGCAGCGCTGGGCCTCCTGGACGACAAGGGCGCGCCGGGTGCCTGCGACTTGCGTCTAGGTGCGCAACGGATGCGACTGGAGCGCCTCGACGGGGCGACGGCATGCTGAACCAATCGGAGATTCGGAGCCGCATACCTCAGGACGGTGCGATGTGCCTGCTCGATGAAGTGCAGTCATGGGACGCAACAAGGATCGTCTGCTTGGCGGCCGCACCGACGGCCGATCATCCACTGGCGCGTGGTCCAACCGTGTCTGCCATCGTGGCTGTGGAATATGCCGCACAGGCCGCGGCGGTGCATGGCGCCTTGCTGGACGGTGAAGCTAGACCCCGCCCAGGGATGCTGGCGAAGCTGACCGACGTCGAACTCGCGGAGCTTGTCCTTGGGCGTGCCGGCGGCAAGCTCGTAGTGAATGCCGAATTGCTGAGCCGCGCAGATTCGGGCTGCATGTACCGCTTCGAGGTAGTTGAACAACGCGTCTGTATTGCGCGCGGCCGTCTGACTGTGGCATTTCCCCCATGAACAGTTCGTCAATGCGCCGACGGAGTGGATTCTTCCGCGTCACGCGGCCTTTACTGCTCCCGATGGTACGCACACGGTGGGGGCGAAGCGTTAACGTCAGCTCAGATGCAGCGATCTACATCACCGGGCAGGTCATCGGCGTAAACGGTGGGCTCTACTGACCATGGAAGCGCAAGCGAGCACACCTTCCGCACCGTTGTGGAACGGTGTGTGGATTGCCATCCCGGCTTATAACGAAGAGGGCACGATTCGGGAACTCTCCCACGCGGCGCTTGCACTGTGCCCGCGCGTAATGGTGATCGACGATGGTTCGACCGACTCGACCGCCGGACAGGTGCGGGACCTCCCGATCGCTTTGATCCGGCATCCCGTCAATCTGGGCAAGGGTGCAAGCCTGATGAGCGCCTTCAGGCATGCGTTGGCCAGCGATGCTGGCTGCGTCATTACTCTCGACGGGGATGGCCAGCACGACCCTAAAGACTTGCCTCGCCTGCTGTCGGCCTGGCGGGACCAGCAGGACCGCGTGGTCATCGGCTCGCGGCTACACGACCGGTCGCAGTTTCCCCGAGCTAGATATCGCGCAAATCGATTCGCCTGCTTTTGGATCTCTTGGGCCGCCGGGCACCCAATCGCCGATTCACAGTCCGGTCTGCGTGTCTACCCAAGCGAGGTGATGCGAATCGCTGCGAGCGGCTTGGTCCGGAGCGGCCGATTCACCTTTGAGAGCGAAATTCTCATCGAGGCGGCAGACCACGGACACCTCACGTTGGCCCGCGCCATCCCCGGAAGGTACCCGAGCAATGCCCGACGTAGCCACTTCCGACCAGTTGTGGACATCGCCAGTATTGTGGTCATGGTCGGATTGCGATTGTTGAAGAAGGGGATGTATCCGCGCGGCCTCTGGCGCAGCCTGCGCGCCGCGCCGGTATTGTCGGCAGAGTCCGAGGCCCAGTTTGATTCGCGGGCCTCCTGACAAATGACACTTGCGCCCCTATTTCGTGGATGGCCGCAGCACCCACTCGGCCCGTGGCATCGATGACGACATTGCTCTCTGCGAAGGGTATCCATTACCGCTATCCAAAGCAGACCGATTGGGCCTTGAAGGGGGTCGACCTTGGCTTGTCGCGTGGCGAGGCTCTTGGCTTGCTGGGACCCAACGGCTCTGGGAAATCGACGCTGATCAACGTGTTGCTCGGCCTGCGCAAACCCCAAGGGGGATCCGTGAGCCACTCTGGCGAGCGGCGACCTGTGATTGCCTGGGCCCCGCAGGACTACGCCTTTTACCCCCGACTTACCTGCCGCGAGAACCTGTCCTTCTTCGTCGCGATGCTCGACCTTCCGGCGGGGCAAGCCCGGGCGCGCATTCAACAGGTCGAGCGCACTTGTGGGCTGAATGAGTTTGCGGACAAGCTCGCAGTTCATTGTTCCGGTGGGATGCGCCGGCGCCTGAACATCGCAATCGCGCTGCTTCAGCAACCCGACGTACTGCTACTCGATGAACCTACTGTCGGGGTGGACCCGCAGTCACGCGCATTCCTGCTCGATCAAATCCGGCAACTTGTGCAGAGTGGCACCGCAGTCCTGTATGCAACGCACTACATGGAGGAAGTCAGCACGATCTGCGACCGCATCCTGCTGCTCGACCACGGCCAGGTATTGGTCGGCGGCGACTTGCGGACCCTGCTTAAGGGTGCTGACCGCGCACCAGCGTTTGAAAATCTCGAAGCGCTCTTCATGCATTACACGAGGCGCTCGTTGCGCGACTGATCATGACCTCGCGCGGGCTCAGACAGGCACTTCACATTGCGCTCAAGGAGTGGCGTCTGCTCCTGCGCAATCCGCACGGCCTGGCGGTTCTGTTCCTGATGCCATCAGCCTTCATTCTGGTGATGTCGTTTGCATTGAAAAGCACGCTGACCGCGGTCGTCGATGTCCCCAAGACGGGCTGGCTGCTTGAGGACGTCGGACCGGTTGCCAAGCAGTGGTCGCAGGAGTGGACTAACGTCCACGGGGGAATTCGACTCCAATCACGCGCGCAGCTAGAGGAAGCTTTGCGGCACCGCCAAGTACTAGCAGGGGTCATCGTGCGACCAGATTGGCTTGATGTTCAAGGCAGGCCGCGTGCGGACCGCATCGAACTCTGGCTCAGCAACCGCATCCAGCCCGCAGCTGCGAGCCGCTTGCGTGCGGAACTCGGCTATTCGATGCTGCAAGTACAGATGAAGACTGCCGCCGCCGCAGCGGGGCCCTTTGCTAGTGTGCTGCTCGGGGAGGGATCGAGTGCCGATTCGCCGCCAGCAGCGGGAATGCCGGTGATCCGCTACCTGTACGAGATCGAGTCCGGTCGTGCGATGACCGCAGTCCAACAGAGCGTTCCCGCATGGTTGATATTCGGTATGTTCTTCGTCGTGATTCCGATCGCCGGTGTGCTGACCCAGGAACGCAACGACGGCACGCTAGCCCGCATGGCGACATTTGGCATCGCACCAGGTGTGGTGCTCGGAGGGAAGTTGCTGGGGTTTGTGCTCCTCAACTGGATCCAATTGTTGTTGATGCTTGTGGTCGGGCGCTGGGTGGTACCGATGCTCGGCGGTGACGCCTTGTACCTTGCGCTGCCAACCGGCTGGTTCCTCTTGATGGTATTTGCCACCAGTGTTGCTGCTGTGGGCCTTGCATTACTGATCGCTGCTCGCGCTCGCAGCTTCGATGAGGCTGCTGCGCTCGGCGGCGGCCTGAATGTGGTTCTCGCTGCGCTCGCAGGCATCATGGTCCCTCGACCCTTGATGCCGCCCAGAATGCAGGTGGTCTCCGAGTGGTCGCCGATGGGCTGGGCTCTAGATGGCATGCAGGCGGTGTTCCTCGGTGCGCCCGACGCAGTACAGGTAGTCCCAAAGGCAGCCCTGTTGCTAGGATTTGCTGCGATCTGCTTGTGGCTGAGTTGGGGGCCCGTTCGTCGTCATGAACGCGCCGAATAACGGACCGTCACGGGCCTCATCGCCTTTCACCACATCTCCGCGCTCTGCATTCCACAATACGCCTCAACCCATGCGCGGTCACCTGCTCATTGACGTCCCCTTCATTGCAGCCGCCATCAGTCTCGCTCCGGCCTATGGCTGGACACCGCTCGCCTGGCTGACCCTCGCCGCCACCGGGATCCACGCCTGGTGCGTGGTGAACCCCCGTTCCAGCCTCTACATGCCGGTGTGGTGGCAGTTACCCAAAGGCACCGACGGCATTGCGTTGACTTTCGATGACGGCCCGCATCCGGAACGTACACCGGCAGTCCTCGACCTGCTCGCCCGGCACGGGCAGAAGGCGACGTTCTTCGTTATCGGCGAGAACGTCCGGCGCCATCCGGAATTGGTGCGCCGCATCGTCGATGAAGGCCACGCCGTCGGCCTGCACAGCGACTCACATTCATGGTGGTTCAATTGCTGGCCGCCGGCATGGCTACGCCGCGATCTGGAACGCTGCGCCGCCAGCATCAGCGAGGCGACCGGACGTCCGGCTCCGACCTTGTTCCGTCCACCCCTCGGCTTGAAGAATCCGATGGTCGGCTTTGTCACCGGTCGGCTGGGGTTGCGCACCGTGACTTGGAGCTGCCGTGCGCTCGACACGGGCTCCGCGAATGTCGATCAGGTCACGCAGCGACTGGTGAACGGCCTGCGGTCACGTGCGATCCTTGGCCTTCATGACGGGGCAGAACCAGAGAAGCCGCGACCGGGAACGCTCTGCGTCGATGCGCTCGCCCGGGTGCTCGCCGTCATGCAGGGGCGTGGAGTACGCAGCTATCCCCTGGTTGCCACGGAACACGGCATCGTCGTGGGATGAAGCTTCCGCCGACGCGCCCAAGCATGCGAGCCTGGGATTGGCCAGCATGCGTGAGCGCGTGCGCCTGTTGCGGGGCCACTCGTCGAAAGCACTCCAGGGCGTGGTACCACGGTGGTGGCATGGGTGCCGGCATGAGCTCCAGCCGGGAAGCGGAGCGTGCGGCTGGCCAAGTGGCGTCGCATGCTCTCGCGGGTCGAGCTTGATGTTGGCCCCCTCGACCAGCGTCACCATGGGGGATAGCGGGCCTGGGGCTTTGGCCTTCTTCATCAAGTTCTCCTCAGTCCCGCGTGGAATCCAGCCCAGAACTGGCAGACTTCAGTATCCTGAGTAGTCACCGATCGAGCTTGCCAACTCGCGCCAACGGCTTCCCCTTCAGCGCCAAGTGACACCAACACTGCCATCTGCAAATGTCGGACCAACCGGGAGGGAGGCTGGCGTCAGGCTGCCTTCGTCGCGAGTCGACTCTGCGCAAGGGGTCGGCAGGAAGGGTCAAACCAGCGGTTCGGGCCACAGCATGCTGTCGACCTCCGGCCCGATCATCCGGCGGCTGCTGGAGATGCACGGCATGGACGCGGTCGACGCCGCGCGGCAAGCAGGCGTCGAGCTAGACCCATCGCCCAGCCCCAGCGAACGCATCGACACCGACAAGGTCGACGCACTGCTCCGATTCGCGATCCCCCGCATCAGCGACCCCGCCTTCGGCCTGCAGGCGGCGAAATGCTGGCACCCGGGCAACCTCGGTGTGCTCGGCCATGCCTGGCTCTCGAGCTCCACGCTGCGAACCGGCGCGAGCCGACTGGTCCGCTACTTCCGCATCGTCGGGGAGCGCGGCCACTTCGAGACCGAAGAGGTCGCCGATGGCCTGAAGCTGCGTTTTTGGGCGGGGCGTGGTAATCCAGCCATGGACCCAGTGGCCGCGGTCGTGGTCGATGTGGGCATGTCAATGCTGCTGGACATGTGTCGCTTGAACGCTGGCGCGGAACTTCGGCCGATTGCCGCCAGTCTGCGCCGCCTCCAGCCAGCGAGTGCTCTGGCGTACGAGCGCTTCTTCGGCTGCGCCGTCGCGTTCGGGGCGAAGGAGAACGCGCTCGTCTTGTCGGCCATCGATGCCGACCGACCGCTGCAGACATCCAACCAACTGCTGGCATCCGTCTTTGACAAGCTGCTGGCCGAGCAGCTCGCCCGGCTTGATCGCACCGACGTTGTTACGCGCTGCAAGGGGGCGATCCTGGAGAACCTGGCGAGCGGTGAGACTTCCGAAGAGGTCGCTGCCGCACACTTGCACATGAGCCCGCGGACGCTTCAACGCAAGCTCGCCGAAGCACGGACCAGTTACAGCGCGCTCGTCGACACCACGCGCAAGGACCTGGCCCTGCGGTACATCGATGATCCGCAACGCAACATCACCGATATCACCTTTTCGCTCGGCTTCGCAGGGCCAAGCTCGCTGACCCGCGCGTTCAAGCGATGGACCGGGGTCAGCCCGTCGGACTATCGGTCCAAGGCAAGCGCCTTGCGCTGAGGCCGCGCATCGCTGACTTGGCGCGCAGGGGTCAACGGTTGACGCCTGTGGGCAAGCGAACGCCTGCTGGTGCGGCCATAGTCATGCCCATGAAAGCAGCAGCTCCACCGCCAGTTCAACCACCCGTGCAGGCGCAGTGTCAACGGCCCGTTCCCGCGCGGCCCTTCGCGCATGCCGTCTTCGCGCCAACTCAATACGAAGATGACTTCAAGGATGACGACTGTCGACCGGTCGACGTTCTGTTGGAGATTGCATGAGCACGCTTGCGCTCGCGATTGGGGTGGTCAACATCGTCGGCCTGTGGGGCTTGGGGAAATACATCCAGGCCAAGCGCAGCGAGCGCGCTCGCAACGCCTGGCTTGATCGGCAAGCTGCTCGCGCAGTCGAAGAGGCGCGCAGGGGCGCTGACTACTTGCCCCGCGCCTCCCGCGCAGCGCCACCAGAGGCCGTTTGACGGCCACCGGGAGTGGCAATGAGCGATGGGCGTCGAACAAGGGAGCCGCGGCAGACAGCTGTGGCGCTCCACCTCGCGCAAACGGTCCGTGGCGCGCTCGCTGACGGCATCGAGCAGCATCGCGAGATCGGATGCGACTCCGAAGTGTTGCTTCACGAGATCGTCCGAACCTTGGGGACACTCGTGCGACTGGTCGACTTGCCGCCGTCCAGACTGGAAGAATTGATCGAGTTCCTCAGGCGGGTCTACGCCGGTCTGGCACCAGGCATCACGCCGCCTGTCGAAGAGATCCTCAGTCAGTTCGGTCCTGAGTCAGATTGGCGAGGCCTGCCGAATGCCGACTCCGAGCATGCGCTCCTGCAGTCGGGGCAGGGCATGGGTCCTCGACGCTCCCGCCAATGAGGGCTGAGGCCGCCGCCACGATTCAGAGGCCGTCATGACTTTGCGCGTGCATTGTTTCGGCTGACGCGGCCCCTGCGCGGGGCGCTGCCGCGTGGCGCGTGCCTGCAGACACGCTAGACCTTCCGCCGAGATGGGCGGAGTTGTGGTCTAGTTGCGGGACTCACGGCGTCTTCGATCGAAGGGCTCCCGATGGCACTCTCATTGCTGGACCGGGTCTACATCATCACCGGTGGCTTCGGCACCCTAGGCCGCGCGCTGGCCAGTGAGTTGGGCGGACGGGGCGCACGCGTTGCCCTGGTCGACCGCGCATCGATCCCGGCCGGCTCGGAGGATGGCGAGCGCGTGCTGCTGGTGGGCGGCGTCGACCTCGGTACCGACGGCTCTGTACAGCGGGCCCTGGCGCAGGTCGTCCAGCGCTGGCAGCGCATCGACGGCCTGGTCAATGTCGCCGGTGGTTTTGCCTCGGAATCCCTGGCCGACGGCTCGCTCGACACCTGGGACCGTTTGTACGCGATGAACCTGCGCAGCGCCGTGGCGGCATCCCAGGCGGTGCTGCCGCAGCTGAAGGCGGGCGGACGCGTCGTCAACGTCTCGGCCATGGCAGCGCTGAAGGCCGCGGCTGGCATGGGGCCCTATGCGGCGTCGAAGGCCGGCGTCATGCGGTTCACCGAGGCCCTGGCCGAAGAGCTGAAGGACCGCGGCGTGACCGTCAATGCGGTGCTGCCTAGCATCATCGACACGCCGGCCAACCGAGCGGACATGCCGAACGCCGACTTCGGCCGCTGGGTCACGCCGCGAGCCCTGAGCCAGGTGGTGGCCTTCCTGCTGTCCGACGAGGCGGCGGCCGTCACGGGCGCTTGCATCCCGGTGACAGGGCGCGTCTGACAGTCGCTTCATAGAATGGGTCTCCCGCAGCCAGGGGGCCTTCGGATTCTCAGCGTCTCATAACATGGCGCCATGGCTGCCTGCATGGTCTACTTCCGCCAGGCAAGTTTAGGCTGGCAGTGAGTGGCTGATCGAGGAGTCTTGAGATGACGAAGAAGGCGGTGCCCGAGGGCAAGTCTGGCGGAGGCGATCGCCGTTCGGGCGTGGACCGGCGCAAAGTCGACCTCGGTCCCCCGGCTGGCAAGCCGGAACGGCGACGCAGCGTCGAGGCGCGCAAGCCCGAGGTCGTCGAGCTCGACATGACCAACTCCGAGTGGACCGCCCTGGACGGCGGAACCCGGCCCGC
>Ga0190271_10000705_pt1 | contig 17460 bp, 9 predicted proteins | sample Popmic356T_FD_133747 | JGI IMG/M metagenome (GOLD analysis project Ga0190271, IMG submission 133747) | Populus adjacent soil microbial communities from riparian zone of Weber River, Utah, USA - 356 T | ecosystem: Environmental > Terrestrial > Soil > Riparian zone | place: USA: Utah | collected...
CTGAAATCGGAAACGCCAGGAATTTCACGCGGTTTGCCCCGATGCGACTCAACGCCTCGAATCCAAGTTGTAATTGCTGCGGCGGCGGACATTTTTTTCCACAGCCCTGCGGGACTGGCGGCTTCGGTTGGCACGCCGACACAATGTCGATGTTACCCATGTCTGCGAAGTGCCAACTCGAGAACTCGGTGAGCACGACATCCATGTCGCGCTTGAACACATCCACGCGCGGTGGCCGGGTTCCCGGCGCCGTTACATCCTGAGCGGACGAAGGTGTACACAGAGTCAATGTGAAGATGATCGTGGACGCCCACGCCATGCGACTTTTGAAATTCATTGGATCGACCCCCTGTCTGGCAATTGCGAAACCACCGTTTACAGAATCAGCGGACATGGCAGGCGCGCGACACATGCGTCGATCTGGGCACGCCACACCGAGCTTTCACTCAATTCCCGCGTCATGCTCGAAGCCGCCGCCGAGAATTCGGCTTGAGCGGCCGGGCCCGCACTCAAGTCGAACCGAGCCGCCTTCTCATAGAGCGTATTTCTGAGCAGCCATGGATGGTCGTCCGGAAGTTTTTCGCGAAACTTCGCACGCGCGCTGGCGTGCGCTTCCAGTGCCGCCGCTGGCCGTCCCGTCGCGCGCTGGACACAACCCATCAATTCGAACGCTTCTGCCTGTTCCGTCGGAATCGTCACGAGCTCCTGCAATATCGCGTGCGCAGCTTTGTACCTGCCAGCACGCGCCAGGATTTCGGCCTGCATGCGCCGGGCGCGCACCAGCGGTCGCGCGTTATCGGCGATCCCGGCATCGCGCAAGCCGGAGATCACGGCTTCAATTTCAGTCGAGGCTTCGTCGAAGCGCCGCAGCAGCGCCATCGATCCCGCCCGGATCTGGCGGTTGTTCAACACTTCGACAGCGTCTCCAGCCGTGGTGGCGTCCCGCATCGCACGGTCTGCCGCATCTGCCGCGGCGCCGGGCTCACCCTGGAGTAGCAGGGCATGAGCGAGCAGACGCAACTGGATCGCACGTTCGTAGGGATCGGACGTCTGTCCTGCCAGGTCCGTGAGTCGGGTGCGCGCGGCCTCGTATCGGCCCAGGTCGATATCCATCATGCCGACGGTGCGATACAGGAGCACGCGGTCTGCGGCGCGCAGCGAGTGCCTGCCGGCGATCTGCTGCGCACGCTCGAGAGCAGCATTGGCCTCGCGCAGATGTCCGGCGTTACGTTCGACGATCGCAAGACTGATGTTGGTGATCGCGGTTTCGGGGTGATCGGCGCCAAAGCCGCGAGCTGTTTCAACGACGGCTGTACGCATCGCATCGATCGCGACCTGTGTTTGCCCCTGGTTCAACGCGATCTTGCTGATGACTATGTTCGCGTAGGCGCGCGCTTTCGCACATTCGGCATCCGCGCTCGCACAGTCTGCGCGCGCCGAAGTGGCAAGGGCGCCTGCCTGGTCGGATTTACCGTCGGATAGCAGCGCATCCGCGAGGTGCGCACGTGTCTTGTTGAGTGCCGGATCATCTCGCGGGGCGTGCTGTTCGAGCAGCGTGAGTGCGTCCGCGAGAAGTTGCCGTGACGAAGCCGGAGCACCGAGCCGGGAGTACATCCGGCCCAGCTCACCGAGCAACTCGCCCTGCATGCGCGGCTCAGCGGCGAATTCACGTTGCGTGCGGCGCACTGCGGCGTCAACCATCTGTTTGCCGGTCACTTCCGCATCCGGATCCGCCTCATCCGGCTCGGCGTCATTGACTAGATCGAATATGAAATTCCGGATCGCCGTGGTACGCGCCGCATGCGCCTGGGCATCCTGGTATTGCCGCATTGCCAATACTCCAACGGCAAGCGATGCCACCATGCCGATACATACGGCGATGCTCACGCCGCGATTGCGCTTCAGAAACAGCCGCGCGGCATAGAGTGGGGAGGGCGCGCGTGCCGAGATCGGCTCGTTTGCGAGAAAACGTCGCACGTCGTTCGCGAACCTTTCGATGGACGCATATCGATCCGCAGGCGGCTTTTTCAGGGCCTTGCCCACGATGTTGTCGAGATCTCCCACGAGCTTCGAGCGCAGTTGACCGGCAGATTCGACGCCGCGCTTGCGCACGGCTGTCAGTGTCAACGGTGCATGGCTCGGACCCTTGATCTCCTGATGAAGAACTGAATCCACTATTTCCGAGATCGATTCCGATTGTGAGTCGACGAGGTGGGCGGGTGTGCCGCATAACAATTCGTACAACAGCAAGCCGGCGACGTATATGTCGGTGGCGGTCGATATCGAACCGCCAACGATGCATTGCTCGGGAGCGGCATACCGCGGAGTCAGGACGAACGACTCCTTCTGCGTGAGGTCCGGAGAAGTCGTGGGCGACAACGCATTCGGTATCAGTTTGGCGATACCGAAATCGAGCAGCTTTGCCTTGCCCTCCGCATTCACGAACACGTTTGAAGGCTTCAAGTCACGGTGGACGACGAGATGCTTGTGGGCATGTTCGACCGCGGCGAGCACCTGCAGGAACAACTGGAGTCGCTCGGGAATCGTCAGCCCGTGCTGATCGCAATACTCAGTGATCGGCACTCCGTCGATGTATTCCATCGCGATGAAGGGTTGCTTCGGCTCGACAACTCCGGCGTCGTAGAGGCTCGCGATATTGGAATGAACCAGTGCGGCCAGCACGTCGCGCTCGCGCGCAAATCGCTCGGCATCCGCGCTGGTTGCAACGTCGCGTGGAAGTTTTAGGGCGACCTGACGTTTCGGCACGCCATCGGCGCGTTCGGCAAGCCACACATTCGCCATGCCGCCAGCCCCGATCTCGCGCACCAGCCGGTACCCACCCAGCACCTGGCCGACCTCGAAAGCTGCCGCGGAAGGGCGAGCAATGTTGAACAGCTTCTGCAATTCCTTCGTCTCACGCTCGTCGGCTATCGACGTCGAACAACCGATGGCTGCGGATACCACCTGCTCGCTCACGGTTCGGCCCCGAGGGCTTTGATCAGGAATGCCTTTGCGCGCCGCCAGTCACGCGTGACGGTGGGCTCGGACACGGCCAGCACTTCGGCGATTTCACCGATTTCCATGCCCATCACCACGCGCAATTCCGCGACTCGTTCCAGTCGCACGTCGAGCTGCTTCAATCTGTTGAGCGCCTCGTCGAATGCCACGAGTTGTTCGGGCGTGCCGCCCAGGTCCGGGACCTCGAGCCCAAGACTCAGCGGCACCAAGTCCGCGGAGCGCTTCTGCGCCATTCGCTCGCGCGCCATGTCGATCAGCAGCGATCGCATCGCGCGGCTCACGTACGCCATGAACGCGCCACGACTGTCGAAATTCTTGTCCTCGCGACCTCTCAGGGCGAGGTAGAGCTCGTTAGCGAGCGTCACCGTGGAGATCGGTGCATGCTCACGGGCAACGCGGGCACGCGCCAGCCGCAGGACGTCCCCGTACTCCGCACGGAATCGTTCTTCGAACGTGTTCGCCAAGATGCGCTCCCGCGGAAACCGGACGGACGCTGCGCAACTCCCGCTTATGTTCTCTTGTTCATCGCGCGTCCGCACCCCACCGTCAAACGCCTGAGGTGTGGACGATCTTACTCCCCGATGGCTTTCATGACGTTCGGGCAAGGCGGCCAGCTGGGCCGCAATGCAGCAATCAGATTGTTAGGACACCGGAAATCCGATTCCGTCTATCGAAATCCAGGCATCGTCGAAAAAAAGCGGGCAGGCACGACAATTGGCGAAAGTCGGATCGCGAGAGGCCAAATCATTGCGAGACCTTTGCGTGACCGATTCTGTTCGACTCTGTTCAGCGTGGATATTCAGCAAGGGACGCCAGCGGCAATAGATTGATTACTAAGGTCCAGAAGGCGCGTCAGCCGCCGTCATAGTGCCGGGTCGAGGGTTTGATTCCGCCCTTTCCACCTATTTCTTCCTGCAGGTTGCGCCACCAGTGCGGACCCAGCAGCTCGCCGTGCCTCTCCTTGAAGGAATCGAGGAGTTCCGCCGGAATCCCCAGGAACGGCAGCCATTGCTCGGGGAAGATGTCGTCGGGGCCGACGAAGAACCACGGCTCCGCGCTGAACTCCTCCTCGTCATTGCTGGCAACCGGCAGTTCGCGGAAGTTGCATTCATGCAGTGAAGTCACTTCGTCGTAGTCGTAGAAAACGACCTTGCCCTGACTGGTGACACCGAAATTCTTGAGCAGCAGGTCTCCGGGAAAGACGTCGTTGCCTGCCAGCTCGCGCAACGCGTCGCCGAAGTCGAGCAAGGTTCGTTCGGCCGCGGCGGAATCCGCGTCACGGAGAAACAGATCCAGCGGGCGCAGCCGGCGTTCGATGTAGCAGTGTCCGACGATCAGATCGTCACCATCGATCCGGCACACGCCAGCGCACTCGGTCAGCAGTTCCTGGAGCAATGCGGGCATGAAGCGCGCCATGGGAAGCCGCAGCTGCCGATACTCCTGGGCATCGACGAGACGGCCGACGCGATCGTGCTCGAAGACCCACTTGTACTTTTCCATGACCTCGGTGCGCGTGGTGTTCTTCGGCGGCCCGAAGCGGTCGCGGATCACCTTGAACACCAGGTCGTGCGAGGGCAGCGTGAAGACGACCATCACCAGTCCGCGTTGACCCGGAGCGTGCACAAATACGTCGAAGGATTGGGCAAGGTGGCGGCGCAGGGCGTAGTAACGCTCGGTCTTGCCCTGCTTGGCGCGGCCGAGGATCGTGTAGAGCTCGTCCACGGGTTTGCCGGGCATGAAGGTGCGCAGCAGCGACACGGCCGCACTCACCACCGGCAGATCGACGTGAAAATAGGAGCGGGTAAATCCGAACAGCGAGCTGATGTCGCTGCGGGCGAGCATCACCGAGTCGATCTTCAGCCCGTCGGCTGAATGACGAAACACGATGACGAACGGCGTGATGCTGCCATCGCCGATCATGCGGCCCACGATGTTGGCCGTATCCCCGCGAAAGAATGGCGCGTCGATGACTTCCACCAGTTGAGGCGCGGCGCTCTGGCGGCGGCTGTCGAAATGCGGCGTCAACTCACGGCAGATGTCGCGCGCGAAGCAGTCGACCTCGACAAACAAGCCGGCAAAGGGCAGGTCCGTCAGCAGTTCGCATACCGCGCGCTGCAGTGAATCACCGGCCGGGTAGACGCGGATGGGCACACACCCCGAGGCGCGACCCGCCGCGGTGGCGGTGAACTCGATCTCCTCATCCACGCCGATCGTCGCGAACACATCGCGGGTGATCGAGTTCAGAAACGTCCGGTAGAAGTCGCTGTCCGGCAGGCAGCTGATCTGCAGGTCGAATTGCCGCTTGACTTCGACCCAGAGGTCGCGCTCCTGGATGCGGGTGCCTAACTGCTGGCGCAGGGCTTCGAGCGCGTCGCTCACGTGCTGTTCGTACAGTTCGATGCGTTGCACCGCGTCCGCGCGGGTGGCGGGCCAATCGCGGACCAGGAAGTGCCGCGCGGCCCTGCGCGTGATGAGCGAGAACTCGGCGTTGTATTTCTCGAAGCGCTGTCGCAGATCAGCGGCCAGCTCCGCCGGCCCGGCCGGCGAATCGATGTGATGTGCAACGGCGGTTCTCATGCGCGGCTACGAAGCACGTTGCGTGTGAAACTGAGCCTGCTCCGTGCTGCCCTGCATGGCGCCCGTGGAGAACTGTCCGGACGTGATCACTGTCTGCACCGCGTCGAAGTATCCCGTGCCCACGAATGCCTGGTGGCGCGTGGCGCGATAGCCGTCTGCTTCCCGCGCGAACTCACGTTGCTGGAGTCGGGAATAGCCGAGCATGCCTTCAGCACGATAGGCCGTCGCCAGTTCGAACATCGACAGATTGAGCGCGTGCCATCCCGCGAGGGTTATGAACTGGAAGCGATAGCCGAGTGCCGCGAGGAGCTCGCGCCAGCTTCGCATCTCGACCGCGCTCAGCTTCGACTCCCAGTTGAACGAGGGCGAGCAGTTGTACGCCAGTAGTTTGCCCGGGTACCGCGCGTGGATTCCGTTCGCGAAACGGCGGGCTTCCTCGAAGTCCGGCTTGGCGGTCTCGCACCAGACCAGGTCGGCGTAGGGCGCATACGCCAGGCCCCGGGCGATCGCCTGGTCGATGCCGTTCCTTACTTCGTAGAACCCCTCGGGGCTGCGCTGACCGGTCAAGAACGGCTGATCGCGCGAGTCGTGATCGGAGGTCAGCAGGTTCGCGGCCTCCGCATCGGTGCGTGCGATCAGAACGGTCGGCACGCCCGACACGTCGGCGGCCAGGCGTGCCGCCACCAGCTTGTTGATGGCTTCGTCGGTGGGCACGAGCACCTTGCCACCCATGTGGCCGCATTTCTTCGCGGAAGAGAGCTGATCCTCGAAGTGCACGCCGGCCGCGCCCGCTCGAATCATGGCCTTGGTGAGCTCGAAAGCATTCAGGTTGCCGCCGAATCCGGCCTCGGCGTCCGCGATGATGGGCGCCAGCCAGTCGATGGCGCTTTCGCCGTCGAGCGCGTGGACCTGGTCCGTGCGCAGCAGCGCGTTGTTGATGCGCTCGATCATCTTCGGAACGGAGTCGACGGGGTACAGGCTCTGGTCCGGATACATCTCGCCGGCGCTGTTGCCGTCCCCGGCGACCTGCCAGCCGGAGCAGTAGATAGCCTTGAGCCCGGACTGCACGGCCTGCACGGCCTGGTTGCCGGACATGCAGCCGAGGCCGCCGACGACCGGTTCCTCGTGCAGCAGCTTCCAGAATTTGTCCGCGCCCAGGCGGGCCAGCGAATGCTCGACGTGCACCGTGCCACGCAATCGCACGACGTCGGCCGCCGAGAAGGGGCGCTGGATGCCGCGCCATCGGGGATGCGTGCTCCATTCGGTGCTGAGGCGTGTCTGCTGCGCGGTTCGATCGGACATGGACTGACTCCGTGGCGGTTATTGGTGCTTGCTGCGTCGTGCGGCCAAAGAGTAGAGTGTTTCGAGCCGATATTTTCACATCAAAAACTTCACATTGTGAATTTCACACCATGGGTGCATTAGTCCGACAAGGTCATTTCCTCGGCGCCAAGCTGCGTACGCTGCGCAAACGCAACGGCCTGACGCTCGAGGAACTCTCGGCCCGCTGCGTGCAGATCGACGCTGCCTCGGCGCCGTCTGTTTCCTATCTCAGCATGATCGAAAACGGCCAGCGCGTGCCCTCGGACGACATGCTCGGGCTGCTGGCGGGAATCTTCGACAAGCCTTCCGGCTGGTTTCTCGATCAGAACACCGAGCTCGCGGCTGAACCGAAGTCGCCCGCGCGGGGCGGGCTGGCCGCGATGCCACTGGAGCCGGGATTCCTGTTTTCCCACGACCTCCTGCAGATCGCGCTGCCGGAGCTGCTGAGCCAGACAGCGACCACCGGCAAGCAGTTCGCGCAGTTGCTGATCCGTGTCTGGCAGGAAACGCGCCACAACGATTTTCCCGACATCGAGCGCGCGGCGGAGCAGGTCGGTGACCGGCGGATGCCATTGACGGTGCAGGACCTGCAGGCGATCTGCAAACGACTCGGGCTGCAGATCCGCTGGTTCGAGTCGCAGGACAAGCCAGCGCGCGCGATGGTGCGTTCGCGGTTCGAGGCTCCAAACACCGTGTGGATCAACAAGCGCCTGAAGGCGCAGGAGCCGCGGCTCAAGTACGAGCTCGCGTTCTTCGCCGGACATCGCATCATGCACAACGGCGACGGCCTCATTTCGCCGCATGAGGCGACCTGGAACGAGGTGGCGGAGTCTGCGTCTGGCGGTGCCGGCATGGGTCCGCAGGACGTGCTCTACGCGTGGCGCGACTTCGAATGCAGTTTCTTCGCGGCCGCACTGATGTGCCCGCGCGCACCTTTCCGCCGCTTCCTCATCCGGGAGGCACATTCGGTCGAGGCCGGCGCGCGCCTCGGCGTAACGTCGGCGGTGATGATGCGGCGGATGACATCCGTGTCGCCCTATCGACACTGGCATTTCTTCGATGCATATGCCCCCGGTTTCCTGCGCGCGGTGTATCGCGCCAATGGCATCCCGCTGCCCTGGGGCAACATGAGCGTTGTTCCCGATCCGTGTCCACGCTGGGCGGTGTTCCGGCTGTTGCGCAATCCAGGCACCGGCTCCCCGAAGACCGCGCACAAGCCCAGATCGCAGATCTCGATCATGCCGGATGGCGATCGCACGCGGATGTACTGCTGCCATTCGATGCTGACTCGCGATGCCGCCGCCGCTTCGCACGTGCTGTCGGTCGGCGTCGATCTGTCGCCGGCACTGTCCGCGCAGGGTTTCGATGAAACCGCGCTGGTCCAGGCGGTGGCGGATGCCTGCCGCAAGGGCGGCGGGGACGCGGCGATACCTGCACAGACCAGGCAGGCGCTGCTCACGGTCTCCAAGGTTCTCAACATCGGCTGGATCGCCGATGCCCTGTCCCATGACGCCACGACGATCTGCTCGCGCAGCAACCACTGTCCGCGGTCCGCCCAAGCCTGCCACTGAACGGAGTCGATGATGAGTACTAACTACTGCGCGCGCGGCGCATTGCAGGTGTCCCCGGAACTGGCGCACTTGATCGAACAGGAGCTCGCTCTGCCACTGGGACTGGACCCGGCGCGCTTCTGGACCGGATTCGCCACGATGCTGGATGACCTCGTGCCCCTCAACCAGGCCTTGCTAAGGCAGCGCGACGAGCTGCAACGCGAGATCGACGCATGGCATCGCGCGCGACGCGGGCAACCCTTCGACGTCGCGGCTCATGAAGCGCATCTCGTAAGCACTGGTTACCTGGTTCCCGAAGGCGCGGACTTTCAGATCGATACGCGGAATGTCGATGCGGAGGTCGCGCAGCTCGCCGGTCCGCAGCTGGTCGTGCCGCTCAGCAATGCGCGCTACGCACTCAATGCCGCCAATGCCCGCTGGGGCAGCCTTTACGACGCGTTGTATGGCACGGATGTGATCGAGGAAACCGGAACGCTGGCGCGCGGCGCGCGTTACAACCCCGCGCGAGGCCGCGAGGTGATCGCGCGCGCGCGCGCCTTGCTGGATCAGGTCGTGCCACTGTCGTCGGGCAGTCATCGGAGCGCAACCGGATACGCGATTGCGGGCGGTGCACTCCAGGTCACCCTGATCGATGGCACGCGGACCACGCTCGCGAGGCCGCCGCAGTTCAAAGGTTTCCTGGGTAGCAAGGCATCACCGACCGCACTGTTGCTCGAGAACCAGGGTCTGCACATCGAGGTACGCATCGACCGAGCGCATCCGATTGGCAAGGATGACCAGGCCGGCGTCGCGGACGTCCAGCTCGAATCTGCCCTGACCACGATCATGGATCTCGAGGACTCCATCGCGGCGGTCGACAGCGCGGACAAGGTGGCGGTGTATCGCAACTGGCTAGGCTTGATGCGTGGCGATCTCACGGCGCGCTTTCCCAAGGGCGGAGGCCATGTCGATCGCGAGCTCAACGCAGATCGCAACTACCAGTCGCCGACGGGCGGCAGCGTGCAGATTCCTGGCCGCAGCCTGATGTTGATCCGCAACGTCGGGCACCTGATGACGACCGATCTCATCCTCCACCAGAACCGGGAGTCGCCGGAAGGAATCATCGACGCCGTTGTCACCGCGCTGATCGCGATGGTCGATCTGAACGGGCTGGGCCGTTACCGGAACAGTCGCACCGGCTCGGTCTACATCGTCAAGCCGAAAATGCACGGGCCCGACGAGGCCGCCTTTGCAAACACCCTGTTCGATCGCGCCGAGGACCTGTTAGGCCTCGCCCGTCACACCATGAAGATCGGTGTGATGGACGAAGAACGGCGCACGACGGTCAATCTGAAGGAGTGCATTCGCGCGGTCAGGGATCGCATCATCTTCATCAACACGGGCTTCCTCGATCGCACCGGCGACGAAATCCATACCGCGATGCAGGCGGGCCCGGTCCTGCGCAAGGGCGAGATACGCACAGCGGCCTGGCTCAAGGCTTATGAAGATCGCAACGTCGATATCGGGCTGGCCTGCGGACTGGCCGGTCGCGCACAGATCGGCAAGGGCATGTGGGCGATGCCCGACCGGATGGCGGAAATGCTCGAGACCAAGATTGCGCATCCGAAGTCGGGCGCCAACACGGCCTGGGTTCCCAGTCCCACCGCGGCAACGTTGCACGCATTGCATTACCACCAGGTGGACGTGCCCGCCCGGCAGCGCGAGCTGGCGACGCGGCCACGCGCTTCCCTCCGCGATATCCTGACGCCACCGCTCGCGCCGGATACGAACTGGAGCGAAACGCAGAAACGCGAAGAGCTCGAGAACAACGCGCAGGGCATCCTCGGCTACGTGGTGCGGTGGATCGACCAGGGAATCGGCTGTTCAAAGGTGCCTGACATCCACAACGTCGGGCTGATGGAAGATCGGGCGACGTTGCGCATCTCGAGTCAGCACATCGCCAATTGGCTGCTGCACGACGTCGTATCGCGTGACGAGGTGTTGGCGGCGATGCAGCGGATGGCGGAGATCGTCGACCGGCAAAATGTCGCGGATCCGTCCTATTCGCCGATGTCGACGAACTTCGATCGCTCCGTGGCCTTCCAGGCGGCCTGCGATCTGGTGTTCAAGGGAGCCGAACAGCCGAACGGCTATACAGAGCCGCTACTGCACGGCCGAAGACGGGAACGAAAAAAGCTGGCGACACATCTGGAGACGACCCCGCTGTAATCTTCACCGCGTTCCAGTGTGTTGCCTGCGACGATAAGGAGGTCGAATATGCGCGCTGCCTGGGTTGCCACTGCTGGCCTGGTCGTCATTGGATTCGCGGTCGTCGCGCTGGTTGCTCGCGAGCACACGCCGGCCAGTGCTCAATCAAGAACTCCGCGCCAGGTAGTTGCGCCGGACAGAAAATCCGCGATGCCGGACGCCGCGAATCCTTCGAGCTCGCTGGATGACGAATCCGTTCCGCAGAACACCTCCGTCAGTCGCGACCTCGAGAAAGAACTCATGGATTCGGAGGACTTCTGGGGATTCGCCGAGAAGTTGTTGGTTGAAGCGAAGGCCGGCGATGGCGCCGCACAGTTCTACCTGTCGATTGCGCTCTCCGAGTGCGACGCTTTCGGCACCAACTATTTCAAGGACGGCGATCGTCGTCTCACCTACGACGAAGCCATGCAGCACGCCGTCCAGCGCGGCGGTTTCAAATGGGAATATGTGTCGCGCGTGTTCAAGCGCTGCAAGCGGTTGATCGAAGCAAAGAACCCGCCCTTCGGAACCGCGGACGCATGGATGAATGCCGCGATCGCCAGTGGCTATCCCCGGGCGCAGGCGCAAGCAGCGGTGGGAAAAGCCTGGAAGAGCCGGTACGAGGAGCAGAAAGAGCGCGCAAGCGAGCTACGCGAAGAGGCCCGGCACCTCGCGCTCGCGGCGCTTCGGACGAAAGATCCGGGCGCCATGTTCATGGTGGGTAGTGCGGCCAGTGTCCTGGACAAGAGAGAGGGCGACGCGAATCCGCACGAGTGGGTCTGGGTGCTGGCCGCGTGCGAGCGTGGATACGACTGCTCGAGGGAATCCGCGTGGTACCAGTTTCGCTGCGCCTACGATCCGCAGTGCCAACCTTACGAAAACGGTATCGTGGACGTCGTGCGGCGCGAAACCGGAAGTCGTTTCTCCGACCTCGAGCGTCGCGCGAAAGAGCTCAATGCCAGGATGGACGAGGGGCGGTTCGATGAGCTGGGAATCTGAGACGGCCCGCAGCCAGCTTCGCCATCAGCACGTGCGCTCAATCCACGGCGCTCGCGAGCGTCGAGCCTGCGCCAAACAAGGCGGCGTGCGGCGGGGCTTGCTGCACGTCTCGCGCCACCTGGGCGCGCATCTCCGCGAGCACGCCGCGGGCCTGCGTGCCGAGCCCGTTCGCGACGAGCGGATCGATTGCCCGTGGCGTCACGCCCATGCCGTCGAGCACGTAGAACCAGCTCAGGTCCGTGAAGAGCTCGCGAGCGCGGGGTCGGATCCGGCCCGTGCCGCGATATAGCTCGATGCGTTCGGCGAGTGTGTCCGGGATCTTCATGGCCGCGCACTGGCGCCACAGCGGCGTGTCTTCGCGCCGCGTTTCCGAATAGTGCAGCACCAGAAAATCCCGTACCGCTTCGAATTCTTCGATGAGCTCACGGTTGTAGGAATCGATGTTGCGCGCGTCGAAATCAGAATCAGGAAAATGATCGAGCAGATTGAGCACGCCGTTGATCACGAGCTGGATGCTGGTCGACTCGAGCGGTTCGAGGAATCCCGATGCGAGCCCGAGCGCGATGCAATTGCGGTTCCAGAACAGTCGTCGCCGGCCGGTGACGAACTTGAGAAAGCGCGGTTCGGTAATCGGTGCTTCGCCCACGGATTGAATCAGGTCATCGAGCGCGGCTTGATCGGAGATGTGCGCGCTCGCATAGACGTAACCATTGCCCGCGCGTCGCTGCAGCGGGATGCGCCAATGCCAGCCGGCGGCGCGCGCGCTTGCGAGCGTATAGGGCGGTGGCGCGCCGGCATAACGCGTTTGCAGCGCGACGGCGCGATCGCAGGGAAGCACGTCGCTCCAGTCGAGATAACCCGTGTGCAGCGCCTCTTCGATGAGCAGGCCGCGAAATCCGCTGCAGTCGAGATATAGATCGGCCTGCACACGCGTGCCGTCCGCGCAGTGCAGGGCATCGATGGCGCCGTCGGCGCGCAGACTCACGTGCGCGATCGTGCGGTCCAGCCAGGTGACGCCCAGCCGGGTGGCATAGGCGCGCAAATAGGTCGCCACGAGACCGGCGTCGAAGTGCAATGCGTAGCGCAGTCCCGCGGGGCCGCCGTTGTCCCGAGTCGGAAAGTGAAATCGCCCGGCGTCACCGAGCGCGGCACATACGGAATAGTCCTCGACCCTGGGAGTGTCGCCGGCGGCGCGCGCATGGAGAAAGAAATGATGGAACGGGCGGCGATTGAGCGATGCGCCGAACGTGCCGAACGGATGCCAGTAACGGGTGCCGACCTCTTTCCAGTCCTTGAACTGGATGCCCAGCTTGAACGTCGCCTGGGTGTGGCGGATGAAGTCCGGTTCGTCGATGCCGAGGATGCGCAGCAGATCGATGATCGGCGGGATCGTCGCCTCACCCACGCCGACGGTGCCGATCTGCGACGACTCGATCACGGTGATCTTGCAGCCGTGCTCCGGCGCCATGCGCGCGAGCAGGCTCGCCGCGATCCAGCCCGCGGTGCCGCCGCCGACGACGGCGATGGTCCGGATGCGGCGGTCCGTCATGTTGCACGCTGCGTCATGTAGGGGATTCTAAGCGCAGGCGCAAAAAACAGAACGGCCGCGACGATAGAATCGTCGCGGCCGTCCATGCCTTGCTTCAGATCAGATCAGATCAAAGCTTGAACTTCACACCGAGGGACAGCCGTCGGCCCGTCTCGTTGTACGTGAACGGCAGGTTCTCGAACTGCAGATAGGTGTGCTGCGTCTCGTTCGTGATGTTGTTCGCCGAGAAGAACACGCCCATCTCCGAGTCGCCGAACTTGAAGTCGTAGCCGATCTGCGCATCGAGCTGCGCATATGGCGCGGAAAACACGCCATAGACCTTCTGCACGCCGTTCTGGTCCGGGAACGAGAACGTCGAGCCGACCAGCGAGCTGTTCACCGCCTTGTCGCGCCACGAATACGCTGCACGCGCATTGAACCCCAGCTTCTCGAAGTACACGGTGAGGTTCGCCGAGTTCTGTGACACGCCCGGGATCGGCAGATCCGTGTCGAACGCGGTGTCCTGGTCGGATTCCGACTGCGAGTAGGTGTAGTTCGCCGCGACACCCAGGCCCATGTCCCACGCGTACTGCGCGGCGAGCTCGGCGCCGTAGATCTTGCCCTTGCCCGCATTGACCGGCGTCGCGACGTTGCCGACCGTGCCGCCGAAGTCGTCGTTCACCAGCGTCGGGATATTCGCGGTCGTCACGAAGTTGTCCACCTGCTTGTAGAACGTGCCGACAGCGAACAGGCCGTTGTCGCCCACGTAGTCTTCCCAGGAGACGAAGTACTGCGTGGCGCGGAACGGATCGAGATCCGGGTTGCCCGAGCTGCCATTCGCAAACATGAAGCGCGCGACGCCTCCAGGGCCGTCGGGGCCGCGCGTGAAGTTGTACGACTGACCCACGCCGAGCTGCATGAGGTTCTGCGGCGAGACCACGCGAGCAGCGCCCACGCGCACCTTCTGGTTGTCCGTGGCGTTCAACATGAAGTTGAACGAGGGCAGCACGTCCGTGTAGCTGCGACTGTTGGTGAATGCCGTGTTGTTGGCGTTCACGCCGTTCCACGACGCCGTGCCGTACCACGTCGGCACCGGCACCTGGCTGCCGCCGTCGACCTCGAGGTCCGTCTTCACGACGCGCACGCCGAAGTTGGCGTGATAGTCCGCTTCGGTGTCGCCGGCGTCGCCCATCAGGTAGAAGGTCGTCGTCTTCTCCTGGACTTCAAACGAGCTCAGCGTGTCGACGAAGAAGTTCTGCGCGGCATTCGGATGGCCCGCCTGGGCCCACAGCGTCGAGAGATAGGTCGCCGGATTGGTCATGCCGCCGAGCGACGGATCCTTCACCAGCAGTGGACCCGAATTGTGGCTGTCGTACAGCATGCCGAGCGTTGGCACCGACGTTCCCGGGCTGCCTGCCGGCAGCGCGCCGACGATCGAGAACGGAATCGCTGCATAGCCTGGATCCGAGTAGTAGAGGTTGGTGCCGCTCTGCCCGGCAGCGATGCAGCAGTTGCCAGCCGTGGTGCCCGCGCCCACGCCGCCGTAACCCACCGTTGCCCCATCGATGAGATAGCGCCCGAAGGTTTGTTCGACGTCGCGGTCGGTGTATCGCAGTCCGCCCGACAGCGTCAGCGTGTCGTTGAACTTGAAGCGCAGGTTGCCGGTGGCGGCGCCCTTGCTCTGTTCGCCGAAGTTGGCCCAGGCCCAGTTCGACTTGAACGTCGTGTAGGCCGGATTGAACAGCAGGTTGGTGTACCCGAAGCGGTCCGGATAGGTCACGGTCGGCAGGCCCGAGTCGCCGCCGTTCGTCCAGTTGAAGCTGTAGCCGTGGTTGCCGTCGGTGCATGTGGCGCCACCGTTGTTGCAACCCGGCGCCGCGGGCGAAGCCGGACCGCCGGGGACCGTAGTGGTACCGAAGTAGTTGTACCGGCCATGCTCGACATCCGCCTGCGCAGCCTGCAGCTCCGATTCGGCGTCGGCGTAATACAGACCGAAGTCGCCGCCGAGCTTGCCCTCGCCTTCGAACGTGGTGAGGAATTGATAGTTGTTTGCCGTCGCTTCGGTGCTCTGGAACAGCGTCGCAGTCTCGGCGCCGTTGGCCATGAATGTGCCCGAGAGCACGACGCCGTTATCGTCGATCTCATACGGCTGCGAGGGATCGATGCCGGGGAACAGAGTGCCAGGCGCGGCCGGGGAGCCCTGGCCGTTGAACCAGGCCTTGTTCGAGAAATCGGAGCGCTCCTCTTCCTCGTTGACGTAGAAGTAGTTCAGCGAGCTCTTCCAGCTCTCAGACCACTGCCACTCCACACCCAGCGTGGCGCCCATCGTCTTGTTGTTCTGCTGCCGATCGGTGAAGTACGCGAGCTGCGGGATGATGTAGTACTGCGGGATCGTGGTCAGCGTGCCCGCCGCGGGCGAGCCGGCGTAGTTGCCGTTTTGTGCCGTATTGGTGAAGCGCCACTCGCTTCGGTTCTGATCCTGGAATTCCTTGTTGAGCAAGTCCTGCTCGTTGTACGAGGCGCTGGCGGTGATCGCGAAGCTGTCGCTGAACTTGTAGCCGCCGACCAGCGTGGCGTTCGGAGTGCCACCGTCGGTGTCGTCGGCGTCCGAATATTGCACGTTGCCGCCGAGGTTGAAGCCATCCTTCTGCGCGAGCGCCGAGCGCGTCTTCAGGTTGATGATGCCACCCATGCCGCCTTCGCCGTTGGCCGCGGTCGGGTTCTTGATCACGTCGATGCCGCCGATTTCCTCGCTCGGGATACCCTCGAGCGAGTTGTACTGGACGTTGCTGCCGGCGCCGCCGCCCGAAGCTTCACCCGACACGTAGAATTCGCGCCCGGTGAGGAACACCTCGCCGTTCAGCGTGATCAGGTTGTTAGAGAGACCGTGGATGAGCACCTGGGTGCCCTTGCCGCCGGCGCGATTGATCTGTACGCCCGGTACGCGTTGCAGCGACTCGGCGACATTCTGGTCCGGCATCTTGCCGATGTCCTCGGGCGCGATGGACTCGATCGGCTGGATGGCGTTGCGCTTGTTCTGCAATGCGGTCTGCAGGGATGCGCGGAATCCGGTGACGACGATTTCGCCCATCTGGTCGTCGTCGCTTGACGTGGTGTCGGCCGCCGCTTGCGCCTGCGCGCTGCCGGGAGCGGCAATGGCGAGCAGATCGAACGTGACTGCGGTGAATAGTGCGGTGCGCGTGGCGCGGCGCACACGCTTTTCTCGTTTGTGTGACATGGAGTTTCCCCTTTGCGATTAACCAATGCGTTCCCTGCGACTGAACGGCGACGAAGTACCCTTGATGTCGCCATCCGGCCGGATAACCCGGAGTTGCTGTGCTGCAGCTTGCCCCACGTGCGCCGGACGTTCCGTGCCGGCATCGTTGGAATTCTCCAACGCAAGTTGCACGCGGAGGCTAACTACCCTGTCAAACGGTGTCAATGACGCAGAGTGATGTTGCGCGACCACAAATCGCGCCGCCCGCGAGCAGGCCAATTGTCGCGTGCGGACAATCGCGGCGCAGTTGCCTGAATCAAGAAGAGGCTGGAGAGTTTCCCGATGGCTGATCCGAGTCCAGATGTCTCGTCACGACTGTCCGGCGTGCCGAAGAGTCAAGGACGCGACATGCGGGGACGCCCGTTCCCTGCCGCGCGCGCGAATGCCGGTGCCGTGTGGCTTTTCGGCTGCGTCGACGAGCAGCCGCTTCGATTTTCAAGCCGGCGACGGTGCCGGTGCCGCGATTCCGCGCTGGATGCGCCACATCAGGACGCAGGCAAGCAGTGATGTCGCTACCACGACGTAGCCGGCGATGTCGTAGTGGTGAATCTTGCCATCGGCGCCTTGCTGGACGATGTGCCCGGCGACGAGGGAAGCCATTCCACCTGCCAGCTGCGAAATGGACGCGTTGATCGCGTTGAACGAACCTCGTTGCGTTTGCGCCGGCACCTGGGACATCAGCGCCTGGAACGGAATCATGCGTGAGAAGATTCCTATGAACAGCACGACGTTGATCACGGTCACGACCACGAGCGTCGAGGCCGACAAGTGGGTGTAGATCAGCACCATGACGATGGTCAGCGCCGTCCCGATGAAGAACACGCGCATCTGGCCGAAGGCGTCGGCGGCTTTGCCCACGAGCGGGCCCGCGAAGATGGTCGCGATTCCCGTCACCAGATAGATGATGGGCAGGTCGTGGAGCGATATTCCGAGATTGTTCA
>Ga0190271_10000706_pt1 | contig 17455 bp, 18 predicted proteins | sample Popmic356T_FD_133747 | JGI IMG/M metagenome (GOLD analysis project Ga0190271, IMG submission 133747) | Populus adjacent soil microbial communities from riparian zone of Weber River, Utah, USA - 356 T | ecosystem: Environmental > Terrestrial > Soil > Riparian zone | place: USA: Utah | collected...
AGACCATCGACAAGGACGGCTGGCTTCACACCGGCGATGTCGGCACGATCGACAATCAGGGCTTTGTGAAGATCAGCGACCGCATGAAGGACATGATCATCACCGCCGGCGGCAAGAACATCACGCCCTCGGAGATCGAGAACGAGCTGAAGTTCTCACCCTACATCTCGGACGCCGTCGTGATCGGCGACCGGCGGCCGTATCTCACCTGTTTGATCATGATCGAGCAGGACAACGTCGAGAAATTCGCGCAGGACAAGGGCATTCCGTTCACCAATTATGTGAGCCTTTGCCGCTCGCCGCTGGTGCAGGAATTGATCCACGACGAGATCGAGAAGGTGAACGCCAACTTCGCTCGCGTCGAAACGATCAAGCGCTTCCACCTGATCGAACGTCAGTTGACGCCTGAGGACGAGGAACTGACCCCGACCATGAAGCTCAAGCGCAAGCTGGTGAACCAGAAATACGCCCCCGAAATCGAGGCGATGTACGGAGCGAAGGAAGCGGCCAAAGTCGCCTGAAAACGAAGGACCGGCCGAGCCGGAACGAACGGTCCAGCGTCAAGCCCCCAAGCAAGAACGATCCGGATAACCTGAAGGAGCACGGAACTTCCATGAAGCATATCGCACTCAAGGCCAGTCTGCTCGGCACGGCGATCGCTCTCGCAGCAACGCCGGCGCTGTCGCAGACCAAGACCACCAACCAGGGAATCTCGCCGACTGAAATCGTGATCGGCACCCATCAGGACCTGTCCGGTCCCATCAAGACCTGGGGCGTGCCGGTCACCAACGGCATGAAGATGGCGGTCGAAGAGATCAACGCCGCCGGCGGCATCCACGGCCGTAAGATCAAGCTCGTCGTCGAGGACTCCGGCTACGACCCGAAGAAGGCGGTGCTCGCCACGCAGAAGATGATCGAAAAGGACCAGGTGTTCTCGATGGTCGGCGCGATGGGCTCGCCCACAGTCATTGCCGCACAGGACGCGGTCCTTGACGCGGGCATCACCCAGCTGTTTCCGCTGACGGCCGCCGAGTTCACTTATACGTTCGATCCGAAGAAGCCGCAGGAGCGGCTGAAGTTCAGCAACCTGCTCCCGTATGTCGAGAGCACCCGGGCGGCGGTGAAGTACGTCGTTGAAACCCAGAAGTCGCAGAAACCGTGCGTCATGACCCAGGACGATGAGTACGGAAAGAACGTGCTCGATGGCTTCACGCAACAGCTTGATGCGATGAAGATGAAGCCTGCGTCCGTCACGACCTACAAGCGTGGAGCCTCGGAGTTCAGCGCGCAGATCTCGAAGATGAAATCCGACGGCTGCGACCTTGTGGTGCTTGGCACTGTCGTTCGTGAGACGATCGGTGCTGTCGCTGAAGCCAGAAAGCTCGGCTGGAACGTCCAGTTCCTGGGCGCAACGCCGACGAACGTACTGGAAGTGCCCGCGCTCGGCAAGGACGTCGTCGAGGGCTTCCTTGCGGCTGCCGCCTTTGAGGTTCCTTACGAGGACACCGCCAAGGGCAAGGTCAAGGAGTGGCTGGCGAACTACAAGAAGCAGTTCAACGCCGACGCCAACACCCAGGCGATCATCGGCTACAACGCGGTGATGACCTTCGCCCACTACGCGAAAGAAGCCGGCAAGGATCTGACCGGCGCCAAGCTGCTCGAGGCTCTCGAGAGCGGCAAGCCCTTCGACGACATCTTCGGTAACCCGCAGACCAAGTTCTCGAACACGAACCACCTCGCGTCAACGGTGACGCAGGTGCAGAAGATCGAGAAGGGCCGTTGGGTCGTGGTCAAGGGCGGCCTGATGTTCTAAAGGCGGCTGTTCAATCGCCAAATGCGCGAAGCCAGGCAGGAATGCCCGGCTTCGTCGTTTCTGGTCGTCACCGGCCGCTTTGTCGCGGGGCAACCGAAAGCCATCGACAAACCCCGCTTGCGCGGTAGAATTTGTGTCAAGGCGCCGAGCAACTCGGCAAGAACTCCAAGTATCGTCGGTGATCTCCGCGGAGGAATCCGGCGACCAATCAGAAGACAGGACATCAGGCGGGCTTTCCGTCTGTTCGCACTGTCCAGGAACGAGGGTGACGCCGTCGCGTCCGGAGATGGCTTACCCTGCCGATCCGCGGATCAACGATGATCCGGATTGAGGGAGGTACGCGCTGATGAACCATCCAGTTCTAAAGGCCGCGCTGCTTGGCACGGCGATGATGCTTGCGGCGACGCCATCGTTCGCACAGACGAAAGTCACGAACCAGGGCGTCAGTGACACCGAAATCGTGGTCGGATTCCACGGCGACTTCTCCGGCCCGGTCAAGGTCTGGGGCATCCCGGTCCACAACGGCATGAAGATGGCGGTTGACGAGATCAATGCCGCCGGCGGCATCCATGGCCGCAAGATCAAAATGATCGTCGAAGACACCGGCTACGATCCGAAGAAGGCGGTGCTCGCGACACAGAAGCTTGTCGAAAAGGACAGGATCTTCGTGATGGTCGGCGCGATGGGGTCACCGACGGTGCTAGCCGCGCAGGACATCCTGCTCGACGCCGGCGTACCGCAGCTGTTTCCGCTCACCGCAGCCGAATTCACCTTCAAGTTCGATCCGGCGAAGCCGCAGGAGCGACTGAAATTCAACAATCTGTTGCCTTACGTCGAAAGCACGCGTGCCGCGTTGAAGCATGTGGTGGAGATGAGGAGCTCGCAGAAGCCGTGCGTCATGTACCAGGACGACGAGTACGGCAAGAACGTGCTCGACGCATTCAACATGCAGCTCGACGCCATGAAGATCAAACCGGCGTCGGTCACGAGCTACAAGCGCGGCGTCTCGGACTTCTCGGCGCAGGTCTCGAAGATGAAGGCAGACGGCTGCGATCTGGTTCTGCTCGGCACCGTCATCCGTGAAACGATCGGTGCCATGTCCGAGGCCAAAAAACTCGGATGGGATGTCACATTCCTCGGTGCTACGCCGGTGAATGTGATGGAGGTGCCGCAGCTCGGCAAGGATGTGGTCGAGGGTCTCTTTGCGGCAGCTGCGTTTGAGGTGCCGTATGAAGATACGGCCAAGGGCAAGGTGAAGGACTGGATCAGCAGCTACAAGAAGGCGTTCAACTCCGAAGCCAATACCCAAGCCGTCATCGGTTACAACGCCATGATGACCTTCGCGCACTATGCGAAACTGGCAGGCAAGGAGCTGACCGGCCAGAAGCTGCTCGACGCGCTCGAAAGCGGCAATGCGTACGACGACATCTTCGGCAGTCCGACGACCAAGTTCTCCAAGACCAATCACCTGGCCTCGACCGTCACGCAGGTGCAGAAGGTCGAAAAGGGCCGCTGGGTGGTAGTCAAGGGCGGCCTGATGTTCTGAACCGCGTAACGAAATGAGGAGCCCGGACAATCGTCCGGGCTTCTTGCTTCTGTCTGCGACTGCGCCTCATGCCGGCACCGCATATCTTCAGCCCTTATCGGCGGCGGCCGGCCTTGCTAGACTGTGCCCGCTGAGCGGTCGGAGGAAACAATGAACATCCAGACAGACATCGCGGACACCAAGAAACTCGACGCCTTCCGCGACGAAGTCCGCGCCTGGATCGCGGAAAACCTACCGGCATCGGTCAAGGAAAAGATCGACGAATTCTACGCCATGCAGCCGCGTTACCCGGAAGGACCGGATTGGGCGCTGTGGAAAGACCGCGTGCGGGAAAAGGGCTGGGGCACGCCCGCCTGGCCGAAGGCCTATGGCGGCGGCGGGCTACCGACGGCGCAGGCACGGGTCGTCGAGCACGAAATCATCCGCATGGGCGGCTGCAATCCAATGCTGGGCATGGGTACGCGTCTGCTTGGGCCGACGTTGCTCGAACACGGCAACGAGGAGCAGAAGAAGCTGCACCTGACCCGCATCTCGCGCGGCGAAAAGCGGTGGTGCCAAGGTTACTCGGAGCCGGGCTCCGGCTCCGATCTCGCAAGCCTGCAAACCAAGGCGGAGGACAAGGGCGACCATTATCTGGTGAACGGCCAGAAGATCTGGACGTCGGGCAGCCTCTACGCCGACTGGTGCTTCTGCCTCGTACGCACCGATCCGAAGGTGAAGCAGGACGGCATCAGCTTCCTTTTGATCGACATGAAGACGCCCGGCATCGAGGTTCGCCCGATCCGGATCATCTCGGGCGTGTCACCGTTCTCGGAAGTGTTCTTCACCGACGTGAAGGTGCCGAAGGAGAACCTGGTCGGCAAGCTGAATAAGGGCTGGACGATCGCCAAGCGCCTGCTGCAGTTCGAGCGCGATGCGACGAACAACAACCGCCGCGCCTCGGGCGGCGATTTCCGCCCCATTGATGAGGTGGCCAAGGACTACATCGGCGTCGACGAAAAGGGCCGGATCGCTGATGCGGATCTGCGCCAGCGGATCGTCAAGCACATGATGGAGTTCCGTACGCTGCAGCTGATGCAGCGGCGAATGCTTGACCTGACGCGGGCCGGCGAGGGGCCGAGCGAGTACACGTCGGTCGCCAAGAACGCTCGCGCGCGCATCACCCAGGAGCGCGAGGAATTGCTGGTCGAGATCATGGGTCAGCAGGGACTGGGCTGGACCGGCGACGAGTTCAAGGCGTCCGAACTTGGAATGACGCGGGCGTTCCTCGGCAACAAGGCCATGACGATCTACAGCGGCACCAGCGAAGTGCAGAACAACGTCATCGCCAAGCGGATTCTCGGACTGCTCGACCATCAGTAGACGCTCGCCGCGGGAACGGACCGATCGAAAGCCCGGACGGTGTCCGGGCTTTCGCGTATCTGCTCAGTCCCGATCCGGCGCGCCCAACGGGAAGAACGGCCGATACGGTCGCGCCTCGTCTACGGCACGCGCGACGGAGGGACGGGCAAGCAACCTCGCACGATAGGCGCGCAACTGGGGATAGCTTTCCGGAATCTGGTACGTCCAGTCCGCGTAGAACAAAGACGGGGCGGCTGCACAGTCGGCCAGGCTGAACTCCGCGCCGCAAGCCCAGGTCTTGCCGGCAAGGTGTCCTTCGAGCCATGCGTAGGCCGGTTCCAGCCGTTGCTTTGCAATCGCCATTCCGTCCTCGGGTTTCATTGGAAGCCGGCCTAGCGCACTGAACACAGCAACCTGCATCGCCTCCATCACGTGCAGGTCGAAGAAACGGTCCAGGAATCGAATTTCCAGCGCGGCCATCGTGTCCGCGGGCATGAGGCGTACCGGTCCCGGATGCGAAAGCTGTAGATACTCGACAATGATGCTGGTCTCGACGACGTTGCGCGTACCATCCTCCAGCAGGGGAAATTTTGCCATCGGCCAGCGCCGCAGCCACTCCGCGGTGTGCTCGGGCGTTTCCGGCGAGATGCAACGAAACTCGAACGGGGTGGCATTCTCGTAGAGCGCGATGAGCACTTTCTGCGTGTAGGACGAGAAGGGATGGCCGTACAGTGCAAGCATTGTTGTGTCTCATACGTCGACCAGCAAGTAGCTCTCATCGACCGTCACGGGAAAAGTTTCGGCAATGTACGGTCCCTCGACCAGTTCGCCTCCGGAGGTGACGATCACCGGGTACGATCGTGCCTTGGTGTGGGCGGGATCGAAATACGACTGTCCGGTCCGCATGTCGAACTCCCAGCCATGCCAGGGACAGCGCAGGAGTTCGCCGATGCGGGAGCGTTTGTACTCGCCGGGCTCGCTCGAATGCAGGTGCGCGACACAGGCCGCATGCGACAGCGGCGCTCCCTCGTGCGGGCAGCGGTTGAGCAGTGCGAAAAACTCGCCGTTCGCATGGAAGATGACGATCTCGCGGCCGCCGACGCTGACAACCTTGTTGCCGCCGGGCGGGATATCGGAGGTCTTTGCGGCGACGTGACGGGTCATGCTGCTCAGTCGAAGTTGTAGACCGCGCGGGCGTTGGTGTTGAACAGCTGCCGGCGCTCTGCGTCGGTGAGCGGTGTCTTGAACGCAAAGCGCGGATCGTCGAAATCCCAGTGCGGATAGTCCGACGAGAACAGCAACCGGTCGATGCCGATCCATTCGATCACGCTGCGCAGGTGCCTTGCGTTGTCCGGCTCCTCGCTGGGCTGCGTAGTGAACCAGAAATGCTCATGCACGTATTCGGACGGCCTGCGTTTCAGATGCGGCACCTCGCTGCGGAAGCGCTCGAAATGCTGGTCCATGCGCCAGGTGATGGCCGGTACCCAGCCGAATCCCCCTTCGATGAAGACGAATTTCAGCTTCGGGAAGCGCTCCGGCACGCCCTCGATGACGAGACTTGAGAGCTGGGCTGCGACCGTCTGCGCATTCGAATGATGCTCTTCATTGTAGAACGACGGCCAGCCGCTGCCGGTCGGCGCATGACCGCCGTAGCCGCCGACATGAATGCCGAGCGGAAGGCCTGCGGCTTCGGCCGCCGCATAGATCGGCCAGTATTTGCGCCGCCCGAGCGGCTCGTTGGCACGTGGCGAGATGTTCACCTGCGCATGCCGTCCGAGCGCCGCGCAACGCTCGATTTCGGCCACGGCAGCGACGGAGTCGTCCTGACCGACAATGATCGACGCCTTCAGGCGCGGGTCGGGTTTCGAGAAGAATTCGACTTGCCACTCGTTGATCGCGTACTGCAGGGCCGCGCCGAATTCGAGATTGACCTGCGAGCATATGCCAAGGTCGAGCACCTGCAGCAGGCCGAACTCGACGTCGAACGGATCGAGGTGTTGCTTTTGCATGAATGCGAGGTCGGAGCCGGGCGGTCCGCCGGTCGGCGGCCATGCGTCGCGCCGCGAGATCAGCGGCGCCGAGCGCGGGTAGGGCGTCGTCGAGGTAAACGGGTTACGGATGTGCGATCCGAACGTCTTCAGGTGTTCCTGCCAGCGCTTCGGCAGAAACGCATTCAGGTCGTCGCGCGAATGCAGCGAAGGATGAATGTCGCAGTCGATGATCTTCAACCTGCTGCGGCCATCCTTTTGCGGTGTGGCGTGTTCGTCGGTGCGATCGAGGACGTCGGTCATCCCGGTGCTCCTTCAGCCTTTTGTTTGCAGCCGTGGAAAGGTATCGAGCGGATTTTCGGCGCACATGCGCTTTGCAAGGGAGGCGGGGATGTGCGGCGGCATTGGCTCCTTGCCGTCGAATTGCCAGTGCGGATAATCGGTTGCGAACAGCAGCATCTTGTCCGAACCGATCTGATCGATCAACTGCTCGACGCCGTTGCGGTCGGGCGGGCTGTCGAACGGTTGCGCTGTCAGGCGCACATGATCGCGCATGATGTCGGCCGGTGGCCGGTCCACCCACGGCACTTCGACGCGAACGCCCTTCCACGTCTTGTTGGCGCGCCACATGAAGGCCGGAAGCCAGCTGACGCCGGATTCCATCAGCACGACCTTCAGGTTCGGGAACTTGCCGAATACGCCTTCCAGCACAAGGCTCAGCAGCTGCGCCTGAAACGCCTGCGCTTCGGCGAGATAATACTCAAAGCGATAGGACGGCCAGCCGATCGAACCCGGCGCCGTCCGGTATTGACTGCCGGCATGGATCGCCAGCGGCAGCTTGTGCTGCTCGGCCACCTTATAGATCGGCCAGTACTGCCGCCGGCCCAGCAGATCTTCGCCTTGCGCGAGAACCAGGATCGAGACGAAGCGATGATCGCTTGCGAGGCGCTCGATTTCCTCGATAGCAAGATCCGGCGCCTGCAGCGGAATGACCATCGAGGCGCGCAGCCGCGGGTCGCGCGACAGCCATTCGGCGGCGATCCAGTCATTGATGGCGCGGCAAAAGCCAAGTGCCATGTAGGGATCATGCACGGCCTGCGCGCCATAGAGAACGTTGCAGATCGCAAGCGACGAGCCGAATCCGTCCAGGGCCTGCGCCTTGAACTGTTCGAAATCGCTGCCGGGTTTGCCCTTCTTCGGCCGCCAGTCGGGGCGGCAACACAGCGGCATCGCGGGCGGATAGCTCTGCAGGTCGAGGCCGTCGATGGCGCGGCTGACGACCTGTTCCTTCCAGTGGTCGTCCAGATAGGGAAGCAGGGTCGTGCGGGTACCCTCGAGGCCCGGATGAACGTCGCAATCGATTTGCATCAATGACACCGCGGCTTGAAAAGTTCTGTTGTTGGTGATGCGGGCTGCCCGCAATCTTATAACGGAGAAACCGGTTCGCCGCTTCACCGGGTTTGGCATGGGAGGGCACCTATGCTGCGGCGCGGCGATGGTGCAAAATCGAATACCGTGAGTCACGTCGAAACCAGCTACAGGGAATTTCGCCCGCCGCTGCAACTGGCGGATCGGCTCGTCTGCTTCTGGACGTCGAAGGCCGTCGGTCCATGGCCTGTCCACCAGCAGCATGTGCTGCCGGACGGCTGCGTGGATATCGTCTGGGTTGGCGATCGTGAGCCCACCGTGGCCGGTCCCGCCACGCGGCATGTGTTCGTTGCTCTACCCACCGGCGTCGACATCGTCGGGTTGTGCTTCCAGCCCGGAAGCGGGCGGGCGTTGCTCGGTCTGCCGGCCGATGAGCTGTTGAACGCGACCGTACCGCTTGCGGATGTCTGGGGCCGGTCGGTTGCCGGGCTTCGGCGATCGCTCCGGGAGAGCGGCTCTCCGCGGGGCAAACTCGAGCTGCTTGTGGAAGCCTCGCTGCAGCGCTTCGCCAATGCAGGGTCGAACGATCCCGCGGTGGCCGCGTGCGTTGCGTGGCTCGGCCGCGAGCCTGGAGGTCGCATCGAGACGCTCGCCGCGATCAGCGACCTGAGCTCGCGGCAGTTGCAAGTCGGTTTCGGGCTGCCGTGGGCTACGGCCCCAAGATTTTCCAGCGCGTCATCCGCCTGCAGCGGCTGATCGAACTGTCCGCGTCCGAGGCACGGGCGGAGAGAGGTCTCGCTGCCCTGGCCCATGCCGCGGGCTACGCGGATCAGGCGCATATGAGCCGCGAGGTACGCGAACTGACCGGTACGGCGCCGTCGTTGCTTCTCACCGGCTTCGGCAGCACGCTCGCCATGTCCGATTTGTTCAAGACCGGCGACGCCCTGAAAGGTTAGTCAGGCCACATCAATTCGCTCTTGAAATCAGGTGCACGAATGGAACAGCGGTTGTCGTTGATTACGCTTGGCGTCGCCGACCTTGCCGGCGCCGTCCAGTTTTATGAAACCGTACTCGGCTGGAAGAAGGCCGACAGTCCTGAAGGCGTCGCCTTTTTCCAGTTGAACAGCGTGATACTCGCGCTGTTTCTTCATGCGGAGCTGGCCAAGGACATGAAGATGCCGGCCGAACGCCTTGGACGCTACAGAGGATTTACGCTGGCGCTGAATCTTCACAGCAAGGACGAAGTCGATCGGCTCGTTGCCGATCTCAAGGCGAAGGGCGTCACCATCATCAAGGAACCCGAACAGGTGTTCTGGGGCGGGTATTCCGGTTACTTCGCCGATATCGAAGGCAACCATTGGGAGGTCGCTTTCAACCCATTTTGGACGATCGGCACGGACGGCAGGATGTCGATGGTTCCGCCGAGTTGACGAATGCGGCCCGCTACGGATAGCCGCGGATCGTCAGCCGGTCGGCGCGCACTTCCCAGCTTTCAAGCCGGTCGAGGAAGCTCATTCCAAGCAGGTTGGTTTTCGAGTGCCCGCGCGGCACGACCAGCGCCGGCACCGAGCGCTCCACGACGGTCCCGACCGCGATGCGGTCGAGCGTCAACCGCGCGGCGCGGGTGCGTCCTTTCGCGGTTTCGAGTTCGACATCGTAGTCGAGCAATTCAAGCGGCAGCCCCATCGCCTTCGCCGTCTCGTAGCTCAGCACCACCGACGTCGCGCCGGTATCGACCACCATCGGCGCGGCGAAGTTGTTGATCCTGGCGCGAACTGCGAACTCGCCACCGTTCTTGCGCGGAATGTCGACCGCGCGCAGGCTCGATGGCGGGTGGATACGCAACGCCGAAGTGACGTCGGTCGCAGTTGCCGCCACGGCTTTCTGAACGTAGGCGATGCGGTCGGCGTCGCCGTACATCAGCGTGCCCGTGCCGATCAACAGAATGGTGATGAAGATGAGCAGGCGGTTCATGCAGCACCTCCCGTCAGGTGCTGCTGCTCTCCGCCTGCACGAGGCCTGCCTTCAGCATGCGCTGCCTGAGCCCGGACATGATTGAAAGCCGCTCGGTGCTTTCCATCCGGCCCCAGCGCGCGATTTCCGGCAGTGTACGGCCGCAGCCGGCACACAGACCGGTTTTCGGATCCATCAGACAAACTGCTATGCAGGGTGTCTCTATCCTGGTCTGGCTCATTCGGCATTAGATGCAACATTCCCGGACGGGCGGCAAGCTCACTCCTTGAGACCTGTGCCCGCGTTCATGATCGGCGCGTTGCGCGCGCGATGTTTCTCGTGCGTCGGATCGTCGTGCCACTCCGGCTGCAGCGCCGGAGAGGGCTCGAGCATCGGCGCCAGCGCCGACATCACCCGCTCGGGCGGGAATGTCACCGTCACTTCGGTGCCGATCCGGAGTTTTGATTTCAGCGTGAACGTGCCGCCATGCATGTCGATCAGATTCTTTGCGATCGGCAGCCCGAGACCGGCGCCCTGTTCTGCCGACTTGATAGAGTTCGACCCTTGCCCGAACGACGCGAGGACGATCGGAATCTCCTCTTCGGCGATGCCGGTGCCGGAATCCTTGCAGGTGAGGTACTGGCCGCCTGACGCGGTCCAGCCGACTTTCAGCCAGATGTCGCCACCGGGCGGCGTGAACTTGATCGCGTTCGACAGCAGATTCAGCACCACCTGGCGGACCGCGCGCTCGTCGGCCCACAGCCGCGGCATGCCACCTTCGAAGACCTCGTGAATGGTCAGGCCGCGGCTCGATGCCCGGAGCTTCAACAGGTGATGACAGTCGGCAACCACGTGCACCAGTGCGACCGCTTCCTCGTTCAGCTCGTAGCGTCCGGCCTCGATGCGCGACAGATCGAGAATCTCGTTGATCAGATTGAGCAGGTGGACACCGGAGTTGTGAATGTCGGCCGAGTAATCCTTGTAAACCGGGACCGTGTGCGGGCCGAAGATCTCGCTCTTCATGACTTCCGAAAAGCCGAGAATGGCGTTCAGCGGCGTGCGCAGCTCGTGGCTCATCTGTGCGAGGAAGCGCGACTTGGCGACGTTGGCGGACTCGGCGCGGAAGCGCGCCTCGTCGGAAATCGCCTTGGCCTGTTCGAGTTCGCCGATCAGCGCGTCCTTTTCGGCGCGCGCCTCCAGCGCTGCCAGCGTTGTCGAATGCAGCCGGTAGGCCAGCAGCGCGAAGTAGCCCTCCGCGGCAATGGCGAGGATCGCCAGCACGTAGTCGTCGAACGATCCGCGCATGGCGAAATTCAGCGCGATCGCGGTGGTCACGGGAACGGTCGCGGCGAACGCCGCCATCGGCAGGCTGGCCGCGAGCATGCTCGACACGGCGACGACCAGCAGCATCAGGAACACGAGCAGCGTGTTCGACACCATGTCGAAGCCGGCAGGGTGAATCAGGATGAAGGTCCAGGACAGACCGAACAGCAGATCGAGCAGGATGAATCGCGTGCGCCAGCGCCGGGTTCCCGCCGGCGATGCCGCCTCGTTCAGGAAGCGGCGGCAGTTGGCGACCATCAGGCCGTGAATGCCGAGAATGACGCAGGTCCAGATGACCGCGGCGAGCGGCTTGATCCACAGACTGGAGAGGAGGCCAGCGACGACCACCAGCAGGATAACGACCAGGGAGGCAGACAGCCGGGTTTGCGCGTATTGGCGCAGCAATTCGTGATCGAATGCCGGACGTGTGCCGCTGGTCGAGGTCAGGCGGTCGCGGGCCTCGCGGACGCGCAGGCTGGCCGCGCGGCGCCCGCGCGGCTGGGTCGGCGCCGGCTGTTCAGCCGGAACAGCGACGACCTCGGGCCTTTCCCCCAACTCACTCATCGACCGACACGCACCTGGAACCGCACTCGGACGCAACGAAATGCTCGATCGTTATCTGTGGCGCTAAAGAGTTAAGGGGTGCCTTAAACAGCCGTACAATCCGGCTAACAAATCGCTAATTCTGCACTCAGGGCGTGTTTTCGCACCGCAGCAACGCGCGCGCGACACCGGGACGCGCCCCGGCTTCAGGCATTTGAGTGACCCGGCGCACAGAGCATCTGAACGGCCAACCGTATGAAGTGGACGAATAGGGGACGATGAGACCATTCCGAAAGGGGAATTCCATGTCTTCTCTGCTTCGCCCACTCAAGACCCGCCTGCTGGCAGCGGCCTTCGCCGGTCTGCTGGCGATCGGGACACTGTTCGGTGCCGATCCCGCCTGGGCAGCAGCCAGCGATGCGGCGCCGACAAGCGGACCGGAAAGGCGCATTGCTCTGGTGATCGGTAACTCGTCCTACGAGAACGTGACCGTGCTGCCGAACCCTGCCAATGATGCCAGAGACGTGTCCCAGTTTCTGAACTCGGCCGGCTTCGAGGTTATCCAGGCGACCAATCTCGAGCACGACGAGATCATGCAGGTGATGCAGGACTTCTCCGCCAAGGTCGCGGAGCGAGGCCCGAATACGGTGGCATTGGTCTACTACGCAGGCCATGGCTTGCAGATTAACGGCGAAAACTATCTCGTGCCGGTCGACGCCAAGATCAATTCGGAAGCCGACGTGGCGAAGGAAGCCGTGCGTCTGGTTGACGTGATGGCCACGCTAAAGGCGGTGCCGACCCGCATAAGCGGGCTTATCGTCGACGCCTGCCGCAACAATCCTTTCAGCAGGATAAAGGACACCCGCCGCAGCCTCGCGATCGTCGATGCGCCGACGGGCTCGATCGTTGCCTATTCGACGGCTCCCGGCGACGAGGCATTCGACGGTGACGGCGACAACAGCCCGTATACCGAGGCGTTCCTGCGGCTCGCTCCCCAGCCGAACCTGCCGATCGAGCAGCTCTTCAAGAAGCTGCGCGTGGCCGTCAACGACGCGACCGACGGCAAGCAGACGCCGTGGGAAACCTCGTCACTGACCACCGACTTCTACTTCTTCGGCGACACCCAGCTCGCGGCCAACAGCAAGATCGAGCGCCCGGTGGACGCATCCAGCCGTCAGGCGACGGTTACGCAGAGCATCCGCGCACGCACCTCGCGCGACGCCTACAAGCTCGCGATCGCAGAAGGGTCGACCGAGTACTACGAGGAGTACGTGCGCGTCTATCCGTCTGATCCGTATGCCGCTCACATCCGCCGGTTGCTTGCGGCCAGGGTTGCCGCGGTGGCCTGGCACCACGCCGTGAAGGTGAACTCGCCGAGCGCCTATCAGACCTTCTACAAGCAGCACTCGGACAGCCTGTATGCGTCGAATGCTATAAAGCTGTCGATGCAGCCCAGGTCGATGCAGCTCTATCAGCCCACCAAGATCATGATCGCGCCGCAGATCGCACCGCAGGTTAAGCTCACCAACTTCAACGGCGTGAGCATCGGCCAGGGTAACACCGCGCCGATCGGTCTCGGTGGCAACGGGTCGCTGTTCAACAAGAAGGTCCAGCTCGGCAATGGTGGCCTTGGTAACGGCAGCCTTGGTAACGGTGGCATCGGCAACGGTGGCATCGGCAACGGCGGTCAGCTCGGCCCGAAGGTCGGTCTGCCGGGCAACATGAACGGCAACCCGATCGGCAACGTCGGTAATGCTGGCAACGCGGGTCAGGTTCTGAACAACGGCAAGCCGCTGACGCCGGGTGTCGGTGGTGGCCGTCTCACCACGCTGCCCGGTGCGAACGGCAATGGCGTCGGCTCGCCTGGCAACCAGGTGAAGATCCTGAACGGCAACACCGGCATCGGTGGTCGCGTCAACCCGACTGGAAATGGCACCCAGGTGCTTAGCGGCCAGGGTAGCCCGGCAGTGATCAAGCGGATCGACCAGCCGCGCGTCACCCTGCCTGCGCAGCAGGTCACCACGAACCAGAAGCCGATCATCAAGCGCTTCGAGACGCCCCAGCGCCCGCTGCTCAACGGCAATGGCAACGGAGGCGGCGGCTCCAACATTCAGTTCCGCAAGTCGACCTTCGGTGGCGGTAACCGCGCCAGCCTTGGCGGCGGCGGCTACGGCGGCCGGTTTGCGGGTGGTGGCTTCGGCCGGATGCGCTGATCAGCTGGAGCAACAGAAGACAAGGAAAAGCCGGCCCTCACGGACCGGCTTCTGCCGTTTAGGATAATTAAGCGCCGTCAGCGCTCGAGCCGCGCGAACAGGCTCGACGTGTCCCAGCGGCTGCCACCCATCTTCTGCACTTCGGAATAGAAATTGTCGACCAGCGCCGTCACCGGCAGGCTGGCGCCGTTGCGCCGTGCTTCGGCAAGACAGATCGACAGGTCCTTGCGCATCCACTCGACCGCAAAGCCGAAATCGAATTTGCCGTCGTTCATCGTCTTGTAGCGATTCTCCATCTGCCACGACTGCGCCGCTCCCTTGGAGATCGTCTCGATCACCGCGTTGACGTCGAGCCCGGACTTGCGCGCGAAATGGATGCCCTCCGACAACGCTTGGACCAGACCGGCGATGCAGATCTGGTTGACCATTTTGGTGAGCTGGCCGGAGCCCGCAGACCCGAGCCGCTTGCACATCCGCGCATAGGAGGCGATCACCGGTTCCGCCGCCGCATAGGTTTTCTCGTCGCCACCGCACATCACGGTCAGAATTCCGTTCTCCGCGCCGGCCTGGCCGCCCGACACTGGCGCGTCGACGAAGCCGAAGCCGCCTTTCTTCGCTTCGGCGTCGAGTTCGCGCGCGACCTCCGCGGAGGCGGTCGTGTGATCGACAAAGACCGCGCCGGATTTCATGCCGGCAAGCACACCGTCGGCCCCAAGCGCAATCGCGCGCAGATCGTTGTCATTGCCAACGCAGGCCATCACGAAATCCTGACCCTGCGCAGCTTCCCTCGGCGTCGCCGCCGCGCTGCCGCCGAACTTCTCGGCCCAGGCCTTGGCCTTTGCTCCCGTCCGGTTGTAGACGGTGACTTCGTGCTTGCCCTTGTTGACGAGATGTCCTGCCATGGGAAAGCCCATCACGCCGAGACCGATGAACGCCACTTTAGCCATATCTGAGCCTTTGCCTTGTTGCCGAACCGTGCCCTGGAGGGCGAGCCTCGGAACGGGTTCGCCGCCGTGCGCGGACCGGCGGTTTGCGCGTTGCATTGGATAGCAGCATAGGGAATGCTGCGTGAAGAGCTACCGGACACGTTTTTGCACGGGAGGAAAGTCATGAGCGTCGGTGTTCTCGATCATTTCAATATCCGTACCCGCGACCTTGGCGCGACGGTGCGCTTTTACGAGGACGTTCTTGGCCTCGAGAAGGGGCCGCGGCCGAATTTTGCGTTCCCCGGCGCGTGGATGTACAGCGAGGGGCGGGCGGTGGTGCACCTCGTCGATATTTCGCCGACCGACGAAGCCCAGAAGCCGGACTCGGGCGTCGTGCATCACGTGGCGTTAGCCGGGATTTCAAAGGCATGAAGCAGCGACTGCAGGGCAAAGGCATCGAGTTCGAGTCACGCGAAGTGCCGGGCGGCGATCTGTGGCAACTGTTCGTTCGCGATCCGAACGGGGTGATGATCGAACTCAACTACGACACGGCCAAAGAGCAGTGATGTTACGTGGGTTACAGGGAGACGTTGTGTGAGTGTGACGGCGCAGCAGATTCGCGACGCGCTCGCGAAGGTCGCCTCGCCGCGGGGGGCGCCGCTGCCTGAGGCGGGCGTGCTCTCGGAGATCGTCGTCAACGACGGCAAGGTGTTCTTCTCGATCAACGTCGATTCGGCCGAGGCGAAAGCCTGGGAAGACGTACGCGCACGCGCGGACGCAGCCGTGCGGGCACTCCCGGGCGTGACCTCGTCGATGATCGCATTGACCGCGGAGCGCAAGCCCGGCGGGGCAGCGCCCATGAGCACGCCGCAAGCGCGCCGTGGCGTTGCGCCGGCAAGCGCCCACCGCGCGCCGCAGTCGGCGCACGGATCGCCGATGGGCAAGCAGGCGCCGGTCACAGGCGTCGGCGCAATCATTGCGGTCGCTTCAGGCAAGGGTGGCGTCGGGAAGTCGACCACTGCGCTCAACCTTGCGTTGGGTCTGCGCGACCTTGGACTGCGGGTCGGCGTGCTGGATGCCGACATCTACGGGCCGTCGATGCCGAAGCTGACCGGCATTCGCGAAAAGCCGCAGCTCAACGACTCAAAGCGCATGATCCCGATCCAGCGCTTCGGCCTGGCCGTGATGTCGATCGGTTTCCTCGTTGATGAGGAGACGCCAATGATCTGGCGCGGGCCGATGGTGATGTCGGCCATCACGCAGATGCTGCGCGAGGTGGAATGGGGCACCCTCGATGTCATGGTGGTGGACATGCCGCCCGGAACCGGTGACGCGCAGCTCACGCTCGCGCAGCAGGTGCCTTTGCATGGTGCGATCATTGTCTCGACGCCGCAGGACCTGTCGCTGATCGACGCCCGGCGCGGACTGGCGATGTTCACCAAGGTCAATGTGCCGGTACTCGGCATCGTCGAGAACATGAGCTACTTCCAGTGCCCGCATTGCGGCACCCGTTCCGATATTTTCGGTCACGGCGGCGCGCGGCGCGAAGCGCAACAACTGGGCGTTCCATTCCTTGGCGAGGTGCCGCTGCACATGGACATCCGCGCGACATCCGACGCCGGAACGCCGCTGGTCGAGAGCGAACCGGACAGCGATCACGCGAAGATTTATCGATCGATCGCCGCGGCCATCAACGACCGGCTCAAGATTGCCACAACCGCTGCATAATTGCGCCTAACGCTGGTCGGAGTATCCGGGCGTCGGCTTCGAACTGCGGACGGCAACGTCGGATGAGGGTGATTTCCATGAAGCGTCGCGATTTTCTGACAGCATCCGTCGCCGGTGGTGTCGCCGCTGTCGCAACGCCGGCGATTGCCCAGTCGTCGCCCGAGATCAGATGGCGCATGACCTCGAGCTTTCCGAAGCAGCTCGATGTGTTTTATGGCGGCGCCGAGTTTTTTGCCCGGCAGGTCGCCGATCTGACCGACGGCAGATTCCAGATCAACGTGCTTGCGGCGGGTGAGCCCGTGGCCGCGCTGCAATCGCTCGACGCGACAGCCAGCGGGACCGTCGATGCGGCCTATGCGAGCGCGCACTATTTTGTCGGCAAGGATCCCGCCTACGCGATCTTCGCTTCGGTGCCTTTCGGGCTGAATGCGCGCATGCAGAATTCGTGGCTCAGTCAGGGCGGTGGTAATGAACTTGCCAACCAGCTCTTTGCCAAGGCGAACCTGATCGGCTTTCCGTGTGGCAACACTGGAACGCAGATGGGTGGCTGGTTCCGCAAGGAGCTCAAGAGCGTCGCGGATCTGTCCGGCTTGAAATTCCGGATCGGTGGCATCGGCGGCCAGGTTCTGCAGAAGCTTGGTGTCCTGCCACAACAGGCCGCCGGCGGCGATGTCGTCGCGATGCTGAAAAGCGGCGCGCTCTATGCGGCGGAG
>Ga0190271_10000707_pt1 | contig 17451 bp, 26 predicted proteins | sample Popmic356T_FD_133747 | JGI IMG/M metagenome (GOLD analysis project Ga0190271, IMG submission 133747) | Populus adjacent soil microbial communities from riparian zone of Weber River, Utah, USA - 356 T | ecosystem: Environmental > Terrestrial > Soil > Riparian zone | place: USA: Utah | collected...
TCCCCTGAAACGCGCGTGTCAGCTTCGGGCGCAGAGGTCAGTGGATACATGATTGGCTCGGCTCCAGGATGCCTAGCTGGAGCTTGGTTGCGCTCTATTACGGGAGCCATAGCCTGACTGCCACCGCTATTAGAGCTCCAGTAGGAAGCCACATGTGCCAAGCTTGAAGCTGTCTAATCTGCCGCTTCAGCTCTGGAATCTCTTTCACTGCAATCATCGCATAGTCAGCTACTCTAGCCGTTTGCTCTCTGAGTAACTTGACTTCTGCTGTTAGCTTAGAGATAGGAGTCGGAGCACTAAGAGGCGTCTGCTCTTGTTCGTATAGCTCAGTCGGAATGCGAGGGGTATTGCCCATGAAACACGATATCTTGCACTTTAGGGTTAGTAACGTAGTCTGATATCCCCTTTGACTCAAACCAACTAGCGAGGGTATTGTGATTGAGAATAGCGGTCGTTTCAATGGGCGCCTCCCTATTCACATTCCTCAAAGTATTGCTATGCGCTATTCCTCCTAGAGTCATAGGTCCTAATCGGACTACCTCTAGCCGTTCGTCTAAGAATAGCTTTCCCCGCAAGTGGATATCTTCCGCACCCCAGCCTATCCAGCTTTCGTCAAAGCCTCCAACATTCCAAAAAGAGTCAGTCTTACACACGAGAAAGCCGACAGTATCGTTAACATCAGAGCCATCGTAAGAGCGAGCAGACAGAACCATCTTTCTATCGCCCGTAAGTAACTCCAACTCTTTATGCATGCCAGGCATGCACATAGTATCAGCGTCAATAAAGGCAACATATTCAGAAGTGACAAGCTTAGCCCCGTAGTTCTTAGCCTTAGAGCCGCTGAAGTGCTTCTCTCCGTACTTGTATATGACGCTCGCCCCCTCGCTAGCGGCATATTCCCCACTACCCTCCGGGCAACTCCAGTCTACTAATATGACCTTATCAAAGGTCTCTAGCATGCGAGGAAGAGTCAGCTCTAGATGCTTCCTACGGCCCATACAAGTAGTGACGGCGGTTATCACGACTTCAGAACCCCAAGTAACAGAAGTGCGGCAGAGCCTCCAATGACTGCCCCCTCGACTGCTGCGCTATTCCCTATCCCCAAGTCTTGAACCGCTCCAGTGTCTCGAAAGTTTACATTCATCGCATTGAGGTCCGCTCGCAACTGAGCAACCTTGCCAGCGTCTCCGAACGTCCCCATGACTCCAGATTGATTGAAAGTGTAACTCACTGGCGCTCTCTCAATCACTCCAGCAGTAGAGATGAGAGTCACGAGATACGTTCCCTGACCCAATCGAGCAACAGAGTAAACGCGATTCCCGACCGTAGCAGTCTGAACATTGCTAGGCGCTTGCTTCTGCGATGCGCCGGCCGACTTGGCGAACAAGGCAATCGCTCCAGTGGCGAGGATAGCAGGCATAAGCCACTTAGGAGTTTTACTGTGTTTTGACATAGGGCTTACCCTCTAGATAGTTTTCTGCGTGTTCCAGGGTTTCCGCTTCGGAGAGTTCCTGCAAAGATTGCGGCCCCCAATCCGACGATAGAAACCCAGAATATAAAGGGAGTTTGGTATGCGTTACTCCCGGAACTCCAGGAACTCCAATTAATTCCGGTTGCAAAGTGAAAGGGTTAGTTTCTCCAGTGGCTTGAGTCATGGCAGAGATACATTGAGTCAAGCGCTTTGCATGAGCGTCAATGTTGAGCTGAATTCCCTGCTCCGTTGTCATACCGTTTAAGCGTTCCTGCTTAGTCGGATGAAACCCGAAGTAGTATCGATTGGCTCTCATTGCAGCCGATACGTTTCTCAGAGAGCCGGTCTTAACTGCCTCCCTGACGTTAGGCTTTAGAGCGACATTAGCAACGGCGGTAAAGCCGGCCGCTGGAGTCGGGTACTTGACGAAAGCTGTCTGATAGTGAATCTGGCCGTCTGGAGGTATCTCTCCTCCGTCATGAGGAGTCCAGGGGCGCGTATCACCATGCAAAAACTGACGCTCGTTAGGGGGCTCTCCCTGCTTATAACTAGGGTCAGTGATTGCCCCCATATTATTAGAGCCGGCCCCTAGTAGCGGATCAGGACCCCAATTACCGTAAGAGCTCTCTAGGGCGGAGATACCACGCACGACTAACTTCTCTCCTAGCGATAGCGAGGGAAGCGCCGCGTCTACAATATTCTTAGCTTCTAGGTGATTCATGAGGCAACTCTCACTGAGAAGTCTAGCCGATAGACTAGAGCTCCAGGGGTCACAATGCCGGTAACAGAGTAGCCAACAATAGTAGCGCCGTTCTGAGAGAAAGGCAATACTCCGGATACAGAGTCTCCAGCTACTCCAGCAATATTCAGAGCGGCAGTGATGGCCCTAGTCTGAACTATACCGGCATAGTCAGTATATATAATGTTAACTAATGCAGCTCCAGCCGTGCCCGGAGTCAATAGAGTTATGACAGCTTCAGCTACTAGCAGCGGAGTGTTTAAAACTCCGTTAGCTATGTTTGACGGTCCTATATTATCAGTTAGAGCTGCGTTAGCAGACACTACATGGCTATTCAGAGAACTAAAGGAGATATTGCCAGTCGGGACAGTACCTCGTCTAATTAAGCGGCTCATAGCGGTACTATCAGCAAGAATAGTGACCGTGCCCCCTCCCACAACTGTAAACACTGGCACAGTATGCCAATCACAGCAGCCGAAGTAATTGCCTTGTACTGAAGTTGTCGTGGTTATCGTAGTTGTGACGTTGGCCCCTCCACCAAAGTCACACGAGTCAAAGTAAGAGTTGAATGAATAGCCAATGTCAGCAAGAAAGGCCCAATTGATAGCGCTAATCTCGCCAGAGACGGAAGTCAGAGCGCTACAAGCGCCGCCCCATGAATTAACGCTCTTCTGCGCTTGACCGCGAAAGATAGCTATCCACTTAGCAGTGCTAGAAGTGGTAAGGACAACAGTGCTAAAGAATAGGCAGTTAGTAGATTGGAAAGTAGAGTCTAGAGGAGTAGCGGCGCTATTATTGCCACTTACAGCGCCAAAAACGAATAAGTTAGTGAGGGTTCTGAATCCAGCTCCAGAAGTGTCACTTACGTCTACAGTGCCATTGATTGAAGAGCTAGTGCCGTACGGAGAATCTGATAGCCCGCGCAACTCCCATCTGCCGCCACTAGGGAAAGTGACATTCTCCGTTATAGTCGTTCTAGGAGGGAGATTGATAACCGCTCCAGTCAGACCTAGAGAAACAGCGAAAGCGAAAGCCGCTGCTATAGTCGTGAAAGGATTGGATTGAGAGCCGGTCTGGATACCAGTGAAGGCAGGATTGATATAGAAAGTCCCTTTAAACGCTTGACTTGCGCCTCCACCTACGCGCCAATCTGCATTGGTAATGCCTCCAACTAACTGATAGACAATGCCAGTGTCTTGCAAGACTACTTGCATGCCAATCTTGCGAGAGTTGGCCGGGATAGCGTCTCTAGCGGCCGCGTTAGCTTCGGCTCTGAATCCGCCTAATCCGTTGATATCCTCAAAGACTGGAAAGGCTCCAGAATTGAGCGGCTCAATGAGACCCGTTAATCCGACGCCCATTATGCTTCCACTAGGTTGAAGGCGCCTAGGCCGGTATTATCAGAGCGGAAGAAAGTATAGCTCTCTACCACTCCGTTAGCATTAGTCACGTTGGCAGTGCCTACGATAGAGCAGGCGAACGGAAAGCCCCCGACAGTGAAGTTAGCTGTAGTGAGTCCAAAGCCGGCCCGCACAATGAAGAAAGCACTCTCCCCAACGGCTGTATTATAGGCATAGGAGCCATTAGGAGCGGCTCTCAGAGCGACAGTTAGAGAGTTAGCAAAAGTGCTATCATAGACTCCAGGGTCTACGGCAGAGCCATAGTAGACATTCTGACCCCAAAAGATGCCAGTTCCAGCGCTATCGGCTCCTAGTGGGCTAGAAGCGCTCAGAGTGAAGTTCCAGACTCCACCATAGACTAGCTTTTGAACGGCATGAGGAGAGACGAAAGCGGTAGCAGGGAGAGCAATAACGTCATTATTGCCTTCTGAATCAGTCAGATTAGCAGCCGTTGCTAATTGATTGTAAGACGCTGCAAAGCCTGGATTAGTGACAGTCGCTCCCGCTAGGACGAGAGAAGAGCCAGTCAATCCAAAGCCTGTAATATCGAAAGCGGTTGGAACCGCTTCCCATATTGGTTGAGCCCCATCCCAACCAATTACTTTGCCAATAGCCGGAGTTCCAGCTACCACGAAGCTAGAGCCTCCCCCTCCAGCTCCGTAATACTTAGCCACTGTTACGCGCTCTCCAGATACTCAATAGTCCAATTGACGTTATTAAACGCAATAGTGGGAGACGGATTAACCGCTCCGTCGAGTTTCTGAATAAGTGCCTTAGGCTCAAGACTGAAACCACTGCCAGCGGGAATGGTGATAGTCGGTCCACCATTAATCTGGATAGTTCCGCCTAGCGCTAACCCTACGGCCGCAATGCTAGTGATGGTTCTACCAGGAAGAATGGTAAGAATTGTCTGAGTAATTCCGGGAGCTGTGTCAGCTAGATAGCCATAGCGCTCTCCAACGCGAGTTACTCCGACTGGAGCAGTACAACACTTACTTGAAACGAGAGCAATATCATTACTCTCTGGATTGGCAGATTGAGAGCCCAAAGCAGGACTAACCGCGACACTCCAGGTAATAGCGCCCGGACATACCGCCGCTCCTACTTGGCGCGTTAGAGGGCCTACTGGGTCAGTAGCGCTAGGCGGACTGACATAGAACCATCCGACTAGTAACTCGGCTCCAGTGTCTACCTTCGCGTAGACATCGAAACGCCACCTAACCTCATCACTCTCACTCTGAGAGAAGAATATAGCTAGACCCTCGCCCGCGTTGCCATCATCTAGCCGGGCAAAACTAGTCCCTGCTTTGGCTTGAACCTTCATTGGTTACACTGGGCCAGGCAGAAAGGCGCTCAATCGGCCGACTCTCCCGGGCACTACTCCGTTACTTACTGATAGCACTTGAGTAGTGTTGTCGGCAGTAGTCTCAATACCTGCTGGAGTCACTGATACGCTCCAGGGGCCAGGCACGTTAAAGTTGAGAATGACAGTCTCTGGAGTTGGGTGGAGCACTTCCCAAGGAAACGGCACAACTTCATTATCAAAAGTCAGACCGAAAGCAGCGTTTAGCGCTAGCTGAATCTGGAGCCCCACTTCAGCGGCAGTGCTCAATCCAGAGTTAGGAAGATTGACAGTAATTCCAGCAGTTGGAACACTCGCATTATACACGAATTGCAGAGTGTAGAGAATCTCAGTGGAGTTATTGAAGAATGCGAGAGTGGACAAGTCTGCTGGAACTGTTACAGCTTCAATATTCAGACTGCCTCCCTGCAAAGCGGCGCCGGGGCTATTGAGAGAGCTAAGCCCACCATTCCAGGGAATAGCTACAGACGGGTAAGCAGTATAGCCCGGTGGAAAGGGATAACGGTTTGACCTGATAGGGATAGACATTAGTTATCAATCTCCACGAACATGGCGATAGACACAATAACATCGCAATAGATAGGAGCGGCGGAACTCACGAAGCGCTTCCAACGGCCGGCCATGCTCGCTTGCGGGCGCGGAGTGAGAACTTCAATGTTCAAGTCGCGGACTCGCGTGTCTAGAGAGCCTAGAGTCACGAAAGCGTCACCATTGCGAGCCTGAGAGGTTTGGCCCACGTTAGCGGTATAGTTCCTCTGCTTATTCATACTCAGATTGACTAGGATATCGTCAATCGTTGGAACCAATAAGTCTTCAGTGGGACCATTGATAGTGATAGACGGATAGATGCCAACAATGCGGCACTCCGACGGAAAAACGATAGGCTCTTGCTCAGACTGAATCTGAGTCCCTAGCAGGGAGAAACTAGCCTCCCAAGTATCATTAGAGAACGGCTTGACGCGCGGGACGTGCAAGTCATTACGAAAGCGCGGATTAGACATTGTAACTGAACTCCGGGTATTAAAAAGGCCGCTAGCCGTATCTGACTAGCGGCCTAGAATGACAGCGCTTAGACCTTAGTCTGTCTGTCTCTTTCTATCAGTTGGCGGACGGGAGGTCTACCGCGAGCCCAAAGAGGCGCATGGTAACCGGAATCCAGATAGTCGTGGGAGCGACGCACGTCAACTGAGCAGAGCCAGTCACGTACGGAATGATACCGTTAATCGGCACAACCAAGTCGCGCTCCAGATTCAACTGAGCCGTGAATTCAGAATCAGGCTGGCCATCGCGGCGCCAGAGATAGCCCTCTGGAATGCGATACATGTTGTTTTGCGTCGGGTCGCCATTAGCACGCAAGAGACTCTTTGCCGAAGTGCACGGCATTACGTCAACAGTGCCAATCTTCTCAGTGCGCTTCCGGTCAAAGAGGAAGCTAACCGAGATGAGAGGGAGCAGAGCATTCAGCATGCCGTTCTCCAGATTGAAAGGACTCTGACCCTGAGGCGGCATATTAATAGCAGCCGGGTCATAGACCTCCACGTCTCCAGCCATAGAGGCAAGCACAACAGCGTCAGTCGCGAGACCCACGCCATTATACAAGTTGCCCGTGCCAGCGGCGTAACCAACGCGCATACCGCGCTGGTGAAAGCCCACACCTTCAATTACGAAGTCTTCTGAGCCATTGGTGCTCGAAGCCTTGCCAAGATTCGTATCCGCTTCAGTGGCCGTACTCTGACCAGTCCCGCCCAAAGCTACTTGATTGCCCACACCATAGTTGAACAACACTCGGCTCTGATTCTTGCGGAACACTGCATAAGCGACGCCCGGCGGAGTCGCTCCCGCAAAGTTTACAACGTCAGCTTGGAAGTACGTAGTGGAGTGATAAGGAATCGTGCGGCAGACAACGGCTTGCTTTGCCGCCTCATAGGCTGCCAAGAGTCGCTTGCGTTGCGTGAGAAAACCAACTTCAGACATTGAATTAAACCTACCTGTTGACTGTTAGAATTAGAACGTTATGACTTGATAGTCAGTTCTTACTTAGAGCCCCAAAGAGTAGGCGTCGTTCTCGTAAGAAGAGCCGGCGGACGGAGCATGCCCAAAGTCGCCGATATCAGTGTATTGCGTAAGAGCTCCGATATCGCTATACGGAGTGAGAGCTCCCGTATCATCATCAAAACCCTGAGTAGTAGCAGGGGCCGCGGTAGCCTGGCTAGCCTTACGGAGCTCAAACACTTGAGCGCCCGCATAGCCAGAGACGCCACATAGAGCGTGACCCAATGGCGAGAGCTTACTCTGGCTCTTGAGAACGTGCCCCAGTGCCAAGATAGCAGCCGGGGCTGCAAGTGGATTGTTTTGAACGAAAGTTACCTTAGAGCTCAGCATGCGATGCGCGTAAAACGCAATGACGCCCGCCGCACTTTGGATAGCTGACCCGCCAATGCCTTTAGTCAGACCGCGCAACTTCATGTGGAATATCCTCTTTCATAAGCAGTAGCGCGATTGCTACCGCGAGACTTGTACTAGATAGAATCAAGGTTTGAGTTTGAACTCTCTTACCTAGGATTGTTACCGTTCGTTCAATGCTTCGCTTAGGGTCTACAGTGATAGGCCCATGCAAAGCAAGCTTAGGAGATAGCCGCTCCACCGGCCGCACCAATGAGCGCTCCAGGAACTCCGAATAAGAGACCTCCAATAACGGCGCCTCCAGCAATGAGTCCCATACCGCCGCTCTTAGCTTTCGCCACCGCCGGAGTCGGGCCGGGAGCTGGCTTTGGAGTGACTACAATCGTTGGGTCAGTGCCTCCAATGATAGCCGGAATCACTTCCGGAATTGGGTCAACTTGCCTAGGTAGACCGGGGCTAACACTAGGAGTCGCGGCAGAAGCTACGGCCGGTACTGCTGAGGTAGCGCGAGCCGTTGCCCATGACTGGAGAGCCTGGAGAGTGCGAGCGTCAAGATTGCCGTCAGTAGGCAATCCGTCATTCAGAGTCTTATTGTCCCAAGCTTGAAAGCTCTGGAGCATGAGAGTGTCGCGCGGCCCCATAGTGGTAGCCATATCAGCCGGATTCAGACCATAGTCACTTAAACCGGCTTGATTCACTCCGTCAGTCTTGCCCCATGCGGCCAAGATAGCTTTTGCCTGGAGAATAGCCGGAACAATTGAGCTTGCAGCCGTAGTGACCTGAGTCACCGGGTCAGGTAGCGGCGCAATCGTGGGCGGCGGAACTGACGGAAGAGCCGTGGTAGGCGGAGGGGCCGCGTTGACTGGCTTCTGCCAAGTCGGAGGAAGATTGATTCTCTCTCCAACCCAGATATTCTTGTCAATGGTAGGCTTCTTATCTTTATTGTAAGCCAGCAACTCTTTCCACTTAGCGCCGTTGCCAGTCAGCTTCTGCGCAATAGCCCACGGTCCGTCACCCTTCTCTACAATATAGACAGTTCCCGTAGAGTCTAGACCTGCAATGTTTGTGTGGGCGTGACGAAGGGCCGTAACGGCCGCATTGGGCGCGAAGCGCTTGACGAAAGATACGGTATGAGGCGCAAGAGACCTCCAGGGCAATAGACCTCCCGGCTTAGAGCGGGCCAGAATGGCCATTGCATCGTTAACAGTCGCGCCGTTAGTGCGCATATTCTGAGCGAGCAACTGACGGCTTGCACCCATAAGCGCGGGATTGCGACGCACGGCGTCCACTACTGCTTTCGTCGCACTAGGAACCGCGCTCAGTGCCACAACTTTCCTAGCGAGATTGATAGGCGGGATAGAGCCGGCTCGGAAGTAGATTGGAGAGCGCATGTTAGTAATTCCTTTAGGAGCAGTCTGTTTAGCGAGAGAGAGAGCTTTAGCGGGAGTCACTCCGCTCTTAGCGAGTTTGGCCGCATTGCTAAGCAGCGCTGAAGCGCCCTTAGGCATAGCTGCCATGATGCTAGCAGGAACCTGACCCTTTGCTACTGCTAGCACGTTAGCGGGAGTCACTCCGCCTCTGGCCACATTCGCAGCAACTTTCATTGCTGGCATGAGAGCCTTAGGCATAGTCGCGGTAGCTGAGGCAATACTCAGAGCGGCACTAGCGGCGCCTCCAGCGCCAATCTTCATAGCGTCTTGAAGAGACTTAGCATGGCCCATCGCCATACCAATCTGGACTGCTTTCCCGATAGCTGGAGGCAGAGCTTTGACGGCATTGTCAACGATTGACTGAGCGACGTTTTTGCCGCTCGCAATATCTTTAACAGCAGAGAGCCCTTGGCTCAAAAGCTTCTTTTGCTGGTCAGAGACGGGGAGAGCCGCAAGCATAATCTGAGCAATTGGCTTACGCTCAATCGCTGCCTGAGCAATGCTAAACGCTGCCTGAGCGGCCGGCCCTCCAGGGAGAGCGCCTTTAACTCCGGCCATTAGAGCCTGAGAGATTGACTGCCCATTAGCGAGAGCTAGACCGGCCCCAATAGCAGCGGAGATACCAGTCCCAATTCCAGGAACGAAAGAGATAACCGTCTGGATATAGGGGCCGATAGTCTTGACTGAGGCTAGAGCAGTCTTGAAGTTAGCAAGCGCTACTTTATCAATCCTCCCTCCCTCTAGAACTTGCTGAGTAACATTGATAGGCAAGAGAGCGAGGTTATTAACCGCGCCAACAATCCCGCCTAGCACTGGAATCTTAGCAACTGCTTTAGTCAGAGCCTTAGTCGGGGCAGTAACGGGCAGCATAGCTACTTTCGTAGCTTTCGCTGCAACTTTGCCTACTGCTTTAGCAGCGCTCTTAAAAGCCTTACCAATCTTTGAGAACAGGCCGGAAGTGTCATAACCGGCATGATGCAACTCATAGAGCCCCTCAATCTGAGCCTGCCTAATGAGCGCTAGGTGGTTAGCTTCAAGCCGCATTAACCCATCTAATAGCATAGCAGTCCTTACCCGGTCAAGGTAGGATACCTTATGCCTTCTTTCGAGTGCGTTGCGTGCCTACATCAAAGATCTAGCAGAATCAGACCTCTAATATGCGCTCAGTGTTCCCGCTCTGATACCTACTCTCTGTTAGGAGATGAGGGAGAGCGTGCTACTTCCGTATGCGCAGCGGATATAGTCTCTTCTGAGCCGACACGATATGAAACGGGAGACTCTGAGTTAGATACTGTGCTTCTAGGAGGATTCGTGCGTCCGTCAACGTCAACCATATTCGGTCGCGGCGGGACTGGTAAGTCTCGGTCTGCGATTCGTTGGGCGACTCATCTAGGGCCGTCTCTGCTGATAAGTCTGGAGATGCCATCTGAACTCTCTATCTATTCGGCTAAGAGTGCTAGAGCCAATCTAAGCCAACTTTATGTCACTGAGAGCGAGAATGAGTGGCAGGCTGAAGCGGCTAGGAGAGGCGCTAAAACTGTTATCTTTGACTCCTTTCATTACTCTCAAAAGCAGAGAGTTATCAAGGGAACCAAGATTCCAATCATCTGCTATGAGCTAGGAGTGTGGGCAAAAGATACTAAGGGTATAGTCTTTATGATTGCTCACTCGAATAAGAGAAACGAAGTCTCAGGAACTACTGGCGTGGAGCACTGGCCAGATTATCTCTTCAAGTTTGCAAAGCATGGGGCGTCTGAAGCCAAGATTACCATTCCCAAAGCCCGCTACTGCCCGACTGGCTCAGCGATTATCACTATCTGACCCAGCGTCAGCTTGAGCCTCATGAATCAAGACTAACACCTTGCATGCATTGTAAGTATCATCTTCAAGTCTTCTTTTCTGTGTAGGAGTAGTCTCCAGATAGACGAATAGGCACGGGACTCGCAAAGACCGTGCCTATTCTGGATAGTGATAAGTCTCAGTGTTTTGAAGAGTGATACTTCTTAGAGACCTTCTTAGCGTGCGCTACTGCCTTGCGAGCCCTAGCAACCGCTTTCTTAGCAACTGACTTCGCCTTATTGACCGTTTTCTTGAGCATAATTGACCTTTAGGTAAAGAACCGATAGCAGAGAATAAACACCGTAGCAAAGATAGCAGTACTGATAGAGCCAGTCAAAAACCCGTCTCTCCAGCGTCCTTTGCTCGCTTTGGCTAGCTCGATAGCTCGTTCTTGCCAGTAAACGGCCGCTCCCGCAATGGTCTCTAAAGCGGTTCCGTTGGCCGCTCTGACGGTTCCAATTGCCTCTATATTATGAGAGACTCTCCTTATCTTAGGAATCTCACTCTCAATCTCACCTTCTGCTTCTAATTCGCTTTCCAAGTCTCCTAGCCTTTCTTGTCACTTCACCCGGTAACACGAGAATTAAGCCTACGGTCGCTCCAGCCAGCCAGAGATACCAGGGGACAGAGCCTAGAGCTTGAGTGATTGGCTGAATAGCGCCATGCCCGATAGTCTGCCCAATCGTACTAGGGGCCGGCCCCTGAGTCGCTGGATTAGCTGGATTAGGATTCAGCACTTCGTCTAACAGATACTCTCCGTCATGGGGCCAAGCTAGTTGGCTTGAGTCTCCACGATTGTAGAATCTGACAGTGAATAGCTCCGCCGGACCATTCACCAGAAAAGTAGCGCCGTCTGTTACTTGCTCTTTCCGGAGATAGACGGCTAGACCTGGAGCGTCAGGGATAATCTCTATCTGACCTCCTTTGAGGTCTGCTGAGTCTGCTACTTCAGCACCGCTGTGCAATCTAATCTGGTCTTCAACCCAGATACGGAGTTGCCTCTCCGGACTAACTCCAAGCATCATTACAGAGAACGGGAGGTCTTTGACTTGCCATACCCTCCAGACATTCCAGCCGGGAAAGATAGGGACGAATGGGGAGGGTTGGGGCACTTTTTCACCTTCTGGGTATGAACCCAGCAAAAGAGGGAATTGTCAAGTGTTTTCTCTTTACACTTGCGGCGCTTGCTAGCGTCTTTGATTCCGATAGAGCAATACTGACAGAGAGTCATGACATCTTCCACTTTCCAGTAGTGGGCTCTTTAGGCACTTCAGTATGCATCTCTCCTAGTCGCGCTCTAGAGAGGATGGTCTCAGCGTGGAGCCACTTCCCCTTGTGTTCTACTTCCCCCGCAACGTGGGTAAGATTGCCATTCTTCCACAATGGCCAGAGTCGAGCGTTGAAACCTCTCGCGAGGCACAGAGCGACGAATAAGCGGGCTTTCGAATCGCAATCATCCGAGCCCCGGATATAAGCATCAAGCGCGTCATTAGGTTCAGGGTGACGGGTGACGCCCGCAATATCCTCATCTCCAAACTGCTTAATATCTGACTCAAAGGTAATACCGTCTCTCGCTACTGCTAAAGCGAGCTTAAAGAACCGAATAGGGCGAAAGCCTGAGAGTTCCCATATGAGATTGGCCATAGTCCTGAGATGCTCGTTCTTAGAGTCCCGAATTGGCATCTCTCTTAGTAATTCCCACTTATGGCGAGAGTCAATCTCGTTAGTGTATCGGCCGCTCATTGGATAATCTCAGTTGGAGGTGTCGGTGGAACTCCTGGAGCTCCAGGTAATCCGCCGTTTATCTCTTTGAATGCGTTAAAGGTTTGAAGCGCCTCTATTACTGAGCCAAAGATACTCTCCAGGTCAAAGCCTCCCTCATTGCCTTTTGCCTGCTGTTTCATCAATTCTATCTGCTGAGTTGAGAAGTGCCGCATGAACTCAACACCCTTGAAGAAGCTAGCCTCTCCCCCGGTCGAATCTCCGGCTCCTTTAGACTCAGTCAAACGTGTAATTAACTCGATCTGAGACTGTTTATCGGCTCTATCGCGCTCTGCTTGACGATTCATAGCCTCTTGAGCGGCTTGAATCTGAGCCGCGTTACCTGTCGCCATGCTTTGCATAAAGGCCATCATCATCTGAGAGGCTTGCTGGCTCGCTTGTGACTGTTGCTGCATCATGTTTTGCATCATCATCATCACTAAGCCCATGATTCCGCCTTCTGGCAGACCGCCTCCCATCATTGCAGCCATGGGATTAGAGCTTGCTGGAGCCGGAGTCTTGCTTGCTGCTACTTCGTCAAACATAGGCTTAGAGGGGCCGGGCAAAGTGTGGAGCATTCTCCGAATAATGCGGCCATTGGAGGCTCTAGCGAGTAACTGATAGTCTCCGCCTCCAAACTCTCCGTAGAGTCGAGACAGAGAATTCATATCATCCGGAGTGAAAGAACCTGGAGCAGTGACGTACTTACCGTTTTCCTTTCTCTGAATCAGAATAGCCTGGATATCCGGCGCGTCGTCGTCGTCGTCGTCTTCATTCGGGGGAAACAACGGATGATAGTCAACCATGCGAAACCTCACTTCTGCCTAGGAAACCCAGGAAAACGCCTCAAGACTAGCTGAGGTTACCACGCTTGCGCGGTCGCGGCGAATAGGAATTGCGCCTTTCTCTAGCCTCTTTCTCAGCGTCATAGCCGGCGCGGAAGGCAGTGCGATAGACGCACTCACACGGCCCTAGCAAGTCTCCAGGGCAGAGAGCCTCAATGGCTAGCGTCTTGTATAGCTCGAAGTAACGAGCGCGGCGCTTACGGGCGCAAGTCTTGCCGTCTAGCACTCCTCTTTTCCACCAATGAATGGCGAGAGGCTTAGGAGCCTTCATTCTAACCCCGGATAGAAAGGAGGGCCCTAAGGCCCTCCCTATTCAGACTATCAGAATCCTACTTCCTCATCAACTTCCTCGCCCGGCTCGCGCCCTGGCTTAGTCTTCACGTCAAACATTGACTTCTCATTGATAGACTTCTCACGAGTGTCTTCAATGATTGGAATCAGTTTAGCCGGTCCGGCTGCCACGTGGAAGTCATAAGTCTTCATTGGGTCTTGAGCGGCCGGGCGCCCTTTGAGTTTGCGTTCTCCAGTATGAACCATAACCACGCGCCTACCGCACATATGACGGAGAGCGCGCATGCCTCCCTTAGTCCAAACTCCGACCATCTGTCCTTTTTCTGCTAACAGAGTGACTGCATCGTCTCCAGTCCCCTCCGTATAGAGACAAGGCTGCTGAACTTCAAAGATAACGAAAGAGCTAGGTTTCTTAGCGTCAATCTTTGAATCGCTAATCTTAGCTCCACGCGGGATACCATCGATAGGGCCCTGAGTCTCAGGGTCATGAAAGCCAAGTACGTCTCCAGTGAAACGAACTAGGCCCTCTGGCATCTTGAATTCAGGGAGAGCGGGAGTAGTGACGGGAGCAGTGGTTTCGGCTTTTGCGGTCGCTTGCTTTGACATAATGTATCTCGCTTGTTTGGTTGGGTTGTTTGGTTTTAAGTTACGTTACTATAAGAGAGCTAGTTATTCTCTCCACGTGGAGACAGCGACTAGCTCTGAGACTTTTTGGAGGGCGCAATCGTCTACCCGTTGCGCTAAGACAATGAGTCGCGCTGCTACGGAGAGTAATAGGTCAGATTCCTCATTGCTTAGAGTTTGATTGAGAACGCTCTCAAGTGCTTCTAGTAGCCCTAGAGTCGTATCCAACTCGATAGGGATTGAGAGGTTAGGTTCTGTTTTTTCTTCGTCGGAGTTGCTTCTGTTCATTCACTGCTTCCTTGTGCGCGGTCGGGATATCCTTCAACCCACCAGATCTTATTCGTGCACACAATGCGCCCCGCGTCTCTGAGAGCGCGTTTCGCGTCGCACATCTCAACGTAGGTGAAGCCTCCGTTTTTACGGCAGGACTCTAGCCAAGCGTCTATCTGGCCACCGCTAACCCCGCTAGGGTGGCGCATGAGGTAGACGATTATCTTGTCACTGGCAGTTTGACTCACGCTCCCTGCTTAGCGTCTTTGACTTCCTCAGTTACGGTCTCGATATCGTCAATGAAGCTATCCAGGTCAATATAGTCTTCAGCTAGGGCAGAGACGGAATCGCTTAGAGCGTTGAATGTGTCTAGTTTCACTCCTAGCGCTGCCGCTTTAACTGTCAGCTTGTCTACAGCAGTCTTAGCAGCCGTTCGCAAGGCAGAGAGGTCTTTAATAACCTCTTTCCTGAGAGCCTCAAACTTCAATTGGGCTTTGCGAGACTTTCGGATTGAGAGAGTTAGCTCTCTACTCAGCTTCTTTGATGCTCTAGCCATGGTTACCAGTCCTTAAACTCCAGAGGGAGAGTCCTATTGCCGTCCCAAGTGCGCTTGACTGACTTAAACTTGAGAGACTTTTTGAGTTCAAACATCTGAGGTCTGCGAAAGCCAGCGTGAGCAAGCTTGCCTAGTTTCTCAAGCTCAAAACTAGACACAGTGCCGCCAGAAGCAAGAGTATTGAAAGTGTCTTCTGTCCGCTCTCTGATTCCCTTGGCAACCACTTTAACGGAACCGTCAGAGCCGCGCAGCATGTAAAGCTTAGGAGCAAGGAAAGTACCGCTAAAAGTAACCCCGGGATATTCATTCTTCAGGTCTCCTAGAGCCGTTGAGACTTCAAGCTGGCTGCTAGTAATGATTGAGTCAGTATCGCAATACGCAAGCGAGTCTCCGGCCGCGACCATATGCCTGTAGAGTTTGATACGAGCCAGTGCGGTAACGTGCGCCGCAATCTGAGGCATGATATAGGGCGCTTTGACTTCTTCGTCAATATACCATACTGGGGACTCTGGAGAGCCGTCCACTGGTATGGCGCCTTTTGGCAAGTCTTCACTCCACGTAACCACCTTACGCCTAAGAGCCGATTGCCCGAACTTCCCATAAAGCGAGTTAAGTAGAATCTTGACAACGTATGCTAACCCCTCATCATAGCCCTGTCTCGACTTGTCGCGATAGGGATAGAGGTCTTCAACCATGCCTCTTAGCAGCGGCTTACTCTTAAACCAGACTGACTGCCCCCACTTGCGGATACCACTTCTGACTAGTGACAGCTCCGCCCAATCCCAACGGCCACTAATTCGTCCGGTCGGAAAGAGCAACTTGCTATCTCGTTTGACGGGCAAGGGAGGTATATATTCAGACAGTTCAACGTCAGCTTCAACGAATCCCACATACTCGCTGCCTGCTCTAGTGAAGACACTAGGGGGCTCTCCTTGCCAGAATATAGGGTCTTCGCACGGCATAGGCTCCCGCATAACGGCCGGGTAACTCGAATTGATATCATAGTAGTGGAGGGCAACTGCCTCTCTTTGAAAGACCTCCACACGTCCGCCGCAATAGGTCGAGAATACGAACTCATGGGCATCCTCTCCTCTGGGTATCTTGTGAGTCAGGTACTTGCGCCGGAAGGTCTTCATGGCAGTGGCCGGAGTGGTAATCCCTACCTCTCCTCCTAAGTTGTCCTCCACCATAGTGTGGAATCGGCCTAAGACGCTCCAGAGCGCTTCGCAATCTTGCCGGTTGTATACTTCCCATCTCCGGTCGTTCTCGTGAGTGTCTAGCGGAAGGTCGTCCTTGCCCTGGAGCTTGAATGTCTTACAGGCTTTAGCGAGCGAGAGCGGTATGAGCTTAATTGAGTCTAAGAGCCTCCACTTTCCTTTGCCGTCTCGCTTTCCTTTACTGTCAACTCTCCAGATATCGAGAATCTGTATTCCCCCGGACTTTCCCGCCGGAATGGCACAGAATCTATAACCTTGAGCACGACCATAAGAGGCAAGCCATGGCAGCAAGTGTAAGAAGTCAAAGCGCCCTCCGTTATGTGCATACAGATGCCATCCACGATATCTAGGTTGCAACATGCAGAGCATGAGGTCACCAATAGAATCGTCGCCTCTAAAGGACTCGTAACTTTCACCGTCATAGAACCCCGCTAAAAAGACTCTCGTGAATCCCGGCACCGTCTGACTCTCTCCGTCCTTACTCTCTAGGTCGAAAGTCGCAAAAGGACGCTGCTTAATGTCAGCAGTCAGGGGAGTCAGATAGTCAGTCTTCACTCGTCCAGCAATTCGTTGATATTGACTGAGCCGAACTTGCCGTAGAGAGAATTGGTCTTGACTTTGATTATCTCGACTTTGCCCCACCCTTCGCACGCGGCGCACTTGGCGATATGAACGTCAGTGCCTATCTTGAGATAGACCTCTCCGTCACCCTTACACTCCTCACACTTGAGGGTCACTCTTGACTACTTTCTCTAGGGCGGACGCTGCTTCAGCTACGTCTGCAATCCTCTCAAGAGCCTCAGCAATCCTGCCGGCAGACTTCATGAGAGACGTTGCAATCTCAAACGCTAACTTTCCGACTTCCTCTTCAGTCATTGAAGCCCTAACCGTTTCTTAGCCTCACTCACATCCTCATGTGTCCCCATTAGCTTGGCTCCTTGCTTCCAGTCAGGGCTTTCGTGCCAATTGCCGGTTACTTGACTCTGAATCAGCCAGCGCCGCGGAGTCTCGAATTGATTATCATACTTCATCGCTTACTCTTCTTTCTGCGAGCCTTACGCCTAGCAGTCTGGAGGTCTCGCGTCTCCTCCTGACTCTTGTACTTGTAAGTAGAAACGTAGCTCCCGTGAAGGTAGAACTTAGCACTAGACTCTCTCATCTTGACTCTGAGTGAGTTGATAAGAGAGTCAATCATCTCCTGTCTAGAGCCGTGCAAGCCGGAGGAGAGGATAGCCTCTGACA
>Ga0190271_10000708_pt1 | contig 17437 bp, 12 predicted proteins | sample Popmic356T_FD_133747 | JGI IMG/M metagenome (GOLD analysis project Ga0190271, IMG submission 133747) | Populus adjacent soil microbial communities from riparian zone of Weber River, Utah, USA - 356 T | ecosystem: Environmental > Terrestrial > Soil > Riparian zone | place: USA: Utah | collected...
GAGGCCCCGGCGCCGCTCGAGGGGTAAGGGACACGGTGACAGTGGGTAGAAGGAGCAACGACATGACACGCATCATCGCCGCGCTCGCGTTGGTCCTCATGGGGCCGCTCGCCCAGTTGGGCGCGCAAGGTCAGCCGCAGAAACGATTCATGGGCGGTCCGGTCACGATCGAAGATCAGGGGAGCTTCTTCATCGGCGGCGTCACGAAGGTCAGCGAGCACGCGGCGGTGCCGTTTGCGCCGCCAGGCCAGCCGGTTCCGGCGCCGACGCCCCAGCAGATCACGATCGGTCAGATGTACGTCCAGTTCCAGATCCCGGCCCGGAGGGCCGGTTCCGGCTGGCCCGTGATCATGGTGCACGGATCCACCCACACGGGCGCCGCGCTCGAGTCCACGCCCGATGGTCGGGAGGGATGGTTCCCATACTTCGTTCGCAAGGGTGTGGCCACCTACGTCGTCGATCAGTCGGGACGTGGACGGTCCGGGTTCGATCAATCCGTGCTGCACGAGGCCGAGGCCAAGATCGCCGCCGGAGACGCGAAGGGCGCGGCCGACCTGATCCCGAACTTCGGGCGCATCACCGACACCGGCGCGTACACCGCATGGTTCGGCCATCTGGTCCCCGCGGGATCGAACGCGGTCACGGGCCGGCTGGTTCCGCATGGCGCCTCTGAGGATCCGCTGTACGCGACGTCCGCCGAACATCGAGGGGCGCCTGTGTTTCCGATGGCCGCCCTGGCGGAGTACTACAAGCAGCTCGTGCCCAATGCCGAAGTCACGCTTCCCGGGTCGATGTGCGCGACGTGCGCGCCGCAGAACCTGTCGCCGGCCAACACCTGGACGCCGCAGAACCTGGCGCTCCTCGTGGAGCGGCTGGGCGGGGCCATCGTAGCCACCCATTCGCAGTCGGGCATCATGGGGCACCACATGGTGCGGATCCTCAAGGAGCGCGGCCATCTGGACCTCGTCAAGGGCCTCATCACGGTCGAAGGAGGATGTTCGCTTCCCAACAGCGGGCTGGCCGCCGCGGACTTCGACAACATCCCGTATCTGGCGGTGAAGGGCGACTACACGGCCAACAGCCAGCAGTGCCAGGACACGGTGGAGGCGATCAACGCGCGCCGCGCGCAGAAGCAGGGCACCGCGCGGGCCGACTACCTCAAGCTGGACGAGATGGGGATGCCGGGCGTCACGCACATGATGATGCTGGACGCGAAGAACCTCGAGATCGCCGACGTCATGCTGGGCTGGGCCGACAAGAACATCCACAAGGGTTCGAAGAAGTAGAGGCTCGGGCCCTCCCGCCTCCCGGCCGGGGCGGCCAAGATTTCGCTACCTGGTCCGACCGGGGACCGCTATACTCGCAAATGACGGTGTCCAGACGGGCGCCGTCACGGTCGGGCACGGCCCCCGGGTCTCATGGCAGTTTCGCGGAAATCGCTCCGATTTCTTGCTTGAGGCCCCGGATTCACGCCCGCAACTTCAACGACTGAGCAGGCAATACGCCTTTTACCTTTCGAGCGCCGCGCTTTTGGCCATCCGTGCCACGTGGCGTGATCCATCTCCATGATTCCAACTGAAAACAGCAATCGCATCGCCGTATTCATCGACTTCGACAACGTCGAGATCGGCGTCAAGTCCACCATCGGCGGCAACTTCGACATCGGCCTCGTGCTGGAGGCCATCAAAGAGCGCGGCGAGATCGTGACCAAGATCGCGTACAGCGACTGGAAACGCGCCGGCGACTACAGCCGCCACCTCACCCAGCACGCCATCCGCATGGTGCAGCGCAACCTCACCCCCGGCGGGGACAAGAACGGCGCCGACATCACCATGGCACTCGACGCCCTGGAGATGGCCTTCACCCACGACCACATCAATGTCTTCGTCATCGTAGGCGGCGACAGCGACTTCATCTCCCTGGTCGAGAAGCTGAAGCAGTACGGCCGGAAAGTGATCGTCGTGGGCGGCCGCCAGTTCACCAGCGGCACGATGCAGCGCAACTGCCACGAATTCATCGCCTACGAGAACCTGGTGGGATCGAGCAGCGCCAGCAGCAGCGGGCGCGGCCGCCAGTCCGAACGGGGCGGGAAGCCCGCCAGCGGCGGCTCGTCGCAGGTTACCGCCGCCCTGCCGCTCGTGCTCCGCGCGCTCAAGGTGCTCTCCGAGCGGGAGGTGACGCCGCAGCTGGGTCTCCTGAAGAGCACGCTCCTGCAGCTCGACTCCACGTTCTCGGAGCGGAACTACGGCGCCGGCAGCTTCCGCGATTTCATGGAGAAGGTGGCGCAGACGGGTGCCGTGGAGTTGAAGCACGCCGGGCGCAGCATGCTGGTGGAAGCCGTCGAAGGCAGCGCCGCGGCCGCCGCTGCGGCAGCCGTTCCGCCAACTCCTCCGGTTGCTCCCGTGGATGGCGGCACCGAACCTGCGGCCGCCGCGGTCGACGCGCCCGTGGCCCAGACGGCGCCGGACTCCGAGGCGGATGCCGGCGACGAGGAAGAAGGCCCTGCGGCGACGATGACCATGCAGGACGGCATCCGGGCCGTGCAGCACGCCTTTGCCCACGCGCCCAACGTGCGCTGGCCGATGTACGTGCGTCAGGCGCGCCAGTTCCTGCGGACGGCCATCGACGGATTCGACGAGCGCAGGTACGGCTTCTCGTCCGTCGTGGATCTGCTTCGCGCAGCCGGCAAGGAGAACGTGCTCCGGATCGAGCGCGACCGTCAGGGCGCCGTACGGGTGTTCCCGGGATTGAACCTGATGGACAGGCCCCGGCAGGCGCCGATGGACGGCCTCCCCGAGGACGTCGACGTCGACCTTGATGTGGAGCCCGGCAACAGGGCCCTGCCCGCAGAGCCCGTGACCGACGTGGTGGCCGACCTGCCCATCGTCGAGGCGCAAGTGGACAGCGTCTACGCCGACGCCGACGACGAACCGCAGCCGTTTGCCCCGGAACCTGATCCCATCGAGGCGGCCGAGGAGGTTGAGGAGGAAGGCCCTCAGCCTGGCAACGAGCTGACCCCTTCGGGCCGCCGCCGGCGGACAGCCCCGGCCGTGGAACGTGCCCCGCGAGGTGCCGCCAAGGCCACCAAGACCGCGCGGCCCAGGGCGCCGCAAAAGCGCAAGGCCGTCCGCCCGCGGGGTCGCACCGGGGAGTAGGCAACGGAGCAGGCCGGGGAGCACGTATACTCCCCCGCATGCTGCAACGGCGGCGGCGTGCACTCCGGCTTGCCTGCCTGGGACTGGCGCTGGTGGCCTCGCAAGCCGTCGCCCCATTGCGGGTCTGGTCCCAGGGGAAGCCGCCCGCGCCGACGAGACCCCGGCTCTACGTGATGGACTGCGGGATGCTGACGCCCAACACCGAGGGCGTCGAACGCTACCACGTGTCCATCGCCGAAGTGGGGGAAACGCGGATGCCCGTGCCGTGCTTCCTCGTGGCACATCCGAAGGGCACGTTGATCTGGGACGTCGGCGTCATTCCGGACGCCGTCGTCGAGGCCCAGCCCCAAGGGGCGAAAGCGGCGGTGAACCCCACCGTGGCGGCGTTCGTGCAGCGGACACTGAAAGGGCAGCTCGCGGGGCTCGGCTACAGTCCGGCCGACGTGACCCACGTGGCGATCTCGCACGCACACATCGATCACACGGCCAACCTCAACATGTTTGCCGCGTCCACATGGCTGACCACCAGGGCCGAGCGCGACTTCATGTGGGCCGAGAACAATCCCCGGGTGAACCCGACGTTCTTCGACGCGTTGAGGAACAGCCCGCGCGTGTCGTTCATCGAGAAGGACGAGCACGACGTCTTTGGCGATGGGCGCGTCGTCATCAAGGCCGCGCCCGGACATACCCCCGGACACCAGGTGCTGGTCTTGAATCTGGTCTCGACGGGTCGCGTGATGATTGCCGGCGACCTCTATCACTATCCGCCGGAGCGAACCCTCAGGCGGCCGCCCCCGGACAACGAGTTCAACGTGGCGCAATCGGCGGCGTCGCGGGCGCGAATCGAGGAGTACCTCAAGGCGACGAAGACCGCCCTGTGGATCGAGCACGACTTTGCGACCATCGCAAAGCTGAAAACGCCACCCGCGTTCTACGACTAAGTTTCCGGTCTGCGGTCTGGGGTCTGGGGTCTCCAGTCTCCGGTCTGCGGTCTCCGGTCCCCAGTGCAACAAGCCAGCTCGGACCACTGGAGACTGGCGACTGGCGACCGAGAGCCACCAACCTCCACCGACAGTCCGCACCAACCTCGAGCTACCGCACTACCAACCCCCACCGACAGTCCGCACCAACTTCCGTCGATAGTTCGCTCCTCCTACCGGCTGCACCCCTTTTTCGTCTCTTCGAACCCGTCGAACAGCCGGCTCGCTCCGGGACCTGCCAGCGTTTCCAGCCGATGCGGCTGGCCCTTCTCCACCGTGTATCGGGCCACCGTGCCGAGACCGCGGAGGAACTCGGCCTCGCGCCTCATCTCGTCGTGCCACATGTACTCGTCGGTTTCGCCCACGTACATGAACACGCACATCTTCGAGATGGCCTGCAGCTTGGCGGCGGTGGGTTGCCACATGTACCCGGGGAAAGCCGTGACCGACAGGAAGTAGCCGGGGTTGGCTGCGGCAACGTGAAACGCCGCGATGCCTCCGTTGGACGGACCCGCGACGTGGAACTTGCCGCCCTGGATCTTGTAGTCCGCCAGGATCGCCTTCAAGAACGCCGGATGGATTCGCGCGCCCTCCTCGAAGAACAGGTCGCCGTTCGGCGCGGCCGGCGCCACCACGATGTAGCCGCGCTTTTCGGCTTCCGCCCGGAAGTTGCGATTCAAGGCGCCGTCCACGGTGTTCATGGTCTGTGGACCACCGCCCATGACCAGGACCGCCGGATAGGACCTGGCGGCGTCGTATCCGGGTGGCAGGACCACCTTGTAGTGGACCGTGACGCCAGCGACCGACTTGGATTTTTCGACGACCTCCGCCGATGCCGCCACCGCGGACAGCAGGCTCACGGCGACGGCCGCGAGAACCGGGAGGCTTCGACCAGAGTGCCCACGCAGCATGCCGTTCATCCTCCAGAGAGACCACTGCCACCGACTGCGGCGGCTTGCCGCAGTCGGCGCGGATGGAGTCGTCGGCCGCCTCTACTGCGGCGGCGGGTTGCCGCGGAAGCGGCCCACATAGGCGGACTTCGCGACGATCTTGCCGGCCATCGCCTTCAGCAGGTCGTCTCGACCCGATGTGGGCGGAAGGTCCAGATTGGCACTGAGGGCGTAGAGTTCGAACACGTAGTGGTGATACCGGGGACCCGCGGGCGCGCCGGGACCGAAGTAGGCGTTCTGGCCGGTGATGTTCGCCCCCTGCACGGAGCCGGGCGGTAGCGACCCTTCCGGGATGCCGTTGGCCGAGGCCGGGATGTTCCATGCGATCCAGTGGAGGACGTCGCCGGTGTTGCCGCCGATGGCCACGTCGAGGTCGTGGAAGATGATCGCGTAGCTCACGGTGCCAGCCGGCGCACCCGAGAACTTGAACGCCGGCTGCACGCCGCCGCGGCCCGTATACTTCGCCGGCACGATCCCGCCGTCGGGGAAGGCATCCGTTTCCATCAGGAGGGGCGGCAGGTTGAAGCCACCGCGGCCGCCGCGGCCACCCCCGCCTTGTCCGGCCTGTGCACCGCCGGCTGGCGGCGCGCCCTGGGCACCTACTTGGAAGGCGAGCGTCGCGGCCATGAGGCCCGCGGTCGCGAGGGTCGTGAGTTGCTTCGTCAACATCGAATATCCCTTTCCTTGGTCAGTCAGCGCCGCGCTCTGCGGCGGGTTGCGGTTTCACTAGCGAGGCTACGCATCAGACACATGAGCATGCAGGCTCTGCCTCGCTAGTGCAGTGTCTGCTTGCCCCGCCTTTGGCGGGGCGTAGAACACTTGACTCATGTAGTCGAGAACTCGGGAGTCAAGTGTTCTAGCGGAACAGCGCCAGGTTCACGGCGTCGCCCATTGCCTTGTAGCCGGCGTCTCCTGGATGCAGGTGGTCGCCCGAGTCGTAGGCGGGGAGAATTTTGGTCGGCGCGGCGGGGTCTCGCGTGACCGCGTCGAAATCGATGACGGCGTCGTACGCGTGGCTGGTGCGGATCCATTCGTTCAGGGCCTGCCGCTTTGCCTCCCCTTCGGCGGTCCAGTAGGCCGCGCCTTCGAACGGCGTCAGCGTGGCGCCGTACACCTTGAGGCCTCGTGCCTTGGCCCGATCGATGAGCTGCCTGTGTGCCGCGATGAGGTCGGCCGTGCCTGGCGACGGGCTGGTGCGGGCCAGGCCGATGTCGTTGATGCCTTCCATCACCACGACATGCGTGACGCCGGTCTGCATCAGGACGTCCTTGTCGAATCGGGCAAGCGCGCTGACGCCGGCCCCGTCGCTCAACACGCGGTTGCCGCTGATGCCGGCGTTCAGGACGGCCACGTTCTGCCCGGCCGCGGCCAGCCGGCGGGCCAGGTGATCGGGCCAGCGATTGTTGGTGTCGGGCGTCGAACGCGCGCCGTCGGTGATCGAATCGCCGAAGGCCACCACGGCGCCCGCGGCGGGGGACGCGGCCACCTCGACACGGGCCAGCAGGAACCACGCGAGGGACCGCGATGCCACCAGGAACGCGGGCGATCCGGTGTGGTCGCCGGGCGGCGACAGGAAGTTTGTTTGAGACGCGCCGTTGTGCGTGGTGACCGGCGACGGCCCGATCCCCAAATCGCCGGGCAGGTACAGGTCCACGGCCAGGTCCGCCAACGCGGGCACGCGCATCTCCACCGGGTCGCTGACGAGCAGGGCGCCCGGCAGGATCGACGCTGTCGGCGATCCGCCAAAGGTCAGCGGTTTCACCGAGTTGGCGACGATGCCCGAGTCGCCGTCGCGCAGGCCGATGTCCCCGGCGGCGATGTCGATCGGCGCCGTGCCGAAGACGTTGCTGAGAACGACCCGCAGGCGGTTGCCGCCGACACTGGTCCGGACGATCTGCCGGAGGGTCTGATTGGTGACGGTCACTGGCGGCGGAGGCCCACCGACTCGGCCGCCCGGTGCGGCGCCGGGCGCCCCGTTGGTTCCGGGCGCCGCCGGAGTCGCCGGCGCCGGTACTGCGGCCGCGGCTGCCGGCGCAGGTGGGACGCCAGGACCTTGTCCCCGGCCCGGTGCGGGCAGCCCTCGGGCCACGAGGGCTGTTGCCCACGTCGCCACCCAACGATCTCCCGATGCGGTCTGAGCCAGCGCAGGCGACGTGACCTGGACGAGCGCGAGCACCACGAGCAGGCATTGGAGGCGCGCAGCCGGCCGAACGGGCGATGAGATGGCGTGCATAGGAGTCTCCCGATGAGCGATCACGGTGATGATCCTGGAGAGCATACCCCGAGAGAACGTCAGCTCAGGCGACGGTCGCCCGCGCGTTGGTCATTGGTCATTTGTCATTGGGTGTCATTGGGCATTGAGCATTGAGCATTGGGCATTGAATCGCCCACTACTCCATCCCCGGCGGCACGCCGCTGAGGAACTCATCGGCAGGGTACAGCAGGACGCCTGGGACCACCCCCAGGGTCACGAGGAGCACCACCAGGGCAACGGCGACGAGGCGTTCGCGGATCCCCAGGTCGGGGGCCAGCGACGGCGTTGCGCGGCCGAGGAACACCTTCGAAAGCGTGACCAAGGTGGCCACTGCCACGAGCGCACTCGACAGGATCACCGTGATCGTGGCGATGGGGCTCGCCATCCACAGCGTGTGGAGCAGCAGGTCGTCAGCGACAAACGAGGAGGTTCCCGGCATCCCCACGCCGGCGCCGCCGAAGAAGGCGAAGAGTACCGCGAGCCGTGGAAACGTGACGCCCCGGCCGCCTGGCCCGGCGAAGCCGACGGGACCCACGCGTTCCTCGAGCGACGTGATCATCATCCCCAGCCCACCCAGGGCCAGGCCCATCGAGACGGCTACGAGTAGCGCGGCGCCGAAGTTGCCCAGGCTGGCGGTACCTAGCGCCGCGAGCAGCATCCCTGCGTGCATGCTGGTCGTGCCGCGGTAGAAGCCCCGCAGGTCCCGCTGCACGATCGTCAGGAGCGCCGCCGCGATAGCCGCGCCCGCGCCGTACGTCACCAGCCACGGTCCCAGGGCCGCCGCGCCCTCGTGGTGATCCACGAACCGGAGGTGGACGAAGACCAGCGCGATCATGGAAGACAGCTGTTCGGTCTGCACCAGCGGGACTCTCTCGCACATGCTGGCGGCCCCGACGTGGAGCGGCAGCAGGCCCGAGCGCAGCGCGATGGCGAGGCACGAAATCACGAAGGCGGCGGTCAGCGTGCCTTGTCCGATCGCGGCCGCGGCGGCCAGCGACAGCGCGGCCGACACCGTCAGGACCGCCGCGCCGGTCACGCTGCGCGGCGCGGCGCTGAAGGCGTGCAGAACGGCTCCGATCGCCACCGCCGCATAGGCCACCCGTCCGTCCGCGGTGAAGAGCGCCAGCGCCAACGTCGCGACCAGGGCCCCCACCCGCCACAGTCGCGTGCGGCGGGGCGAGGCCACCACTGGAGCGATCAGCAGCAGCAGGCAGACGATGAAGGTCTCCCACGGAGCCGACTGCAGCGTTTCCCCACCCATCACGACGGCGACCGATCCAGGGCCACCACGCGACGCAGCCAGCGATCCGTGGAATCAAGGGCCCTGGCCAGGCCGAGGACGGGAGCAAACGCCGCGTCGATGCGATCGTCCAGTCGCAGCCGGTGCAGGGATGCCGCGTATACCCGGGCGGCCAGGTGCGGCGAGGCGCGCTCCAGCCACGAGGGTCCATGGGAGTCGTGCCCGACGCGGTGCGTGTCGTGAATCGTATTGGGCGCCTTCAGGAACTGTCCCAGCCGCAGCAGCGCGTGGCAGACCAGATGCGTCAACGCCAGCGTGGTCCAGCCCATGCAGATCTCGGCCAGGATGAGCCCCACCTGGGCAAGGGTGGCGTGCGCCAGCGCGCCCTTGGCGTCTGGGTGCACGCGCGCGGCCGAAGCTGCGTAGATCGCCGTGGCCAGCCCGACCGCCACTCCCGCCGCCCTCGCGGCGGGCGCCACCGCGAAGACGGGCCACACACGCAGCAACAGAAAGAGGCCCGCGTGAATCGAGACGGCGCCGTAGAAGAGCGCACTCGACGGGGTGGGCCCCTCCATCGCGCGCGGCAGCCAGCTCGAAAAGGGCAGCTGGGCCGACTTGCCCATCGCCGACAGCAGGAACATCAGCGCCAGGAGCGTCGACTCGATGGGCGGGAGCGTGTTGGCTTCCAGTAGCGCCGAGAACCGCGCCGATCCCAGCAGCTCGAACGTCGTCACCGTGGCGATGAGGAGTCCCGCATCGGCCAGCCGGTATGTGGAGAAAGCGCGAATCGAGGAGCGGATCGGCTCGTCCCGTTCGTGGAAGTACCCGATGAAGAGGGCCGAGGCGATGCCGATGACTTCCCAGCCGGCGAAGAACAGCTCGAGCGCACCGGAGAACGCCACGAGCTGGGTGCCGGTGGCGAAGAATCCGAGTAGCCCGAAGAATCGGACGAAGCCCGGTTCCTTGTGCAGGTAGGTGCGGGAGAACCGGGCGACGAGCGCCGTGAGGACGGCCGCGTAGAGGGCAATCGTCACCGACAGGGGATCGACGAGCAGCACGAGCGGGATCACGTAGTCATCGATCCGCAGCCAGTCGCCGAACGCCACGTCCCCTTGCACCGGAGGGCCCCACAGGCCCCAGAGCGAGGCCAGCACCAAAATGCCGCCGAGAATGGACAGCCCCAACCCGGCGCCCACCGCGCGCGTGGTCAGGGACTCCGTCGGGTGGTTGTCGCCGAGCACGACCGTCAGCCCGACGACGAGAGACCCGACAAACGGGCCGATGATGGCGAGCGCCAGGCCCAGATGAACGGTATCGATCACGCCGTCACCATGTCGTCGGCGTGCCCCGGCGCGGCCACCGCGTGACCGCGCCCGACGGCGAACTCCGGCAAGGCGCTGCGCACGAGGGCGGCGGTCACATGCGCCCGCGTGCGCATGTGCCACTCCGCCGATCGCTCCACCACCGGCAGCAGCGTCGGCGACGGCTCGTACGGGACGAATGCTCCGTTCTCGAAGACGGCCATCGCGCCCGTCACGGGATCCACCGACACCAGCTGGATCCATTCCTTCAGGACCAGTTCAGCCACCTCGGCCTGCCGGCCCGCCACCGTCAGCAGCGCCTCGGGGGTGGCATCGACGATGACGAGGAGCCGCATCGGCTCGTGGATCTCCACCATTTGCAGCGGCAGCCCCGTGCGCAGGTCGCTCTGATGTCCATTCATCACACCGATCAGGCCCGTCACGTTGTGCGGCAGCTTGGTGCCGCAGCCGAACGTTTCGTTGTCGACCGATGAGAAGTAGTACTCGAGGCTGATGCCGGCTCCCACGGGACCCACGGCCGCCAGGATGCGCTCGAGGACCTTGTGGTCGTTGTCCACGTTCGGGTCGTAGCTGACGAGGAACGCGCGGCGATCCAGGTGCAGCCCCCGGGTCAGGTCTCGACGCCCGACGATGCAGGTCGAGTTGGTGCAGTGCCCGTACTCGGGCCGCGGCTGCGCCAGGCTGGCCGCCCGCTGCTCGACGTGCCGCAGGGCGTCGTCGGGGCCGAGCGAGAGGTCGGCGTTGTCGAATCGACGGCTTCGCTCGAGGGCGTCGTCGCGGCGTGCGCGCTCGAGCGCCGCGTGCGCCTCGTCGAACGCCGCGCTCTGGGACGGGGGCAGCGCATCGAGGTCGTAGTACACGACCGCGTCGCTCGCAGTGTCGTGGAGGGCGCCGACGAACCAGGTGTCCGCGGGGATGTCGATGCCCCGCCGGCGCACGCCGTCCCGCACATCCGGCCGGTTGGCCATGTCCGCGAAGAGTCGTGCGTTGGCTCCACCGCGCCGGCCGCCGCAGGCGCCGCAGTCGTGCGCCGACTCGTGCGGGTTGTTCAGGCTGGTGGACCCGTGACCCAGCACGACCACGACGGGCGCGAAGTCCTTCACGAGCCCCATGTTGGTCAAGAGGGAGGTCACCCGGTCCACCGTTTCGTCCAACGAGAATCCAATCGGCTTTCCGTTGGGTTTGCCGTTGGTCGATGGCCGGCCCGGCTCGAGCCGAATGGCCGACAGGCGAGTGGTCGGGCGTGGGACCAGCCTGGATTTGACCCGCTCGTCGAAAATCGGCTTGGACCGTGGCGCCACCAGATGGGCCAGCGTGTTGAGCCCGGAGATGGGACCCGCCAGGAACGACATCCCGGCGCCCCCGCTGAGCGAGCGCGACGCGCGTGTCGCGCGGCGTTGGAAGGTGTGCCAGCGGTCCCTCAGACCCAGCCGGAACGTGTGCCAGTTGAGGTCCGTGTAGACGGGCTGCTCGTAGACCTCGTGCCCAGGCGTCACGACCACTGGACAGTAGGCCGCCGGCTGGTGATCGTACAGACCCTGGTAATCGATGGCGACGCCGAAGAAACCCGCCGCACTGTAGGTGATGTAGCTGGGGTGTTGCTCTTCGAGCGCGCGCCGGATGCTTTCTTCCCGCTCGTCGATGCAGAACACGAACTGCGCGCGCGGACGGCCTTCCACTCGGTGTGCCGGGAGGGCGCGGCGCGCGGCCATCGCGTCCAGGATCATGCGTCGATACGTTCGTTCGAACGCGTTGTGGCAGACGCGGCGCCGCTCGAGGTCTGTGCACGCCCCGCAGGCCCGCCACAGCGTACGAAGGTCGGAGTTGCCGAGACCGGCCACAGCCTGGGGCGACCAGCGCGCCACCCTCGCCAGTTCCCAGAGGAGCGAGGCGTCGAGAATCGGCGAGCGCCCAGCGGGAGCCAGTGTCACCTGCCGCAGCCGGGTCCAGGATGTCTCGAGTCCCGCGGCGCGACAGGCCCGCAGCACCGCCGCCTGCTCGAGGAGCAGCCGGACGGCCATGAAGTCGGCAAGCGCCGTCGGTGGACCACCAGGGTGCTCGTCTGGGTGGTGCTCGATCCGCGCGAACATTCCAGCCCATCCCGGCAGGGCCAGGGCGTCGGCGAAGAGGTAGTCCTCTACGTCCTCGCCTTGCACCCCCAGTTCCGACAACGCGGTCGCGATTACGGTGTGCGCATCCACCTGGCCGTCGAAGACCCGGCGCATGCCGGCTTCGGCGCCGCGGCAATCGCGCGGTGCCGACGCGCCGCCCGCGTACAAGCGCGTGACCGCGCGGAGGAACCCGTCCTCCCGTCCCGGTAGGACGGTGTGTGCCTGGCCCTGGTCCAGGAAGCCGGAGCCGAGACGAATCAGTTCTCCATGTACGGACGGATCCGTATCGTCCCCACCCAGCGCCACGATGACGTCGCGGTGTCGCCTGAACCGCCGGGTCGCCGGCGTCTCGAACCGTGGCCCCGTCTCGGCCCGTGCCAGAGCCGCTTGCCACAGCGGCATGTCCGCGCACTGGCGAGCGATGCCCGTGCGTACGGTGAACACCAGCCCCGCGGCGTCGTCGGTGTCGGCCTCGCTGACCGTCAACGCGTGCCAGAGGTCCGCCGTGCTCAGCCCCGGCAGCACCTGCGCATGTGCCTCCTCGCCGAGCGCGGCGGCAATCTCGTACCGCAGGTCGGCGTCCGCGATGCGACCGGAGTGCATGGCCGCGCGGAACTCCGGAAGGCTGAGGTACGGCCTGGCGCCCAACTGGTCGGCTCCCATCGGTACGGCCTGGTGAAACGGCAGGTGCTGGAAGGCGTGCAGCGTGTTGTGGTGGATGAACACCCCGATCGGGCCCTGATCGGGCAGCACCCCGTGCGCACGTGTCAGCGCGCGTTCGATTGGATCCGTCGACGCGGGCGAGGGGTGGCCCGCGGACACGTCAGTGGCCTCCGCCCGCGTGCGCGTGGCTCATGTCGATGCCCACCAGCGTGACCCGGATGTTGCGGCGCTTGGCGTCCTCGACAAACGTGGCCAGGGCTTCCTTGACGTCGTGATCGATATATTCGCCCGTGCCGTCGATCACGACATGGTCGCCGTCGTCCACGCCGTCCAGCGTGGACATGATGCCGGGCTTCGAGACGAACGTGCCGTCCCGGCGAAACCGCATCCGCCAGACCCCGTCGGGATCGCGTTCGGCCAGCACGGCGCGCTTGGAGTTCTCGTAGAGGACGAAGGCGATGCCCACGACGATGCCGACGACCACGCCCTTGAGCAGGTCGAGCGCCAGCACCGAGGCGATCGTGAGACCGAAGGGCAGAAGCTGCGTCATGCCGAGCCGGACCTGCGTGGTGAACAGTACGGGCTTGCACAGGTTGAGCCCCACTTGAATCAGCACGGCCGCCAGGCACGCCATCGGTATCTTGTTGAGGAGCGGCCCGGCGAACACCACCGCCACCAGGAGCAGCACTCCGTGCACCAGGGCCGACATCCGCTCCTTGGCGCCGGCGGCCACGTTTGCGCCGCTGCGCACGATGACGGCAGTCACCGGCAAACCGCCCAGGAAACCGGAGACGGCGTTGGCCGCCCCCTGGGCCAGCAGCTCACGGTCCGGGGGGCTGTGGCGCTTCAGCGGATCCAGCCGGTCCACCGCCTGCAACGACAGCAGCGTTTCGATGCTGGCGACGACCGCGATCGTGGCTCCCGTCACCCAGATGGCCGGGTTGGCGATTGAGCCGAAGTCGGGCCGCGGCAGGGCGCTGGCCAGGGCCTGCACGCCGCCGAGCGGCACGTCCACGTAGTGTGCGGGTTCGAGCGTCAGCCCGGGGATGCCACGGAACAGTTCGGCCACCACGCTGGCCACGACCACCGTGACAAGGGCCGGGGACACCAGCTTGAACCGCCCCATCGGGGTGTACTTCCAGCCGTAGAGCAACGCCAGCGACAGCGCGGCGATGGCGACCGCGCCCGTGTTGAGTTGGCCGGGGATGTCCGCCACCCCACCGTTTACACCGAAGGCCACGGGGAGCTGGCGCCAGACGATCGTGATGCCGATGGCGGCGAGCATCCCCTTGATGACCGACGACGGCACCAACGCCGTGTATCCGCCCGCACGCACGACGCCCAGGAGGAACTGAAGCCCACCGGCGAGCACGACGCCCATCAGGAAGGGCTCGAGTCCTACCTTGCTGACTTCGGCCAGCACGATCGACGTCAGGCCCGCCGCGGGCCCGGTGACCGACAACGCGGACCGAGAGATGAGAGGTACGACGAGGCCCCCGGCGATGCCGGCAACGAGCCCCGACACCGGCGGCACACCGCACGCGATCGCGATGCCCAGGCAGAGGGGCAGTGCGACCAGAAAGACAACCACGCCAGCGACCGTGTCTTCCTTCGGGTGACTGAACATGGACGGGTATTGATGCATTGCGTGTTCAACCTCGGTAACGAGCCTATTCACCCTGGTCCTCGCGAATCACGCAGGCACACAGGCCCGCGAAATTCCGCGACGACACACCAACTACGTGTTTGAGAGGGCGCGACGGTTCGTCGCTAGGCTTCGGGAGGTGCGCGGCCGGCGCTGGAGAGCCCGTGATGGCCGTGGGCTATCAGATGCGCCGGGCGAGGGGGCGTTGTTGCACGGGTGATGGGGGCGCTTCCGTCGGCGAGGGCGCCCCACGCAGTAGCACCCTGCGGCCGGGTCGAGCGTCGAGCCACGGGGGGGGAGCACCCGGTGCCGGCGGTGGGCTCCCGAAGACTCGCCGACACGGTGGCCGAGTCCGGTAGGGTGTCCTCGTAGGCGTGGGCGGCCAGGTAGGACGAATCGACCCGTTGCCAGCCGCATCGAGCCGGACGCACGACCCGCTCGGGACCATTGGCGGCGGGACCCAGCCCGACAAGGGCGAGTACCGCGGCGCAGAGGGCCGCGAAAGCGGACGAACGGAGCAAGAGGTAAGCCAGACGCATCCGGGGCAGACGGTGATGAAGGATACGTCACGCCTCCGCGGGCCGTCAAAACTGGCTGCTAGGGCTTGCCGGCAAATGCAAATATCGTCTCGACGTAGCCGCTGGCGGGGGTCCATTGCACCCGCCTGGACGCCTGGGACCCCGGGGCACTCGAGCGCCGCACGTACACCAGCACCTCGGAATACCTTGACCGCACCGGATCCACGATTTCCCGGGCGTTTGACAGGGCATCGGCGGGATTCGGCATCACGGCCTGGACCACCAACGCGCCCTGGGACGCATGGGCGTGTGTGACCGACCAGCGCCAGGCCCCCTCGTCGGGCCGGACCGGATTCAGCGAGCGGGCGAGGGCGGACGCGCCGGGCGGGCGGGGGGTATGGGGCGTGCCGGTCCAGCGCAGCACCGCCGCAAAGAGCGACAGGCCAGCCGCCCACGTGACAACGGCGGTCAAGAAGAGCCGGGACGTCACGGTCAGGCAGACCTTACACCCGAACGACCTCCACTTTCAGCCCGGCCCCGGAGGCCGGGTGGCGGGAACTACAGCTTGACGGTGAAGGCAAGGTACCGGCTCGTGGGGCCGCCGCCGCAGGGGTTGTTCGCCTGTACCCGTGCGAACTGCTCGCCGTCCCGCGCCGTGAACCGAAAGGACGTCTGCGTCGTCTCGCTGTTGAGCACGTCGGATCTGCCCGGCACGGCGCCCACGAGCAACGTGTAGCTGGTGGCACCGGCCACGGGAGACCACGCCAGTTCGACGAGCGTGCCCGACATCAACGACACCCGGAGGTTCGTGGGCGCTGGCGGCACGCTGCAATTGGACGGTCCCGAACTAGACGGAGAGCTTGGGTTGACAGGGTTCGAGACCGCCGTCGGGCCTGCCGGCGAGTCTGAATCAGAAGAGCAGCCGACAACAACGAGCGCCGCTAGTGTAACTACGCCAATCAGCGATCGAGTCATCTTTACACTCCACGCATCGCCCGCTTGCGGGGGAAGCCCATCCAGCCGGCGGCGACGCCATTCATCGAACTGACCGTCGCAAACTCTGTACCCCTTCTGTGCTCGGCCACTGGCGGCTAGCTGGGCCGTTCGCGGTGCTACCCTATCGGAGGTTCCTCGCGCGCGTTCATGTCCAACTACACAGCCAAAGACATCACGGTCCTCGAAGGGCTCGAGCCCGTTCGCAAACGCCCCGGCATGTACATCGGCGGCGTCGGCACGGCCGGCCTTCACCACCTGGTGTGGGAAATCATCGACAACGCCGTGGACGAGGCCATGAACGGCCACGCGTCCACGATCGGCGTGACGCTGCACGCCGATGGCAGCTCCGTCACGGTGGCCGATGATGGACGCGGGATCCCGGTGGACAAGCACCCGACGACGAAGAAGAGCGCGCTCGAGGTGATCTTCACGGTGCTCCACGCGGGCGGAAAGTTCGAACCAGGCAACTACAAGACGGCGGGCGGCCTGCACGGCGTTGGCGCCAGCGTGGTGAATGCGCTGTCCACCGAGCTGCGCGCCCGCGTCAAGCGCGACGGCGCGGAGTGGGAACTGACCTTCAAGAGAGGCGTCCCACAGGGCGCGGTGAGGAAGGTGGGTCCGGCGCGAGGCAGCGGCACGACCGTCTACTTCCACCCCGATCCCACGATCTTCCCCAGGGTCGAGTTCGATCCCGCGCTGATTCGCGAACGCCTCGAGGTGGTGAGCTTCATCCACAAGGGCGTCCGCGTCGTGTTCGAGAACGAGGCCGAGCGGACGAAGGAGGCCTTCGAGCACAAGGAAGGGTTGTCCGATTACCTGCGGAAGATCCTGGCCGAACGCAGCGCCCGGCCGGTGCACGACGCTGCGTTCGTGCTGGAGCGCGAGTCGAGCCCCCGGCTGGACCTCGTGCTCCAGTGGACGGATTCAACCGACGAGCACCTGCGCAGCTACGTCAACGGCATTCCGACCGCGTCCGGCGGCACGCACGAGAACGGCCTTCGGGCCGGCCTTGGGAAGGCCGTGCGCAACTACATCGAGACGCACAACCTGTCTCCCAAGGGCGTCACGCTGGCGGCGGAAGACATCCGCGAGGGCCTGACGGGTGTGCTGAGCCTCTTCGTCGAGGAGCCGCAGTTTCAGGGGCAGACGAAGGACCGGCTGAACAACCAGGAAATGCTGTCGGTGGTGGATTCCGCGGTCCGGCCGGCACTGGAGCACTGGTTGAACCACAACCGCACGACGGCCGAGGCCATCGTGGGACGCATCATCCTGGCGGCGCGGGCACGCGAGGCCAGCCGTGTCGCGCAGGCCGAGGTGACGCGGAAGACCGCCACGACCGGCCGGTTGAACCTGCCCGGGAAACTGAGCGACTGCACGAACGCCGGTCGCGAGGACACGGAACTCTTCGTCGTCGAGGGCGACTCGGCCGGGGGCTCCGCCAAGCAGGGCCGCGACCGGGCCAGGCAGGCCATCCTGCCGTTGCGCGGCAAGGTGATGAACACCGAGGGGATGACCCTTGCCAAGGTGCTCGAGAACAAGGAGCTGGCGGATCTGGTGACCGCTCTCGGGTGCGGTCTCGGCAAGAACTTCGACATCGGCCGGC
>Ga0190271_10000709_pt1 | contig 17437 bp, 13 predicted proteins | sample Popmic356T_FD_133747 | JGI IMG/M metagenome (GOLD analysis project Ga0190271, IMG submission 133747) | Populus adjacent soil microbial communities from riparian zone of Weber River, Utah, USA - 356 T | ecosystem: Environmental > Terrestrial > Soil > Riparian zone | place: USA: Utah | collected...
CGCTGCACCTCGCGCCGGAGCCCGACGCACCCTCTCCCGCGCCCGCGTGATCCGGAGCCCCGCCCGCTGCGAAATCGCCGACGGTCCACGTCGAGCTGTTGCTCGACGTGGACCGTGGGGCGTGGCCAGCGTATGGCCGCCGGAGGGTTACTTCTTCTTCATGACGGTGACGGTGACCTGTCGGGCCGCCGACCGCTGCACGGTGCCGCTGCCCACGTAGTACACGCTGATCTTGTGCTTGCCCGTCGTCAGCTTCGGCAGCCTGATCGTCGTCTTGCCGTTGCCGGTGCGGTTCAGGCTGCGGGTCAGCTTCCTGCCCGCGACCTTCACCACGACCTTGCCGATGACCGGGGCGACGAACGGGCTGGTGACGCGGAGGTTCAGGGTTCCCTTGTTGCCGGCCTTGACCCTGGCCGGCCGCGCGGCCCTGACCGTCGAACGGACCTTGCCCTGGTGGACGAGCTCGGTCGTCCCCAGGTTGCGGACCGTTCCAGCCTTGGCGGCCGTGGCGCCCTTCGCGCCGCTGGCGCGGAACATGATCGGGCGACCCTGTCCGTACGACGTCTGCCGGTATGCGTCGCCATCCTCCACGCCGCCCACGCCGGAGAACTCGATGCGGTAGGGCTGACCGAGGGGGACCTCGACCCGGTAGGCGCCGTGCCCGTGACGACCGTCCTGGGGGAAGCCGCCGTAGGTCAGGTTGGAGCCGATTGGGGCGGTGGCCCCGGGGTCGCTCGACCACACCTCGACGTTGACGTTGTCCAGCCCGTGGCCGGCCTGGTCGGTCAGGCGGCCCTGGACCCACACCATCCCCGTCGGCGGGACCAGTTGAGTCACGGCCAGCTTGGGGCTGCTGCTCGCCTGACGGACGGCGGTCGACGCCGAGGCGCCGTCGGCCAAGGGGCTGAGGGCCAGGGCGCCGACGACGGCCATGGTCATCGCCACGATGGGCTTCTTGTACCGGCGTGTCATGGGGCCCTGGGCGTTGTCCTCGGTGGTGTTCACGTCGGTCTGGGAAGCGCTGTTGTGGTTCATGGGTTCCTCCTGGTTGGGGTGTCCCACAACGCTCACACGTGGGCCGCTCCGCGTCTGCGCAGCCACCACGACCTCCGATGCCCCACTGGCCCGAGTCGGCTCCCCCCTGCTAGCCGGTAGCCAGGTGGCGGGGCGCGCACCGTGGCACAGGTCCGGACATTCCGGCGCCGAGGGCTGCTGACCGACGGCGGAGTGGGTGATACTGCTGGTCATGACGGCGGAGCCGAGCCCCGAAGGGTCCTCAGAGCCACAGGCGAATGCACCGTCCGCGGCCCCGCTGCGGGTGGTCCTCGCCGACGACGACGTGCTGCTTCGCGAGGGGGTGGCGAGCCTGCTGGCCCGCCCCGGCTTCGACGTGGTGGGTCAGGCCGGCGACGGCGAACAGCTCCTGGCGCTGGTGCGTGACCAGGTGCCCGACCTGGTCGTGGTCGACATCCGGATGCCGCCGACCCACACCGCGGAGGGGCTGGATGCGGCCCGCACGATTCGCGACGAGCTCCCCGACGTGGCCATCCTGGTCCTCTCGGCGCACGTCGAGGTCGAGCACGCGATGACACTCCTGGCCAGCGGCCAGGGGATCGGCTACCTGCTCAAGAGCCGCGTGGTGAACGTGGACGAGTTCGTCGGCACCATCGAGCGGGTCGCCCGGGGCGCGTCGGTCGTGGACCCTGCCCTGGTGCAGGAGCTGGTCAGCGCGCAACGGCGGAACGATCCCTTGGGCGTCCTCAGCGAGAGGGAGCTGGAGGTGCTGGCGCTGATGGCGGAGGGCCGTTCGAACGCCGGGATCGCCGGTCTGCTGTGGGTCACCGAGGGGACGGTGGAGAAGCACGTGCGGAGCATCCTCGCCAAGCTGAACCTGCCCGAGTCTGCCGGCGACCATCGACGAGTGCTCGCCGTGATCACCTTCCTCGAGGCACGCTGAGCGGGCCGCTTCAGGCGGGCCCGACACATGGTCCGGTGGCCGGACCCCGAGAGGCCCGACCACCGGTGTGGGTCTGCGTGGGGCTAGTGCGCCGCCCGCTCGCCGCCGCCGAACGCACGGTTGACCTTCGCCTTGGTCGCCTTCGCCCGGGCGAGTGCGTTGGTCAGGCCCGTGGTCCCGGCAGGGGTCAGGGTGAAGGTCCTCAACGCGGTCGAGATGGTCGTCACCTGGCGGGTGTACATGGCGAGCGTGTCCGCCATGCTGTCCGCGTAGTCGGATCCGGCTCCCTCGGGCGGCAGGGCGATGACCCGGTTCAGGACGGTGTCCTGACGGACCTGGGCGGTCTTGACGGCCAGGCGCAGCTCTTGCACGAGCCGTGGTCTCGTCTGCTTGTTGAAGAGGGCCACGGAACCCGCGCTGATGCGGGAGTCGAGCTTCAGTGCGGCCAAGACCGCCGGCGGGCCCGGCGGGTCGTCGCTCTCGGGGTCGGTGGGTGGGGCGCCGATCAGCGCCATGGCGGCGACGTTCGCAGCGCTGGTCTGGGCCCGCGCGGCCGTCAGGCTACGCACGGCCAGCGTGTACTTGTGCGCGCGGATGCTGCTCCCTGCGCGGGCAAGTGCCGCGTCCGCGCGTTGGATGTGGGTGAGGGCGGCCTTGGCCGTTGCGGTGCTCGGGGTGCTGTCGGCAGTTGCCGGGCCGGTGCCGACACCAACCGCGAAGGTCAGCATGACGGCGAAAGCAGTGGCCGCACCCAGCGGGCGCGACCGCCCGTGAGCTCGAGGCTTGTGGATCAACATGGTGGATCTCCTTGTCGTTGTGTTGTGGGTAAACCAGGTGTGGCCGTGGCTCATGCGGTGCGCCGCATCAGGAGCCGACGTGACTGCGAGCCGACGAAGGCCCGGTGAACTCTTGCCGAGCGCGCGGATGATCGTGCCGGCCGGGATGAGGGTGGCCCAGGGACCGTCGAGCGGTGCGAAGGTGATGACCCTGTCGACCATGGGGTCGAGGAACAACGCCGTCAGCGCCTGGGCGATCAGCACGCCCGCCAGGCTGTGGCTGAGCAGGTGAACCCGGTCGACCTTCGTTGCTGACAGGAGGTCCGCCGCGTTGTCGCCCAGCCGCTCGAGGGCGCTCCCGAACGCTTCGCCGCAGATCGCGGCCACGGCACCTACCAGGTGCAGCGCCGGCCGGCAGTGCCGACCGGAGATGATCCTTGTGAGCCGCATGACTTGCCCCTGATGACGATTGCCTGTTGGTGTTCTCAGCCTCGTGATTTGGGGTGCCCATGTCGTCGCGGCCAGCGCCCATCTGTGCTGGCGGACTGCTGGTGTCGGGCTCTACCTGCTGGCCCTACCTCAGGTGGGTTCCCCGCCGCCGTACGCCCCGCCTATTGCTGCTACCTGCAATGTGTGACGGTCCGCCGGGCGGGGACACTTGCCATATGGGAATCAGTGTTCTGCTCGTGGACGACAGCCGGCCCTTTCTCCGGGCTGCGCAGTCCCTCCTGACGCGCGAGGGAATCGACGTCCTGGAGGTTGCCGCCACGACGGCGGAGGCGCTCGAGCTCGTCGAGCGGCTCGAGCCGGACGCCGTACTCGTCGACGTCAATCTCGGGGCCGAGAGCGGTTTCGAGCTCGCGCGGCAGCTCGCCGACGACGAACACGGACGTCGGTCCACGGTGATCTTGATGTCGACCCACGCGGAAGCCGAGTACGCCGACCTGCTCGCCGAGTGCTCCGCAGCCGGCTTCCTGACCAAGTCCCGGCTTTCGGGAGACGCGATCCGGCTGATCCATGACGGAGCCGAACACTGATTCTGCACGCGCGTGAGTCGGCCTCCCGCGGTTATCCCGATGCGCTCTTCCGCCCGATCGCCGCTCGGAGCAGGGGACGAATCGAACGCCTGCGCGAGCACAGGAGGTCGATGGCGAAGACCGCGAGGACGAAGGCAGCGGCGAACCGGACGAACGCAGTGGGGTAGACGAGCTGCACCAAGAAGACGCCCGTGATCAGGAGGGCGTCGGCGCGTTCCGGGCGCAGCGTCGCGAGGGCCGCGACGACGAAGAGCGTCACCGAGATGGTGAAGCCCAGCTCCAGCTGCTCGCGCGGCGCCAGGGGTAGGGCCAGGCCACCGCCTCCTGCCAGGTAGGCGATCGGCAACGAACCCAGACCGAGCGTCCACTGGCTCACGGACGAGGCGAGGAACAGGGCCAGCGCCTGGGCGGGCCGGTGGTTGACGACGAGGACCGTGACGACCACGAACTCCGGTGCCTCGGTCGCCGCCGGAACCACCGACTGGATCAGCAGATAGGGATCGATGCCGAGCGACGTCCCCGTCGCGAGCAGCGCGTCCGCGAAAGGGTTCGCGATCACGAGAATGACGGCGCCGGCGAAGCCGATCAGCGCCGCGATCGCGAGACGTCGGAACTGCGGGGGTAGGGAGAGAAGTCCGGCGGCCACCCCGACGACGGCCGGCTCCTCGTCCGGGGTGCCCTGCACCCGTCGGACATAGAGGACATACAGCGCGAGGAGGACGAAGGCGTCGAAGATCGACAGGTTTCCCCTGACCACGATCTGGATGGCGAAGAGTGACGTGACCAGCAGGATCCCCAGTTCGAGCCGGCGGTTGGGGGCGAGCTGGAGCGGTTCGGCGTCCTGCCTCCGACGATGGGCGATCAGGGCGACCAGCAGCGGGAGCGCGGTCGCGCCCGTCAGCAGGAGCCGGGTCGCACCGGTCAGGTTGGCGGTGACCAGATCAGCCGCCTGGATGTAGGCGAAGCGAATCTCGATGACGAACTCGGGCAGCACCGTGAGCAGGGCAATGATCGCGAGTACGACGCCTCCAGAGAAGACCGCGTCTCCGGCGTCCGCGGCCCAGGCGAGCATGAACGCGGCGCCGATCACGCCTATCCCAAGGCCGATCATCGCCAGCGGCACCGGGAGGTACGGACTTGCCTGGTGGACGCCGACGCCGATGACGGCACAACCCGCAGCAACCGCCAGGTGGCGCCACCACTGGGTTCTGACCGGGCGAGGGGGTGATGTGGCCATCACGGGTCCACCGCGGTCAGCAAGGTGGTCGTTTGCGTCGTCGTCCCGGTTCCGCGCGCGAAGGCAGTGAACCGATACTGGCCGGCGGTGCTGGGCGTCCAGGTGAAGGTCGCCCGGTCCGCAGGGCACGGAAAGCTCCAGCTGTGCACATCTCCGTCCGGTCCCTCGACCCGTGCGACGGCCAGGCGGCATCCGTCGGCCCGGAACGCGATCACGGAGCCGCGACCCACCGTCGCCACCTCCGGCACTCGGAGGATCGCGACGACGGGCGGGGGTGGCTGCTCGGGGAGGGGAACCACGACGATCCGCACCTTCGTGGTCGCCGTCTGGCCGTCGTGACCGCGGACGCGCACCAGGAGCACCGCCGAACCCGGGGCCTGCGGAGTCCACCCCACGACGCCGGTCCCGTTTCGGATCAGGTAACGCCGGGTGACCTCGATCCCCGAGCGGGTCGCGACCTTGGCCCACTCGGCGACGCCGTTCGTCACCTTGAAAGAGACCCGCAACGGCTTCCCGACAACGGCACCTGCGGGGGTGTCGATCAGTCGGATGGTGGGTGGTTTCCGCAGCACCGTGAGCGCCGCGCTGTCCACCAGGCGCGTCCCGTCCAGGCCGATCACCTCGATGCGCACCCGAGCGTCGCCGGCCACGGGGGGCACCCACTCGACGGTTCCACGACCCGTCTCGAGCTCGAGCCGCTTCCTCGTGATGCCGGCGTCGGACGTGATCGTGATGACCTCACGCCTGGCGTTCTTCACGCGGAAGGCCAGCTTGACCGGCGTGCCGACGATGATGGGGTCAGGCGGAGGCAGCAGGGAGGTCCGCGGTGGGCTGTTCAGTGCCTGTCGGAGTGCGCTGTCGATGTCCGGACCGAGGCCCGCCCGACCGTTCAGGTACACGGTCACTCCGAGCAGTCGGGCGGCGCCGGGTCCTCGGGTCCCCTCGTACAGGCTCTGGATCTGCAACACCCCCGCCGGGAGCATCAAGACGTGCGGCCTCCCGAGCAGTACTGCATCGAGCGACGACGTGTCCAGGTCCCGGATCTCGAGGTTGCGCAGGCCGAGCAGGTTGCGGACCCGGGAGGTCGAGAACACGAATCGGCTCATCTGCGCGGGTCCCAGCGTGACCGGGTCTCTCAGCAGGTTCTGCGCCGACAGGTGTTCCTGGCCGTCCTGGTCGACCCAGCCGCTCAGGGTCCCGACCAGGTTCTGCCCGCTTTGGGGTGTGTAGTAGGTCCGGAGAATGAGCCGGGGCCTGGCTGTGCCCGGTGGCGTCGAGAGGAAGTACGACGGCTCCATGGTGAGCCGAAGGTCGTCCTCGTCGGACTCGTCGAAGTCGACGTCTCCCGCGACCTCGATCGGTCCGGACAGGGCGATCGGTCGCGACCACGCGTCGGCTTCGCTCACGAACAGGTCCGGTTGGGTCGTGTGGAACCGCTCGTACGCCGTCGCCTGGGCGTCGAAGAGGTCCCCCGGGTAGCGGAGTCGAGGTCGGAGCTCGGCCGGCATCTCTCCCTCGGGGCGGAACAGGTTCGGGAAGGCCTCATCCCAGGCGCGGGCGATGGGATCGGACTCGTCGGTCAGGTAGACGCCGACCCGACCCGAGAACGCGTCGACGGTGGCGCGCACCGACGCGCGTGCGTAGTTGACCCTGGTGCCGCCCAGGTCGACTTGCTCGGCGTACGGATAGTTCTCGCTCGTGGTGTAGCCATCCACGACGAAGACCACCCGTCCGTTTGCGGTGAGCGGCACCGCATGGGAGTCCCACTGGATGAACGGGGCAAGTGTCCGCAGCCGGTCATGGACATCCCGGTGCAGGAGGATCCGCGAATCGGACGTGATGTCGTCGGAGAGGAGCAGCTCCTTGCTGCCCAGCGCCAAGGCGATGGAAGCCCGACGGGCCCAGTCCGACAGGTTGATGCCGCCGGTCCCCTCGTAGTGGTAGAACGCCGTTGGATCGCTCCCGGACGTGGGGACGTCAACCTCGGGACGACGCGTGTTCACCAGAACCCAGGGTGACTCCGCGATCCGTCGGTCCGCCGTCAATGCGAGCTCCGGTGCGACACCCGCGGCGTCCGCGGCATCCTGCGGGAAGCTCCCGAAGTAGATCCGCGGCTCGCTGAGCGCCGGGCTGGCCTCGACCAGGCGGGGTTCGCGCTTGCGGTCCGTCTGGGTGGCCGAGAAGCGGATCAAGCCGAGCCCATGGGTGTAGGCCAGCCGGTTGCTGGCCCACGTCTGCGCCTCCCCCCGCACCTGACCGACATCGAGCTCGCGGGCGCTCACCACGGTGAGCTCGCGCTTCCCGCTGACGCGTACGGGGTCCAGCGCCGGTTCGTCCGGCCTGTAGTACGGCGTGTCGGTGACCAGTTCGCGCATCCTCGGCTCCAACAGCCACGGATCCCAGACCACGACGTCGGCGACCCGCTCCCTCAGCCCCGGGATCTCGGCCGGACTGACCCGCCCGGTCGGCGAGTAGGGCTGGACGTCGACGGTGTCGAGCGCGAGACCGCTCCTGGTGGCCGCGATCGACCGCTCCAGGTACGGCTGCTCGCTGAGGAGTGGATTCGGGTCCACGACGAACCGCTGGACGAGGGATGGCACCAGTGCCGCGACGGTGGCGGCGACCGCAAGGAGCGCCACCGGGATGCCGAGGATCCACCGCACCCGTGCGCGTCCGGCTCGAGCGACAAACGGCGCAGCAACGCAGGCGACGGCGAGCACGATCGCGAGGATTGCGGCCGCAGCGAGACCGGGGAGCCGGACCTGGACGTCCACATATCCCGCGCCCGAGAAGGACTGGCTGTCGCGGACCGAGGCCTGTCCGAGCTCGATCACGTACTGCTCCAGACGCAATCGCCAGGCACCCACGAGCAGGAAGAGGGCGGCGAGGAACGACACGTGCACCTGGGCCCGGAAAGTTGCGCGACGGGGCCGCAGCCCGAGCGCACCGCGTGCGGCGTACACGAGCACGACGTAGCAGGTCGCGACTGCGACCAGCCAGAGCAGCAGCCCGGACACCAGAAGCTCGAACGGAAGCGAGAAGACGAAGAAGCCGAGGTCCTTCCCGTGAATCGGGTCGACAACGCCGAACGGCTGACGATGCCGCCAGAGCAGGAACGTCTGCCAGTCGTCCGTCACTGAGGACGCGAACAGGGTCCCGGTCCCCAGGGAGGCCGCGACGAGGAGAAGTACGCGAGTACGCGGCTGGACGGCCACCGTCCGACGGGTGGCAACGACGAGGTTTGTCCCGATCAGGAGCGCAACAGAGCCCGCGACGAGCAGGTAGAACGCGGCGCGTGCCGCGGCGACGCGGGCGAAGACATCTGCTTGGCCGAGCTCGTCGAACCAGAGCGCGCCGGGAAGGATCCGCGCCGCGGCATACATCAGCGCGAGCGGCACACCCAGGACAACCACCACGACGGTGGCGCGTCCACGCGGCCGGAGGACGAACGGCCTGCTGTCCGACATCCCGGGGTCCTCCGGGTCGGAGTCCGGTTCCGGGAACGGCACCACGTCAAGGGAGCTGGCCGGAGGCACGTCCGCTGTGGCGGTGCGGGGACTCGCCCCCACGGCTGCCTCCCGCCGGACGACTGGCCGCGGACTCCTGCGGCGGTGTCCGTCCAGGCGCCCGTTCTGCGAAAGAAAGTCGTCGACTCCCTGCCGACTCGGCACCCACACATAGCGACTTCCCCAGGGACGCTTGCGCCCGGGGAGCTCGCCTTTACGCAACAGCGTTCGGACGGTCTGAGGGCTCGTTCCGAGCGCCTCGGCCGCCTCGATCACCGTGAGGTCATCGTCCCCCACTGTGGGAAAGTTACGCCGCTTTGCTTTCCCACAACACACCGAAAGCAGGTATGCGGCGGGTCGGCGTACGTGTGGTGAGTCGGCCGCACACCGCCTGCGGGCGTGATTCTCAGTCGAGGGGATCCCGTGCGGCGGGCGGTGTCGGGGACAGTGGCGGCTCGACCGGATGGGGCTCCTGGCGATGCATCGCAGTAGCGAGCAGCGGGAAGCAGAGCACCGACAGCACACCCGCGCCGACGAGGGCCGCCGCATTCTCCGGCTTCATCGTGCCGGTGGACAGACCGATCTGGGTCAGCGCGACCAGGAGCGGCAGCGTGGTGGCGCTGAGCAGCATGAGCTGGACCCGCTCCCGCGGCGGGAGCGCCCGGCGGTAGACCACCAGGATGGGCAGCCCCCGGACCGCCAGCAGCAGGACGAAGAAGACGAGGAGACGGTCGGGCGACTCGCGAATCGACTCCAGGTCGATGCCCATGCCGGCGGTGACGAAGAAGACGGGGATGAAGAAGCCGTAGCCGATCGCGTCGAGCTTCGACTCCAACGCGTGGACGTCGCCCGGTGCCCAGCGGCGGAGCACGGCGCCGGCGAGGAACGCGCCCAGGACGACGTCGAGTCCGAACTCGCCGGCCAGGACCAAGAGGCCCAGGAGGAGCAGGATCGTCAACCGCAGGGTGGTCTGGCTGGTCGCGTCCGCCCCTTCGCGGGCGATGCGCGCCAACCGGCCGCCATCCATGAACCGTGGGAAGGCCGCCAGCACTGCTGCCACGATTGCGATCGCGGCCAGCGAGATCAGGGCCGAGAACCGGCTGTTGACGCTGAGGAAGATCGCGATGGCGAGGATCGGGAACAGTTCGCCGATGGCCCCCGACGCCAGAAAGTATCTCGCGAGTGCGCCGCCGAGCATGCCCTTCTCCCGGAGGATGGGGAGCACCGTGCCCAGCGCCGTCGTGGTGAGCGCGAGGCCGACGGCCGTGAACGCGTTGACGTACCCGATGGCCGTCAGTCCGCCGACCACCGCGGCCGCGACGACGGCGGATGCAGTCCACGCGATCACGGCGAGCCGGCCCGGCCGGTCGAACAGCATCGCGGGGTCGATCTCGAAGCCGGCGAGCAGGAACACCAGGCCCAGGCCGACGTCGGCGATCAGCTCGATCTCGGGGGTGTCCTCCAGGCCGAGGACCTCCGGGCCGATCAGGACTCCACCGAGGATCAGCAGGATGAGCTGGGGGATCCGCTGACCGGGCAGGAGTACGGCGAGGATCGGCGCCACCGCCGAGACCGCAGCCACGACGAACAGGGTCTCGAGGCCGGAGAGAACGTCCATGTCCGTGTCCTGTCAGCCCAGTCCCAGGCGGTCGCGCGTCGATCTGGACGGCCACATCCCGCGGTGAGACCAGTGGGACCCGACTGTCAACGCCTGCACACGGACATGCTGGCGTGGTTGCTGCCGAGGCGCCAGCAATCTCACGCACCAGCACCAGGCCGCGTCCACTTTGGCCCGAAGTGGGTGACCCTGCGCAGCACCCGGGCTGCCACCGTCATCAAGGTGGGCATCTCGGACCGAGGCAGGAGCGAACATGTCAGAGAACCAGGGCGAAGACACGCCCGATGCAGATGTCGTCGCCGGGGTGACAGATGGGACCTACGGCCTCGTCGTTGCCGACTTCGCTGACCCCGACTCGGCCTGGAGCGCCTACGAAGAGCTGAAGTCGATCGAGGACGGCCGCACCGTCGCCATCGAAGGTGTCGTGGTGGTCAAGCGCGTCAAGGGCGGCAGGTTGGAGGTCCTGAAGGCGACCGACCACAGCGCGCGTTCCGGACTCCGATGGGGTCTGGTCGGCGGCATCGCCCTCGGGGTCATCTTCCCGCCCTCGATCCTGGGGAGCGCTGTCGTCCTGGGCTCGGCCGGCGCGGCTGCCGGCAAGATCCGCCAATTACACCATCGCGACGACCTGGCCAAGGACCTGGAGGACTCGATCGCACCCGGCCACTCGGGCATCGTGGCTCTCGTCTCTGACCCCAGGGCAGTGAAGATCCACGAGGCGCTTGCCCGCGCCGACGCCATCGTGGAGCGGACGGTCGACAAGGTTGCGGCCGAGGCGATCAAGGCTGCGGCCAAGGAAGAGGCAGAGCGCGAAAAGGCCGCGAAGGACAGGTCCGCCACGGAGTCCGCTGCCGGGTACGGCCTTGCGCCACTCACCCGGCTTGGGTGAGCCGAGGTGTGTGCGCCCACCGCAAGACTCCCCGCATGTGGGGACTCACTGTGCGGTTCGCGCTGGGCGTCGTTTGTGCGGGCGTGGTGCTGGTCGGATGCGGTGACGGTGGCGACACCGATGTGCAGCGGGCCCAGGCCCGGGTGGAAGCGGCGCAGGACGACCTCGGGGACGCGCAGGAAGCGGCGGAGGCGGCGGCGACCGCGTTCTGCGACCAGGCCAGGGAGTACGTCACGGCGCTTGACCGGTATGGCGACCTACTGACCTCGACGAAGCCGACGGTGGGGGACGTGCGCGAGGCCGGGTCCGACCTGGCCGCGCCCAGCGAGGACGTGGCCGCCGCCGCGGAGGATGCGGTTGCCGCCCGCGAGGACGTGGTGACCGCCGAGGAGGACCTGGCGGAGGCCAAGGCCGCGCTCGCCGAAGCGAAGGGCAAGTCTCCGAAGCCGACGCCGACCAGCACCGCCACGGTGTTGGTACCCGAGGCGCCTCCTGCGTCGGCCGACCGGGTGCAGCAGGCTCAGGCAGACCTCGACGCCGCGGTTGAGGGGATCAGCGACCAGACGCCCCTGGAGGAGGCCGCCCAGCAGCTCAACTCGGCCGCCGTGGCGCTCGAGATGTCGTGGTTGCGCCTGTTCTCGGAGGTGGGCTGCCTGGCCGACGAGCAGCAGGACCAAGCGGCGGCGGCGGTCAGTGACTACACCGCGGCGCTGCAACAGTCTCTCGCCGTCGCGGGGTACTACACCGACGAGGTGGACGGCGTTTACGGTCCGGCGACCGTCGACGCCGTCCAGTCCCTCCAGGAAGCCCACGGGCTGCCGGCAACCGGTGCGGTCGACAGTGCGACCGCGGCTGCGCTGGAGTCCGACCTGGCCGCTCAGGGCGGCGCCTCGGAGAAGCAGTCGGTCGCGACCACGGCGGCGGTACAGCAGACACTGAGCCTCGCTGGCTTCTGGACCGGGCCGGTCGACGGCGAGTGGACACCTGCCCTCACCGAGGCGTTGAAGGAGTTCCAGACCGAGCTCGGTGTGAAGCCAACCGGCACGGTCGACGCCGCCACGGTCGCCGCTCTCGAACGTGCGATCGCGGAAGCGAGCGCACCCGAGACCACCCCGGACGCAACCCCATCCGACGACGAGGGGGCGGACGACGAGGCCGACCCGGACGACACCGAGAGCTCGTCGCCGTCGGACTGAGCACGTTGATTGCCGTACTCGACATCCCGCTCAAGCGTCAGCCGAGTGCGCATGGCTCCTATCGAGGTCTCGCCGCCTGCCTTGCGCCGATCGAAGTCGGCGCGTACCTCGGTCGTTGCGAACGTGCTCGGTGGCCCTCCGTGCAGGATCTGGTGGGTCCGACGGCTCCGGGGATGGCGAATCCAATGGCGGACCTGCCCGTAACTCCGACCGACCGACCGACCGACCGACCGACCGGCTCGGTTCGGTGGGCGGAAGGGACCGCCTTGCGCATCGTGCCTGCTTGACTCGAGTAGAGGACCTCCCTCCCGACGCTGGATGCCCCGTCCGCGCGTTTTCTCGGTCACCCCCGGGTGATTTCCGGCCGTGCCACGGATCCGCGACCGTCACGAATCGGGGGAAGCCGCGCGGAGCCCAGGTCACGATGGTGAACACGCGACGCAGGCACACGCCCCGCTGATCTGTCTGTCACGGGGCAGGGTCGGGCTCTGCCGCGGAGGCCCTGGGCGTCGTCCCGCCCGAGGGGCTGAGTGTGGCCGAAGCGCGGCCCCGGCTCGAGTCGCATGGCCGGAACGAGCTGGTGACCTCCAAGGAGGAGCCGCCGGTCCAGGCTTTCCTAGGGTAGTACCGCGACTTCGTGCGGATCGTCCTGCTGGGCGACGCGCAGCTGCGCCGGTTTGCCTGTCGGTCCTGGCGATCGTTGCGGTGACCACGATCGACATCCTGGAGCGGACCTCGACACGCGCCCGCCACCTACACGGAGGCCATCGATGGCTCGACCAGCCCCTGCCCGACCGAAGGGACCGGCGAGTTTCCGCAGGTCAGCCCGGCGAGGAGGCCCGCTCCGACTAGACCGGAGCGGCCTCTCTGCAGCCCCGGGCCAACGCCCAGGTCACAGCGTGTCAGGGCCCGCGTCCATCGGCTCCTCCGCGTCGTTCACCCCTGTCGTGCCCGACTCCTCGCCCAACCCATGGGGGTCCGGCGGGACGAGATCGCCCGCGGCAAGGAGCTGCTTGACTCAGGGGCCATCACTTGGCGGAGTTCGATGCGCTGAGCTCCAAGACTCTCGCCTGACGCTAATGCTGACTGGCAGCGTGTTGGCGTACGCCCGCCGCCGGCGTTCGCGTCGAGCAGCCTGCCCTTACCCGGTGACGGTGGAGCTCAGGGGCGAGACGATATGACTCATGTCCGAGGCCGCCGCGCGTACCGATCCGGTGATCGTGCGCATCGCGCCGGGCATCGCGAGCGTGCGGTCGTACAAGCCCGGCTGGCTGCGCCAGGACCTCGTGGCAGGGCTGGTGCTGACGGCGCTGCTCGTGCCACAGGGGATGGCGTACACCGAGCTGGCGGGCCTGCCGCCGATCACCGGCCTGTACACCACGATCCTCTGTCTCCTCGGCTACGCGGTCTTCGGGCCGTCCCGGGTCCTGGTGCTGGGCCCCGACTCATCGCTGGGACCGATGATCGCGGCGACCGTCATCCCACTGGTCGCGGCCGAGGGAGATCCTGATCGCGCGGTCGCGTATGCCTCGTTGTTGGCGTTGATGGTGGGCGCGATCACCGTGCTCGCCGGGGTCTTCAAGCTCGGGTTCGTGGCCGAGCTCTTGTCCAAGCCGACGCAGATCGGCTACATGAACGGCTTGGCGCTGACCATCGTGGTGGGACAGCTGCCCAAGCTGTTCGGGTTCTCGGTCGACGCCGACAGCCTGGTCGACGAGGCGACCGGGTTCGTGCAAGGCATCGCCGACCGGGACGCGGTGGGGGTTGCCCTGGCGGTCGGCTTGGGGAGCCTGGTCCTGATCCTGGGCGCTCAGCGGGTGAGCCCTCGTGTGCCGGGCGTCCTGGTGGCCGTGGTGCTTGCGATCGGGGCCGTGCAGCTGTTCGACCTGCAGGACCACGGGGTCGCGGTGGTGGGGCCGATGCCGGAAGGCGTCCCACCGTTCACCGTGCCGACCGTTCCGCTCGACGACCTGTGGCTGCTGGTCGCCGGAGCCCTGGGAATCGCGCTGGTGTCGTTGACCGACACGATCTCGACCGCGTCGGTGTTCGCCGCCCGCGCCGGGGCCGAGATCGATGGCGACCGCGAGATGGTCGGCGTCGGAGCAGCGAACCTGGCGGCGGGCTTCTTCCAGGGGTTCCCGGTCAGCACCAGCGGATCACGTACGGCGGTGGCCGCACAGAACGGTGCCAAGACCCAGGTGACGGGGCTGGTGGGCGCTGCGGCCATCCTGCTCCTGCTGATCTTCGCGCCGGGGTTGCTGCGCGACCTGCCGCAGCCGACGCTTGCGGCTGTCGTCATCGCGGCTTCGATGTCGTTGGCCGACATCGGTGGGCTGCGGCGGCTGCGGCGGCAACGGAGGTCGGACTTCCGCCTGGCCCTGGCAGCGTTCCTCGGTGTCGCCTTACTCGGCGTCCTACCCGGGATCGCGATCGCGGTGGGGCTGTCGATCCTCAACGTGTTCAGGCGAGCCTGGCGGCCACATCAGGCCGTGCTGGGACGTGTCGAGGGCATGGCCGGCTATCACGACTCCCAGTTCACCCCCACCACCCACCACCTGCCGGGGCTCGTCATCTACCGGTTCGACGCCCCGCTGTTCTTCGCCAACGTGCGGACCTTCCGCGACCAGGTCCGGCATCTGGCCAGGACCGACCCTGGCCCGCACTGGATCGTCGTGGCAGCCGAGCCTATGACCGATATCGACACCACCGCAGCCGACGTCCTGGAAGACCTCGACCTCGAGCTGAACGCCAACGGGATCAGCCTGGTGTTCGCCGAACTCAAGACCCCCGTGCGTCAGAAGATCGAGCGCTACGACCTCACCGAAACCATCGACCCCGATCACTTCTTCGAGACGATCACACAAGCCGTCGATGCCTTCCGCGAGCAGACGGGCGCCTCATGGACCGCCGGCCCAGGCCCCTTCGGCCTACGTTGACCAGCAGGGGTTTAGAGGGGGCGGGGCGCCGTCGGCGCGGACGCCGCATTAAGGTTTGTTGGGCTCGGTTTGCCGGGCTTGAGGGCCACGAGTAGTCGGCGGCCGGACCGAACAGATGTACCTGTGAGAGCGACAGTCCGCCGCCTGGACGACGCCTCGCCAAGAGCGCAGGAGCGCCTTCGTCAACCACCCCGGGCGAGCCTTCCTCCTCGACCGGTCTGGTACGTCAGGGTGCAGTCGTCTCCACGGGCGTGGGCGTCGGCGACTCGGTGGGGGCCGTCGAGTCGGCGGGCGACGGCTCCTGGCTCTCCGAGGCGGAACCGCTCTCGGTCGGCTCTGCGGACGGCTCCACCGCCTCGCTCGGGCTGGTGGATCCGGTGGGCTGGTCGTCGGGATCCTGCTGGTCGTCACCGCCGGAGCCGTGCCCACCGACGCGGCCGATCGTGGTGTCGCCGGAGTCGGACCCGCCGGTGATCGAGGAGACGCTCTTCCCGGCGACCAATTCGAAGGCGGTGATCACGACCAGGGTGACCACGAACAGGGCAAGCGTCGTGAGCCCGATGTGCTTCCACGGCAGCCGGGACAACCGCTCGCGCCAGCCGACCGGCGACGTCGCCACGATCGCCTCGTCGAGCTCCTCGCGGGCCTCGCCGAGCCGCTCGTCCGCGTGGTCGAGGTGGCTGTCCTGGGCTGCGGTGTCGTCGGCACGCGCCGCCCGGAGCACCTCCGCCTGCGCGATGCCGACCTTCTCGGCCGCGCCCTTCTGCCTCTTCGCCAGCGTCCGTCTGCTCGTCGAGAGGCCCTTGGTGAACCACGCGCTGGCGACGGTCACGACGAGGCTGCCGATCGCGGCACCGAGGATGGTGCCGGCCGCTCCAAGCGTCGAGAGCAGCACCGCCGAGGCCACGGCAGCAAACACTCCCGCAACCGCCCTGATCCAGTCGATCTGGACCTTCTCCGGTTCGTCCGGGTCCTCGGTCATCACGGAACATTATGCCGTCAGCCCGGCCGGTGGCGGACTCCGCGGCCCGCCGTACGTGCCAGGGCAGGGTCGGCGAACTCCTGCGTCCGGCCTGGTGATGAAGGCCGGGCGCAGCGTCGTGCGTGGAGAGAGCCGCTGCCTTCTCCGACACACCCGGTGATCTCGGGCCGGCTACAGGGACATGGCACACCGCAACGAGGCCCAACGGTCTCACCGTTATCAGGTGATGCGATGGGGGCGCAGCAGTCCGATGATCGTTTCGTCGCTGGCGCGCCGAGCGCCGGTTGGGAGGTAGCCGTGTCCAACCCGAACATCCGGGCGAACCCACCCAGGCCCCGCATTGCGATTGACGCTGCCCGATTGTGGGGTGGCGGCCTGGCCACCGCGTTTGTCGCGGCGCTGGTCGCGGTCGCCGGCGTGATGATTTGCCAGGACGTCCTGGATATCTCCTTGGTCCGGCCAGCCCTGTTGCTCGATGTCGCCGACTCATTCCGCCTCGACTACGCGCTGACCGCGTTCCTCCTTGCCCTGGTCGCCACCGGGCTGGCGCATGGGCTCGCGGTTGCGACCCCGAGGCCGGGGGTCTTCTTCGGCTGGATCATGGGCTTGGCCACCGTATGCGGGGCCGCCGCACCGTTCGCGATCGGCGACGAACTGGAGAGCCAGGTCGCCACGGCGTGCATCAACGTCGCGCTCGGCATCTGCGTCTGGTCACTGGTGGCGTCGGTGATGGCCAGAACGATGACACCCGCGCCATGACGGCCAAAGGCCGGCGCGGGCGCGTCCGAGCGGTTTGCCCAGCAGGTTTCACCTTCTGGAGGCACCGTGACCGACATACACATGTCCTGGGTTGGTGTACGGGTCGTCGCCGACCCGAGCTACCCGCTGTCTAGTGGGGTCAAGACCGGTCCACACCAACCTGCTCTAGCGGCGCAGCACGGCAAGTCGGTATCCCCGGCCGAGCTGGTAGTGGCCGGACCAACGGGCCGTATCGTGGTTCAGCGTCGGATCCGCTCTACCAACGGCGCCGGCGACGACGTCATCAACGCCGGTCGCGGCGTCGAGCACGATCCGTGATCGGCGACAGTCATGCAGCCACCGCGCTCGGTTCTCGCGGCCGGCGCGATCACAGCGGGACGAGTCCCGGTGACGGCTGTCAGGCGTCGATCACTTCGTGGCCAGTCCGCGGAGGAGCAGGTGCGCGGATGGCAAACCCGATCAGGGTCAGGACGATTCCGAGGACGATTGCCATGGCGGCGACACCGAATGCGACGACCGAGGTGAACAACGACGCTTGCAGGAA
>Ga0190271_10000710_pt1 | contig 17432 bp, 16 predicted proteins | sample Popmic356T_FD_133747 | JGI IMG/M metagenome (GOLD analysis project Ga0190271, IMG submission 133747) | Populus adjacent soil microbial communities from riparian zone of Weber River, Utah, USA - 356 T | ecosystem: Environmental > Terrestrial > Soil > Riparian zone | place: USA: Utah | collected...
ACGGCTTCGATGTCATCGGGCGTCATGCGCGCCACGAAGCGATACATGAGCGTGCGCCAGCTCCAGAAGTTGTCCGCCTCGGGGCCGCGGAATTCCGTGAGGCCTGCCATACCGCGCTGAAAGCCATGGCTGTGCACGTTGCACATGCCCGGCAGCGCCACTTGCACGAGTTCGTCGCCCGCCTGCAGTTGTGAATTGCTCAGGACGCTGGCGAATCGCCCGCCATTTATCTCGACACGCACATCGCTCGCCCAGCCATGCGGCAGCAAAGCCGATTTGAAATGCAGTGCCACGCTACTTCTTGCGTTTGAAATGATTGGTGCTGTAGACGACGAAATCCTTGCCCGGCTCGGCGAGCTCGAAGGTCTCGATGAATTCATCCTGTGAAATCACTTCGTAGGCTTCCCGCGCTTTCCAGTCGTTGTTGAAGTTCTCGAAGCTCACGCTGTCGAAGATGAGATAGGCCGCCATGCTCTTGTCGCTGTTGAGCGCAAACAGGTTGACGAAGCCTTCTTCATGGAAATGGCGAAGCATGAAGGTCTTGCGCGCCTTGTCGTAGCTGATGAATCCGCGGTGATGATGGATCTCCGGTTTTTTTCCGGGCGCCGCTTCGTAGCGGCTGGTGCTTCGCTCTTCGACGAACTGGCCACCGAGCACGAGTTCGTAGGTCCGCTCGACGGTGCCCTTGCCCGGCTGTCCAGTGGCCGTGCCCTCCCAGGTACCGATCATGAATCGCACCCGACCCCAGCGATCCATCCTCGAGGTTGCAGCCTGATCCGCGGCGCTTGCCGACAACGCTGCAAACAACATCAACGTCACGAGAGTTTTCATGCTTCCCTCCTTGTCGGCGAAGTATATGCGGAGGCTTCGCACCTCTGGCGGCCCGCGCCACTCATCTATATGGTTCCGCCATGCACTGTGACCGCATCTGGCGCAACGCTCAACTTGCGAGCCTCCTGGACGAAGGATTGGGGCTCGTCGCCGGTGGCCTGGTCGCCTGCCGCGCCGGTCTCATCGTCTACGCCGGGCCTGAGCGCGACGCGCCTGTGCTGACCGCGGCCGAGGACATCGACTGCCAGGGGCGCCTCGTCACTCCCGGTCTCATCGATTGCCACACGCACCTGGTCTATGCCGGCAATCGCGCCCACGAATTCGAACAGCGCCTGCAAGGAGTTTCATACGCCGAGATCGCAAGACAAGGCGGCGGCATCCTGTCTACCGTGAACGCCACACGTGCGGCCAGCGAAGCGCAACTGCTGGCGGAGTCACTGCCGCGGCTCGACGCGCTGCTCGCCGAGGGAGTCACGACGGTTGAAATAAAATCCGGATACGGCCTCATGCTCGAGCACGAGCGCAAACAACTTCGCACCGCGCTCGCGCTGGCGCAGGAACGCCGGGTGAACATCAGCACCACCTTTCTCGGCGCGCACGCGCTGCCTCCCGAGTTCGCCGGCCGCGCCGACGACTACATCACCGAAATCTGCGGGAACATGTTGCCGGCGCTGGTGAAGGAAGGCCTGGTGGATGCCGTCGATGCGTTCTGCGAGCACATCGGCTTTTCGCTCGAACAGACCAAACGCGTCTTCACCGCAGCGAACCTCCAGGGCCTGCGCGTGAAACTTCACGCCGAGCAGCTCTCGAACATGCAGGGCGCCGCCATGGCTGCCGCCTTTCGCGCGCTGTCCGCGGATCACCTCGAACACGTCGATGAGTCCGGTATCGAGGCCATGGCCCAGGCGCACACCACCGCGGTACTGCTCCCGGGCGCGTTCTACTTCCTGCGGGAGACGCGTTTGCCGCCCATCGACCTGCTGCGCCGGCACCAGGTGCCGATGGCCATCGCCACGGATTGCAACCCCGGCACCTCGCCGCTCACCTCCATACTGCTGGCCATGAACATGGCAGCGACACTGTTTCGCATGACGGTCGATGAATGCCTCATCGGCGTCACGCGCGCGGCAGCGCAGGCGCTGGGCCTCGCGCGCCGCGTGGGCACGCTCGAGGCAGGCAAACAATGCGATCTCGCCATCTGGAATGTCGAGCGCCCCGCGGAGCTGGTGTATGGCATCGGACGCAACGCGCTGCACGCGCGAGTCTGGAAAGGCGAATGAGCGCGGTTACGCATGAGTGGCTGGCCCTGCATCACGGCCACGCGCCGCTGCTGGTGAGTTTTCCGCACACCGGCATCGAGATTCCCGCGGCCATCGAGGCCGGGCTCACCTCGCCGTGGCTCGCGCGCAAGGACGCCGACTTCTGGGTCGATGTGCTCTATGACTTCGCGCACGAGATGGGCGCCACCACGCTGCGGACCGCGCTGTCGCGAACCGTCATCGACGTGAACCGCGATCCCTCGGGCGCCTCCCTGTACCCGGGGCAGGCCACCACCGGCCTGTGTCCCATCGAAACTTTCGACGGGGAGCCGCTGTATTCTCCGGGGCGCGAACCCGATGCGGCGGAGATCGCGCGCCGTCGCGCGGCGTATTACGACCCCTATCACGCGGCCATCAACTCCGAGCTGCAACGTCTGCGGGCGCGCCACGCGCGCGTGGTGTTGTTCGACGCGCATTCGATCCGCTCGCTCGTGCCACGGCTGTTCGAAGGAACGTTGCCGCAGTTCAACATCGGCACGAACAATGGCGCCACCTGCGATGCGGCACTGACCGCGCGCATCGAAAAGATCTGCGACGCGACCTCATTTACAAGTGTGACCAACGGCCGCTTCCGCGGCGGCTGGATCACGCGTCACTATGGCAAGCCCGAAAACGGCATACACACGGTGCAAATGGAGCTTGCCATGCGCGGTTACCTGCACGAACCCGAGGCGCTCGACGAAACCAACTGGCCGGCGCCGCTCGATGACGCGCATGCCGCGACACTGCGAGTCGCGCTGCGCGATATTCTGGATACCTGCGTGAATTTTGCGACTGGTAAATCCTCATGAACCGTACTGATTCGTCGCGCATCATCCGCGCTGCCCGTGGGACCACACTGTCGGCGAAGAGCTGGCTCACCGAAGCGCCGCTGCGCATGCTCATGAACAACCTCGATCCCGCGGTGGCCGAGCGCCCCGAAGAGCTCGTGGTGTACGGCGGCATCGGCCGCGCGGCGCGCGACTGGGACAGCTTCGACCGCATCGTCGAAACCTTGAAGCGCCTCGAGGCCGACCAGACGCTGCTCATCCAGTCCGGCAAACCCGTCGGTGTATTTCAGACCCATGCCGACGCGCCGCGCGTGTTGTTGGCCAATTCGAACCTGGTGCCACGCTGGAGCACCTGGGAACATTTCAACGAGCTCGATCGCAAGGGACTCATGATGTACGGCCAGATGACGGCCGGCTCGTGGATCTACATCGGCTCGCAGGGCATCGTGCAGGGAACCTACGAAACCTTCGTCGAGATGGGCCGCCAGCACCACGGCGGCAGTCTCGCGGGCAAGTGGTTGCTCACGGCGGGCCTGGGCGGCATGGGTGGCGCGCAGCCGCTGGCGTCGGTCATGGCAGGCGCGTCGTGCCTCGCCATCGAATGCCAGCGCTCGCGCATCGACATGCGGCTGAAGTCCGGTTACCTCGATCACGCCACCGACGACATCGACGAAGCACTCGCGCTGATCAACCGCTCGTGCGAGGAGAAGCGGCCGGTTTCCGTCGGACTGCTCGGCAACGCGGGCGAGATCCTTCCCGAACTATTCCGGCGCGGCGTGCGCCCCGACCTGCTGACCGACCAGACTTCCGCCCACGACCCGATCAATGGCTATCTACCCATCGGCTGGACGGTGGAGAAGTGGATCGAGAAACGCGCCACCGATCCCGCGGTGGTGAGTGCGGCGGCCAGGGCATCGATGGCATCGCATGTGCATTCCATGCTCGATTTCCAGAAGGCCGGGGTGCCGACAGTCGACTATGGAAACAACATCCGCCAGGTGGCGCTCGAAGAAGGCGTGAAGAATGCCTTCGACTTTCCGGGCTTCGTACCGGCGTATATCCGCCCGCTGTTCTGCCGCGGCGTAGGGCCGTTCCGCTGGGTGGCGTTGTCGGGCGATCCCGAAGACATCGCGAAGACCGACGCCAAGGTCAAACAACTGTTGCCCGACGATGCGAATCTGCATCGCTGGCTCGACATGGCGCGCGAGCGCATCCAGTTCCAGGGACTGCCCGCACGCATCTGCTGGGTGGGCCTGGGAGACCGGCATCGCCTCGGGCTCGCCTTCAACGAGATGGTGGCGAGCGGCGAGCTCAAGGCGCCGATCGTCATCGGCCGCGATCACCTGGACTCAGGTTCGGTCGCATCCCCGAATCGCGAGACCGAAGGCATGCGTGATGGGTCCGACGCGGTCTCCGACTGGCCACTGCTCAATGCGCTGCTCAACACTGCTTCGGGTGCCACCTGGGTTTCGATTCATCATGGGGGCGGCGTGGGCATGGGATTCTCGCAGCATGCTGGCGTGGTCATCGTCTGCGATGGCACCGAGGCCGCGGCGAAACGTATCGCCCGCGTGTTGTGGAACGATCCGGCCACCGGCGTCATGCGCCACGCCGATGCAGGTTATGGAATCGCGCTCGACACCGCGCGTCAGCACGGGCTCGACCTGCCGGGAATACTGCCGCGAAACTAGGCGCGCAGTACCTGGCGGCGGCGCGCGAACCACGCGCCCGCGAGACCGATGGCTAACAAGCCCAGCGCACCCGGTTCCGGGACCGACGCAACCGTGCGGCTGGATGAAGTCACGTTGAACATCGTCCGGCGGGTCCCCGTCTGCTGACACCGCACGTCGGTGCAATCGAACTGGAAATCGGTCAGCGAAACGACGGCCTGCAAGGAATCCAGCAGCGGCAGCGACGCGAGCTGGGTGAGATCGAAGTCCGGCGAGAAGTCGAACCACGTCATGGCCGATTCCGGATTGTCGAAGCCCTGGAAGCCCGCCACGAAGCTGAACGACAACAGGCGCGAGGCGGTGAGGCCAACCGGTGTGAGATCCTGGGACTGCACGTTCACGTTGAATTGGTCCGGCGCCAGTCTCCTGCAATTTTCACCGCAGGACACCACGCCATTGGAGTCGAGGAAATTCGCATTCGCGCGGTTCGCGGCGTACGGCGCGTAATCGATGGATTCACCATTCACCACGAGACTCGAAGTCACGGCGCCGGGTAGTTCCGAATTGAATATGAGCCGATCCCCCGTATCCGTAGGAGCAGACACGGCTGGTCCGAAGAGATCGGTGTCGATGATGAATTGCGCGCTGAAAGCCTGGCCCGCTGTCGACAGATCGAATGTCGGTGGCAGCCCCGATGCGAAATCAGTGATGACGACCTGGGCAACCGTTCCACTGAAATCGAAGGTCACCGGGATGGCGCTGGCGGGTCCGGCGCAAACGACGGCCGCGACGGCGAACGTATTCTTCCATGGAGTCTTCATGTTGTTCTCTTTCTTCTATGAAGGAGTGCGCGTGACTTTAGCAGCCAGCCGCGCAAGCGCTGCACGAAATTTACATAACTGCTACCCTCGCGCCCACCACCCACCCACCCACCTGAGGAGCGCAGCCATGAGCAAGGGAATGGACCAGAAGAAGAACCTGAAGAAGAAGGCCGCGAAGACGCCCGACGAAAAGCGTGCCGCGAAGAAGGCCAAGAAAGCGGAGCGTTCCTTCCTGCAGCGTCCCTGATGATTTCGACGGTGCCGCCGGGCTCAGTTACTTCAGGCTGAGCTCGAGCCGCACCTTCCTGTTCTCCGTGGGCGCCGAAGGATTGGCGCCCAGGATGAAGACGCGGGTCGCGTCGACCGTACCCGCCCCCAGCAACGCATCCTGAATCGCGCGCGCTCGCGATTGGCCGAGCTGCTCCAGATCCGTGTCGGTGACCGCGTGCTTCTGCACGACGGCCTGCTCCAGCTCCAGATTCGCCGCCGCGATCGCCTCGGCCGTCCGCTCGCCCTTGCGCGTGGCGTTGAGCGCCAGCGCGGCGGGTGGCAGGACCGTCCTGGCGCCGTAGTCGGCGCGGTACTGCATCAGCAGCAGCTCGAAGCGTTGCGCCGGATCGGCCAGCGCCAGCTCATCCGCTTTCGGTAAAGAACGCAGCAGGCCTTCGAGTCTTCGCGCGCTGACCGTCGCGCGATCGAGCTCGGGCGAAAACGTCGTCGGGACGTCGAGTTGCAGCCCGGGTCGTTCGGTCAGCGCCCTGGAGATCGAGGCAAGCTTCTCCTGCGCCGCCGGATCGAGCGCGGCACCGCCCGGCTCGAACTCGATGATGTTCATCTCCTCACCGCCGCCGAACAGGCTGCCGAGCAGCGCGAACGGCGCAGTGGCGGCCTTGCTGATGAGCCCCACGAACGCCTTCCAGATCAGCGGCCCCATGCGGAATTGCGGATCGTCGAGGCTGCCGGTCATCGGAAGGTCGATGTCGATGACGCCATTGCGGTCTTTGAGCAGCGCCACCGCCAGCTTGAGCGGCAGCCGCACGGCGTCTTCACTCTCGACGCGTTCACCCAGTTCCAGCTGGTCGATGACGAAACGCTGTTTGGCCGTGAGCGTGCGATCCTCCACGAGATAGGCCACGTCGATGGACAACTTGCCCTTCTCGATCTTGTAGCCCGCGAAACGGCCGGAGTACGGCGTCACCGAGGTCATCTCGACGCCTTTGAAGCTCACCTCGAGATCGGTGTACAGCGCCGCGGACAGCAGGTTCAGCTCGCCGGCGATGCTGGCCGGGGCGTAGCGATCGACCTTGCCTTCGAACTGCACCTTGGCGCGCGATTTCGGATCCGACGACAACCCGAGAATGCCGCCGTTCATGTTCTGCAGGTTCACGGCGTAGTTAGGCTGGATCCAGAAGTCGGCGAAATTGGCGGCGCCATTGACGACGCGCACGTCCCCGATGCTCACGCGCAGCGGCGGCGGCGGCTCCGCCGCTTGCCGGCCGCCCCTGTCTACTGTCTGGATTGGGGCTGGGTTGCTGCCCGAAGGCGCGCTCAACACCTTGCTGACGTTGATGGACTGGTCCGGCGCGATGATGAGCCGGACGTATGGCGCATTGGCTGCCACGGTGGCGATACGCAGGCGCGCGGGCTCCGTGGAGTATTCGAGCCCGGTGAGACGCAGGCGATCCCAGGTGATGAATTCCTGCTTCAGCGCATTGTCGATGGTGTGCAGCTTCGCCACGTCGACGCTGCCCGCGATGTCGATCGCACTGGTCTCGCTGCGTTTGATATCGACTGTGGCGTTGAGCGAACCGCGCGACAAGGTCATCTGCGTATAGACGCCGAGATAGGGCTGAAGCGAGGCGAGATCGAAGTCGCCGAGGTCCACGTGCAGCGACGCTGCCGCACTGTCCAGCGCCACCTCGCCCTTCGCGGCGAGTCTGGCCGTGGCGTCGATGCCAACGTTCACATCGAGCTGCAGCTTCGTTCCAGGCGCATTGCTGTAGCCGCCCACGTTCACGTCGATGGGCGCGAGCTTGAACGTGGCCGCGGGCTGCACCAACCCGTCTTCGACCGCAAGGCTGGCGCCTTCGATGGCGATGTCCGGCGCGTTCAGCACCCACGGTGGTGCCGCTTCGCCGGACGCCTTGGCGGGAGCTTCGGCCACAGCCTCTCGCTCACCGAACAGCGCCAGGAGATTGATGCCGCCCTGCTGGTCGCGCCGGGCGCGCAAGACCGCGCCTGACAGGCTCAGCTTTTCGACGTCGACACGCCGCTGCCGCAGATCGAAGCGTGTGTTGGTGATCTGCAGCTTGCCGAGTTTGACGTCATCCGCGGGCTGATCCGGCCCGTGCAACACGACATCGGTCGCGGTGACGTCCTTCACGTTCAGCCGAAGCCCGGAATCGCTCGCCGCGAATTCGTAACCACCCTGCAGGTTGATCATGCCGCTCGTGAGTTCGAAAGGCAGCGCATCTCGCAGGTAAGACCACAACGTGGCGGCGCGCAGGTTGGCGACTTCGAATTTGCCACTCGAGGTGAACGGCATGGTCTCGAAAGTGCCATCCCAGGCGAAACGTTCGTCGTTCACGGAGGCCGCGCGCAATGCATAGACATTGCCGGCCTCGCCTGTGGTGGCAAAGTCGTGCAGCTCGAACGTGATGGGTGCGAGGCGCGTGTGAAATACCGAGGCGCGCGCGCGGTCTTCGAAGTCGATGCGCCCCTCGGTCACGCGCAACCGCTCGATGAACAGCTTCAGCGGTTCACCCGCCGGCGCCGAGGGCTCCGCGCCGGCTTCGAACGGACGCGCAAGGTCCACGAGATTGAGCGTGCCGTCCTTGCGCACGACCAGGCTCGTGAACGGCTCTTCCAGCTCGATGGCGGCGAAGCTCGGCGCAAGGCGAAACACGGACGAAACGTTGAGATCGACCGAGAGCTCGCGGAAACCCACCAGCGGCTGCCCTTCGATGTCGGGAAATGACAGGCCGTGCACCTTCAGCACCAGCGTGAACGGATTGAACCCGATGGTGCCGATGTCGACCTTGCGCCCGTATTCCCGGGCAACGAATTCGGTGGCCCGCGAATGCAGCAGGCGCGGCACGCCGAAAAAACCGTACAGCGTGTACGCGCAGAACAGCGCGACCACGGTCGCGACGAGAATGATCCGTGCGCGCGTGACTTTGATGAATGCCCCCATGCGCTGGCGATTACAACCTATATCTGCCCGGCAGCGCATGGGGCCAACGGCCTATACAGTGCGGCGACCCCAGGCTTGCTGAGGACATTGTGTCGCACAGTACGCTTTGCGGCATGGCCAGGGGATCCATCACCGTTTTTGTCGAATGCCGCCGGTGCGGCCACAAGGCGCAACGCGAAGTCGCGTTCCTGCCGCTGCCGGCCGAGGCACGCTGGCGCTGCTCGAATTGCCAGAATCGCGACCCGACCTCGATCAAGGCGTGGCACACCGGCGGGTCGTCGTCGGCGCGCATCATCTCGTTTCCGAAAGGCAAACGCCGTAGTTAGAAGAATGGTGTCAGGCACCGATTCCTAGAAAACGGTGCCTGGCACCGTTTTCTAGGAATCGGTGCCTGACACCTTTTCCACGCTGCCTCCCACGCCCGCTTCCACGCGCCGCGCGCATCGTGCCGGCGGTCAATAACACCTCAATTTCTGGGAGCTGATCATGTTGAAGCTGTCTTTCGCGGCGCTGGGCCTCGCTGCCTGCGCCCTCGTCCCACCTGCGCATGCGGGCAACTCGCCGGCAAATCGCGACGGTGATCCGGTCGTCGTCACCGAGTGGAACACCATTGCCGAGGGCGCCATCCCGGCCTCCGCCGGCGTCACGTTGCCGCGGACCTACGCGATGATGCACATCGCGATGTTCGATGCGGTGAACTCGATCGAAGGCGGATACACCGCCTATCACGTGCGAGTGCCGGCGTGGCAGGGCGCATCGAGTGAAGCGGCCGCCGCCCAGGCGGCGCACGATGTACTGACCGCGCTCCTGCCAGCCGGCACCGCCACCTACGATGCCGCCCTCGCGGCACGGCTGGCTAACATCCATCCGCTGCGCGCGCAGCTCGGCGTGAAGGCGGGTCGGGAAGTCGCGAAGAAGGTCCTCGAGTGGCGCAGCAACGACGGCTGGTCGACGCCGCAGACATTCACCCCGCCCGCACTGCCTGGCGTGTGGCAGCCGACGCCTCCGGCCTTCGCGGCCGCGGGCTTCGTGCAGGCCGGTGATGCCCGGCCCTTCGGACTGCCCACTCCTTATTATTACCTCCCACGCCGCCCTCCCTCGCTGAACAGCCAGGAGTACGCGGACGCCGTCAACGAGATCAAGGCGATCGGCGGCGTCACCAGCACCGTGCGAACGGCCGAGCAGACCCTGCAGGCCCGACTGTGGGCCAGTGTCGGCTACAGGAACCTGTGGAGCGGCGTATGGAACCAGGTCACGCGGTCCATGGCGACGGATCGCAAGCTCTCGCTCATCGAATCGGCGCGCCTCTTCGCCCTGGTGAATGCCACCATGCAGGACGGTGTGCAGACGGCGCAGGCCAGCAAGTTCGTGTACCAGCTCTGGCGTCCGGTGCATGCCATCCAGCGTGCCGGCGAGGACCTGAATCCGGCGACCGACGCCGACCCGACCTGGATGCCGCTGCTAACTACTCCGCCCTATCCGTCCTATGCCGGCAACATGGCCTGCATCGGCGCGAGCACGGCGCGTGCGCTGGCACTTTTCTTCGGCACGAACGACCTGCCGTTCACGGTGCAGTGGACCGGACTCACCGGCAATGCCGACGTGGCACGCCCGTTCCCGGGCTTCTGGCAACTGGCGGAACACCAGGCGGCGAGCCGTGAATACGGAGGCATCCACTACCATTTCGATTCGACAGCGAGCCAGGAAGTCTGCCCCAAGGTGGCGGGCTATATCTTCGGCAACTACATGCGGCCGAAGCGCTGAGCGCTGCGGGACCGACTTCCCCGGACCTGGCGCCTCTCGGGTTTTCCCTGAGGCGCTTTTTTTCAGGTTTGGGGTCGACGCGGCGTGCTGCTGGCCCAGGCCGGTGGCGCACCCGAGGCGCCGAGTTCGGTGCTGGCTTTGCGCAGCCATGTCACCAGCGCGTTGATCTGCGGAACCTGCTCCTGGTGCGGCGCAGTGGCCAGGCGCTCTTTCATGCGCTCCAGGGTCTCCGCGAAATCCCGCAGACGCTTCGACGCATTCACATGGTCTTCCATGGATGCGGTCACCGATTTCTCGATGTTGTGGAGGTGCCCGAGCATGCGCTCCAGCGTGCCGGCATCGCTACCGCGCGGGTCTCGTGCCTGTTCATGCTTGAAGACTACCCGGAGCAGGTTGCGGGCCTGTTCGACCGGATTGGGCTGACGTTCGAGTTCTGCGTTCATTGGCCGGCACAGTGGCAGCGGCGAGCGAGGTTGTCTATCGGAATTTCAGGCGGATTCCTCGGGTGGACGGAGCCTTCTGAAGGCCCGCCACAGCGCAAGGTCGTAGAGAATTTTCAATGTCGCACCGGCGACGAGCGGTGCGGCTAACGAAGTGCCAGTCATTAGGATCCCTGCAATAGCCGGCGCCACGGCCCACCCGGCCATGCGAACCAGGTGGGTGATGCCGGAGGCGAAGGTCCGTTCCTCGGGTCGAACCACCGCCATCACATAGGACTGCCGTGTCGGCACGTCCATTTCGACCAGCGATTCGCGCAAGAGGAACAATGCCGCGGCCACCGGAAAGGTGGGCATGAACGGCACCGTCAGAAGCAGGAAACTCGAGGGGATGTGCGTGAACACCATCGTATTCACGAGACCGATGCGGCGCGCGAGCCATGCGGCCGCGAAATGTGACAGGGCATTGGCGACACGCGCGGCGAAGAACAACAGACCGATGGCTTCGATGCCCACACCGAATCGTTCGTAGAAGAAATATGCCAGCAGTGCGGTGGTGAGAAAGCCGCCGCCTATGGCGTCGATGGCAAACAGCCCGCTGAGCTTGAGCAGCACCTGGCGGGTCTGCGCGCTCACCGCGGTGCGCGGGGAGCGCGGCACCTCGATCCGCTTCGACAGGCGCAGATAGGCCACGAACGGCAGCAGCGACAGCGCCGCGTAGACCAGGATCGACATCCGCAGAGACTGCGCATCGTCGAGCGGCGTGAACCGCTGCATCAGCGTGGGCGCCGCCGCCAGCAACGATCCGGCGGCGTGGCCGATGTCCTGCAATACGTTGTACTGCGCGAATGCCAGCGTGCGCTGGCTGTCGCGCGCGGTCGCCGGCAGCACGGACTGCTCGACCACCAGCGCCGCGCCGCGATCGCGCCCCATACCGTTGACCATGCCGATGAATGCAGCGAATCCCAGCACGAATGGTGAAGACGCCGCGGCGAGCAAGAACGCGCCGAGGACACTGAGCGCGGTGATGACGAGCAGTGTCCGGCGGCGGCCGAAGCGATCGGACAGAAAGGTCACGACCAGCGTGGCGGAGGCGGCACCCGCGAGCCCGAGACCGATGACGACGCCGATGGCCTTCGCGTCCAGCTCGGCGCTGGCGAGATAGATGCCGAGCAGCACACCCATCATCCCGGTGGCGAGCGATCGCGCGAGCACGGCGGCGTAGAGCCAGTGGCGATCACGCGTCTCGATCATGAACGCATTGTAGGTGGCGGCGACGTGGCGATTGATATTTCGATAGTAGTCGTAATATCGTACGCCCCCATGAAAACCGCCAATGTCATCGACGCGCTGGGCGCACTGGCCCATGAATATCGCCTGGCCATTTACCGGCTGCTGGTGGAACAGGGTCCCGCGGGCCTTGCCGCCGGCGACATCGGCGAGCGTGTCGGGCTCGTGCCCTCCTCGCTCACGTTTCACCTCAAGTCCCTGCAAAACTCCGGACTCATCAAGCAACTGCGCGCCAGCCGGCAACTCATATACAGCGCCGATTTCGGCGTGATGAACGAGCTGGTGGGATATCTCACCGACAACTGCTGTACCGCCGGCAACGGCAGTTGCGCCGTCGAATGCAAGCCGCCGCGCGCGGCGCGGCCGGTCCGGCGCAGGAATGCGGCATGAACACGATCGATGCCCATCCCTCGCTCGCGGCCGCCAGGGCGCTTCTCGAAGCCGCGCAACTGCCCACGGCCGATCTCACGCAGGCTCCGCCCGCGATCCGGACCACGCGCGAGTTCGCCGGCATATGCCCGGCCAGCTCGGCGTTCATGTGCAAACAACTTTGAACGGGAGCAACTCATGTCCGAGAAACCATTCAACGTATTGATTCTCTGCACCGGCAATTCCGCGCGCAGCATCCTCGGCGAAGCGCTCGTCAATCATTGGGGCCGCGGCAAGTTCGTCGGCTACAGCGCCGGCAGCAAACCCAAGGGCAAGGTGCATCCCATTGCGCTGGAGCTGCTCCGGCAATTGAAGATGCCCACCGACGGTTTGCGCAGCAAGAGCTGGGACGAGTTCGCGGCGGCCGGCGCACCCCGGCTCGATTTCGTGTTCACCGTGTGTGACAACGCCGCCGGAGAATCCTGTCCTTACTGGCCCGGTCAGCCGATGACAGCACACTGGGGCGTCGAAGATCCGGCCGCAGCCAGCGGCAGCGACACCGAGAAGTGGCTGGCGTTCCGCACCGCTTTCCGTGAGCTCGAGAACCGCATCAAGGTGTTCACCGCCCTGCCCATCCGGTCGCTCGACCGCGCCAAGCTGCAGGCCCACCTGCACGCCATCGGCAACAATGCCGTCAAAGAAGCTGGCTGACTCATGCGGCGCGCGCTGATTGCGGAATTCATCGGCACGTTGCTGCTCACCGCGGCGGTCGTGGGCTCCGGAATCATGGGCGAGCAGCTCGCCGGTGGTAACGCCGCCGTTGCGCTGCTGGCGAACACGGGCGCGACCGTCGCCGCACTCGCCACGCTGATCGCGGTGTTCGGCCCGATCAGCGGAGCGCATTTCAATCCGGTCGTCACGTTGACCGCGCTCTGGCAGCGCCAGCTACCCGCCGGCCAGGCAGCCGCGTGCGTGGCATTGCAATTCGCGGGGTGCTGCGCCGGCGCCATGCTGGCCAACGTGATGTTCGAACTACCGGCGGTCCAGGCGTCCATGCACCCGCGCACGGGCGCAGCGCAATGGTTGTCCGAGGTCGTGGCCACTGCGGGTCTCGTCTTCATCGCCTTCAGCTCACCCTCGGTTTCCGCCGCCGCGTGGCGCGTTCCCGCGTGGATCGGCGCTGCCTATTGGTTCACCGCCTCCACTTCGTTTGCAAACCCGGCGATCACCATCGGCCGTTCACTCACCGATACTTTCGCCGGCATCCGGCCTGCCGATGCGCCGGGATTCATCGTGGCGCAGGTGGCCGGCGGCATCCTGGGCGCGATGCTCTTGCGGTTGTTCGCGGAACGCCGGGTGCCCGCATGACGGACGACGTGGCACGAGCTGCGCGATTCAATCGCGAATGCGATTGCGTCAGCGCCGATGTGCCGGCTTTGCAGCAGCGGCTCGATGGCGCGCTGGGTGGCGCCGGCCTCGCGCAATCCATCGTGCACAGCCACCCGCACCTGTTCTCCGACACGCCGGTTTTCGTCGCGCGACAACATGCGCAGGCGATGCAGCGGCTGATCAGCGCGGTCGAAGCCGTGGTCGCGCTCCCCGCCTATCGCGAGGAAGTGCTGGCCCGGGCGCCGGCCATTGCACGTTCCGCTCCTCGAACGCGCAGCGTGTTTTTCGGGTTCGACTTCCACATCGCTGCGGGCCTACCCCAGCTCATCGAGATCAATACGAACGCCGGTGGAGCCCTGCTGAATATCGAGATGCGCCGCGAGCAGCAAGCCTGCTGCGAACCGGCGGCGTCGTACCTCAACGTTGCGGCCAGCGCGCAGTCGCTCGAGGCCGCGGTGTTCGGGATGTTCATGCACGAATGGAATCTGGCGCGCGGCGCGCAGCCGCTTCGCACCGTCGCGATCGTGGATGACGCCCCGGCTGGCCAATACCTGTTCCCGGAATTCCTGCTGGTTCAGAAACTGTTCGCGGCGCGCGGCCTGCAGGCGCTCATCATCGACGCTCGCGAACTCACCATCGAAGCCGACGCGCTCAGCTGGCGTGGACAACGCATCGACCTCGTCTACAACCGCAGCACCGATTTCTACTTCACCCAACACGCAGCGCTGGCCGAGGCCTGTACGCGCGATCTGGCGGTCATCACGCCGCATCCGCACGCGCATGCGCTCTATTCGAACAAACACAATCTCGTCACGCTGAGCGACCCGGGCTCGTTGCGCGCGATGCACGCCGACCCCGCCGACATCGAAACGCTGTTGGCGTCGATTCCCAGGACTCGCCTCGTCACCGGCAGCGACGAAAGCTGGTGGGCAGAGCGAAAGCAATGGTTCTTCAAGCCGGTTTCAGGCTTCGGCAGCCGCGGCACCTATCGTGGCGACAAGATCACGCGGCGCGCGTTCGGCGATGTCATGCGTGGCGACTACATCGCGCAAACCATCGCACCACCCGGCGAGCGCCGGCGCGGAAATTCGCCGGGCAGCGAACCTTTCAAACTCGACATACGCAGCTATGCGTATGACGGAGTTCAGCAACTTCTCGCGGCGCGTCTCTATCGAGGTCAGACGACCAACTTCCGCTCCGCCGGCGGGGGTTTCGCACCCGTCTATCTTCTCGAAGAGGGGCTCGAAGAACGGGCTCGATGAGGCTGCGCCGCCGGATCCGTCAGGGTCCGGGAAGATCGCCGGGGCGTTGCCTGCCCATGCGAAAACCGGTTGCCAGCAACACGACGATTGCGCCGAGCATGCCGCCGAGATGCGCGAAGTGCGCCACGCCCTGGCTCGTACCGAACACGCCCATCAGGAGTTCGACCGCGGCGTAACCAGCCACCAACACCCAGGCCTTCATCGGAATGGGCGGAAACACCAGCTGTACGCGGCTGTGCGGGAACAGCGCCGCGAACGCCAGCAGCACGCCGAATACGCCGCCCGAAGCGCCGACCGTGGGCGCCACTCCCTGCTCGACCGTCGCCGTCACCACCACCAGCTGCACGAGGCTGCCGGTGAGCACGGACGCAAAATACAGCAGCGCAAACCGGCGCGAGCCCATCGCGCGTTCGACCATCCCGCCGAACGCATACAGCGCGTACATGTTGAGCACGATATGGGCGACGCCGCCGTGCAGGAACGCCGATGTGAGGAGTTGCCAGAGTTCAAAACCCACGCGGCCCCCGCCTTCCAGCGGAAACGACCCGAGTGGCCACAGCGCGAAATTGATGTACAGCCTGTCGCTGGAGAACTCCTGCAGCGCGTACACGGCGATATTGGCGAACAACAGCAGGCGGACAACGGAGGTCATGGGCGCTTCGCGTACTCCGCATCGAAGCGCGCCTCGAGTTTCGGATGCACACCGCGCATCTGGTCCACCACGCGTTTGGCCCAATCGTAATATTCCCGTTTGCGCTCGAGCGACCAGCCCGCGGGCGGCGCGCCATCGATGTCGCTCACGTTGGCGATCTTGTCCGCGAGCTTCACGAGCTTTGCACGCGCGCTGATGTGTGCGGCGTGGTCGACCTGCGCCTGCTTGCGTTCGAGCTTGTCGAGCGACTTGTCGTCGGAGACCTCGGCCACGATGTTCGCGATCTCGTGACCGAACACGATCTCGAGTTCATCGTGGGTGGTGTTCGTGTCTTCGATCGTGTCGTGCAGGAGCGCGGCGGCGAGCACGACCGGATCTTCGACGTCCGCCTGCACCAGGATGTAGGCGAGCTGGATCGGATGGTTGATGTAGGGCGACGCTTCCGCGTCTTTGCGGCGTCCGTTGCGGTGCTTCTCCGCGGCGAACGCCGCGGCCTGCAGTACGAGTTCCATGTGGGTCGGCATCGATGCCGAATTTACCTGCAAACCGACAGATTTGCTTAACGCGTGTTTCGGACATCTCAACGAGCGCCGCGCGCGCCGGTGACATCCTTGCGCGCACGCGCTACCCCGAAAGGGATAGGACACCCCCTTCCGCATTGGACCTGCTCCGTGCCTCACCTGGTGAATGGGCGGCGAGCGCTGATCCATGGAAGATGCACCTCACAACCTGACGGGAGACCTCTGTGCCTGCAACCAACAATACTTCGATCGCCCTCACACTCATGACGCCACTCGCCGCGATGATTCTCGCCTCCTGCGCCCGCAATGAAGCTGCCGAAACGCCAGCCGCTCCGCCGCCGGTCCAGGCCGCCAAGGTCGTATCGAAATCGATCACCGAGTTCGATGAATTCACCGGGCGCTTCGAGGCGGTCGAGAGAGTCGAGGTGCGCCCGCGCGTCTCGGGCTATGTGATGGCCACGAAATTCGCGCAAGGCCACCAGGTGAAGAAGGGCGACATCCTCTATGTCATCGACGCGCGTCCCTACCAGGCGACACTCAAGCACGCGCAGGCTGAACTGACGCGCGCCCGCACGCTGGCCGCATTGGCAGAGTCCGAGCGCGCGCGCGCCACCCGGCTCATCGAAAAGCGCGCGATCTCCCAGGAAGAGTTCGACGCGCGCACCTCGGTCACCGAGCAGGCCACCGCGAATCTCCAGGCGGCCGAAGCGGCATTGGAATCCGCCGCGCTCGATCTGTCGTTCACCGAGGTGCGCGCACCGATCTCGGGCCTCGTCGGCCGTGCGGAGATCACCGCGGGCAACCTGGTCTCGGCCGGTCAGACGCTTCTGACAACAGTGGTATCGATCGATCCCATCTACGTCTCGTTCGACGGCGACGAGCAGGTGTACCTCAAGTACGTCGGCCTCGATCTGCGCGGCGAGCTCAAGAGCTCGCGCGATGCGCGCAATCCGGTGTGGGCCGGACTCGCCGATGAACAGGGCCATCCGCATGAAGGCGTCATGGTCTTCCTCGACAACGAGCTCGATCCGAATACCGGCACCATTCACGCGCGCGGACTGTTCAAGAACGCCGACCGGCGTTTCACCCCCGGCATGTTCGCGCGCGTGAAGCTCATCGGCAGCGGCAAGTACGACGCGCTGCT
>Ga0190271_10000711_pt1 | contig 17423 bp, 16 predicted proteins | sample Popmic356T_FD_133747 | JGI IMG/M metagenome (GOLD analysis project Ga0190271, IMG submission 133747) | Populus adjacent soil microbial communities from riparian zone of Weber River, Utah, USA - 356 T | ecosystem: Environmental > Terrestrial > Soil > Riparian zone | place: USA: Utah | collected...
CGTCCCCTGGATGTTCGGCCTGTTCGTCGGGCTGGCCGTCGCGATGAACTATGCGCTGACCCGCACCAAATGGGGCCGGTCGATGGCCGCCGTCGGCGGCAACCGCGAGGCGGCGCGGATCGCCGGCGTGCCGGTACGGAAAGTGATCTTCGCCGTCTACGTGCTCTCCGGCCTGATGGCCGGGATCGCCACGGTCCTGCTCTGCGCCCGGCTCGGCAGCGCCTCGCCGGTCAGCGGCAACCTCTACGAGCTCGACGCGATCGGCGCCGTGGTGATCGGCGGCACCAGCCTCGCCGGCGGCCGGGCGACGATGGTCGGGACCTTCCTCGGCGTCCTCACCTTCGCGCTGATCTTCAGCCTGATGACCCAGCTCGACCTCTCGACCGAGATCCAGCAGGTGACCAAAGGGGCGATCGTGCTCGGCGCCGTGCTGCTGCAGCGCCCCGAGGCGAGGTGGTGAGGGTGAACGCACTTCAGCTCTACCGAAGGTGTCAGTCAACTAGCAGTGAGGAGGAGGGATGATCATGTCGCTGAAGCGACTCATGGTCACGCTTGGGATCGTCGGCCTGATGGCATTGGGCCTGTCTGCCTGTGGGGGCAGCGACAGTGAGACGGTCACGGTGACCGAAGGAGGAGGCTCGGCCGCGGCCGGGGGCTCTGGTGGCAGCGGCGACTCGGGCAAAACCGTTCGCATCGTGGCCAGCGTGCCACCGACCGACCACGGCTGGCTCGGCGCGATCTCCAAGGACGCGCAGGCCCAGGCCGACCAATATGACGACGTCGATTTCAAACTGCTCGAGGCGGCGGATGCGGACTCGCAGGCGCAGCAGATCGAGCAGGTGATCTCGGAAAAACCGGACGTGCTCGTCGTCCTCCCGCAGGACGGCGAAGCGCTGACGCCGGTCGCCCAGAAAGCCGAGGCGGCGGGGATCCCGGTGGTCAACATCGACCGCCTCTTCACCCAGCCCGACGCGGCGACGGCGACGATCCTCGGCGACAACCGCCAGATCGGTGTGCTCGCGGCCGACTACATCGCCGAAGAGCTCAACTGTAAAGGTAAGGTCGTCGAAATCCAGGGCCTGCCGGGGATCTCGGTGACCCAGGAACGGACCGAAGGGTTCGAAGAACAGATGAAAAAGGCCTGTCCCGACGGTGGGATCGAAGTGGTCGCCCAGCAGCCGGCCGACTTCAACCCCGACAAAGGCCTGACCGTGATGGAGAACATCCTCCAGTCCGAGAACCAGATCGACGCCGTCTACACCCATGACGACGACATGGCCCAGGGTGTGGTCCAGGCGATCCGCAACTCCGGTCGCGACGACGAAATGTTCCTCACCGGGGTCGGCGGCTCCCAGGCCGCGATGGAACAGATCGAAGAGGGCGGCCTCTATCGGGCCACCTTCCTCTACAACCCGAACATGGCCGCCTCCGCCGTCAACATGGCGCGCCTGATCGGCCTTGGCGAGGGCTTCCCGGAGCTGGTCCCGCCCGAGGTCCCGCGGCAGATCGTCGTCCCCGCCGCCGTGGTCACCAAAGACAACGTCGGCGAATACGAGAAATACGCATTCGACTGAGTTCGACCGGCTCGCGGGCGCGCCGTGCAAGCGGCGCGCCCCGCCGTCGCACGGGCTCAGACGCCGAGCACGAGGCTCAGGCCCAGCATCAGCGCGGCCCCGATCGCGATCCCGAGGCTCGCTCCGAGCGGCCGGCCAGCCCCGTAGGCCTTCGGCAGCATCTCGACGACGATCAGGGCCAGCATCGCCCCGGCCGCGAAGGAGAAGGAGAACGGCAGCAGGCCGCTGACCTCCTCGACCGCCAGGTAGGCGACCACGGCGCCGAACGGCTGCGGAGCGCTGGTCGCGACCGCCGCCCAGAACAGCCGAGCCCGCCCGAACCCGGCCTCGGCCATCGGGATCGCGACGCTGGTTCCCTCGGGCACGTTCTGGATCGCGATCGCGAGGATCACGAAGAGGCTGAGGCCGGCGCGGTCGGAGGCGAAGGCGGTGCCGATCGCCAGGCCCTCCGGGAGACTGTGGACGAAGAGGACGAGAAAGACCAGCGCCGAGGTGCGGGCGCCGGTCCCGGTCCGCCCCATGAACCCGGCATCCGGGCTGAAGCGCCAGCGGGCGACGAGCAGGTAGGCGACGCCGGCCGCGAGCCCGGGCAGCACCTCGGCGACCGACGCTTCTTCGCTGGCCGGGATCAGCAGGCCGGCAACTGCGGCGACGCCCATCACTCCCGCCGCGAAGCCGAGCAGGAACGGGGTCAGCGCCTCGGCCCGGCCGCCGAGCAGGAAGACCGGGATCGCGCCAAGACCCGTTGCCAGCGTGGTGGCGCCGGCGGCGAGGACGAGGACGGCGACCTCGGGCATGGCAGGGATTCTGCCCCGCCCGGCGGCCGGCGCAGCCGGATCTCCGTGCACCACGTCCTGCAAGCTCGGGGTACGGTTCGAACGTGCGCTATCGGCTGCAGCTTCCGGAGGAGAGGGCGGCCGAAGCCGTGCGCGATTTCGTCGCCGCCTGGATCGACCAGCCCGCCCTGCGACGGATCGTCGAGGCCGAGGGCGGGCGCTGGCCGGAGGGATCCCTCGAGCAGCGGGTCGAGGCGCTGCATGACTTCAGCGCCCGCTGGGACTTTCGCGGCGGGGCGGAGCGCCTGGAGATCCAGCCCGCGGCCCTGAAGGATCACGATGAAAGCCTGCTCAGGGATGCGGCCGAGCTGGGAATGACCGCCGCCGACAGGCCAGCAAGCGATCGCTACGACCATGCGCTTGTCCTCGGCGGCACGGCGCTGGCCAGCATCTACCGACTGCGGCGCCTCTACGAATTGCGGGAGGCCGGCCTCGAGATCGGGCGGGTGGCGGTGCTCACCGCCCTGCGGCAGGTCGGTGAGCCGGAGCTGCAGCTGGTCCGCGAACGAGCCGAGATTGCCGCGATCGTCGACGATTCGCCGCCGACCGAGTTCGACGTGATGGTGCGCGCCACCGAGCTGTTCAGCGGAGCCAGCGCCACGGTGGAGCGGATGCCGAACCCGAACCCGAACTTGGAATCCGCGCAAGCGCAGGTCGGCGATGCGGTGGTGCTGGCGGCACCGTCAGCAGATCCGGAGCGCCGTGCCAACAGTCGCGACAACTACGACGTCTACGCGAGCCAGATCGGTCTTGCCGATTCCGTCCTCGTCGTAACCAGCAGCATCTACCTCCCCTACCAGTTCTTCATCGCTCTGCAGGCCCTGGGCTGGGAGCATCCCCGCACCATCGAGGCAGTCGGATTCCCACCGGAGTGGATGCGGGGAGTTCTCACCGGCCCCCAGAACGTCCTGCAGGAGCTCCGCAGTGCTCTCTTCGGGGCGCACAACACGCTGCGCGCCTTGCAGTCAGGCGCCGAGGGCTAGTCGTCACCGTCGCAGCTTGCGCTCGGCCTGCTTCACCGCCCGCCGCAGCTTCCACTTCCAGTACAGCGCTTCCGGTCCCTTCGACTCCCTTTCGTCGGCGAGGCCAGGGTGCTTCCCGACCCCGCTGCCGTCGGAGCGCAGCAGCACCAGCCGGACCTTGCCCTCACCATCAGGCACCGGGCGTTCGATGGCGAGCTCGCGCCCCCGGTGCTTCCAGTGATGGAGGTGGTAGGAGATACCGGCGTTGTAGAGGTCGGCGATCCGGTAGCCGTAGCGGGCCTGGTCGCGTCCCTCGACGCGGGCATTTACCTGCTCGAGAAAGGGCAGCACCAGCGCCCCGACTCGGACGAAGACCGTGTGGTACTGCTGCAACGCACTGCGCAGCGTCAGGCCGTCGACCACGTACTGAGCGACGTCGTTCAAGGCGCCGACCACGACCCGCGCGTCGCGTTCCTCCTCGGTAGAGAGATCGTCGAGCTCGCTCCAGGTACGGAACTCACCGTTACCCCCCGGTGCTACCTGTTCCAGCACGGAGACGTGAATGGGGAAGCTCGCCTGCAACCGGCCCCGAGCCTCTCGGGAGCGCATGAAGGCCGCCTGAAACTGGATCGTCGCCTGCGCACGCGAAGCGGCGGTGGCGCCGCGTAGCTGCACGACGACGAGCCCCAGCCCGAGCACCGCGATCGCCGCACTGATCACACCTGCCCACTCAGCCACCGGTAAGCCTCCCCCTCGCCATCGCCTCGACTTTACCCAGGACGGACCGTTGAGTCAGGATGCTCACATGTCGGCGGAGCTGACTCTCTATGGGCGCCCGGTCGACACGGTCTTCGATCTGCTCGGCGACAGGGAGAACGACATCACGTATTCGGTCCAAGGAGAGTTGGCCGCAGATTCCGTGCGCCTTCAGGAGGGCATCTCCGGAGCTGGTTTCACCGATATCGAGATCCTCGCCGGCAAGGGCAGTGTCCATGTGGTGATCGAGGCGAAGCGGGGATACGACCTGCCACAACCGGCCCAACTGCAGAAATACGCGACCCGGACGCAGCCGCCGCCGACCGTACTGGTCGTCTGCGCCGAGGCGTCGGCGGACTTCGTCACGGGGAAGCTCCCCGACTCCGTCTCGGGAGTGCCGGTCCTCTATCGCTCCTGGCGTGAGATCGAGGCCCTGGTCTCACTCGCTGCAAGCAACAGCCGGCGACACGCGGAGAAACGCCTACTTCGAGATCTGTCGCGCTATCTGAAAGGTTTGATGACCATGCAGGACGTCAGCTCGAATCTCGTCTATGTCGTCAGCCTCGGCCGGGAAATCGAGGACACCGGGATCAGCTTTCGCGACGTCGTCGTCGATCACGACACCTACTTCTGCCCGATCGGCGGCGGCAGCGGAGGTTGGCCCAAGGAGCCGCCGAACTACCTCGGCTTCCGCTTCGACGGCCAGCTGCAGCAGGTCCGCCACGTCGAGGCGTACCGCATTGCCGACGACAACTACGCCGGCTTCGAGCCGCTGAAGGGGAAAGTGGACTGGCCGGACGAACGCCACTGGGTCTTCGACCTCGGCCCGGTGATGAAACCGATGCACGAGGTCCGCACCGGCAAACTGTTCCGAGCCCAACGCGTCTGGGTCGCACTCGACCTGCTGCTCACCAGCGAGACGATCTCCGAAGCCCGAGACAAGACCAGGGTGCGGCTTGAGAATGCCGGCGAGCCGGCGTAGGGAATCCGGGCTCGCTCGGTTCACACCAGCTTCTCAAGGCAGCAACGTTCCTTTAGCAGGGCCGCGAAGGGACGCTCCTAGATTCGGGTGGACGTCATCCCCTACGACAAGGAGACAACTTTCCCCATGCGAGCCAAGCGGACTCCCCTCGCATTCCTCGCGGTCCTGGTCTTTGCGGCGGTCGCCGCCACCGGGGCCCTGGCCACCGTCAAATACATCGACTATGGCGGCGGCGCCGAAGACAACTCCCGTGAGATCAAGAGGTTGATCGACTCCGACAAGCCCAAGAACGTCATCGTCCTGATCGGCGACGGGATGGGCGACAGCGAGATCACCCTCGCCAAGTATTACGCCAGGGGCGCCGACGGCATCCTCAACATGGAAACGCTGCCCTTCGCGGGGGAGCTGAACACCTACGGACTCTCGGCCGGCCCCGGTCCCAACTACGCGCCGAACTACGTGCCTGACTCGGCCCCGACCGCGACCGCCTGGTCGACCGGCAGGAAGACCATCGACGCTCGCGTTTCCCAGGGCCCAAGCGCCTCGGAAAAAATCCCGGGCTCCAACGCCGGCTTCACGACGACGTTCGAGATCGCCGACCAACGCGGCATGTTGGTCGGCAACGTCTCGACCGCCGAGATCACCGACGCGACCCCGGCGGCGCCGTCCTCGCACATCTCGCAGCGCGCCTGCCAGGGCCCGGCCGACGCTCGCACGATCTGCCCGACCGAGGCGAAGGGCGCCGGTGGGCTGGGCTCGATCGCCGAGCAGCAGATCGACCACATGCTCGACGTCAACCTCGGCGGCGGTCGCAACCGCTACCTGCAGACGCTCGACGGCAGCACCGGCACCGTGGTCGACTACGCCAAATCGAAGGGCTACCGCTACGTCGAGTCGGCGAACGAACTGAACGCGATCGCCTCGCTCTCGAAAGGCCCGGTCCTCGGTCTCTTCAACGGCAGCAACATGACCACCGAGTTCGAACCGCTGATCGCCGCTCCCACGCCGGGCGCGGGCAGCCCGACGTTCCGCTGCGACGAGACCAATCGGCCCTCCAACGAGCCCAGCCTGGAGGCGATGACCAAGAAGGCGATCCAGCTGCTGGAGAACCGCAGGGGCTTCTTCCTGCAGGTCGAGGGAGCCTCGATCGACAAGCGCGACCACGCCTCCGACGTGTGTGGCCAGATCGGCGAGACCCTCGCCTTCGACAAGGCTGTCGGCGTCGCCCTCAACTACCAGGACAAGCACGAGGACACGCTGGTCGTGATCACCGCCGATCACTCCCACACGAGCCAGATCGTGCCGGTCGGGCAGGACGTGCCCGGCTTCTACGCGACGTTGAAATCGGACGACGGCGTGCCGATCCGCGTCTCCTATGGAACCGGCAAGACCGCGGCCGGGATGTCGCACACCGGCGCCCGGGTCCCGGTCGCCGCGATCGGTCCGCAGGCGTCCAACGTGATGGGCGTCCGCGACCAGACCGACCTGTTCGCGACCCTGATCGGCCGCGACGGCTGACCTCCCGACGGGACGAGCCCACCGCGCGGAATCCGCCGCGCGGTGGGCGGGCTACGATCGCCCGACAGCGTGACCGAGCCAACCTACGACCGCGAGTTCTGGGAGCGGCTCTGGTCGAAGACCCTGAGCGAGAGTGGGGACCGGGTCGCGCAGCGGCCGCCGAACGGGCACCTGACCGCCGAGATCGACGGGTTGGCGCCGGGGCTGGCGCTCGATGCGGGCTGTGGTCATGGCGCCGAGGCGCTCTGGCTGGCGGCGCACGGGTGGCGGGTCACGGCGGTCGACTTCTCCGCTGCCGCCCTCGCCCAGGGCAGATCGATGGCCGCGGCGGCGGGTCCGGAGCTGGCCGGGCGCATCGAGTGGGTCGAGGCGGATCTCGGCGGTTGGGTCCCGGAGCCAGGGCGCTTTGACCTGGTGGTCTCCCTGTACGTGCACATCGCGGGATCGGTCGCGGAGATGGTCGGGCGGATGGCCGCGGCGGTCGCGCCTGGCGGGACGCTGCTGCTGGTCGGGCACCGGCCCGTCGACCCGGCCAGCGGAGAGCCGACTCCCGCGGCCGGGCAGGTCCAGGTCTCCCTCGAGGCAGCGGCACCCGTCCTCGACGCCGACCGATGGGAGTCGATCGTCGCCGAGGAGAGGCCGCGGGCCGCTGGCTGCGGCGTCGACGCCGTGATTCGGGCGCGACGCCGGGCCTGAACCCGCGGCCCGCTAGCGCGGGTCGACGACGATCAGGGCGGAGTCGACCTTCTCCCAGCGGGGGCTGGCGATGCTGGCGCGGATCTGGAAGTTGAAGGAGCCGGTCTCCTGGGGGGTGCCGTTGAGGACGATCCAGCTGCCGACGTTGGGTGGAAAGCGCGAGGCCCTGACGCCGTTGGGGAGCTTGCCCTCCCAGGCGAGAGTCGGCAGGGGGTTGCCTTCGGAGGTGCAGACGTGCTTGTCGACGATCGGCTCGCCGACCTTGAAGTGGAAGGTGCCGCCGCAGTTGAGGCTGGGGTCCTGCGGGGGATCCGGCTTCGGGTCGGGGTCGCGCAGGGGGCCGAATCTGACCGGCACCTTGATCGAGCCGAGGTCGGCGATGACGGTGTCCGAGCCGCCCTCGCAGCCGATGCTGCCGGCGCCGCAGTCGATGTGGAAGGCCCTGACGTAGAGGTTCGGCGAGGAGCCCTGGGCGAGGTCGATGTCGACGTCCTTATTCAGGCCGCCGGGGGTCTCGAAGCTGACGTTGTAGCGGGCGTTGGATTTCTCGAAGGCGCAGCTGCCTTCCGCCTTGGCGAAGTAGTGGCCGTAGTCGCCGCTCTGCTTGGTCGGGTCGTAGACGAAGCTGCCCACGTCCTCGTTCTTGGTGCAGTTGCCGCCCCGATAGGCCCAGGTGATCTTGGTCCCGACCGGGACGTCGTAGGTCGGGGCCGCGTGGACGTCGAAGGTGCGGTCGTTCTTCAGCGTGCCCTGGCGAACCACGTTGGAGCCGGCGCCGCCGCGCAGGCGGTCCATGCCGGGCCCGCCGAGAACGATGTCGTCGCCACCGCCGCCGTCGGCCCAGTCCGCGCCGGCTCCGCCGAGCAGCAGGTCGACGCCGGCGCGACCGCGGATCGTGTCGTCGCCGCCGAGGCCGCAGACGGTGTCGTCGCCCCTGGTCCCGGAGAGCATGTCGTCGCCCTGCGTGCCGACGATCGTGCAGCGCGGCTGCGCCGGCGCCGCGGCGCTGCCGAGGGCGGGAACGAGGGTCAGGACCAGAACGAGCGAGGCACACAGCGCCAGGGCGGCGGTGCGGCGAGTCCGGTGCGAGTTCATCTCTTCCTGCGGCCTTTCGTCGAGGGTGCGCGACGGCGGTGGCGGTCGCGGGAGCAGGACTTATATCGAACAATGTTCAGTTTGTCTGTCGGCAGGTCTCCGTGGGCGCTTTAAAGCCTGCTTGGATAACCCAGCCTGATCGTGGGTCGTTATGAATGAAATTCGCGGATATCGATAATTACTGCCAGATTCACCAACCCCGAAGGAGAACCCATGGACATCTTTTCCGTAGAGCAGAAGGAGCGGCTCAGTCGCGAGGAAGTCGCGGCGCGGCTTCACAAACTCGCCGACATGCTGGCCCGCCACAACGAGATCCAGTTCGATCGCGGCGGCACCCACTTCACCGTCAACGTGCCGGACGAGGTCGAGCTGAAGATCGAGCTGGAGATCGAGAGCGACGAGCGCGAGCTGGAGATCGAGCTGACCTGGTGAGCCGTCTCAGAGGGCCGCGGCCTCGAGCGAGGCGGGCGGGGCCAGATCCGGAAGGCGGATCATCCGGAAGGCGTTGAACAGCCCGAGGAGAGCAGCCAGGATCGGGACCAGCAAGGCCACCTGAAGGGCGCGATCGGTCGCATCGGTGTTGATGCGGACGATCTCGTCGCGGACCGCCTGCGGCTCTTCGGCGAGCAGCCGTTCGAGCTGCGTGCTGCTGACGACTTCGGCGTCTTCGTCCAGCTGGGTCGCAATCTGCTGCTGCTGCGGGGGCGGGATCTCCTCGCTCGCCTCGGTCAGGTTGGTGAAGCTGAGCGAGAGAGTCGCCAAGAGAATGCCGCCGGCCATCGCCAGCCCGAACGACAGGCCGAAGGACCCCGCGGCCGAGTTCACCCCGGCCGCCTCGCTGATCCGCTCCTCGTCGATCGGGGCCAGGGTGTAGTTGTTGAGCTGGGAGACCAACAGGCCCAGCCCCGCCCCGGCGATCGCCAAGGGGATGACGAGGTACCAGCCGGAGTCCGCCGCGGGGACGAGCGGGATCAGCAGCGCCATCCCGATCGTGCTCAGCGCGAAACCCAACCTGACGATCGCGGCCGGGCGCCGGTTCCCCGCCCTCCGCCCGGCCAGCGTCGCCGCGCCGAACATCGTCAGCGAGAGCGGGGCCAGGGTCAGGCCGGTCTGCATCGCGTCGTACTCGAGCGAGATCTGCAGGAAGATCGGCAGCGCGATCATCGCCCCGCCGAGGGTGATGTTCTGGAGCATCTGCTGGGAGATCCCGATCCGGAAGTGCGGCAGCCTGAAGAGGTCCGGATCGAGCAGGGTCACCTTCCCCTCCCGGTGGCGGCGAACCAGCCAGCGGCTCAGTGCCACCAGCCCCAGCGCCCCGACCCCGATCGTCAAGCCGACGAACTCCCCTCCCTCCTGCCAGACGAGGATGCCGAGGACGACGCCGCCCATGCCCACCACCGAGAGGAAGGCGCCGGTTGCGTCGATGCGCCGGGACCCCATGTACGGGACGTCGCGGATCGACTTGACGTTGAGCAGGACGATCGCGATGACGACGAGCTCGAGCAGGAAGCCCACCCGCCAGGAGAGGAAGGTGGTCACGAAACCGCCGAGGAGCGGGCCGACCGCCGCGGCGACGGCAGCCGAGGCGCCGACCAGGGCGTAGGCCTTGGTCCGGGCCGTGCCCTCGAAGTTGCCGCGGATCAGCGACTGCATCGCGGGCAGCAGCAGCGAAGCGCCGAGCCCGCCGACGATCGCCCAGAAGATGACGATCGCGCCGAGGCCCTGGGCGAACGTCATCGCCAGAGCCCCAGTCGCGTAGGCCAGCAAACCGAGCACGAAGGCGCGCTTGCGCCCGATCAGGTCGCCGACCTTGCTGCTGATCAGGATGAACGCCGCCGAGACCAGCGCCTCCAGCGCGATCGCCGACTGGACGCCGCTGACGGTGGTGTCGAGATCGCCGACGACGGCGGCGATCGAGACGTTCATCAACGAGGTGTCGACGACGAGCACGAACATCGCCATCGCCAGCAGGAACGCCAGCCGGGGGCTACTGCTCGGCAAGCCACTCCTTCGCGCTCGCCAGATCGGCGACGCGGAAGCCCTTCGCCTTCCCGGGCAAGAGGAGAGACAGGGCGGTCAGGGCCGGCCGTAGCCAGTCCTCGTCGCTGACCACGGCGACCCGCTCGAACGAGGTCGCGTGACGGGCGCGGAAGCCCGCACCCGCCTCGATCGCGTCCCCCTCGACCTCCTCAGCGGTCGGCCCGAGCAGGTAGAGGACCCGCAGCTCGCGACCGTTCGCCAGCTGCTCGCGGAGGGCGGGCTCGACGACCTTCTCCCAGTCGTCGTCCTCGACCTCTCCGTGCGCCTCGAAGCCCAGCGTCCCGGGCGGCATCTCATCGATTCGTCGCAGCACTTTTCCCCCGATCTTTGTTGAGCAAACTCAAGCCATTGTGGTCGGTTCGGGCTCGGCTCGCCCTGCCGAGGCCCGGGAAGCGCTGAGCTCGGCGGAGATCCGGACCGCCGCGGAGACGAGGGGGGCGGCGAGGACGAGGCCGATGGTGCCGAACAGGCAGCCGCCGGCGATGGTGACGATCAGAACCGCCAGGGGGTGGAGGTCGAGGGCGGCGCCGTAGGCGATCGGCTGGACCAGCTGCTGGAGGACGCCGTTGGCGAGGAGGACGATCGCCGCTACCGCCAGGGCCGCCTCGGGGCCCTGGCCGCCCAGCGCGATCAGGACCGCGAAGGCCCCCGCCGCCCAGGCGCCGAGGTAGGGCACGTAGCCGCCCAGGAAGGTGACGACGGCGATCGTCCCCGGCAGCGGCACGTCGAGCAGCAGCGCCCCGGCGCCGACCAGCAGCGCGCTCCAGAGGGCCACGATCGTGACCCCGACGAAGTAGCCGCGCAGGGAGCGGGAGACCTGACCCATCACCGTGCGGGCGACCGGAACCGGCACGCCGAGGTGGCGCTCGACGAAGCGGCCGATCGTCGGCGCGTCCTTGAGCATGAAGAAGAGACTGAGAGCCGCGAAGGAGAGGAAGACGGCCAATGAGGCGAGCTTGTCGACGCCGCCGAGCAGGCCGTCGGTGAGGGCCCGGAAGGCGACGCTGACGGAGGCGCCGGCCTCCTGGTTGGCGTCCGCGGCGGTGCCGGATCCGACGCCGAGGCTCTGCAGCCACGACTGGATCTCGTCCGCCCCGCCCTGGAGCCTCTGGCTGAGGCTGTCAGCCTGGCTGGCGATGCCGCTCATGACGATGACGCCAACGCCGACGCCGATCAGGACGATGCCGAGGAAGACCAGCACCGCGCCGATCCCCCTCGGCACCCCGTGGCGCTTCAGCCAGTCGACCAGCGGCACGGTCACCGAGGCGACGATCGCCGCGGTCACCACCGGCATCACGATCGTCTGCGTCTGCGCCAGCAGGAAGATCGCCCCGACCAGCGCCGCGCCCACCCCGACCAGCAGCCAGGCGCTGAAGCCGAGGTCCCGCAACCAGGCCGGCGCCGAGAACATCCCGTCCAGCTCGGCGGGGTCGATCTCGATGACTTCTTCCTCGGGGGGCTCGCTCTCGCGGCCCGGGCGCCACAGTCGTCCTCGGATCGGCCGCCTCGGACTCATCGCGGCGGACGATACGCGGCGCTCCCGACACGGCGGCGGAGCCGCGCGATGACCGAGCCAGTGCGGGTCACCTACGTCGGCCACGCGACCGTCCTGGTCGAGATGAACGGCTTGCGCCTGCTCACCGACCCGGTGCTGCGGAGCCGGGTCGGGCCGCTGCGCCGCCACGGCGCCGCCCCCGACCCGGGGCTGGCGACGCGCGTCGACGCGGTGCTGATCTCCCACCTGCACCACGACCACGCCGACCTGCCCTCGCTGCGCCGGCTGGACCGGGCGGTGCCGGTGCTCGGCGCGCCCGGGACCGGGGACTTCCTCGCCGGCCTCGGCTTCGGCGACGTCCGCGAGCTCGCCCCCGGCGACTCAGCCGCTGTCGGCGGCGTCCGCGTCGCCGCGACCGAGGCCGACCATCCGCCCAGCGGCCGGCGCTTCGAGCGCGCCTCGCAGGCGGTCGGGTTCGAGCTGAGCGGCGAGCGGCGGATCTACTTCGCCGGCGACACCGACCTCTTCGACGGCATGGAGGAGATCGGCGCCGGCGGGCTCGACCTCGCCCTGCTGCCGATCTGGGGCTGGGGCACCAACATCGGCGTCGGCCACCTCGACCCCGAGCGGGCGGCGCGGGCGGCGGCGCTGCTGGCGCCGAAGCTGGTGGTCCCGATCCACTGGGGCACGCTCTACCCGCTCGGCCTGGCGCGGCTGCGCCCCGAACCCCTGCGGGCGCCGCCGCGTCAGCTCGCCGCCGCGATGCGGGAGCTGGCGCCTCAGTCGGAGCTGCGGGTGCTGGCCCCGGGCGAGGCGACCTCGCTGGCGTAGCCGTCGTGGCCGAGGCCGGCGAGCCAGCCCCGGAAGACCCGGTGCACGCGCTCGGCGCCGACCACGTCGCCCTCCGGCCAGGGAAGCTCGGCGGGGTGCAGCACGAAGGGGTGCGCCTGGGTCCCGCCCATGCCGCCGTGCGAGCCGACCAGCTCCTCGAAGGCGGCGACCTCGCCGAACTCGGGCCAGTAGGTGCTGTTGACCATCAGGTCGGCGCAGTGGGGGAAGCCGTCGGTGCGGCGCAGGTGGTCGGCGGCGTGGGGGCCGAACGGCGCCAGCGGGTCCTCGCCCTCGACCCGGTCCTCGTCGAGGAAGCGGGTCCCGGCGGCGCCGATCGCGAGCGCCCCGAAGCGCTCCGAGCGAACCAGGACGAAGCCGACCCCGGGGTGGTCGCGGAGGGCCGGGAGCAGCTGCGGGTAGAGCGCCTCGAGTCGCTCCAGGGGGACCCGGCCCGGCTCGCGGGGGAAGCTGACCAGGCCGAGGCAGCCGGAGGCCATCACCGAGAGCTCCGGCACCTCTCCCCCGTGCGCCCGGTCGACCTCCTCGCGGACCTCGGCGTCGAGCGTGACCACGCCGTCGTCGCGGCGGCCGCGGGTCGCCGTGCGCACCGTGCGCGCCGCGATCGTGTCGTCGCGGGCGACCTCGGTGAGGCCGGCGCTGAGGTAGGCGAGCGCGTCGTCCTCGCCCTCCTCGACCGCGATCGTGCTCTCCGGGTCGCAGGCCGAGCGGACCAGGTCCTCGAGCGTTTCCCCGTAGCGGTCTCGGAAGGTTTCGCCCTGCGACTGGCCGTGGTCGGAGAGCACCACCAGCCGGTAGGGGCGCGGGGCGTCGGCGCAGGCGAGGGCGACCCGGGCGATCTGGCGGTCGAGGTCGCGCAGCACCGCCAGCGCGTCGTCGCGTTCGATCCCGGAGTGGTGGGCGACCTCGTCGTAGGCGAGGAAGGTCGTGTAGACGAGCGGGCGGCCGGCGAGCACGTCGCCGACGACGCTGGCGACCTGGAGGTCGCGCTGGACCACGGTCGCCCAGGCGCGGACGGCGGCGTAGGAGCGCGAGCGGGCGATCCGCGGGCGGACGTCGTCGCGGACCTGCCGGCGCGCCGCCCGGCGCTCGCGGAAGACGTCGACGAAGGCCAGCACCAGGGTGCGGGCGACCGCGTAGGGCCGCGCGAAGTAGGCCGCGTAGTCGACCCCGATCGGCCGCCTCCGGTGCAGCACCGTGCTCATCGTCAGCATCGAGTGCGGGGCGTCGCCGGAGAGGATGTTGGCCCGGCTGGCGCCGCCGGCGTGCAGCAGCCCGCGCCCGTCCGAGTGCCGCCGCTCCAGCTCTTCGGCGTCGCGCGGGTGGTTGGTGACGATCGCGGCGTCGCGGTCCTTCTCCCACCAGCGGAAGGCCGGCATGTCCTCGTTGGAGCCGTGCAGGAGGCCGGCCTGGCAGGCGCCGGTCTGCGAGGACCAGTCGGTCTCCCAGCTATGCAGCCGGTGGGTGCCTTCGCGCAGCCAGGCGGCGAGGTTGGGCGCGTCGCCGGCGGCCAGGGCCCGGTGCAGGACGTCGTGGGCGAGACCGTCGATCTCGAGGAAGAGGACGCCCGGCACCTCGCTCTCCTCCCGCTGGCCCCGGCGCCGCTGCTGGCGGCCGACGACGTTGCGGTACCAGGAGTCGTCTTCGTCGATCGCCAGCAGCGAGTAGAAGCCGGTGGTCAGCGCCGCCATCGCCACCGTGACGACGATCCCCTCGAAGACCCCGTCGAGGTGGGCGCCGGGCAGGAGGTCGACGGCGAAGGTGACCAGGATCCCGTTGAGGAGCAGCGCCGCGCCGCCGAGGGTGAGGACCGTGAGGGGCAGCGCGATCCGCGCCAGGACCGGCCAGATCAGCGCGTTGAGGAGGCCGATCGCGGCCGCCGCCGCGAGCGCCGACGCCGCCCCGTCGAGCACGAAGCCGCCGAGGATCTCGGAAAGCAACAGCAGGGAGAACGCGTCCAGGAGGAGGACGAGCAAGCCGCGCCAGACGACCCGGAGGTTCATCGTCGCGGCAGTGTATGTCGGCGTCGGTCGCCCCCGACGAAGCGACCGGTCGAGCGGCCAAGCGGAGTGGCCGTTTTGCCCCGGTGGAAACGGGAAGGAAGAAGCTGTCCAAACCCTTCGAGCGGAGGATCCAGCGATGGCCAAGAAGAAAAAGAAGGACGAGGAGCTGTTTGCGCGGCTGCGGAAACTGGGAATGCGCAAGGGCCGGGCGCGCAAGGTGTCGGAGTCGCTTCACAACAGCACCCGCAAAGCGCCGAAAGCGGCGAGGCGCGCCATCGCCGACCTGACCGGGGCCGCGGCCGAGGTGCAGGACCGGATCAGCCAGGGCCCGCAGAAGCGCAAGAAGGCGGCGCAGAAAGCGGCGAGGACGCGGGCCAAGAAAGCGAGGAAGCGGAGCGACTCGGCCAAGAAGGCCGCCCGCACGCGGGCCAAGGCGGGCCACTGAGGCCTGCCTCCGCCTACTCGATCAGCTCCAGCACCCGCCGCTCGACCTGGCCCTGCTGGCGCGGGGTGACGGAGCCTTCGGCCGGCAGGCCGGGCAGCTCGATCGTCTTGCCGTCGCGGAAGCGGTCGAGCAGCCGCGGGTCGATGTAGGAGCTGCGGCAGACCGCGGGGGTGTTGCCGAGGCGCTCGGCGACGCGTTTGACGGCGGCCCGGATCGCCCGCTCGGCGCCGCCCTTGGACCGCGGCGCCCCCTCTCGGGCCAGCTCGACCGCCGCCAGCACGGTCCCGTGCCAGGTGCGGAAGTCCTTGGCCGAGAACTCCTCGCCGGCCTTCGCCTGCAGGTATGTGTTGACGTCGTCGGAGCGGACGTCGCGCCAGCTGCCGTCCTCGCGGTAGACGAGCAGGTCCTCGGGACCGCTGCGGCGGCGGCGCATCGCCTCGACCGCCGCCTTCACCTCGGCGTCGCGGATCGACTGGACGCGGCGCTGGCCGCTCTTCGCCGGGAAGTCGAAGACGACCTCGCCGTCCTCGACGGAGACGTGCTCGCGCAGCAGCGTGGCGACGCCGTAGCTCTCGTTGGCGTCGGCGTACTGCTCGCCGCCGATCCGGAAGAAGCCGAGGTCGAGCAGCCGCACCGCGCAGGCCAGGGCGCGCTCGCGCGGCATCCCCTCGCGGGCGAGGTCGCGCTTCACCGCCCGCCGCAGCCGCGGCAGGATCCCCGCGAACTCGCGCATCGACTCGAACTTGCGCTGCGCCGCCCGCAGCTGCCAGCGCTCGTGGTAGAGGTACTGCTTGCGGCCCGCTTCGTCGAGGCCGGTCGCCTGGATGTGCCCGTAGGGGTCGGCGCAGATCCAGACCTGGCGCCAGGCGGGCGGGATCGCCAGGGCCCGGATCCGCTCCAGGGTGTCCTCGTCGCGGACCGGCTCGCCTTCCGGGTCCAGGTAGCTGAAGCCGTTGCCGCGACGGCGGCGGCCGATGCCGGGGCCCGAGCAGTCCGAGCGCCGCAATCGCCCTGGCGGGCGCGCCGTGGGTCCGCTCATTCGGAGGGCGGCGCCGGAATCGGCCTGGCCGCGACGGCGACGCGGTTGGAGGCGGCCGGGCGTTCCTTCACGGCTTCAGCACGACCTTGATCGCCCCGTCTTCCTTCTTCTGGAACATCGAGTAGGCCTGGGGTGCCTGCTCCAGCGGCAGCTGGTGGGTGGTGAGGTCGTCGACGCCGAGCGGGTCCCCGTCGCCTTCCAGGAGCGGCAGGATCTCGTCGGTCCACTGGCGCACGTGGGCCTGGCCCATCCGCAGCTGCAGGCCCTTGTCGAAGATCTGCATCATCGGCAGCGGGTCGAGCTGGCCGCCGTAGACGCCGGAGATCGAGACGGTGCCGCCACGGCGGACGGTGTCGATGCAGGCGAGCAGCGCCGAGAGCCGGTCGACCGCCGCCTTTTCGGTCACCTTCGCCGCCACCGAGTCGGGCAGCAGGCCGGCGATCGTCTGCGCCGCCTTCGCGCCGGGGGCGCCGTGAGCCTCCATCCCGACCGCGTCGATGGCGCTGTCGGGGCCGCGGCCGTCGGTCAGCTCGCGGAGCGCCGCGGCGACGTCGTCGTGCTGGGCGGAGTCGATCGCCTCGACCCCGTTGCGGCGCGCCATCTCCAGGCGCTCGGGGACGTTGTCGACGCCGAAGACCTTCTCGGCGCCCTGGTGGCGGGCGATCCGGGCGCTCATCTGCCCAATCGGGCCGAGCCCGAAGACGGCGACGCTGCCGCCCTTCGGGATCGCCGCGTAGTCGACCGCCTGCCAGGCCGTCGGCAGCACGTCGGAGAGGAACAGGTAGCGCTCGTCGGGCCCGCTCTCGGGGACCTTGATCGGCCCGAAGTGCGCCTGCGGCACCCGCAGGAACTCGGCCTGCCCACCCGGCACCTGGCCGTAGAGCTTCGTGTAGCCGAACAGCGAGGCGCCCTTTTCGGTCTCGCGGTTCTGGGTCGTCTCGCACTGGGCGTAGTACTTGCGGTCGCACATCCAGCAGGAGCCGCAGGAGATGTTGAAGGGGATCACGACCCGGTCGCCGGGCGCGATGTGACTGACCTCGGGGCCGACCTCCTCGACGATCCCCATTGGCTCGTGGCAGAGAATGTCGCCCTCGTCGATGAACATCCCCAGGACCTCGTAGAGGTGCAGGTCC
>Ga0190271_10000712_pt1 | contig 17422 bp, 15 predicted proteins | sample Popmic356T_FD_133747 | JGI IMG/M metagenome (GOLD analysis project Ga0190271, IMG submission 133747) | Populus adjacent soil microbial communities from riparian zone of Weber River, Utah, USA - 356 T | ecosystem: Environmental > Terrestrial > Soil > Riparian zone | place: USA: Utah | collected...
CGCGCGAGGGCCACATGATCACGGAACGAGCGCACCTGGGCGGCCACGCCGTCGGGCCCCGTGCGGAAGAAGTCGAGGCCCGTCTCCCCCACCACCCGCATTCGCTCACCCCGCGCGAAGGCGGCGATTTCCGCGAAGGCATCCTCATACGAGATGCCCGACGGGTGGGTTCCGTTCGCGTGGCGCGGCGCCTCGTTCGGGTGCAGGGAGACCCCGCCAACCATCTGGGGGTGGTCGAGGACCGCGGCCGCCGTCCAGCGCGCGCTCTCGAGCTCGCAGCCGATCTGCACAACACGCGTCACCCCTGCGGCGACGGCCGCGGCCAACTTATCCGCGACCGACAGCGCGCCCTCGCCGCCGTCCCAGTCGAGATGCGTGTGGTTGTCGACAACCGGGGATGGGAGTGGCTCCGGCGCGGGAGGCCAGGGGCCGGACGGCATGAGCTACTCGCTGCCCGCTACTCGGAGGCCATGCGCTCGAGCTCGGCGTCGATGATGTCGTCGTCGAGCTTGGTGAAGATGGGGGAAGGCGCGGGTACCTCCGCGCCGGTCGCGATGGGGCGGCGGCCCCACGTGCCGTGCTGCGAGGAGTAGTCGCCGTGGATGATCGGGTAGCGGCGACCCTCGAGATCGAGGTCGTCGACGTCCGTCATCTGTGGCATCGGCGCGATCTCGCCCGTGCCGCCAATCGCCTCGTGCACGCGCTGCGCGCTGTGGGGGAGGAACGGGGAGAGCAGGGTGTTGGCATCGCTCACGAGCTGGGTCGCAACGGCGAGGACCGTGCGCATGCGCTCGGGGTCCTCTGTCTTGAGCTTCCACGGCGCCGTGTCGGCGAGGTACTTGTTGGCGTCGCCAACGACGCGCATAGCCTCGGAAATCCCCGCGCGTTGCCGCTGGGCGCCGACCAGTTCGCCAACGCTCGTGAAGCCCGCCTCCGACGCGGCTAGAGCCTCGCGGTCACGGTCAGTCAGGTTCTCGAGGGCAGGAACCGTGCCGAGGTTCTTGTGCAACAGCGAGGCGGTGCGGTTCACGAGGTTGCCCCAGCCCGCGACGAGCTCGTCATTCGTGCGGCGCTTGAACTCCGCCCACGTGAAGTCGGCGTCGGACGTCTCCGGGCCTGCTACGGCGATGAAGTACCGCAGCGCGTCCGGCTGGTAGCGGGACAGCATGTCGCGAACGTAGATGACGTGGCCGCGCGAGGAGGAGAACTTCGCGGACTCCATCGTGAGGAACTCGCTCGAGACCACCTCTGTGGGCAGGTTGAGCTCCTTGAACTCGCTCAAGCTCCCGCCGCGAGAGCCGCGCCCATTGGCGGCAATCAGCTCGCCGGGCCAGATCTGCGAGTGGAAGGTGATGTTGTCCTTGCCCATGAAGTAGTACGAGCGCGCCTCGGGGTTGTTCCACCACTCGCGCCACGCGTCGGGCTCGCCGCTGCGGCGCGCCCACTCGATGGACGCGCTCAAGTAGCCGATGACCGCGTCGAACCACACGTAGAGGCGCTTGTTGGGGTTGTCTTCCCAGCCCTCGAGAGGCACTGGGATGCCCCAGTCAATGTCGCGCGTCATGGCGCGCGGTCGCACGTCCGCAAGCAGGTTTCGCGAGAAGTTCAGCACATTGGGGCGCCAGCCGTTGCGCGCGCCGAGCCAATCGGCGATCGCCGGCGCGAGCGCTGGCAGGTCGAGGAAGAAGTGCTCCTGGTCGACGAACTTAGGCGTCTCGCCGTTGATGCGGCTGCGCGGATTCTTGAGGTCGATGGGGTCGAGCTGGTTGCCGCAGTTGTCGCACTGGTCCCCGCGAGCACCGTCGGAGCCGCAGATGGGACACGTGCCCTCGATGTAGCGATCGGGCAGCGTGCGGCCCGTCGACGGGGAGATTGCAGAGTGCGTCGTCTGAAGCACCATGTACCCGTTCGCGTGCACGGCCTTGAAGAGGTCCTGCGCGACCTTGTAATGGTTGCCCGTGGTGGTGCGAGTGAAGAGGTCGTAGCTGAGGCCGAGCGCTGTAAGGTCCTCGGCGATCACGCGGTTGTAGCGGTCGGCAAGCTCTTGCGGAGAGACGCCCTCGTTCTCCGCTTGTACGAGAATCGGCGTGCCGTGCTCGTCCGTGCCCGACACCATCAACACGTCGTGGCCCGCCATGCGCATGTAGCGGCTGAAGACGTCGGAAGGGACACCGAAGCCGGCGACGTGGCCGATGTGGCGCGGGCCATTGGCATACGGCCAAGCCACGGCAGAGAGGATGCGGGACATGCGGCCAATCCTATTGCCGGGTGCCTGCTCGCCCGACGCTGTGGAAACCCGGGCGCCAACCTCACCCCAGCGTCGGGCCAGTTGCCCCTCCACACCGTCGAACTGCCCCTCCACACAGATTGAGTGTCAGCGGCGCAGGGTCGTGTTCAGCGTGACGTGGACCTCCGCGGAACTTCCCTCTCTTGTGTGGAGCAGTAATCGTGGTGTGTGGAGGGATAGGCGCCACTCACTCGTAATCCGGGGCAGCGGGGAGGCCAAAGACCTCCTCGAGCGTCGCGATCTTCGCGTCCCGCATGTACTGCGCGAGTTCAACGCCCACGTAGCGCCAGTGCCACGGCTCCCACTTGTACCCCGTGACGTCCGTGGAGCCCTCGGGGTACCGCTCGATGAAGCCGTAGTCGGCGGCATGTGTCACGAGCCACGTGCCTGACTTCGTCTCCGCGTAACACCGCTTGAGCGCGCAGCCCCCGGCAGAGTCGTAGAAATCGAGAGCGAGGCCCGTCTGGTGCTCCGAATACCCGGGGCGCGCGGAGAACGTCTCTGCCTTCGCTACGCCGTCCGACGCGACGTATTGCGCGAACAGGCCCTTCTGAAAGTTGTAGGAGCGATACGCGGTCGAGACCGCGAACGGTGCTCCATCGTCCGTCGCCGCCGCGTGCATCTTCGCGAGCTGCTCCGCGGTCTCCGACGTCACCTGCTTGCCTCCGGGGATGCCTGTCGAGACGAGGTCGTCGGGCTCGAACTCCTTGGGATCAAGCGGACGCTGTTTATTGACGACGACCCATACGGAATGGGGCTCATCCACGGAGTGCGCGGAGAGGTTGATCCCGTCTGGCGACGCCACCGGGGCGGGTTCGGGGGCGGGCTGCGCTGTAGCGGTCGTCGTCACCGCGACGACCACGGGCGTCACGGAGGGCACTGGCGGCACTCGCGGCGCGATCCACGCCGCGACCATGACCCCGCCAACGGCGCACGCGATGGCGACGAGCGCCGCGCCCAGCCAGCGGGCGTTATCCCTCATGCGGCGCCGCCGCCCTCGCGGCGACCACCGCCGCGTAGAGGTCCCGCGCACTCACCCCGGCGAGAGGCGCGAGTTCCGCGGCCACCTCTTTGGCACGCTCGCCATCGCGCACTCGCCCGACGGCCTCGGCAACGGCGTCCGCAAGGTCGAGGGCGGCTGGGGGCGCCCCTGCGACGCACACCACGATTTCGCCTCTCGCTCCCTCAGCGGCCCATTCCGCGAGCTCTGACAGAGGGCCGCGGCGGGTCTCCTCGTAGGTCTTGGTGATCTCTCGGCTCACGGAGGCGGCCCTGTCGCCGCCGAAGACCGTCGCCATTGCGGATAGCGATTCCGCGAGCCTGTGAGGCGCCTCAAAGAAGATCAAGGTGCGCTGCTCCGAGGCGAGCGCCGCGAGCGCGCGCGACCGCTCCCCCGCCTTGCGCGGCAAGAAGCCCTCGAACGCGAACCGATCGGTGGGCAGCCCGCTCACCGCGAGCGCCGCGAGCGGCGCGCTAGGCCCCGGCAGAACAGTGACGAGGACGCCCCCCTCAACGGCCGCCTGCACCACGCGAAAACCGGGATCGGAAACGGTAGGCATCCCAGCGTCGGTCACGAGCAGCACGGTGGCGCCGCTCGCGGCGTCGGCGACAAGGCCGTCGGCCCGCGCCCGCTCGTTGTGATCGTGCAGCGCAACAAGCCGCCCTGCGATCGTGACCCCGAGCCCGCGCGCGAGGTCAAGGGTGCGGCGCGTGTCCTCCGCAGCCACAACGTCGGCCGTGCCGAGAGCCTCGATGAGGCGAGCGGAAGCGTCGGCGAGATTGCCGATCGGCGTCGCGGCCAACACGATGCGTCCGGTCATGTGGCAAGCGTGGCATACGCGCCGGTTAGGCTCTGCAATGTGCTGAACACGGAGGGCGCCCGCTGGGCGTGGTTGTGGCGCTGGCGCGTCACCATCATGGTGTCTGTCGTTGGAGTTGTCGCGGCAGTGTTGCGCTTCGTTGGGCTGTCGTATCCCAACGCGCTCGTCTTCGACGAGGTCTTCTACGTCCGCGGCGCGTATTCCATCCTCAAGTACGGCTACGAGGGCAACTGGACCGGAGAAAACTCCTGGTACGCGGAGGGAAACCTCTCGGGTCTCGAGACCGAGGGCGACTTCATCGTCCACCCCATGGTGGGCAAGCTGCTGATCGCGCTCGGCATGCACACGTTCGGCAACAACCCCTTCGGGTGGCGCGTCACCACCGCGGTGCTTGGCGTCGCGACCTGCATCATCGTGGCTCTGATCGCGCGCCACCTGTTCCGCTCAACCCTGTGGGGTGGCGTTGCCGGGCTGCTGATCGCGATCGACGGCATGTCCATCGTGATGTCGCGTACCGCGCTGCTCGACAACTACCTCGCGTTCTTCGTCACCGCAGCGTTGGGGCTGATCCTCGCCGACAGGGCGCGAATGGCTCCGCGCGTGCTCGCGGGAGCCGCGGCGGAGCGAGAACGGCTGGGCCTGAGCGAATACGACGGCATCCCCGGGTGGGGACCACGCACAGGGATCCACTGGTGGCGCTGGGCAGCTGTCATCGCACTCGGCCTCGCGATCGGCACCAAGTGGTCAGGGATGTACTTCGCGGCGGCGTTCCTCGTCCTGTCGGTGATCTTCGACATGGCCGACCGCCGCAGCGCAGGATTCTCGCGCTGGTTCCTCGGCGCGGGCGTGCGGGCGATCCCCACGGCGATCGGCTCGATCGCTGGGATGCTCTTCGTCTATCTCCTGACCTGGTGGAACTGGTTCGCGACCACGGGCAGTTGGGACCGGCAGTGGGCGCAGAATCATCCGAACGCCGGCGTCACGTGGCTACCCGACGCGCTTCGCTCGCTCGTGTACTACCACAAGCAAATGTGGGACTTCCATACCTCGTTGACGACCCCGCACAACTATCAGTCGAGCCCGTTCGGGTGGATCCTGCAACTGCGCCCCACGGCCTTCTACTTCCAGGACGTCGAGGACGTCGACTGCGGCGCCTCGAGATGCGTGAGCGCGATCCACGCCCTTGGCCACCCCTTCATCTGGTGGGCGGCAGCCGCCGCGCTCCTGTACGCGCTGTGGCGCGTCATCCGCCACTTCGACCTCGTGGCTCTCACCGTCTCGCTCGGAGTGCTCGCGGGCTGGGTGGTGTGGTTCCCGTACTCCTACCGCACGATCTTCACCTTCTACTCCGTGGCCTTCGCGCCGTTCCTAATCCTGACGCTCACCTGGGCGCTCAGACGTATTGCATTGCCCGACGCTCTGGCCGGGTTGCCGGGCATCGACAGGTATTCGCGGGGCGGGGTCGTGGCCGTGGCGTCGTTCGTCGCCGTGTGCCTGATCTTTGCGGGCTTCTTCCTGCCCATCTGGACGGGCATGCCCATTCCATATGAGTACTGGCAGATGCACATGTGGATACCGCGCATCCCCGCGTGGGGAATCAAGGGCTGGGTCTGAGTCTCTTGATGTCGGGGCGCGGAAGCCCCTACGCGTCGCGGCGCTCGATGAGCCGCGACAGCACGATCGCGGAGCGAGTGGAATCAACCTGGGGCGCGAGACGCACCCTCTCGAGCGCAATCTCGAGGCTCGCGATGTCCCTCGCGCGGATGCGCACGATCGCGTCCGCGGTACCAGTTACGGTCCAGGCCTCGACTACGTCGGGTATTTCCTGAAGAATGCGCGTGAGCTCGCCTGGCGCAACGGTTCCGCGGCAGAAGAGTTCGACGTAGGCCTCGGTGTCGCGGCCGTCGACGTCTGGGTCGACGACGACGCCAAAGCCGCGAATAACCCCGGTGGAGACGAGTCGATCAACACGGCGCTTGACGGCGGATGCTGACAGGCCAACGCGGAGTCCAAGATCGGCGAAGGTGGCGCGGCCATCGCGGCGGAGCAGGTCGATGAGTCGCCTGTCGAGTGCGTCAACGCTCACTTCTGGCCTCCGTTTGGCTGAATCCAGCGCTTTCTTGCGTGATCTTATCGAACTTCGCAGGTTTACACAACAATCGGCCAACATTTTGCATGGATTCGCTGTCATGCTTAGTCCATGACGAGTCCCCTTGCCACAGACACCCTGTCCACCCCTCTCACCACCGAGCGCACCCCCATGGCGACGACCGTTCTCATGTGCCGTCCGTCGCACTTTGACGTGCTCTACGCGATCAACCCGTGGATGGACCCGAGCGTCCCCACCGACACCGCTGTGGCCGTCGCCCAGTGGCGCGAGCTGAAGGACACCTACACCAGGCTCGGCATCGAGGTGCACGAGATTGAGGCCGTCGAGGGCCTCCCCGACATGGTCTACGCCGCGAACGGCGCGACCGTCGTCGACTCGATCGCCTATACCGCGTCGTTCCGCTACCCAGAGCGCCAGCCGGAGGCCGCCGCGTACGCGGCGTGGCTCGCGAACAACGGCTACACCGTCATCGAGGCAACCGAGGTCAACGAGGGCGAAGGCGACTTCCTCGTCGTCGGCGACGTCATCCTCGCGGGCACGGGTTTCCGCTCGACCATCGCGAGCCACCAAGAGGCGGAGCGCGTGCTTGGCCGCCCCGTCGTGACCCTCATGCTCGTGCGTCCCGAGTACTACCACCTCGACACCGCGCTCTCCGTGCTCGACGCCCGCCCAGGGCACGAGCAGATCGCCTACCTGCCGAGCGCCTTCTCCCCCGCGAGCCGCGCGGAGCTCGAGGCTCGCTACCCGGACGCGATCATCGTCGACGAGGACGAGGCGGCCATGCTGGGCCTCAACATCGTCTCCAACGGTCGCGACGTCATCATGCCGCCCGGCGCCGCGCGCTTTGCAGCGGAGCTCCGCGACCGAGGTTTTAATCCCGTGGGCGTTGACCTCTCCGAGCTCCTCAAGGGCGGCGGCGGCGTCAAGTGCTGCACGCTCGCACTCCGTCGTTCTCAGCAGGGAGCCAACTGACATGGTGCACATCGTCGACGTACCAGGCATGGCCCGCTGGATCGCGGCATCGGGAGCTGAGGCCCGCATCGCGGGCATGGCTGCCGCTGTCGAGGCGGACTTCGCCAACTGGGAGGAGTTCGATAAGAGCCCTCGCCACGCGGTCCACACACCGGACGGCGTCATCGAGCTCATGCCCACCGCCAACCGCACGCTCTACGCGGTCAAATACGTCAACGGCCACCCCATCAACCCCTCGCGCGGCCTGCAGACCGTCGTCGGCATCGGCATCCTCTCGGATGTCGCGACCGGCTATCCGCTTCTCATCACCGAGATGACGATGCTCACCGCGCTCCGCACGGCGGCGACCTCCGCGATGGCGGCCAAGCACCTCGCGCGCCACGATGCGCGTCGCATGGCGCTCATCGGCACCGGGAGCCAGTCGGAGTTTCAGGCGCTCGGATTCCGGGCACTTCTCGGCATCAACGACCTCACACTGTGGGACACGGACCCCGCGGCCATGGCCAAGGCGGAGCGGAACCTCGTGGGCCTTGGTTTCGAGGTTCGCGTCGCCTCGAGCGCGGCCGACGCTGTTGGAGGCGCGGACGTCGTCACGACGTGCACGGCTGATAAGCAGCAGGCGATCGTGCTCTCAGAGGCGATGGTCGAGCCCGGCATGCACATCAACGCAATTGGCGGCGACTGCCCCGGCAAGACCGAACTCGACCCGCGCATCCTGCGTTGCGCGCGCATCGTCGTCGAGTACGAACCCCAGACTCGCATCGAGGGTGAGATCCAGAACCTTCCCCCTGGCCACGGCGTCACCGAGCTATGGCGCATCATTCGCCGCGAGGCCGAGGGTCGTGTCTCAAACGAGGAGATCACCGTCTTCGACTCCGTGGGCTTCGCCATCGAGGACTTCTCCGCACTGCGCTACGTCCGCGACACGCTCGACCTCGAGCAGGCCGCGGACGTCGACCTCCTGGTATCGCCGAGCGACCCCAAGGACCTGTTCTCGCTCGTAGCGAGCGCGATGCCCGCGCACGCATAGGGCGGAAAAATGACGCAGTTCCCCGCCGTTTAGCGCTACCGTTGGCGCTGACGACCCACGCACGGGCGCGCGGGCTCAACCAGGAGGAACGAATGTCCAGCAACGGATCGACGAGCGGTGTAACGGTCGATGTCTTCGAACTCGACCCCAGCGGCTTGGGTAAGAACGGCATCAACGCGGTGCGTGCGGCCTTTGGCCTCGTCGGCATTCTCGCGGTCGCGCTCGGCGTGGCCCTGCTCGTGTGGCCCGGCAAGACGGTTGCCGTCGCGGTAGGCATCGCTGGCATCTACTTCATCATCGCTGGCATCGCGCGCATTGCGCTGTCAATCTTCAGCCGCGGACTTGGCGCAGGGCATCGCATCCTCGGCCTCGTGCTCGGCCTCGTGATCCTGCTCGCTGGTGTCGTGGTCCTCCGCAACCTCGATACCTCGTCCGAGGTGCTCGTCCTCATTGCCGTGATCGCCCTTGGCTTCGCCTGGATCGTCGACGGCGTCATCTCGATTGTCGAGTCCGGCAAGCGTGACCGCAGCCGTGGCGCGGGCATCGCGTTCGGCATCTTCTCCATCGTCGCGGGCATCGTCGTCCTCGTGTGGCCCGCAGGCACCGCTCTCGCATTCGCCATCCTGTTCGGCATCATCCTGACGATCCTCGGTATCACCGGCATCGTCAGGGCCTTCACGTTCGGCAAGGGCGTCGAGGTCTCCGACTAAGCCCGTACGACAGGGCCACCGCCGTGAGCGAGGAAACCACAGCGTCGGGCAACGACGACGTCCCCACCGACGTCGCCAAGGCCGCGCGCCTGTGGGTGGACGATCAGCAGTACGCGGAGCCGGAGACCGCGCAGTGGATCAACCACTTCGTGTGGAAGACGCTCCAGAAGATTGTCATTGTCGGCGTGCTCACCGCGCTCGGCATCCTCATGGCGATCGAGGCGCGTGGGCTCCTCGGCATGCTCGTGATCTCGGTGTTCTTCGCGCTCGCGATCATCCCCGGCGTGAACTCGTTGCAGCGACGCGGCATGCGTCGAGGGGCCGCCGTTGGAGTCATGTACCTCGCCGCCTTGCTGACGGTCACTCTGCTCGTGGTGGTGCTGATTCCGGCCATCGTCACGTTCGCGGAGTCCGTTCAGGAGGACCTCGCGGGGTGGATAGACAGCCTGAATGCGTGGGCGCAGAGCACCTTCGGAGCCGAGGGCGTGACGAGCGAGGCGGCCGCCGCGGGCGTGGACGAGCTCATGGCGCACCTCGCCACGTGGGGGAGCTCGGCGCTGGGCCTTGTCACGAGCGGCATCGGGTTCATCTTCGATGTCGCAACCATCGCGTGCTTCACGTTCTACATCGCGGTTGGCTTCCCCAATATCCGGCGCGCGTTCATGACGCGCATGCCTCCCGAGCGTCAGCGCGTCTTTGCGTGGATCACCGATCAGTCCATCGAGCAGACGGGCGGCTACTTCTACTCGCGCCTGTTGCTCATGGGAGTCAACGGCGGCCTTGGCTTCGTCGTCATGGTGCTGCTCGGCATGCCGCTCGTCTACGCGGTGCCCATGGCGTTGTTCATGGGCTTCGTGAGCGAGTTCATCCCCATGATCGGGACGTACATCGGCGCGATCATTCCGCTCCTCGTGATGCTTGCCGTGCAGGGACCCGTTCAGGCACTGATCTTCATCGTGTGGGTCATCATCTACCAGCAGTTGGAGAACTACTGGCTCAGCCCGCGGTTCTCCTCGCAGACCATGGAGCTCAATGGCGCCGTGGCGTTCGGTTCTGCCATCTTCGGCGGCGCCATCGCAGGCCCCATGGGCGCCTTCATGGCACTCCCCATCGCCGCACTCATCACGGCCATCGTCAAGAACGCTGGCCGCACCTACGCGGTCGTTGTCGAGGAGATTGCGCTTGAGCGCGCGTCGGAGGCCGACTCCGAGACCGAAACCGAGCCCGACGACTACCCAGCCTGGCAGTTCTGGCGTAAGTAGCGTCGGGCCCGACGCTGAGGCCGGCTCGCGCGGCCCTCACCAACGCAAACGGCGCCGACCCCCTCGCGGGGACCGGCGCCGTTGCTCTGTGAAGAGTTAGCTTGCCGCGAGGATGTCCACGACGAACACGAGGGTCGAGCCACCGGGGATCGAGCCGTCCGACGAGCCATCCTCGCCGTAGCCGAGGGCAGGCGGAATGACGAGCAGCACCTGGCTGCCAACAGTCTGACCGGCAAGTCCAACGACCCAGCCGTCGATGAGTTGACCCTTGGTGAGTGCGAACGTGGTGGGCGCGCCCTTCTCCCATGAGGAGTCGAACACGGTGCCGTCCCATAGCCATCCTGTGTAGTGGACCGTGACGCTATCGCCCTCTTCGACGACGTCGCCGTCGCCCTTGATGGTTGGCTGCGCAACGAGCTCGGTGGGCGGATCGGTCGCGGGGATCTCTACGCTCGGCTCGCCGGTGGCGGCGTCGAGCGTGACCACGGGAAGGCCCTCAACGGGCTCGACGGCGGTGCCCTCTGCGCGGTCAAGCGGCGTCACGGCGTCGACGACGGTGACCGCCATGACGACCGTGCTCGCGGGGTCGGTGCTGGTGTCGACAACCGAGTAGAGGAAGTCCGCGCCAACGTGCGCGCCGATGAGGATGTCCATGAGGACGGGGTCCATCTGGTCGGCGCTGAGCAGCACCGACTCGGGGGTGCCGTTGTCGTACGTCGAGTACACGACCTCGCCGTCCTCGCCGTTGGTGATTGTGTACGCGAGCGAGACGAGCTGCCCGTCCTCGAGCGCGGCGCCGTCGCCGTCCTGGACGAGCAAGGCGGAACTTGCCTCCACGGAGAAAGGCTTCTCGAAGCTCACGGTGGGAACGCCGCTCTCGTCCTCTGTCCACTCGACAGACGCGAGCGGCCCGGAGACGGAGGCGGAGGGCGATGCATCGGGGCTGGCAGATGAGCAGCCAACGAGCAAGAGGGCTCCGACAGCCGCAGCGGCGACGGACAAGGACAACTTAGTCTTCACGCGAAAAACTCCCTGGTAGGGGTGAATGGTCAGCCCTGACCGGGCCACACGGGGCTAACCGACGGCGGGCCCACAAAGTTCCCCGCGCATCTCGGTTCTTATCAAACCGTGACGTTTGTGCCGCGACGACCTATCAATGGTAGCCGAGGCCACGACCGCGCCGACGCGATGCCGCCCTCAGGAGTCGGCCGCCGCGGCAGTCCGAAAGTGCAAAAGCCCCGGACCGCGAGCGGCGCCGGGGCTACTTTGGTGGAGCTAAGGGGATTCGAACCCCTGACCTCCTCGATGCGAACGAGGCGCGCTACCAGCTGCGCCATAGCCCCAAAGTGCTCGCACAGACTACCACCGCGCGCGGCTCTCGCGATAACTGGTGCGGGCCTCCACTGGACCACAGGGAGTGCGTTGGCGCGCCTAGCGGAAGCCCCTGTAGCGTCGGGCCCATGGCACGCACCCTCCGCCGGGGCCAGGTGGCCCAGCTGTTCATCGCCGACGCCGACACAGGCGCGACAACGCTCGTCGCGGAGTCCGCGGACCTCCTCTTCGAGGCGCCCAATTGGACGCCGGACGGCCGATGGCTCATCGTCAACGGAGACGGCCGGCTGTTCCGCATCGCACCAGAGGGAGGCGAGTTCGAGGAGATCGACCTTGGCGGCGTGACCGAGCTCAACAACGACCACGTGCTGTCGCCCGACGGCTCGATCGTCTATGTCAGCAGCGACGACGGTCACCTCTATGCCGTGGGCCTAGAGACCGGCGAGTCACTCCGAGTGAGCAACAACCGCGGTGAGAACTTCCGGTACTACCTCCACGGGATCAGCCCCGATGGAGGGCAGCTCGCGTACATCGGACTCGAGGTTGTTGGCGACGGCACTTATCGCACTAACGTCTTCACGATCCCCGCCGCGGGCGGCGCCGACATGCAGCTCACGAATGAGGACGCTCCCCACGACGGCAGCGAGTTCTCGCCCGACGGGCAGTGGATCTACTTCAACTCCGAGCGCGAGTCGACCGAGCCGGGTCACGCGCAGCTCTTCCGCATGAGCCCCGACGGCGAGGACGTCACGCAGCTCACGTTCGACGAGCGCGTCAACTGGTTCCCCCACCTCACCGCGGATGGGACTCGCCTCGCGTACGTCTCGTTCCCTCCCGGCACGCTGGGCCACCCAGCGGATCTCGACGTGATCATCCGGGTTGCGGATGCCGACGGGGCCGGGATGCGCGACCTTGTTCACCTCTTTGGTGGCCAAGGCACGCTCAATGTGAACTCGTGGGACCCCACCGGGACGCGGCTCGCCTACGTGGCGTACCCCCTGGGCTGATCGCTCAGGTGTCCTCGCGACCGTGGCGCCCTGTCGAGGACAACCGGATTCGGGCACTTCTAGGCCCATTTTGGGCTAGAACTCGCCGGATCCGGTTGTGCTCGACCGGGATTGCCCGGCCGGACGGCCGCGCGGAGTTGATCTACGCAGAGGCGCGGCGGCGGCGAGCGAGAATCGCGTCGAGCTGGCCCGTAGCGGCCGCGGTCTCCGCGACGACATCTTCGGTGCGCTCTGGCGCCACGGCGGCGGCCGGCGCCTGACGGGACACGGCATACGACGACGCCGCGTAGTCGGACTCGTCGAGCGGGCGAGCATACTGCTGGCGCACGCTCGGCTTGAGCGTGTACGCGGGCGCTGGGAGTTCGCGCGGCGACCAGTCCGCATCGCCGGGACCCGCGACCTCAGATGTCTCGAGCGGCGCCTCTACGGACGGAAGCACGGGGCTCGGAATCGGCGCCGGAGCGGCGAGCGGTGCAAGGTCTGCGGCCGTGACAACACGGATCGCCTGGGTTTCGAGGTCGGACGGCTCGGCAGCGATGCCCTGCGCGCGCTCGGCGGTCACGCGGCGCAGCGCCTGGGTGGCCGTGGCCGCGGCCTCGACCTCACGGGCGACAAGGTGAAGGTGCGCGTCTGCTGCTCGCTGGGCGGACGCCGCGCGGGCGCCTGCGACGAGCACGCCACCGAACACGGCGGTCAGCACCGCGGCGGCAACGGCAGGGAACGCCGTGACTCCAGCAAGAACCCAACCCACCGCCGCGACAAGGCCAACGAACGATGCCACCACGGCACGGCGTCGGGCCGTCGCCTGTCGCTCTGCAATGACGGCAGCGCGGTCGCCGCGCAGGGCTATCGCCTCGCGCTGCGCGGACACCGCGGCACGCTCAAGGGGGCCGGACGGTCGTGACATGCGCTGGTCACCGAGCGCCGCGATCTGGGCTCGAGCCGCGCCCGTCGTGAGCAGCGGCACCTCGCCGGAGTCGGCGGAGGGACGCGAATGGGGCTCCTCGACGCGACGCGCGGTGGCCTTCACCACGCGCATCTGAGCGGAGTAGCGGTCCTCTGTGCGGACCAGTGCGTAGTCGGACCTCTCCTTGATGCGCTGCGGGATCACGTACGCGAGCACCAAGCCGAGACCAACGATCGCGAGGAGCGCAGCAGGGGCCATGTGATGACGGTACGGGCGGGCGACTACTAAGCCGCGGATATTCGCGGCGTGTCAGTCAGCGGTGGCTGCAAAGACCCGGTGATCGCGCCATTCGCCGTCAATAAAGAGGTAGGAGCGGCGCATCCCCTCCTCAGCGAAGCTGAGCTTGCGGACCACAGAGAGGCTCGAGACGTTCTCTGGCCGGATGGCGATCTCGAGCCGGTGCAGCCCCTGTGCGAAGCCGTAGTCGACGAGCAGACGCACGGCCCTTGGCGTGATGCCGCGCCCCGCGTGCGACTGCGCGACCCAGTACCCGATCGACCCGCCGCGCTCGGCTCCCCAGCGGATGCTGCCGATCGACACCCTGCCAACCAGCTCGACGCCTTCGAGCACGACCGCGGCGAATGCTTCACCCCTTTTCCAGGCCCGACGCTCCTGCCGCACAAAGCTGGCAAACGTCACCGAATCCTGGGGAACGCCGGCAGGGATCGTCGCCTCCCACGGTCGCAACCACTCGCGATTCGCGGCGCGCAGCGCGAGCCACGCGGCCTCGTCGGGGCGCGCGAGCGGGCGGACGGTGATGTCTCCGTCGCGAAGCACGGGGAGCGAGCGCGCCACTACGTGTGCCTCACCGCTAGCGGTCCCACACCGTGCAACGCACCTCGTCGCCGGCCTGCGCGGTGGTGACGTCCGCGCCCACCCAGGCGATGCCGTCGGACCGCGCGAGAGCGCCCAACGACACCCCACCGCGGCCGTCGCCGATGGGTGTTGCGCGCACGACGCCGTCGCCGTCGAGGTCAAGAGTGACAGGCACGGCCTCCATGAAGCCCCTGGTAGATGGCCAAGATCGCGACAGCTCCGCGCGAATCGTGACACGCTGCACCTCGCTGAAGCCACTCATCGTGCGCAGCGCGGGACGCGCGTAGGCCTCGAAGGCGAGCAGGGCGCTCACGGGGTGACCGGGCAGCGCGATGACGGGCGTCTCGCCTTCAGCGATGCGGCCCATGGCGTGGCGAGCGCGCGGCATGAGCGCGAGGTCGACTTCCTCCCCGGTGCCCACCGTGCGCAGCACCTCGACGAGCGCGTCATTGCTCCCGCCGGAGAGTCCCCCGGTGGTGATGATGACGTCCGCGCGCACCACCTGATCCTCGAGAGCGGCGGCGATGAGCTTGGGATCGTCGGGCACGGCGCCAACCCTGTAGGCACGCGCGCCTGCGTCCTCGACGAGCGCGCTCAGCATGTGGGTATTCGCCTCCGGCACGCCGGCGTCGCCGGACTTCGCGTCAACGAGCTCAGAGCCGATCGCCATGACCACCACGCGCGGCACGGGCCGCACCATGACGCGCATCTTGCCGACGGCGGCAACCAGGCCGAGCTCGCGCGGTCCGATGCGCCTCCCCTTTGGCACGATCACCTCGCCCGCGGCGGCGTCGAAGCCCGCCCTGCGCACGTTCTCGCCGCGCAGGATCGACCGCACGAGCCGAACCCTGCCCACACCACCGTCGGTGTCAGCGACAGCCGCAACAGCATCGGCCCCCCTGGGCATCGGGGCACCCGACGCTATGCGGACCGCCGTACCGCGCACCAGTACTCGCGGGATGCGGTCCCTCGTGTCGACGTCGAAGGCGACGGGGAGCTCCACGGGCGAAAGAGCATCGTTGGAGGCGATCGCGTAGCCGTCAGCCGCGGCCTGGGGAAGGGACGGGTACGCCTCCGGAGCGGTGATGTCCTCGGCAGCCACGGCACCCAGAGCGTCGCCGAGCGACATCTCGATGGACTCGACGCTGCCGAGCAGTTCCGTGAGTGCGGCCCGGTGCTGCGCGACCGTCGTCATGGGATGGAGCCTACCGACTCGCCCAGCCGCGCTCCGCGAACGTGCCGGGCTTTGACACAATGGCGACATGACGGTCCGCACCGCCCCCCCAGAGCCCGACGAAGTCAAGGTCGCCCTCCGCGCGACGATTCGGAGGCAACGCCAACAGCGCGCGGAGCGACGACTCGCTGAACACGCCCAGGCACTGTGCGACAAGGTCCTCGAGCTCGAGTCGATCCGGGCGGCTGGCTGCGTCTCCGTCTATGCGTCGCGGCCGCACGAGCCGGGCACCCTGCCGCTCATCGAGGCGCTTCACGAGCGCGGGGTGCGGGTACTGATCCCGCTGCTCGGCGATGGCCTCCAGCGAGGGTGGGGCGTCTACGCGGGGGCCGCGGACCTCATCGAGCGCGCGCCGGGCCGTCCTCCGGAGCCGTCTACCGAGTTCCTGCCTTCCGACGCCTTGTCCGCGGCCGACGTCGTGATCGTTCCCGCCCTCGCCGTGGACAGCGCGGGCACGCGGCTGGGCCAAGGCGGCGGCTGGTACGACCGCGCGCTTGTCGATGTCCGCACGGGGGTGCCGGTGGTCGCACTCACGTTTGCGGGCGAGGTCCGCGACGCCGATCTCGAGCCTTTGCCGCGCGAGGATCACGACGTTCGCGTCGACGGCGTGATCACCCCTGAGGGATACACCCCGCTGCCCAGGTAGAATCGGCGCGTGCCAACCTACTCTTTCGCCTGCACCGTGTGCGATCACCGCTTCGACGCAGCGATGTCGATCCACGATTCGGCCACCCCAACGTGCCCCGTGTGCGGCAGCGAGGTGCGCAAGGTGTTCGGCAGCGTTGGGGTCACGTTCAAGGGGTCCGGCTTCTATCGCACGGACTCGCGCGAGGCATCCAAGGCGAGCTCGTCGGCCACGAGCGCGCCGAGCACGACCAGCTCTGCCGGCTCGTCAAGCTCGGACTAGGCGCCCTCCCGCTCCAGCCCCGAATGGTGGCTGAGGTACTTAACTCGCGGACTTCAGTACCTCAGCCACCATTCCGGCGTGGTTTGGGGCTACTCGTCCCAATGCGGAGGCTTGTCGCGGCGGAGTTCGTCGTCGCGGCCGCTGCCGCCTCCGCTGCCCCAGCCGGCCTCCTCGTCCTCCCACGCGCGCGTGGGGATGAGGGGCCGCTCGGCGCCCTTTGGCGGCTCCGGAGCGGGCCGACGCTGTGGCAGTGCGAGCTTCGGAACGCCGAATCCCATCGTGGGCGGCTTGGAACGGATGGGTTCGGGCTCAGGCTCAGGCTCTGGTTCCGGCTCCGGCTCCGGCTCCGGCTCCGGCTCCGGCTCGGGCTCCGGCTCCTCGTCCCCGGGCACGGGGTCGATCGCGACGACCATGGGCTCGTACGGAGGCTCCTCGAGGTCGAATAATTCGGGCAGCGCAGGGGCAACCTCGTCCACGTCCTCCTCGGCGAGCTCCTCGCCCAACTCCGCGTCCTCGTCGTCCTCGATTCCAAGCTCCTGCCCGGCAACGAGAGGGATCGCGATCGTCGGTAGGGCGGCGGTGAGAGCCTCGATCTCGGCGTCGAGTGCTCCGCGAATCGTCGCGAGCGCGCCCTCGGGGTCCGTGAACACGTCGAGGGTCCACAACGGCACCACAACCCACCCAAGGCGTTCGAGTCGCGTGACCTGCCAGCGCAGCCTGTCGCGCAGGCTCACGGCGGAGCCCGCTGGCGCCTCGTCCGTGACGACGGCGACGCGATAGCCACGGTCGCGCTTGCCGCCCACGGCGAGGGAAATGGTGTCGACTCCCGCGCCGTAGCGGAGGCGCACGCCGTATCCCTCCGCGCGGAGACGGGCGGCGATGTCGCTCAGCAGCCAGTCGCTCGGCGCGGGCTCTGGCCGCTCGGGAGCGACAGGAGACGCTTCTCCCTTGGCGACGAGTTCGCGCAG
>Ga0190271_10000713_pt1 | contig 17418 bp, 12 predicted proteins | sample Popmic356T_FD_133747 | JGI IMG/M metagenome (GOLD analysis project Ga0190271, IMG submission 133747) | Populus adjacent soil microbial communities from riparian zone of Weber River, Utah, USA - 356 T | ecosystem: Environmental > Terrestrial > Soil > Riparian zone | place: USA: Utah | collected...
GGCGAGGAAGTGGTTGGTGTGGACCAGCACCCCGTCGGCGTCGGGGAGCAGGTAGGCGGGGCGTTCGCCGGGGCGCAGCTCCGCCGTCAGGGCGGTGCTCTCGCCGCCCTCGGCGGCGACCACGGTGACGGCGCTGGAGGCGGAGAGCGGCGCCGAGGAGATCAGCCGCACGGCGTCGAAGACGGTCGTCGCCTCGGTGAGGATGCGGCGCAGCAGCGCGTGGACGGGGACCCGCACCGGCCCCTCGCCGTCGGCGTCGTGGTGGAGGACGTTGAGGAGGACCGCGATGCCGGCCGAGTTGACGCCGATCTTGCCGAGGATCCCGGCCTCGGTGAGGGTCTGGACGCCGAGCCCGGAGGCCTCGTCGCGCAGCTCCCAGACCAGCCAGGCGCCGGCCAGCTCCTGGTGCCAGTCCCAGGTCTGGGCGCCGACCGGGTCGCCGCCCTCGGCGTCGAGGGCGACCAGGGTCGAGCACTCGCCGCGCAGCCGCCGCGCCACCTTGGCGAGGATCTCGGTGCGGGCGTTGAGGGCCGCGACGGCGGCGGGGTCGAGGCCGGCGCCGGCGGCGACGCCCTCGATCTCCTCGGCCAGCGGCGGCGCCCAGGCGGCCAGCGCCGCCAGCGCCTCCTCGCCCCAGGCGAGGACGTCCACCTCCGCGGCCGCGTCGCCGGCCCCGAAGAGCCGCAGGTAGCCGTCGAAGCAGGCCTCGACCAGCTCGGAGTGGGCGGCGCCGAACTCGCGGCCGCGGTCGCCCGGACGCCCCGCGACGGTCCTGACCAGGCGGCTCATGCCGGGCCGTCGCCCCGCAGCCGCGGCCCGACCTGCTCGGCGACCCGGGCCAGCGGCGCGAACCAGACCTCGCCGTCGCCGGCGATCGCCTCGACCAGGCGCTCCAGGGCGGCGAAGCGGTAGGCGCGGCCGATCACCTCCGGGTGCATCGTGTAGACGACGTGGCGGCCCTCCTCGCGAGCGGCCCGGTACTCGGCCAGCCAGCTGTCGAGCAGCTCGCCGGTCGGGCCGACGTTGCCGCCGCCGTCGATCGACCAGCCGAAGCGCGGCCAGTCGTCGAGCGACCAGTGCACGGGCAGCTCCAGCAGCGAGCGTCCCTCCCACTCCTGCAGGTAGGGGCGGTCGTCGCCCATGCAGCTGGAGTCGTAGGCGAAGCCGTGCTCGAGGAGCAGCTCGAAGGTCTCCGGGGTCAGCTCCCAGGAGGTCGAGCGGTAGCCGCTCGGGGTCGGGGCGCCGGCCGCCTCGAGCGCCGCCAGGCCGCGCTCGATCTCGGCCCGCTGGTCGTCGGCGGAGACGCGGTCGCTGCGCAGGTGCAGGTAGCCGTGGTGGCCGATCTCGTGCCCGGCCTCGAGCAGCCGCTGGCAGAGGCCGGGGTGACGCTCGGCGGTGTCGCCGGGGACGAAGAAGGTGGCGGCGAGGCCGTGGCGCTCGAGCAGCTCGAGGATCCGCGGGACGCCGCGGCGGACCCCGAAGGCGCCCTCGGAGAGGCTGGTGATGCGGCGCCGGTACTCCTCGCCCTCGCCGAGGAAGCCCGACTCGGCGTCGACGTCGAAGCTGAGCGAGACCGCGACGCGGTTCCCGTCGGGCCACTGCCAATCGCTGCTGGCGCTCATCGCTTTCCTCCTTGGCTTCCCGGGAGGCCGGATTCTCGGCAGCGGCCGGCAGCCGACGCAACTGACAAAGCGTCAGGTGGGCCGGCGACACCTTTGACGCCTCAGCCGTTGCCTGGGGGTCGGGGGGCGCCGACTATCTGGCCCCAGAGTGCCCCCTTCTCTCTCGGGTGGCAGAAACGGGTTTTCAGGAAGGACCGCGATGAACCGATCAGGAAAGCTGGCCCTCGTCACCGCGCTCGTCTCCCTCCTCGCCGTCGCCCTCGTCGCCTGCGGCGATGACTCGAACGGCGGCGACTCGGGAGAAGCGTCCGGCGACGAGCAGGTCAAACTCGGCGCTTTCATCCTCGCCAGCGCCAACACGTACTCGCAGCAGAACCTCAAAGGCGTCGAAGAAGCGGCGACCGAGCTCGGCAACGTCGAGGTCACCTCCTTCGACGGCGCCTTCGACGGCTCCAAACAGGCGACCCAGATCCAGGACGCCGTCGCCTCCGGCGAGTACGACGCCTTCGTGGTCTTCCCCAACGACGGCGCCGTCGTCGCGCCGGCGGTCGAAGAAGCGACCGAAGCCGGCATCGACACGGTCGCCGCCTACGCCCCGATCGGCACCGACATCGAAAACGCCGAGCCCCAGGTCGAGGGCGTGGTCGCCACCGTCTGGCACCCCAACGTCCCCAACGGCACCAACCTCGGCGACCTCACCGTCGAAGCCTGCGAAGAAGAACACGCCGACTCCGACCCCTGCCAGGTCCTCTACATCACCGCGAGCAAGGAAATCGCCTTCGAGAACGCCAAGCAGCAGGAGGTCGAAAAAGTCCTCGGCGAAGCCAGCAGCCCGATCGAGGTCGTCTCCGTCAAGGAGGGCGAATTCCTCGTCGACCCGTCCCGCACCGCCACCGAAGACGCGCTGCAGGCGACTCCCGACATCGACGTCGTCGTCACCTCCGGCGACCAGATGACGATGGGCGCCGAACAGGCCCTCGGCGACGCCAACGTCAAAGGCGTCTCCCTGGTCGGCAACGGCGGCGCCGCCGAGGCGGTGAAACTGGTCGACCAGGGCCGCTGGTTCGGGACCCCGGTCTACCTGCCGATCGACGAGGGCCGGGTCTCCGGCGAGATCGCGATCGAAGCGGCGCGCGGCACCGAACCGGACGAAACCGCCGTCGACATCGTCGCGATGAGCCCGGTCGGCCCGAACTACACGAGCGAAGACAAAGGCTCGGGGTTCACGCCCCAGTGGGCGATCAACCAGTAAGCGAAGCGCTGAGCGGCGGCGGAGGCGCGCGATGAGCGCCGTCGCCGCCGCGCCGCGCACCGGGGCGATCGTCCGCGTCGAGGGGATCGGCAAGCGGTTCGCCGGCATCAAGGCGCTGGACGACGTCACCCTGGAGATCGAGCGCGGCACGATCCACGGCCTGATCGGCGAGAACGGCGCCGGCAAGTCGACGCTCGGCAAGATCGTCGCCGGCGTGATCGCGCCCTCCGAGGGCCGGCTCCTGGTAGACGGCGAGCCGGCCGACTACCGCGACCCCGGCGACGCGATCGCCGACGGGATCGTCTCCGTGCAGCAGGAGATCGCCCTGGTCCCGAAACGGACGGCCCTGGAGAACGTCTTCCTCGGCATCGAGCCGACCCGCTTCGGCCTCGTCGACGACGCCGCCGCCCGGGCCCGCTACGCGGAGCTGCAGGAGGCCTCCGGGTTCGCGATCGACCCCGAGGCGATCGTCGGCGGCCTGCGCGTCGCCGACCAGCAGAAGGTCGAGGTGCTGCGGGCGCTGGCCCGCAACGCCCGCCTGCTGGTGATGGACGAGCCGACCGCGGCGCTGACCCCCGACGAGACCGAGTCGCTGCTCGAGGTCGCCCGCACCCTGCGCGAGCGCGGCGTCACGATCGTCTTCGTCTCCCACTTCCTCGAGGAGGTGCTGGCGCTGGCCGACACGGTCACGGTCCTCCGCAACGGCTGCCTCGTCCAGACCACGCCCAGCGCCGGGCAGACGCCGGAGCGGCTGGTCGAGGCGATGCTCGGCCGCAGCCTCGAACAGACCTTCCCGGAGCGGCGCCCGGTCGCCGACCCCGACCGCGTCGTCCTCCGTGCCCGCGGCCTCCGGCGCGAGCAGGCGCTGCGCGACGTCTCCCTGGAGATCCGCGCCGGCGAGATCCTCGGCGTCGCCGGCCTGGTCGGCAGCGGCCGCACCGAGCTGGCCCGGGCGATCTTCGGCGCCGACCTGCTCGACGCCGGCGAGATCGAGCTGGACGGCCGCCCCCTCACCGCCACCTCGCCCCGCAACGCCGTCGACGCCGGCATCGCCCTGGTCCCCGAGGACCGCAAGAACCAGGGGCTGCTGATGGGGCGCAGCGTCCGCGAGAACGTCGGCCTCGCCCACCTCGTCGAGCTCTGCACCGGCCCGATCCTCTCGCGCCGCAAGCAGGGGCGGATCGACGATCTGCTCGACCGCCTCGAGGTGCCCGAGCACCGCCGCGGCGTCGCCGCCAAGCTGCTCTCCGGCGGCAACCAGCAGAAGGTGCTGTTCGCCAAGTGGCTGCTCGAGGAGCCGTTGCTGCTGCTCGCCGACGAGCCGACCCGCGGCGTCGACGTCGGCGCCAAGCGGGCCATCTACGACCTGATCGCCGACCTCGCCGCCAGCGGCGTCGCGGTGCTGCTGATCTCCTCGGAGCTGGAGGAGGTGCTCGGCCTCGCCCACCGCGTCGTCGTCATGCGCCTCGGCGAGGTCGTCGCCGAGCTGCCGATCGCCGAGGCCAGCGAGGACCGGGTGATGCGGGCCGCCTTCGGGAGCACCGCCACCGCCGAGAACCGAGACAAAGGAGCCCCATGAGCAACCGCCGCCACTCAGCCCTGGCGCTGGTCCGCAACTACGGCATCGTCGTCGTCTTCGCCGCCCTCTTCATCGCCCTCTCGGTCGCCTCCTCGACCTTCCTCAGCTCCCAGAACCTGCTCAACCTGCTGGCCCAGAACGCCCCGATCGGGATCATGGCCTGCGGCGGCACCCTGGTCATCATCGCCGGCGGCTTCGACCTCTCGGTCGGCGCCATCTACGGCCTCGCCGGCGTCATCGCCGCCAAGCTCGCCAGCTCCGGGGACCCGATCCTGGCGCTCGTCGTCGGCGTCCTCGCCGGCCTCCTGCTCGGCCTCGTCAACGGCTCGCTGGTCTCGCTCTTCTCGATCAACTCCTTCATCGCCACCCTCGCCACCGGCTACGTCTTCCGCGGCATCGCCACGATCGTCACCAGTGGCTTCCTGGTCGGCGTCACCGACCCGAGCTTCGGCGAGCTCGGCAAAGCCGAGCTGTTCGACGTCAAGGTCTCGGTCTTCATCTTCGCCGCGGTCGCCTTCCTGACCGGCCTCTTCCTGACCCGGACGCGCTACGGGCGCTACGTCTTCGCGGCCGGCGGCAACGCCGAAGCGGCGCGGCTCTCGGGCGTGCGGGTGGAGCTGGTCCGCACCCTCACCTTCACCTTCAGCGGCGCCTGCGCCGGCCTCGCCGGGATCATCGCCGCCTCCCGGGTCAGCAGCGGCCAGGCCGACGCCGGTGTCGGCCTGGAGCTGGCGGTGATCGCCGCGATCGTGATCGGCGGCACCTCGATCCTCGGCGGCGAGGGGGCGATCTGGCGCTCGATCCTCGGCGTGATGCTGATCGCGATGATCGGCAACGGCTTCAACCTGCTCAACATCGACCCCTTCTACGAACCGATCGTCCAGGGCGCGATCATCCTCATCGCCGTCGTCGCCGACTCCCGCACCGAAGGCCCGATCACCCGCACGATCCAGCGCTGGCGACAACAGCGGGCGTTACCGGCGCCCTAGCCGATGCGCCGGATGAACCGCCCCAACAGCGGCACGGCAAAGGAGTACTTGCCGACCCGGTTCTTGTAGATCATTCCTCGCTCGGAGAGGCTGGCGAGCATCTGGTTCGCATGACTGGACGAGAAGGACTTGTCCAGCATCTCCTTGCTCTTCTCGACGAGTTCCTGAATCGTGAATTCCTCGTCCGGTTCGTGCAGGTGGGCGACCACCAGCAGGAGTTCTTTCTGTCGGTCGGTGATCCGCGCCCACCGGCCGGCGAAGAAGTCGGCGTCGAGCTTCTGCTGGATCGCCTCGATCGGCACCGTTCCGCGTTCGCCCCGTTCACTCTGCTGGATGAAGACGTCGAATACCTCCCGGCAGATGAACTGGATGAAATAGGGATAGCCGCCCGACTCGAAGATGATCACCTCGACGGAGTCGCCGCTGAGGTTGATCGGACAGCCGGCGACCTCGATCGGCCTGAGAATCGCTTCCCGGCTCTCGTCGGTGCTCAGCTTCGTCAGCGTCATCACTCGGAACATCCGCTCGGCGTAGGTGCGGGCATCCACCAGCTTCGGAAAAAGCGTCGGCAGGCCGGCCAGGACCAGCATGAACGGGATCCCTTTCCGCTGGATCGACTGGAATACGTCGAGCAGGACCGAGAGGGGGAACTGGTCCTTGCCCGCGTGATCCGAGAGGTTCTGGGCCTCGTCGTAGGCGAAGACGATCTTCTGCCTGCCCTGGGCTCGCAGGTGCTCCCAAGCGAACTCGAGGGTTGCCTTGATCTTGTCGGAGACCAGGCCCGGCGTCTGCTCGAAGACGCTGGTCAGGATGCCGTAGGAGAGGGGAACCTCCTCGGCGGACGAGGCGGCCGCGAAGCCCACCCCCGGCGCGCCGGTCTGCTTCACCTTGATCGAGGACGTGATCAGGGAAAGGTCCGCGAGCAGTCGCTGCGCCAGCGCGGTCTCGCTGATGCTGGCCGACTCCGATAGATCGGCGCTCGCCCAGAACCAGCCTCTTTCGACGGCTCGTGGCTTGAAGGTCTCGAGGAGCACGGTCTTCCCGACGCCGCGCAGCCCGGTCAAGACGAGGTTCTTGAGGATTTCGTCCTGCTCCAAGAGCGGTCGAATTCCTCGTACTCACGCTCACGGCTAAGAGATCCTTGAAGGAAGTGGGCCGCTCTCGAGGATGAAGCGGCGCGCCCGCACCGCCAGGTGCAGGCCGAAGCGGTAGTCGTGGTCGGAGAGGGAGCCGCCGACCAGCTCTTCGATGCGGCTCAGCCGGTGGTACAGGGACTGGCGCTGGACGTGCAGGGCGCGGGCGGTCTCGGTCTTGCGGCCGCCGTGCTCGCAGTAGGCCTCGAGGGTCTCCAGCAGCTGCGAGCGGCGGTTGCTGTCGTGCTCGAGGATGGCGCTGAGGCGGTCGTCGACGAAGCGGCGCAGCGATTCGTCGTCGGCGAGCTGCCAGAGCAGGCGGTTGACGTCGGGCTGGGTGACGTCGCACCAGGCGCCCGGCGAGGTCGCCGCGGCCGAGGAGGAGGCGTCGCGGGTGCGGGTCAGCTCGGCCCGGGCCGAGGTCCAGCTCTCGACGGCGCCGCCGACGCAGAGGACGATCCCGTCCTCGGAGCCGAGCACCCGCGCGGCGGCGCCGCGGGCGACGGCGGCGAACTGGTCGGCGACGGCCGCCCGCTCCTTGCCGGGGCCGAGGCCGAGGACGACGAGCAGGCCGGCCTCGTCGGCGGCGGCACCGACCAGCGCCGCGACGCGGCGGCCGCCCAGCTCCTTGCCGATCGCCCGCAGCAGGCCGCCCCAGTCGCTGCCGGTGCCGTTCGCCCCCCGCCCCGGGCGCGAGCGGACCAGCACCGCGGGCAGCAGCCGCTCCCCCGGCGCGGTCACGAAGCCGCGCCGCTTGGCGCGGTCGACCAGCTCGCTCTCCAGCAGGTCCTGCTCGAGCAGGGCGGTGAAGAAGTCGCTGCGGGCGCGCTCCTCGATCGGCTCGTTGTGGTCGCCGCAGACGAGGGCCAGGCCGATCACGTCGGCCGCCCGCTGCAGGGCGATCCGGGAGACGCTGGAGATCGGCGTCCCCATTTCCACCGCGACCAGCCGTCCCCAGCCGTCGGGCGGCGGCGCCCCGAGGATCGCCGCGACCGTGCGCGGCGCCCCCGGCAGCCGCTGCTCGGCGGCTTCCCAGGCGGCGAACACCTCCTCGTCGCTGGCCGAGACCGGGCAGTGGTAGACGACGCCGCGGCCGCTGCGCTCGAGCAGGACCGGGTTGGCGATCGTCCGGGCCAGCTCCTCGAGCACCTCCGGGACGCCGGCCCCGTCGAGCATCAGGCTCGTGAAGCGGTGGTACAGCTCGTCGGCCTTGCGGATCGTCACCAGCTGGTGGCCGATCAGCTGCTCGTGGATCGCTTTCGTGACCTCGACGAAGGGGACTTCGCGGTGGAGGGCGATCAGCGGCAGGCAGCGGCGCTCGGCCTCGGCGACCAGCGCCGTCGGCAACCGCGTGAAGGTCGGGCCCAGCTCGATCACCAGGCCGGCGATGCGACGCTCGGCGAGGCCGGCGACGAAGCGGCGCTGGGCCGGGGCGCCGTCGGTCAGCCCCATGCCAGTGCAGAGCAGCAGCTCGCCGCCGCGCAGCATCGTCGCCATGTAGTCGACCTCGCCGGCGTGGACCCAGCGGATCGGCGTGTCGAGGCAGCCCGCGCCGGCCAGGACCTCGGGCACCCCCCGTTTGAGGGGGTCTAGCTCGAGTGCCGAGCGAACCGTGATCTGCTGGTGCTGCGTGGGCACCGGCGGCAACATCTCCGCATCATAGGGAGGGCTGGACGTAAAGGCACAACGAATGGTCCTTTTTACTGAGAGGCTCTTCGGCGGTCGGTCCGCGGCTCAGGCGGCGGCCCCGGCGTCGGCGCTGGCACCGGCCATCGCCGCTTTCGGGGCGACCTCGATCAGGAACCCCTCGGCCAGCTCCCGCCGCAGCACGTCGCCCTCGTGGACGACCACGGTCGTGGTCGGCGCGGCGACGATCGCCGGGCCGGCGACGGTGGCGCCGAGGCCGAGGTCGGCGACGTCGTAGATCGGCGTCTCGACCATCCGCTCGGCGCCGATCGAGTAGGCCTCGGCGACGCGGGTCGGCTGCGCCTCGCCGCCCGCGGCGGGGTCGGCTGCGCCCGCCTCCTCCACCCCGGCCGAGCCGACCGCGGCGACCCGCCAGTGCAGGCACTCGATCGGCATCTCCTCGCGGTTGTAGGCGAACTGGGCCAGGTGCTGCTCGTGGAAGTCGGCGACCAGGCGCTCGAGGTCGGCGGCGGCGAGCGTCTCGCTGTCCGGCACCGGCACGGTGATCTCGTGCACCTGGCCCGGGTAGCGGGCGTCGACCGAGCGCTCGAGGCGGATCTCCTCGGCGGCGAAGCCCTCCTCGACCAGCTCGGCGCGGGCCCTGCTCTCCAGCTCGGCGATCGTCGCCTCGATCCGCTTCAGGTCGGCCCTGTCGGTGACGACGTGGAGGGCGGCGACGTGGTCGTGGCGGACGTCGGTGACGGTCATCCCGAAGGCGCAGAAGACGCCGGCCTCGAGCGGCACGAAGACGCGGCCGATGCCGAGCTCGCGGGCCAGCTCGGCGGCGTGCAGGCCCCCGGCGCCGCCGCCGCAGACCAGCGTGAAGCGGCGCGGGTCGACGCCGCGGTCGATCGAGACCGAGCGGATCGCGCCGACCATGTTGGCGTTGACGACGCGGACGATCCCCGCCGCGGCGGCCTCGGTCGAGAGCCCGAGCGGGCCGCCGACGTGCTCGTCGACCGCCTGCCGGGAGAGGTCGTCGCGGAGGCGGCGCCGGCCGCCCAGGAAGGCCTCGGGGTTGAGGTAGCCGAGCACGACGTTGGCGTCGGTGACGGTCGGCTCGGTGCCACCGAAGTCGTAGCAGGCGGGGCCGGGCCGGGCGCCGGCGCTGCGCGGGCCGACCCGCAGGGCGCTGCCGGCGTCGATCCAGGCGATCGAGCCGCCGCCGGCGCCGATCGAGTGGACGTCGACCGCGGGCACCCCGATCGGCTGCCCCTCGACCTGGATCTCGCGGCTCATCGCCGCTCGGCCGCCCTGGATCAGGCAGACGTCGAGGCTGGTCCCGCCCATGTCGACGGTGATCACGTCCGCGCCGATCGAGTTGGTGAAGTGGAGCGCCGCCGCGGGTGCCGCGGCCGGCCCGGAGGCGAGGATGTTGACGGGCCTGCGGAGGATGTCCGGGACGCGCGCGCAGCCGCCGTTGATCTGCATGATCTGCGGCGGGCCCGGCAGGCCGCTCTCGGCGAGCTGGCGCTCCAGCGCGGTCAGGTACTCGCGGATGCGGGGCATCACGTAGGCGCTCATCGCCGTCGCCGAGGTGCGCTCCCACTCGCGGATCTCCGGCAGCACCTCGTGCGAGCAGACGACGTCGACGTCGGGCAGCTCCTCGCGCAGCACCTCGGCCGCCCGGGCCTCGTGGCCGGGGTAGAACATCGACCAGAGGAAGGCGATCGCGACCGCCTTGACGCCGGCCTCGCGGAAGCGGGTGGCGGCGGCGCGGACGGCGGCCTCGTCGAGCGGCGCCACCTCCTCGCCCTGCGGGTCGTAGCGCTCCGGGATGCCGATCCGCAGCCAGCGGTCGACCAGCTCCTCGGGGTGCGGCAGGTGCATGTTGAAGCGCTCCGGCTTGTAGCCGTCCCGGAAGTAGAGGACGTCGCGGAAGCCCTCGGTGCAGAGCAGCCCGATCGTCGGGCCGTTGCGCTGGATCAGCATGTTGGTCGCGACCGTGGTCCCGTGCACGAAGAGCTTCGTCTCCGCGAGCAGCCCCGCGGTGTCGGTGTCGAGCTGCTCGGCGACGGCGGCGAGGCCGGCGAGGACGGCGCGGCCGGGGTCGTCGGGGGTGGTGTCCTCCTTCCAGAGCAACAGCTCTCCCCCCTCGCGGGCGACCGTGAAGTCGGTGAAGGTGCCGCCGATGTCGACGCCGATCCGATAGCTCATTGCAGTGGGCTCCTTCCGCGTTGCTCGTGGGGTCAGAGGAGGGGGTCGAGGAGGTAGACGTCGCCTTCGCGCATGTTGCGCTTCAGCCAGGTGGAGGCGTTGGGCTCGGTCGGGTCCAGCTGCGGGCGCTCGACCGCGGCCAGCTCGCGGCGCTTCGCCGCCGTCGCCACCTCGTCGACGCGGGGGTCGTCGTCGTCGCTGAGGACGACGCCGAAGACCTCAGCCGCGGCGGCGCGGCTGACGATCCCGTCGCGGGCGTCGATCCGCACCTTCTCGGGGTCGCGCTCGTGCGGGTTGCCCCAGCCGCCGCCGCCGGTGGAGACGCCGACGTAGACCTCGTGGGTGTGGTCGACGGTGAAGGCGCCGCTGGCGGAGACGTAGCGGCGCTTGCCGGTCGGCTCGTCTTCGACGTACTGGCCGCCGCCGCTACCGGCCTCGCCGCCCATCGCCCCGTGCGGCGGGTTGGCGGCGGCGTCGCCGAAGGTGATCGTCACCATCTCGTCGCTCAGCGGCCGCACCGCGCAGGCGTTGCCGGGGCCGCCCAGCCACTGGCCGAAGCCCATCGAGTCGGCGTCGATCTCCCAGCGCTCGATCCGCACCGGGTAGAGCAGCTCCAGCTGCTCGATCGGCTGGATTTTCATCCCGCCGAGAGCGGCCTGGTTGTACCAGAGGGGCCAGCCGTCGTTGCCCTTGGCGGCACCGCCGGCGCCAGCGTTGTTGAAGAGCATGAAGCCCCAGGGGGACTCGCCGTCGGGGCCGTTGCCGGCGAACTGGGGGATGTTGCCGCAGCGGGTGCCGCCGGCCGGGACGCGCTCGGGCATCGCCGCCACCATCGCCCGGTTGACGCAGTCCTGCATCAGGTCGGAGGGGACGATCGTGGCGACGCTGGTCGAGGCCGGGAACTTGGCGTGGCAGACCGTGCCTTCCTCGGTGACCACCTCGACGTGCTCGATCACCCCGTGGTTGTGGGGGATGTCGGGGTCGATGTAGTAGAGGAACGGCACCGCCCCGGCCGCCTGCGAGGTCGCGTAGCTGCCGTTGGCGCCGCCCTTGGCCTGCGGCCCGGAGCCCGAGTAGTCGACCTTGACGTCCTCGCCGTCGATCGTCACCGCCACCCGCACCGGGATGTGCTCGGTGCCGAAGCCGTCGGAGTCGATCCAGCCTTCGGCCTCGTAGGTGCCGTCCGGCATCGCCGCGATCTCCTGGCCGGTGCGGCGCCCGGCGTAGGCGATGATCTCGTCGACGTAGGAGAGGACGACCTCGGTCCCGTACTCCTCGCAGAGCTCTTCGAGGCGCTGCCGCGCCTTCTCGATCGAGCCCACCTGGGCGCGCAAATCGCCCTCGACCAGGTCGGCGTAGCGCAGGTTGGCGAGCAGCAGGCGCAGAAAGTCCTCGCGCATCGCGCCCTTCTCGACCATCCGCATCGGCGGGATCGTCACGCCCTCCTGGTAGACGTCGAGCGCCGAGGAGACGACCGAGGAGGGGATGTAGGCGCCGGTGTCCATCTGGTGCCCCTTGGTCACCGACCAGAAGACCAGCTTGCCCTCGCTGAAGACCGGCGCCGCGGTGACGTAGTCGCCGACGTGGGTGTTGCCCGAGTAGGGGTCGTTGAAGAGGAAGACGTCGCCGGGGTGGATGTCGCCCTCGAAGGACTCGGCGATCTCCCTGACGCCGATGTGCAGCGAGGTGGTGTGGATCGGCAGCGCGTCGTACATCGAGATCTGCCGCGGCACCGCGTCGTAGATCCCGCAGGAGTAGTCGTGGGCGAGGGCGAGGATCGAGGTCCAGGCCGACTTCTCGAGGACGCGGGTCATCTCGTTGACGATCGCGTCGAAGCGGCTGAGGATCACGCTGAAGGTGATCGGGTCGTAGCCGCTGGCGGCGGGCTCGGCCTGGGGCGCGGTTGCCTGGCTCACTGTCACTCCTCCTCCGGGTCGTCCCTGCGGGATCCGACGATCACCCGGCAATCTGGCCAGCGCCGGGAGCCCAGACAAGGCCGCAAACGGTCCGGAATGGCTGCCGCCGACCAGACGTTTCGTCACACGCGGATACCTTTTGCCGCGATGAACGTGCTGCGGCCGGTCGCCACCTCGACCGCCTTCGAGGAGACCGTCGAACGGATCGGCACCGCGATCCGGCTCGGCCTGCTGCCGCCCGGCAGCCGCCTGCCCAGCGAGCGCGACCTGGCGGCGCAGCTGGGGATCTCCCGCGGCACCCTCAGCAAGGCGCTCGCGACCCTGGTCCAGAGCGGCTACGTGGTCGCCCGCCGCGGCCGCGGCGGCGGCACCTTCATCGCCGCCGAGCCGCCGCTGGCCGGCAGCGAGGTCGACCCCGAGTGGCGGCAGCTGCTGCGCTGGCGGGCGGCGGTCGAGATCGGCGCCGCCGCCCTCGCCGCCGAACACGCGAGCGCGGCCGACGTGGCCGCCCTGCGCCGCGAGGCCGAGGAGATGGAGGCCGCGGCCGAGGCCGACTACGAGCGCTTCCGCCGCGCCGACGGCCGCTTCCACGCCGCCCTCGCCGCCGCGGGCGGCTCCGACCCCCTGCTGACGACGATGACCGAGCTGCAGGGACGCCTCAGCGAGCTGCTCGCCCAGCTCCCCAGCCCAGTCCCGGTCCGCCGCCACGCCAACGAGCAGCACCTCGCCCTCGCCGCCGCCGTCGAGCGCCACGACCCCACCGCCGCCATGGAGCTGATGCGCGAGCACGTCGCCGGCACCGAGCTCCTCGTCGCCACCCTCCTCGAGCCGCGCGGCTGAGCGCTGCATCGATCCTCCGGCCTATGGCAAGGAAGATCGATGCAGCGCTCCGGCGCTAGGCCAGCGCCGGGTGGGCGAGCTGGCCGGCGCGGACGTTGAGGCCGGCGGCGAGGCCGGGGTCGGCGTCGAGGGCGGGCTCGATGCCGAGGCCGGCGAGGCGGAGGACGTAGGGCAGGGTGGCGTTGGTGAGGGCGCGGGTCGAGGTGGCGGGGACGGCGCCGGGCATGTTGGCGACGCAGTAGTGGAGGACGCCCTCGGCCGCGAAGACGGGGTCGCCGTGGGTGGTGGGGCGCGAGGCGACCGAGCAGCCGCCCTGGTCGATGGCGACGTCGACGAGGACCGCGCCGGGGCGCATCGCCGCGAGCAGCTCGGCGTCGATCAGCTTCGGGGCGCTGGCGCCGGGGATCAGCACGGCGCCGACGACGAGGTCGGCGGCAGCGACCTGTTCGGTCAGGGTCGCGGTGTCGGAGGCGAGCACGCGGGCGCTCGGGCCGAAGTACTCCTCGAGCTTGCGGACGCGGCGCAGGTCGCGGTCGAGGACGGTGACGTCGGCGCCCATCCCGACCCCGACCCGGGCCGCGTGGGTGCCGACGGCGCCGCCGCCGATCACGACCATGCGGGCCGGGGCGACGCCGGGGGCGCCGCCGATCAGAGTGCCGCCGCCGCCCATCGGCGCCTGCATGAAGTAGGCGCCGGCCTGGGTGGCGAGGCGGCCGGCGATCTCGCTCATCGGCGCCAGCAGCGGCAGCGCCCCGTCGGCGTCGACGACGGTCTCGTAGGCGATCGCCAGCGTGCCGGACTCGCGCAGCGCCTCGGTCAGCGCCGGCGCCGCCGCCAGGTGCAGGTAGGTGAAGAGGGCGAGCCCATCGCGCAGGTAGCCGAACTCGGGCTCGATCGGCTCCTTCACCTTGAGCAGCAGCTCGCTGCGCTCCCAGACCTCGGCGACGCCGACCAGCTCGGCGCCGGCGCTCTCGTACTCGGCATCCGCGAAGTGGGCGCCGCTGCCGGCGCCGCGCTCGACCAGGACCGCGTGGCCGGCCCGAGTCAGCTCCGCGGCCCCGGCCGGGGTGAGGGCGACGCGACCCTCGGCCGGCTTGATCTCGCGGGCGACCCCGACGATCACCGGGTCGCCGCCCCGGTCGCGCCCAGCGCCATGAACTCGCCGGCGTCGGCGAGGGCCGCGGCCAGCGCCTCGACCACCTCGTCGAGCTGCTCGCGATCGCAGATCAGCGGCGGCGCGATCTGCACCACCGCGTCGCCGCGGTCGTCGGCGCGGGCGATCAGGCCGGCCTCGCGCAGGCGGGCGGGCAGGAAGCCGCGCAACAGCCGCTCGCGCTCCTCGGCGTCGAACCGCCCGTCCCCGTCCTCCTTGACCAGCTCCGCCGCCCAGAAGAAGCCGGCGCCGCGGACGTCGCCGACGATCGGCAGCTCCAGCAGCTCCTCCATCCGCCCCCGCAGGTGCGGCTCCAGCGCCCGCACGTTCTCCAGCACGCCGTCGCGCTCGAAGATCTCCAGGTTGAGCAGGGCGACGGCGGCACAGAGCGGGTGGCCGCCGAAGGTGATCCCGTGCATGAGGCCGCGGCCGGGCTCGTAGAGCGGCTCGGCGACCCGCTCGGAGGCCAGCACCGCGCCCATCGGCGCGTAGGCCGAGGTGAGGCCCTTGGCGAGCGTGATCAGGTCCGGGGTGGCGCCGAAGCGGCTGACCCCGAACCACTCGCCGAGCCGGCCCATCCCGGTGATCACCTCGTCGGCGAGCAGCAGGGCGCCGTGGCGGTCGGCGATCTCGCGCAGCCCCGGCCAGTACCCAGGTGGCGGCACGAAGCAGCCGCCGGCGTTCTGGACCGGCTCGGCGACGATCAGCGCCACGGTCTCCGGCCCCTCCTCTTCGATCGCCGCCTCCAGCTCGTCGAGCAGGTCGCGGCAGCGCTCCGCCTCGTCGCGCTCGTCCCGGTAGGCGTTGGTGTTGGCGACGTGGCGGGTCTCGATCGCGGGCGGGCCGAACTGCTCCTTGAAGCTGGGCACCCCGGTCAGCGAGAGGGCTCCGAGGCTGACCCCGTGGTAGGCGCCGACCCGGGCGATCGCCTTGCGCCGACCCCCCTCCCCACGCGCGGCGTGGTACTGGCGGGCCAGCTTCCAGGCGGTCTCCACGGACTCCGAGCCGCCCGAGGTGAAGAAGACCCTGCCGCTTCCCCAGGGCGAGCGCGCCGCCAGCTGCTCGGCCAGCTCCAGCGCCGCGGGGTGGGCGGTGCCCCAGTTGGTGTTGAAGCAGAGCCGGGCCAGCTGGCCGGCCGCGGCGGCGCCGAACTCCTCGCCGTAGGAGTAGCCGAGCTGGCAGCAGAAGAGGCTGGAGAGGCCGTCGAGGTAGCGACGGCCCTCGACGTCGAAGACGTAGGGGCCCTCGCCGCGGTCGAGGACCAAGAGATCGCCGGCGCCGTCGCGGAAGTCGCCGTTGCGGCTGAAGTGGAGGAGCAGCGAGCCGGGGTCTACGCCCATCGCGCCGTCACCACCTTCTTACGGGTGTAGAACTCGACCGCGTCGTTGCCGTTGGAGTGCAGGTCGCCGTCGATCGAGTCCTTCCAGCCAGCGAACGGGAACCAGGCGACCGGCGCCGGGACGCCGACGTTGACGCCGACCATGCCGGCCTCGACGCCGTAGCGGTAGGCGCGGGCGGCGGCCCCGGAGCGGGTGAAGATCGCCGTGGCGTTGCCGTAGCGGGAGGAGTTGACCAGCTCCAGGGCGCCGTCGAGGTCGGCGGCGCGGAGCACGGTGAGGACCGGGCCGAACAGCTCTTCGACCACCGGCGCCGAGCCTGGCGCGGCGCCGTCGAGGATCGTCGGGCCCAGCTCGGCCCCGGCGGCGCCGCCGTCGCGACGGCCGTCGAGGACCAACTCGGCGCCGTCGGCGAGGGCGCGCTCGATCTCCGCCTCGACCCGCTGGCGGGCCGCCGGCGAGACCAGCGGGCAGACGTCGGTGCGCTCGTCGGCACCGGCGCCGACGACCAGCTCGCGGGCCGCCCCGACGGCGATCTCGAGGCTGCGGTCCTGCTCGGCGGGCGTCCCGACCAGGACCAGCAGCGAGCCGGCCAGGCAGCGCTGCCCGGCGGCGCCGAAGGCCGAGGAGGAGACGCCCTGCGCCAGCGCCTCCGGGTCGGCGTCGGGCATCGCCACCAACGCGTTCTTGGCCCCGCCCAGCGCCTGCACCCGCTTGCCGTGGGCGGCGGCGGTGCCGGCGACGTGGCGGGCGGTGCGGGCCGAGCCGACGAAGGAGATCGCGTCGACCCCGTCGCTCTCCAGCAGCGCGTCCACGGCGTCGTGGGCGCCGTGGACGAGGTTGACGACGCCGGGCGGGAAGATCCCGGCCGCGTCGATCAGCTCGAAGATCCGCACCGCCGCGAGCGGGTCCTGCTCGGAGGGCTTGAGCACGAAGGTGTTGCCGCAGCCGACCGCGAAGGGCAGGAACCAGAGCGGGATCATCGCCGGGAAGTTGAAGGGGGTGATCGCGCCGACGACGCCGACCGGCTGGCGGACCAGCTCGACGTCGACGCCGCTGGCGACGCCCTCGAGGTTCTCGCCCTTGAGCAGGTGCGGCACCGCGCAGGCGGCCTCGACCGACTCGATCCCGCGGCCGACCTCGCCGCTGGCGTCGGGCAGGGTCTTGCCCATGTCGCGGGTGACGATCGCGGCCAGCTCCTCGCGGTGGGCGGTGAGCAGGCGCTGCAGCTCGATCAGCGCCCGGGCCCGCTTCTGGGGCGGCGTCGCCCGCCAGGCCGGGAAGGCGGCGCGGGCCGCGGCGACGGCGCCCTCGACGGCGGCGGCGTCGCAGAGGGGCACCCGGGCCAGCAGCTCGCCAGTCGCCGGGTCGCGGTCCTCGAGCGAGTCCGCGGCGCCGGCGTCCGCCCAGGCGCCGTCGACGTAGACGCGCAGCGCCGCCGTCGCTCCCGCCGCTGCCGCGCTCTCGGCGGCTGTCTGGGTCTCGCTCATGGCGGCAAAGATCGGCGCTCGCGGGAATCGCCACAAGAGGGCGAACCGCTGCGACTATCGGCCGCTTCCTTGACAGTCCGTCATCTCCGGCACGCCCGGGGCGCCGGCGATCGCCAGGTACTTCAGGGTCAGGTAGTCCTCGATCCCCTCGGCGCCGCCCTCGCGGCCGAGGCCGGACTGCTTGATGCCGCCGAAGGGGGCCATCGGGTCGGCGACGAGGCCCTGGTTGAGGCCGCCCATGCCGGTGGCGAGCCGGTCGGCGAC
>Ga0190271_10000714_pt1 | contig 17417 bp, 10 predicted proteins | sample Popmic356T_FD_133747 | JGI IMG/M metagenome (GOLD analysis project Ga0190271, IMG submission 133747) | Populus adjacent soil microbial communities from riparian zone of Weber River, Utah, USA - 356 T | ecosystem: Environmental > Terrestrial > Soil > Riparian zone | place: USA: Utah | collected...
CGAGCGTCGAGACCGGACCTTCCTGGTAGCTGTAGCCCTCCAGCCGTCCCTCCACATCTTCGCTGACGACACCGACGTCGCGTTCGAGCTGCTGGGCGACGGTCGACATCGGAAGTGCGACCACCAGAGTGGCGGCGGCGAGACGCAGAGCGAAGAGTTTCGTGTGCATCGCTGGATTCTCCCTGAGGCAGGTGCGTCGCTAGGATACCCCCACCTGACCCGCCTTGTTAGGCGGCGGCGTGACGCATTTCACAAGCCCGGATGTTGTTCGGGAGTTTTCTCGTGCTGGCCATGGGCGTCTACTTGCGCAATCATGAGCTATGGCTGCCGGTCCAAATACGTCTTCACGCACCACGCTGACCTTGATCGATGGTGCGCAGATAGTGGTTCCCGACTCGCTCGAACTCATTACGCCCTACGTTCTGCGAGAACAGGAAGATTGGTTCGAGGACGAGATCAAATTCCTGCGCCGGGTTCTGCGCCCCGGGCAGACCGCGGTCGATATCGGCGCGAACTACGGGGTCTACACGGCGTCGATCGCGCGTGCTGTGGGCCCGACCGGAAGCGTCTGGGCCTTCGAACCTGCGACCGAAACGGCCAGCTACCTGGCCGACACAATTGCCGCCAACGCATTTACCCAGGTTGTGCTCGAGCGCAGTGCTCTGTCACGCGTGCCGGGCACGGCAACGTTGAATCTCACGCCGCACTCCGAGTTGAACTCACTGGTTCGCGGCGGAATGCAGGCCGCCACCACCGAGACAGTTCGCCTCGTGACCTTGGACGATTGCATGGCAAGCTACGGCTGGCAGCAGATCGATTTCGTCAAGATCGACGCCGAGGGCGAGGAGATGAACATCCTCGAGGGTGGCGGCAAATTCCTCGCGTCACAGTCTCCCTTGATCCAGTACGAGATCAAGGATGGGAACAGCGTTCATCTTGAACTTGTGGAGGCGTTCCGCAAGCTCGGCTATGTGTCTTATCAGCTCGTGCCAGGCCTTGACGCACTCGTTCCTTTTCGCGCCGGCTCGGCTGCGGACGGCTTCCTGCTGAACCTCTTCTGCTGCAAAGACGATCAGGCCGCGCAGCTCGCGGCACGCGGACACCTGCTGCGCGAGATGGACCTGACCAAGACCTGGAAGGATCGCGTGCGGGGCGTTTTCGGTTCACCTCGTGGCGACTGGCGACAGATGCTGACGCGAATGCCGTACGGCAGGACACTGGCACCCGCGTGGAACAAGACGCTCGAGGGCGGCGAAAGCCGCGACGTGGAAAGTGCGCTATCCGACTATGCCGGCAGTCGGGAAAAGAAAGCGCCGCTGGCATCCCGTTTTCGGGCGCTGGAAGCAAGCTTTGCGACGCTGACCGCAGTTTGTGCGCGCGAGCCTACCTACCTGCGGCTTGGCAGCCTGGCGCGCGTCGCTCGCGATTGGGGCGCCCGGCACGTGGCCGTCGACGCTCTGAACCGGTTATGCAATGCGATCATTCGCGATAGTCACTGCGATGCCTCCGAGCCGTTTCTCGCGCCGGGCAGCCGGTTCGATACGCTGATTCCCGGTGAGCCCCTCGGCGATTGGGTGCTGGCCGGCGTTCTGGAGGAGTTGGAACTCCAATCGGCATTTTCATCGTTCTACACAGGAGTTGCGTCGAAGCCTCGCCTGGAAGCGATCCATAAACTCGGATTCGCCAGTCCGGAAATGCAGCGACGCCTGGCGTTGGTGAATCAGCGTTTCAGTCTGCCCTGAACTAGCAAATGCGGATGACGACCTTGCCAACCGAGCGGCGGCCGTTGATGACCTCGAGCGCATCGGCGGTGCGCTCCAGCCCGTCGACCGGCATCACGTGCGGCCGCAGCTTGCCGGCCTCGAACAGCGCGAACAGCGCCGCGAAGTTGGCGGCGTGCAGCGCTGGCTCGCGCCGCACGTGCGCACCCCAGAACACGCCGACGATGGAACAGCCCTTGAGCAGCGGCAGGTTCAGCGGGATCGACGGGATACCGCCGCCCGCGAAGCCGATGGCGAGATAGCGCCCGTTCCATCCCATCGCGCGCACGACCTGTTCGGCGGTATCGGCGCCCACCGGGTCGTATGCGACGTCGAGGCCTCGATCGCCCGTGAACTCCATGACCTTCGTCTTGATCGATTCGCGCGTGTAGTCGAACGCCGCGTCGGCGCCGTGACGGCGTGCGAGCTCGAGCTTCTCCTCTGTGCTCGCGGCCGCGAGCACGCGCGCGCCGAGCGCCTTGCCGATCTCGACCGCGGAGAGTCCCGCGCCACCCGCCGCGCCGAGCACGAGCAGTGTCTCGCCGGGTTGCAGCTTCGCGCGCTGTACGAGCGCGTGATACGTCGTGCCGTAGTTCACGAGCAGGCTCGCTGCAACGTCGAAGGACATCGATGCAGGAATCGGCAGCACGGCTTTTGCGTCGACCACGCACTCGTCGGCCAGCGCGCCCTGACCGGCCATCGCGAGCACGCGCGTCCCGACGATCAGATTTCCGACGTCGGGCGCTACTTCCATCACGACGCCCGCGACTTCATTGCCCGGCGTGAACGGCGGTTCGGTCTTGCTCTGGTACTTGCCCGCGAACATCAGCGCGTCCGGGAAGCCGAAGCCGACGGCGTGGACGCGCAGGCGAACGCAGCCGGGGTTCAGCGGTGGCGGCGGAACGTCGCGCACGCCGAATCGCGGCGGCGGACCGAAACTGTCGAGGACGAGTGCGCGCATGCCGACCATGGTAGCGATCGGAGCGCGCACTCGCAGGACATCGTTAGGTAGATTCCGCGGTGCGAACCTGCGGGCTGCTTCAGGCCGAGGCCTTCTTTCTGCGCATCAGCAGGAATGCGCCAATCACGACAATCACGCCCAGCGCAATCCAGATCCACTTTCGATCAGGCTTCTCTTCCGTCGCCGTAACCAGCGGGGACTCCGCGGTCGCAGGCGCCGCCTCGGCCGGGGCTGGCTCCGTTGCCGGCGCTTCAGCGGCAGCTGCAGTTGCAGTTGCTTCGGCGGCCACTTCAGCGGCGGTGGGTTCAGGCAGGTCGAGTACGGCCTGCACATCCTTTGCCGTGAGGATCTCCGGGGGGCCGGACGTGATAATCGTGGCCGTCAGCATGTCGCCTCCCCTCAGGTCGGCCAGGCGCACGGGTTTGCCTTCCATGATGACCTGGATGCCGCGCTGCTCGAGTTCGCCCTTGGTGAATTTGCGGGTAGTGCCGTCCTCGAGCTTGACGTAAACGGCGTCACGGACCCGCTTTACGACCGTACCTTTCTTGACCGTGGTTACGGTTACCGGGCGAACCGTCGTGGTCGTCGTAACCTGCGCCGTGCCCTTCATCCCTGGCGTGAGCTCGTGCACCGACATCGACTTGCCGTCCACCGTGAATTTGTAGTCATCGGGCACGGTCACCTCGCGGGTGCCTGTCTGATCGCTGACGACGAGACTGTTGCCCTCCACCGAAATGACCTCGAACTTGATGACCTCGGCTGTCTGGGTGGTGGTGTCTTGCGCGTTGGCCGCGCCCGCGATGAGCATGGTCATCGCAAGACCATACAGAACAGGCCAGGAAGCTCTTGGGCGACTTTTCATGATCCCTCTCCTGCGAAATTGGGCCGCAACGGTGTGACAAGACTGTGTTGGCGCGCAATGGGACCTAGGGCGGACGTCGATCCCGTGGCCTGTGCAATGCCGCAAACTTCGGGAAATTCCTCAGTGCTGGCGATGGTGAGTGCGGCGCGACTACCTAACAAAAAACCCCCGCCGGTTTCCGACGAGGGCTTTTTGTCTGCTCTAGCTAGACCTGGGGCTCTCTACAATTCACTTGCCTTCGGACGATTCACCGGCCACCTGGAACTTGCGAGTCTCGCTGGCCACCGTGGCGCCCTGGCCGTCGTCGACCAGCACCTTCCAGTAGTAGAACTGTCCAGGCTTGAGGTCGTGGGCAGTGGTGCTCTCGGCGCCTTCCGGCAAGTCCGTGCACGCCTTCATGGTGAGCGTCGTGCCCTGGGACCACAGGCAGTGCATGTACGTGAGCTTGCCGTCGTTCTTGTCGTAGGTTCGCTTCCAGTTGAAGGTCACGGACGGCTCCACCTTGGTGTCAAAAGCCTCGGGCTTGCCAAGCTCCACGCGCTCAGGGCGTTCGTTGAGTTCGATGCGCTCGGTGGCAAGGTAGGTAGCCGCGACGCCGATGTCGCCAGTGAGCATGGCGTCGGCTTCACAATTCGCTTGGCGCGCCACGTCCACGAGCGTCGAGCAAGCCTTTCTGGCTTCGTCGGCCGCCAGCTGTTTGGGCGGATTTGGGTTCGTGGTCCAATCCTTCGGCAGCAGGCAGCTCTTGGGCTGGAACTCCGGCCAGCCCTTGAGCACGAAACTGTCAGGTCCGACGCCGCTGCCATAGTCGAACAGGCTGGTCGACTTGTTGACTCGCCAGGCGTCGGCAAAGGCGCCGTACAACTGGTCGTGACGCTTGGCGAGGTCGATGGGCTGCGGTCCCAGCGTGCTGCCATCGGGCAACGACGGCAACCAGTTCTGCGGCGCGATCGAGCCCATGAGGCCGAACGTTGCGCGCACATTGCGCACGTTTATGTTCAGGTACCAGAGCTGGTAGTGAGACCAGAACCCGGGCGTCACGATGACTTCGGTGCCATTCGGCATCTGCACCTGGATGCCACCCGAGGCCGTGGTGCTCATGATGCGGCCGCCGCCATCGAGTGCGATCCCGCGCGGGCCCGGATAAGGCACGCGCTTGCCATCGATGCGCAGCTCCAGGCCTTCGGGGTTGGGGCGGTTGCCCAGCCCAGGCTGCAGAGTCACGCGGTGGCGGCCGACCTGCATGGCCGCCGCCGTATTCAAGCTCGCACAGGATGAGAGTCCGGTGTAGCCATCCGGGCCGAGCGGACCATCCGTGGCTACCGGAGTGTGGCGCGACTGCAGCTCCATTCCCGGTCCGCGCAGCAGCGTGAATTCGCCGGCGCTCTGGAAGTCGTAGGGGATGTTGTCCACCGTCACGAGGTGCGGATCGCCTTCCGACTTCGTCGTCGGGCCATCGAGCCAGCGCTTGACGGTGGTGAGGTCGGCCGCCGACAGACGCGGGCCACCGCAGGGCATGGCGCCGAATGGGCATGAGTCCGATGGCGAGTTGATCCGCGCGAACAGCGTGCTGTCTGCGGAGCTCATGCCCAGGAAGCCGCCGTTCGCGAGCGTGTCGTAGGAGCCCTGGAGCCGGTCATTGTTCGCCGGGCTCTCTCGTTCGGAGAGGTCGAAGTCGTTAGGGTTGGCCGAGTGCTTGGCATAGGGCGGATAGTCGAGACCGCCGTGGCACTCGATGCAGCCCTTGTTGAAGATGCGTTGAATGTCGGTGTAGGTAGGCCTGCCGTCGGCAGCGGGTAGCTTGGCGAACTCGTTGTTCACGGCCGTGACGAGCGAGCTGCAGCTGGTGCCGGTCAGGCCCGGGTACGGATCCGCAATCAGACTGGCCTGCAATTCACTCCTGATCGGCCCCGGGTAGCTGTAGAGCACATCGGCGAACGTGTAGTTCCGCGACCGCCCGCGCACACCGATGGACCACTTGTCCACGGCCACGCCCAGCGGCTCGAGGAAGTAGCGGAACAGCGCCACCTTGTTGGTGTTGGAGTAGTCCTCGCGATCGACGTAGAAGTTCCCGCCCATGATGCTCTGGTCGTTGCCGCCTTCGCGACGAAACACCTCCTGGCGCAGGCGCTCGACCGTCGTGCTGGTGCCGAAGCCCGTGAACTGCCCGTATTCGGAGATCAGGTCGATGTCCGGTGTCATCGAAGAGCTCAGCAGATAGGTGTCGCCATTGCGATCCAGGTTCAGCTTCTGGATGTCAGCCTTGCGTCGCGGCAGATCCCTGGAACGCACACGGGTATCGTTGATGATCGCAGCCAGATCCATTGCGCCATGGCGCGCGGAGAAGAAGGCCGTGCGATCCAGCAAACTGCCACTGGGCGTACTGATCACACCGGCGGAGTCGGCTACGATGCAGCCATCGTTGATTGCGAGCGCCAGCGGCCGCGCGTCGTAACGCACGCTGCCCGTGGCAAAACGGTGATTCGCGAGCTCGTCGCCGATGCGGATCTGGTTGAAATTGAAGCCGCCGTCGCCTCCGGCGAGCTGATCGAAGAGCTGCACGCCACGGCCTTCACTTGAAAGTGGCGACCCGACCGCATGCAGGATCACGGGCGTATCCGTGGTGCGCATCACGTATGAACCGGGCGGCGCGCCCGCGACGCCGTCGAACTTGTAGTTGATGGGACCGACGCTCGATCCGACGGGGTTGGGCTCATTCACCACGGTGCTGCCGCCATCGAAGGCGAAGCTGATGTGGCCGTCATAGGAGCCGCCATTGATGCGCGTGAATACGTCAGCCGCCGGGTAGACAGGCGAGGTTCCCGGCGCGTTCGACTGAAGCTCGAGCTGCTCCATGATGCGGCGCGAAGGCTCGTCACTGCGCCAGGTCCAGGGATTCAGCAGCCTGCGCAATGCCGCGGCCTCCACCGTCCCCGGGAAAATCTTGTCGCGATTGAACGGCAGCATGCCGCCCCAGCTGTCGTAACTGTCCCAGTTGGGCTTGTTCTTGGCCTTCACGATGCCGGCCGGAAACCCCGTGGTGCCCGCCTGCCCCGGCTTCGCATGAATGTTGCGGGTCGAATGGCAGCGCGTGCAGCGCTGCTCGTCGATGCTCACGCCGCGAGAACGGGCGGGAAACTGGCTAGCCCGGCCCATCGGACCAATGGGCGCCATCACGATTTCGTGGAAGCGGAAATTCTTCTCGTTGCCGTCCCATTGCATGAACTCGATGGCATTGGGATGTGAGCCCGGATACGACGCGTGATCCGCAAGGCCCAGCGTGAAGACATAGCGCGAGTCCGCGCTGGGCAGCATGACGCGCGGGAAACGCGCAGTGCCCGTCTGAAGACTCTCGGAGCGAGTCATGAGTATCCAGCCCTTGCGAAATTCCTCGGGCAAGGCGCGCATGAACTGCGCCGTGGTGGTCACCGAGGGATTGTCGATCAGATACTGCTTGATGTTATCGGCCGTCAGGTCCGCGGGCAGTGGCGGCACCTCCGGATCCTGCCGAAACACTGCGCGCACCCGTCGGTTGCTGGCGATCAAGAGAGTACAAGTTGTCCCCGTGGTTCCAGCACAGTCGCCCTCCCACCGTACGAAGGCCGTGCCCGAAGGCGCTTTCGCCTCCAGCGTCACGGACCAGGGCGCGATGAGGGTCCGTGCGCAGGTACCGGGGCAGGTCACGGTGGTGTTGCTCGTGATGATGTCGACCGTGCCATCGCCGAGACCTTGCCGCATGACCGTGAGCGTCCTCGTCGGCAACTGCTGCGCGTAGCTGTAGCTGGGTATCGCCGATAGCACCAGCAAACCGGCAAAGATGGTCAATCCCCTGATCGTTGTTTTCATGCCTTTCTCCTGTCTTCTTCAGGAGAGAGCGGAATTCATGACCTCCAGGGATCAGACACGTTCGACGCTCACATACGACCACCAGCTGTTGCCGGCGGGCGCGATGAGCGCATGCCAGTACCAGGATGAAACGTCGGGCGAGCTGGCCCCGGTGGAATCGCGCAGTTGCTCGCAGACATGCAAGGTTTCACCGTTCTTGCGCGCGGCGAAACAACCCATCAATTCACCGTCCCGCGAGCGGCGCATCGGCAGCGGTTCAACGGCGTAACCGGCGCCAGTGAAGCAATGACTCGCCGGATGCAGACGGCGCGTCGGCGAACTGACCCAGCGGATGACGATCTGCCGGTCCCGCGCCGCAAAACGCGCCACGCGCCCCGGGAAGTCGCGCGTGAAGAAGGCGTCCTGCGCGGATGCGGGGATGCGCTCGAGTGCAACGCCCTCGAATTCGTGCGGCCATCCCGGAAACCCGCTGTGCGCGACGACTTGCGGCGCGTGTGCGTGTGGTATCAGCGGCGCAGCCGCGGAGGCCGCGAGCGCAAGCGCCAGCAATATCCCGCCCGTCTTCATGCGGGGCACTGCGCGGCCCGGCGCGGCCGCACGGCCAGGAACACCAGCAGCACGGTCATCCCGAAGGCAACGGTCCCCACAGCCTCATGCATCCATGGGGCTTCCGTGAAAGGAAGCAGTTTGGCCTCGAGATAAAACAGGCTGGAGGCACGCACGATGTTGCCGCCGATCGCAAGCACGGTCGCGATCGCAAGCGCCACGAGATAGCGCCACCACGTGAGCTGGTACAGGTAGGCGAGCGCGCTCGCGAAAAACCAGCCGGTCCACAACATGCGCACGCCGCTGCAGGGCGCGTCGAACTGGATCAACTGCTCACCGAATCGCAATGCCAGGCCGTCGACACCCACCGCGATGCCGTTCATGCGCAGCAGTGCCGCAGTCGCTTCGATAGCCGCGAGGCGCACCGGATACGCGGTGTAGAACTCGAGTGATGGCAGCACCGGCAACGCGAGCAACACGAGCCCGTAGAACGACGCGCGGGGCGCACCGACCTGCGAGGCCGCATGCAGGCAGTAACACACGGCGAGCACGGCGGGCGCGATGCGCAGCAGCGGCGGCGCGCTGATGACGGCCAGCGTGTAGATGAACAGCAGGATGATGAGCGGCGCCATCAAAACACGTGGGGCGCGGCCGAGTGGCGCGGTCCCGCGCAGAGACGGCGCGGCCAGTGCCGCCACCACGAGCGCGAGTGGCAGCGCGTCGGAAGCTTCGGGCAGACGCGCGGCGAGTTCGCGCCAGGCGCTCCAGCAGGCCGCCCCAACCGCGAGGAGTGCGAGCAGCGGGTTCATGCAAGTGCGCGGCGGCGCTGCTGTCGCACCGCCCAGGCGAATGCGAGAGCGGCGACGATCAGCAACACCCAGGTGGAGGGTTCCGGAATCGTGGGGACCGCAGCGGCATCCGGCGGTGTGAGGCCGGCGCGGGTGTATTCGATGTCCGTCTCGAGCACGACCGCGCCGCTCACCGGCGTCACGAGACGGTGCTGCGCGGCCAGGGTCATGGCGCGTGTTGCTCCCTCGCTGCCCTGGGTCATCAGGGATTCGATCTGCTCCAGTGCCCAGAGCTTCTCGATGTGCTGCGAGCCGACGGCCAGGCCCGGTGGCGGTCCCGTCACACGGCGCACGGTCCACCGCGGTGCGGTGTCGAAGTAGTTAGTGAACGCCGCGGCGATGTCTGCCTGGGTGTCACCGCTCCAGGCCAGCGTGTGCGCCAGCTGAAAGACCCGTGGATGCTGCAACGCCTTGTTGGGGCCGGGCGCAACGGGCAAGAGCCAGATCTCGGGCAGATGCGTGCCGCGATCGAGCACCTGCTCGAGCTGGCCGGTGAATTCATCGAATTCGAAGCCTTGCGGCCCGTGAATCCACAACAACGTGGCGCCCGGTTCGCCCTGGAGTGCGGCGAGGCCTTCCGCAAGCGCGCCGAGATTGTCCTCGCCGCCACCGAATGACTGGCGTTCGAGCAGCGTGGTGAGTTCCTGTCGACGGGCGGCGCTCCACGGCGCGAGCGGCAAGGTTCCGGGAGTCGCCGATGCAACGGCAAACCCGAAACGGGCGCCCACGGGAATGCGCTCGAGCGCGCCCAGCAGGGCGGGACGCGCCGGTTTGGCTCCCAACGAGCCGTCGAGCACGACGTAGAACGAACCGGCGGGTTCGCGCGGCTCACGCCGGATCGTCTGCATCACGGTGCCCGACGCGATCTCCTCCGCCTTCGGGTTGCGCGCAATGGAAATGCGCGGCCGGCGGATCGCGAGCTCCTGATCCGTGAAGTTGCCGCGCCGCCGGACGACGCCATTTTCCCCGGCGATCATACTGAACCCCGAGTCTGCGTTGGCCTCGCTACCTTCGCCTTCGATCCACACCGCGTGGCGCAGCGCTGCATCGATGGAAAAATTCCGATCGACGATGGCCGGCAGCGCCAGCGTCGCACGGCCGTCATTGGTCAGCGCAAGTGGCGCGGTGATGCCGATACGAAACTTCGCGGTACCGCCCGGCGGCACCGGAAACATCTGCACGAACACCTGGTCCGCGCCGTTGGTGGTGATCAGCAGCGGATCGCGCTGGCGCCTGACCACCGCCTCATACGCGGCGCGCGCTGCGGCGCGCGTGGCGAATGCGGCCTCGCGTTCTTCGCCGTTCACCCAGAGCGTGGCGCGCGAAACCGCACCACCCGGTGGCAATGCCAGCGACATGCGGGCCTCCCGCTGCACGGCACTCGTGTTCGTGAACTCGGTGGTCCACTCCACATACGCGACGGCGTCGTCCGCATCCATCGAGCCGTCGATGCGCGAGCTGTGCAACGAAAGTCCGCCGACGCGTCCGCCGATGACAGTGCCGCCCTGATCGGCATCCCAGGCGAAATCTTCGGCGAATCGCCAGCCGCGCCCGCGATACGGTGGCGCCACCGTGTTGTACGGCACTCCGTTGATGCGGTAGTAGAGCTCGCGCGCGGCGGCAGGGGTGGCGACGAGGCGGCGCCGGTCGAAATCATTCATCTGCAGACTGAGCGTGCCTTCAACTAACAACCCGAGCAGGCCGCCGGTGTGGCGACTGGAGTCGTAGCACAGTCGCAGCAGCAGTTCGCGATTGCCGAAATTGCGCATGAGCATCACGGAGCGCGCACGCACCGCGGGATCCGCGTCTACGCTGCCGCGCACGGCGGCGCGTGTGATCGCGGTCGGCGCATCGAGCGCCAGCACCAGCACGAAGCCGGCCAGGAGTCCGCAGATCGTCAGTCGCAGGTACGGACGCTGCGCGTTCCGGGCGATCCCGAGCGTTACGAACAATGCTGTGAGGCCCGCGCTCAATGGCGCGAACGGCAGCAGGCCCAGGCCAAACCAGATGATTCCGATGAACGCGAAGGGATACACGGGCAGGAACAGCAGCGCGTATGACAAGCCTACCGCGGCAGCGGCGGCCCCCGAGAACAGCCAGCCGCGCGCGATCGGCTGCTCGCGATTGCGCATCAGCAGTAGTTTGAGATTGATGAGCGGCACCGCCGTGACGACGGCGAGATGCACGAGGGATGGCAGCGGATCGAACAAGACTTCCGCGCACATTCGCGTGATGAGTTCGAAGGCGATCGTGAAGGCGGGCAGCAGAAATCCCGCGAAGAGATAGAAACCGAATTTCAGGTGGCGGCCCGCGTTTTCCAACGGGGACGGGTTCGTATGCCGGCCGGCGAACGGTGGCGCTTCCATCCATCACTCCCTTTCTTTTTTATTGGCGGAGATACTAGGCCTGAAATACGGCGGCGCGATGGATCAATTGTGGCGAACCGTGGCGGGTTTCGGCGGCGCGAGAACACCGGCAGCTGGCTGTTTCTACAGGCGATATCGTATGATCGCCTCAAACTAGAACACCGGCGGGTAACGCTGGGGGAGCACAGCGTGGGTGCCGCAACGAAGTTTCTCTGGGTCGCACTCGTGCTGGGTGCCACTTGCGCGTCCGCGCAACAGAAGCAGATGCGCATCCAGTTCGCCGAACCCGTAACGCTCAAGGCGACCGCGGGGCACAGCGAATTCGATGCCTACGGCCGGCGCTTCTCGGTCGAGCTACAGCGCAACGAGCGCCTGGTGCAGGGCTTGCCGGCCGCCGCTCGTTCGCAACTCAACCACGTGCAGCTCCTGCGCGGAAAACTCGAGGGCGTGAGCGGGTCCTGGGTGCGGTTGACACAGGTCGGCGCGGGCCTCGAGGGCGCAATCTGGGACGGCCAGGACCTCTATGTGGTCACCACGCTCGCACGCATCTCGAAGAACCTGACCACACTGATCGATGCGGCGCCGGACCAGTCCGTCGTGTACCGCCTGTCGGACACGCTCGACAGCCTGCCGGAGGCCTTCTGCGGCCTGGACGAACGTATCGATGCCGCGTCGTCGCGCGGGGTCTCGGGCCTCAATCAATATCGCAGCCTCGTCGCGCAGATCGCGACTGCAGCCGCCACGGCTCCCGCCGAGCAATTGAATCTCGCACTGATAGCCGATACCGCGTTCCAGCAGCAGAGCGGCAACCCCGCTGACGAAATGCTCGCCCGTCTGAACATTGTCGACGGCATCTTCACGGAGCAGATCGGCGTGCTGCTGCAGCCGACCGAGTTCCGGCTGGTCCCGAGCAGCAGCGACCCCTTCACAGCGACCGATGCGAGCCAGCTGCTCGATCAGCTTTCGACCTTTCGCCAGAACACCCCTTCGGTGCGCACGGCGGGACTCGCGCATCTATTCACGGGCAAGGACCTCAACGCCAATACCATCGGCATCGCGTATCGCGACGCGTTGTGCGATTCAAGTTTCGGTGTGTCGCTGAGCGACAACGAACTCGGTCCCTTCTATTCGGCGCTGGTCATGGCGCATGAGCTGGGTCACAACTTCGGCGCCGAACACGATGGCAAACCGGGCGGTGCGTGCGAAGCGACCGACAGTGGTGGCTACCTGATGTCACCGCAGTTCAACGGCGCATCGGTCTTCTCCGCGTGCAGCCGCAACAGCATCGCGCAGTCCGTGGCGCAGGCACGCGGCATTTGCATCGTGCCCGCGCATTTCGCGGACCTGACCGCTTCGGCGCCCGCGACCCTCGACGCGGTGGCCAACAGCGTGTTCACGCTACCCGTCACCGTGCGTTCGATCGGAAATGCCGCGGCGGTCGACGCGACCATCAAACTTTCGCTGGCGGCGACGCTCAGCTTCCAGGGCGCGGTGCTGCCGGACGGCGCGTGCAGCACGGCTGGTGCCGAAGTCACCTGCCACCTCGGAGACATCCCCGCCAACTCGGAGCGCGTCGTCGAATTGAAGCTGATGAGCTCGCAGATCTCGAGCACCAGTGTCGTGGCGACCGTGGGCGCGGCGAACGACTACCTCACGGCGAACAGCACCACGCAGACCTATCTACGCTTCACGTCCGCGGTCGACCTCAAGCTCGCGATGACGGTATCGCCGAAGTCGCTGTACGCCAACGACACGATCGACATCACGCTCGACGTGACATCGATGCGCACGCAGACCGCCCATGGCGGACAGGTGCACGTGTCGCTCTTCGACCTCGAATACGATTCGGCGACGGCCGGCGCCCATGTCTGCGCGTCCACTGGACCGAATTTCATCCGCTGCGATCTTGCGGATATTCCCGCCGGGCAGACCACGCGCATCGTGCTCCACGCGCACGGCGAGCATCGCGGCGACCGCAGCGTGTCCGCGTCGGTGCAGATCCCGGAGGATGGCGACTACAGCAACAACTATGCGCAGGACACAGTCCGGATCATCTCCGAGAACGACTTCCTGATCAGCGCGTCGACAGACTCGCTGAGTTTCGAGACTGGCACGATGCAGCAGGTGGTTTACACGCTGCGCGCGATCGGCCGCAACCCGAGTGTCGGGTCGCAACTGCGGGTCTGGGCGCCGTGGACCGGCCGACTCGACGCCGTCGTCGCGAGTGCGGGCGCCTGCACGTTCCAGGGCACCAATACTTTGGGGCTGTGCGAATTCGGTGACCTGAATCCCGGGGACATCCGCACGGTCACGGTCACCTTTCACACCACGTCCAATGGCGCAGCGACGTTGCAGGGTGAAGCGCTCTATCACATTGATCCCCACTTGGTGTGGATCAACAACGCGGTGACACAGGTCTACAGCAACCTGCCGATCGACGTGGTTGCGAGCACCTTGTATGCGTCGTCGGTCGAGGGTCAGCCGGGCAGCACGTTCGCAGGCATGGAGTCGGTGGGGTTACAGCCCGCGCAGAATGTCGTGGCGACGCTCGAGGTGCCGGCAGCGGTGCGGCTCACGGCGATGAGCGTCACCAACGCGAACAACTGGACGTGTACGCTGCTCACGCCGCAACGCGGCCGCTGCACGGGCGCGTTCGCCGCGACCGGCGGCGCGTCGATCACCTATGCATTCGTCTCCGACGTGCCGGGGAACCACACCACGAAGCTCACTGTCAGCGCGGACGGCGATGGCAATGCCGCGAACAACACCAGTGAAGCGATCCTGACGATCGAACCCTATCTCGACGCCGGCATCACGACCAGCGCAACGCAGATGCAGTTGGTTGCAGGCCAGGATCATGTGGTGGGATTCACGGTGAACACTGGGGCGCGCCCTGTGCCGGGCGTGATCGCGGTGGCCTCGCGCGAATCCGGATTCGAAATCGCGTCGATCACGGCGGCAGGCTACTCCTGCAAGATCGACGTCACTTACGAGCGTTACGGCCGTTGCGAGTTCGGGGACCTCCCCGCGAATGCCTCGGTACCGGTGTCGGTGACCTACCGCGGGTTTTCGGACAACATTCGCGGCGAGGCGTGGATCAGCGTCTTCACGTCGGTCGATCGCAATACGGCCAACAATTCCGTCAGAATCCAGTACGACACAGTTGCCTTTACCGACGTGCAACTGCAGATCGCGCAGACGACGGCCACGGCCGTAAACGGCGCGCTCCTCAATTTTCCGCGGATCACCGTGACGACAGTCGGCACGTATGCCGCTCGCATTCCTGTGCTCCAGATTCCTTTGCCGGCATTCACCACCGTCAGATACGTCTCGGGCAGCAGCATCTCTTGCACGGGCACTTCGACGCTCAGGTGCGAAATCTATTCCGGGCAGGCGGGTGAATCACACTCCATCGACATCGTCCTCGAGACCAACGGCACGGGCACTTTCACTAGCAACGTGACGCTGCAGAGTGGCAACGATTCAACCGCCGGCAACAACAGCGGCACCGTGCAGTTGAGCGTCACCGCGCCCCCGCCGCCGCCGCCGCCACCCGGAGGCGGTGGAAGTAGCAGTGGAGGTGGCGCGAGCAAAGGCGGCGGAGGCGGCCGGTTCGAATGGCTGGCGCTCGCATTCCTCGGGCTCTTGGCCGTGAATCGCGCCCGGCGGCCCCTACCTATTGCGCGACTCAACCCCGTCAGGTTGACCTTGCGCGAGAACGCGGGCGCACAGCCCGGAGTGCGAACAAGAGCAGCAGCAAGAATGGATCGAGCGATCCGCCACCTCCGCCGCCGCCATTATCTTCGGGAGGCGGGGCCGGAGGTGCGGGTGGCGCCGGGCCAGGCGCGGGCAGCGGCACCACGCAAGAGTAACTGTCGATCACCGCATTGATCTGGTCGAGGCTGCATTGGGAGAAGGACGTAACCGACGTGCTGAGCGACGGCGTCATGATGTATTGGTTCTGCGGCGTGGACGCGCATTCTTGCTCGCCGTCGTGCGGGGCGCCGAACACATGGCCGATCTCGTGCGCGGTGATCAGAGTGTCCAACGCGGCGCTGTTGTGGGCCATGGTGACACTGGCGGCAAAACGCTGACTGCAGAGCCCTAGCGAATAGGCGATGCCAGCGGTATCACCGTCCAACTGGCGGCCGGTGAACAGATGAGTGAGACCGGTTGCGACAAGCGCCGGGGTCTGTCGTCGCAACTCTCCCAGCTCAGTGAGCAGCGTGCTCGAATCAGTGGTCGCGGACAGGCCGGCCGTGAGTTCACCGGCAGGATTGACCGATACAACCTGCAGTTCGACTCCGACCTGTGCGCTGAATATTCCATCTACGTTGTTGAGGCGGGTGAGAATCGCATCGCGCGCCTGCGCTTCGCCTCCGTAACGTGCTAGATAGGCCGCGTCGCCGAGGATGGAAATTTCGACTCCCTCCGTGGCCACGCCCGCCTGCAGCGCCTGCGTCCTGGCGCGCAGCTCGCCGATCATGGCGCCATAGGCGGCGGCAGGATCTCGCGGTGTCTCCACTGCATCACCAGTGAAGGAAACGCCCCGCTCCAGCACGGCGTCCGACAGTTTGAACATCACCGTGCCGGCCGCGCCGTAATTCACCGTCTCCGGCGCCGCATCCACGATGAACAGTTCGCTTCCGTCCCAGATCATGCCGCGCGGGAGACCGTCGTGAATGCTGATGCGTGCCCAGGAACCCGGAGCGCCTTCGAGGGCGCCCTTGTAAAGTTGAACGGCACTGCCGGCAGCGAACTGCGCGAGACGCTGGTTGCTGGAGAGTTGCACGCGAAAGCCGCGGCCGAACGCATGGAACTCGAGTGTCGCGGCGTCGCTTTTGGACGCGCGAGTAAGTGTTGGTCGCAGGTCCTCAGTATGTTGAGGTACGAGGCCCCCAGCCGCGCCGCTCAACGCTGGCCACGCCGTGGCCGCGAGCAGGAGCACCGCGCTGCGCAACCGATGACCGGTTGAATTTCTGGAAGCCGCTTTTCGCATCTCTTGCAAGATGCGCCGTCCTGGCGCCGGCCGGAATAGGAATGGCCTGACGCGGTGTTGAAGCGGGCACGCAATCACTGCGGGCGGATACTGACACCCAGCGGATTACTCGCTGACTTGTAGTCCTCCCGTGCGCCAACCCTCGCCGGCCACTATCTGCAAGGGACCAAACGCTGATTTCGGCTGATCCGTGTAGGTCTGGCTCGTGTAAGTCGTGTCGAAGAAGCAGACGCGGTCATCCGGCTCCGAATAAAACGACTTTTTCAGGTCGAAGTCAGCTGGCGCCCGGCAGATCGCGTGGACGAACAGTCGTCTGTCCCGGCTGTCAGTGCCGCGCGCCTGATATTGAAAGCGGTATTCGGACCACGAACGCAGCTTGATACCCTGCTGGCGCGCGCTGGCTTCCATCGCGCTGCGGATTCTTTCGTCCATCATCATCGGGAAGTCAGGGTTTGTCTGCCACTCGCCACCTTCGACTTCGATCCACCGCGCTTCCCGTTCCTTCACGTGGGGCCTGTATTCAAGCTGCCGCCACTGGCATTCCGAAGCAACCGCGCTTGGATACATCGCGACCTTGATGACCTCGTTGAAGTTCATGGACACCATCGGGATCGCCTCGAAACCCGCCTTCGAGAAGCACAGGGACCACGAGTAGCTAGTATCGCCATCGGGCAGCAAGACCTGCATGGCCCAGTCGTGTTGCTTGCCGAACTTGACGCTGCCTTTGCGGTCGGTCAGGAATTTCTCGAACGTGTGCCGCCCCACGATGCCGTGGTATTCCATGGTCGCGAGCGTGACCGTTGTGCCCACGAGCGGCGCGCCGGATTCATCCGTCACGACAATCTCGGCCTTGGGGCGCGACGTGAGCAACGAGGGATAGCAGCCGCTGAGAATGATTACGGCGACTGTCGTGGCAATCCCTGGAATTAGATTGGCGCGTTGCATGGCAGCCATAGTGGATCAGCGTCGCTCGTTTTGCATCGCCTTGGTCCAGATCGCGTCCAGCCACTCTTGAGTCCTTTCACTCACAGCCACGCTTGCTTCGAAAAGACCGGGATCGCCGACCATGGCTGCAAAGTCTTCAAACATCAACGCTGCGGGTGGTTTCGCGGAGGGAACCGTTATGCGCTCTGACTTTCCATCATCACCGAATCCGCCCTTGCGATAGACGTACTCGGCGGGTCCATCGCCCGGATTGAACACGAAATCATCAATACTGAATTGACCAC